>Ga0265297_10002585_pt1 | contig 36119 bp, 69 predicted proteins | sample Munlanlwell13791_FD_192502 | JGI IMG/M metagenome (GOLD analysis project Ga0265297, IMG submission 192502) | Leachate microbial communities from a municipal landfill in Southern Ontario, Canada - Leachate well 137-91 | ecosystem: Engineered > Solid waste > Landfill > Unclassified | place... | reverse complement strand
ATCAACTTGCTGCTATAAAAGCAGCAAATTCTGTTATTGATGCTCAAATAGAACAAATAAAAATATCTGAAAATATAGAAAAAGATGCAATTAATGTAAAAAAGAATGCTATTGAAGAATTACATAAGCATCAAAAAATGAGTGATTCAGATTATTACAATGCAAACTTAGGTTTTATATCGCAACTTGAAGAAGTTGAGAAAAACTCAGCAAATAGACGATTAGAATTACAAAAATCAAAGGCTCAAGAAAGCATATTAACGGCTGAAAAGGCATGGCAAGCTATATTATCCGTAGAATCTGGAAATAAAGACGGTGCTGTTAATAAATCAAGTATGGCTATGGGGCGAGGCCAAGTATTAGCTAGTACTTTAATTGATCCTGGCTTAAAAGGAATAGAGCCTTTTGCTCCAGCCGTAGAAAAAGGATTAGTGGCATTAAAAGAATATAACAATGCTTTGAAGTTCACTCAAGAAAATGAAGATACATTAGAAACGTGGTCACATAGATACTTTTTAGCATTAGTTGATAAATGGGGAAGCGTTGAAAAAGCCGTTATGCACTATGGCGAAAATACACCTGAATATATGGCTAAAGTAAATAAAGCTGTAGATTCACAATCTGGTGCAACTGAACATTTGGCAAAACTTCAAATAGAACAAGGTAAAACACAAGAAGAAATTAGGAAAATTAGTGTTAATTCATCTAATGAACAAATTAAGGCATTAAATGTATTATCTGATTCTCAATTATCATATAACAGATCAATAGAAGATGAAAAGTTAAAACAACTTGAACTTAATGGAAGTATCAGGGAAGCGATAGATTTAAAGGCTAAATATAGCCTTGACAGGAATCCTGTATATCAGCAATCATTAAATATGGCATATAGTTCTGACTTATCTACAAATGCTGGAGTGGAAACTGCGTACACTGGAGTAGAGGGTGCTCAAACAATAGAATCTAATATTAAGGCAGAATCATTCAATTCCGCCACAGAAGCAGCAAATAAATATCAAGCTAGATTAGAAGCTATAGATACTGCTACTAAACAAATGGGTATCACTTCTACAGAAGCATTTGATATTGTCAATAAGGGGTTCGGTGGGCTTATTAATGCCTTTAGTGGGCTTGGTAAATCTATGGATACTGCTAATAAAGCATTAGCAGATCATGCAAAACAAACAAGGGAAGATGCTAAAAACTTCAAAGGACAAGAAGCCGCTGATTTAGCTAAGAAGAATGCTGCAACATTTGTTCAATTAGAAGAACAAAAAACATTAGCAGCTGTTACAGGTGCAAGACAAATAGCGGGAGCCGCTACTCAATTGTTTGCAGAACAATCTAAAGGTAGACAAGCTATGCATAATATAGAGCTTGCACTTGGCGCTGTTGAAATGGCGTTATCTTTGAAGAAAATGGCTCTTAATATTGCCGAAGGTGCGTCAAAGTTTTTTAGCCAGTCTGGATGGTTCGGATTTGCAGGGATAGCAGCAATGATGGCTGTTATGGTAGGTCTTGGATATTCTGGCGGAGGTGGTGGAGGAAGTAGTTCAAAAAACGCTATACCTTTATCAACTGATACTGGAACTGTTCTAGGCGATTCATCTGCTAAATCAAATAGCGTAGAAAATGTTTATACATTATTAAAAGATATTCAATCAGATAACTATCCAGTATTAAAGAGTATCGACCAAGGTATTAGCGACCTTCATTCTGGCATTACTGATGTAATTACCCGATTATTCCAGGCTGGTGGATTGACCACAGTAACACCTACCCAAAATAATAAGGTAGGCGGTGTAATAGGAATGCTTAATTCTATAGACCCGGGACATGTACTACGGGACTTTGACCCTATTGGCTCCAAGATAATGAGTTTCCTATTCGGCGGTAAGCAAACCAGTACAGTAACAGCACAAGGCATATCAACAGGCGCAACGTCAATATCTGATGTAATGGCTGGAGGCAATCTTAATGCCCAACAGTTTGCTAATATAGAAACTAAAACTTCTGGTGGTTTTTTTGGCAAGGATAAAACAAGCACGTCAACTCAATATGCCGCATTAGACTCAGCCACTCAAAAGGCTCTTAATGGGGTATTTAAGAGCATGGGTACAACTATGCTTGGACTTGCTGATAATCTTGGGCTAGGGTTATCTGACAGGGTTAAAAACTACGTTATTCCTGCATTAACAGTAGATTTAAAAGGTCTTGACGGTGAAGCAGCAGCTAAGAAGCTGAATGGCGTTATATCAGCTGCACTAGATACTATGTCAACCGCTGTATTTGGTGATATTTTAGGACAATACCAACAGCTCGGTGAAGGAATGCTTGAAACTGCCGTGCGTATTGTATCGGAAGTTGCAGTCGTTAAAGACTCATTAGATAAATCTGGATTATCTATTGCTGGTGACGCTATCGCTATAAGTGATGCATTAGTACAAGCCGCTGGCGGACTAAAGGAATTTCAAAAAGCCTTTGATGATTATTACCAAAAATTCTATACCGATGCGGAACGCAATGTATTTAGTCAAAAACTACTCAATACTCAATTATCTGATTTAAATATGCTATTACCTTCTACACGCGAAGGTTATAGAAAATTAGTTGAATCATTAAATATTAATAATAGTGCAGATGCTCAGCGCTATTCATTGCTAATTAAGTTAAGCGGTGCTGCTGATTCGTACTATAAAATATTAGAAGATCAATCAAATAACCTAGCGCAAATAGCACAACAGCAACGATCACTTGATATTCAATACATGGAATTGACAGGTAATGCCATTGGCGCATTGACTGAAAAGCGCAAAGACGAACTCGCGGCAATGGATGAAAGCTTGCGCTTTAGCCAGCAGGCGGTGTGGGCGTTATCGGCGGCGAATAAAGCGGTTGATGACGGCATGGCGATATTGAAAAAATCCGTTTCTGACCAAAAGGCCATTAATAATGCCGCCTATCAAGCTACTATTTCCTCGAGCAACCTGCAAAAGCAAGCCGCTAATGATTTGCTGGCGGAACTGAAAAAAGTAGCGGACAACATCAAAACGGCGCTTGGCTCAACGGTCATAGAATCGGACGCATTCAGCAAGCAGCGGCGTTTAGCGGCGCAATCCGTCTTAAAGTCGGCGTTAGGCTATGCCAACGCGGGCGGCTCGCTGGCTGGTTATGCTGGACTGGATCAAGCGTTAACCGACATTGCCAAGCCAAGCGAACAACTCTACTCTTCATTTGTGGACTTTGCCCGCGATCAAGGAAGAACAGGAAACGTATTGGCTGGGCTTGCCGACCATACCAAGTTACAGATCAGCGTAGCCGAGCAGACATTAGCCGCCATTGACGCAAGCAAACAGGCAGTAACGGACGGCTTTAATGCCGAAAACACCAGACTTGATGCGTTAGTAACAACAGCGCAATCGCAAATTGATGCGATCAACGGCACTACAGCGGTAGTGATGACCGTCAATGATGCGGTGAATAATTTGGCGTTTGTTATGAATGCCAAGCTCACAACTGAAAAAGCCATAGAAAGCGCCAAAAACGCCGAAAAAGGCGAGTTTAGCGCAAAATCCATCTATGACGCAGCCGCAGCAAAAGCGGCGCAATCACAACAAGCGGTTAACGAAGCTATAGCCGCCGCACAACGAGCCGCGCAAAACGCGCAAGCCGCACAAAATGCGGCCAATGCGCCGACAGCACCAGCGCCGACCACATGGCAGAACGGGCAATCTGGAAATGCAATCTGGGAGCAAGTGCTAGGCGAGTTTAATGCATGGCACACTTCAAGATTCGGCATGGCAATGAACCGATCATGGAGTGCAGACAGTGACGCGCAAGCGGCTTACGGAAGACTTGTTAATCAATATAACTCGCTATCAGCCGCAGCAGTACAGGCGGCACAGGCACAGGCGGCGGGGCTGTATGGTGTAGCGAATGCGGCAGCGGCCTTGATTCCAGGATACCAGCAGACCGCAGCGGTTGACCAATCCGCAGCAGCACAAGCGGCGGCGCAATACGCCACGGCAAGTGCTTATGCTACAGCGGCAAAAGCAGCGGTTCCTGGAATCAATAGTTTTGCGGTCGGAATCAATGAAGTGCCTTATGACATGACCGCGAATATCCACCAAGGCGAGAGGATTTTGCCAGCGGCAGATAACAAAGAATTAATAGCGAGATTGTCAGAGCCGCGCAACGCTGGCAATGACGAACTGATTCAGGAAATACGCGAACTACGGGCCACAGTGCAACGACAACAAGCGACATTGAACGCGATAGCAGCCAACACCAAACAAACCCATGAAGTATTGGACAGCGCAACGGCTGGTGGAGGCCCTATGTTAGTGGAGATTGCATAATGAGCTTAGGTGTATTAGTTCCGGTTACCGTCACCAGCGCCATGCTGATTAGCAGCACGATTGCTGAAACGGATTACACCGCTTACAGCGCGGCGACGACCTACGCGCTTGGTGATCGGTGCATAAGCACCACGACACATCGGATTTATGAAAGTTTGCAAGCGGGAAACATCAACCACGACCCGACCGACATAGCCAACAGGATGGTTCCGACGCTGTACTGGCTAGAAGTCAGTCCAACTAACAGATGGTCGATGTTTGACGGCGAAGTCAGTTCATCATCAACACACGCTACTGACATAACCATAGTGTTAGAGCCTGGATTCTTTAACGGCTTTTACCTGGGCGGCATTTCAGCCAATACACTGTCAGTAACGATCAAAGACGCTACCGGCGGCAATGTGATTTACAGTTATTCAGCCAGCCTTGAGGGTTCAGCGCCGGATGACTATTACGAGTATTTTTTCAGTTCGTTCAACCCGCAAACGGATTTTATAGCCAGCGGCATTGAGGCGTGGAGTACTGCGGAAATAACGCTATCTCTAACCGGGACTAACGTATCTTTGGGCATCTTGTCGATCGGTGATTTGCGGACGCTGGGTAATACCCAATACGGCGCGAAAGCCAAGCCGAAAACCTACAGCTACATAAAAATAGATGACTTTGGCAACAATACTATAGTGCGCCGAAAATCCGCTATTGATATGACGGCCTCAGCCATGCTTAACATTTCCGAAGCAAATAATGTTATCGAAACTATACGCAGCGTGCTTGATGTGCCTTGCGTCTGGATAGGAAGCGACTTGCCTGAATATCAAGGCTTGCGGGTCTATGGTTTGGGTAGCGGTGAAATATCTTATGACCAACCGGAAGATTGCATGTTATCACTCACAGTACAAGGACTTATTTAATGGCACAAACAACCCCCCCTACGATAACCGCAGCACCATCACCAGCGCCGCAACGGGCCGACCGTACGACCTTCTCGACACGGGTAGATGCGTTTGTAACGTGGCTGATAACCGCCGTTTCTGAATTCGGCGCAGTTGCCACTAACGTCTACAACAATGCCGTGGACGCGTATAACAACGCCGTCAGTGCGGCGGCTAGTGCGTCGAGCGCGGCAAGTACAGCAGGCGTAACAAAATGGATCAGCGGAACGAGTTATACGGAAGGAAACACAGTCTGGTCGCCTATTGATTTTTATACCTACCGCCGAAAAATAACCGGTGCAGGGGCTACAGACCCGTCTGCTGATACGACGAACTGGATTAATATTGGCACTGAAAAAATATCAAATAAAGATGCATCTGGTGGCTATGCTGGATTAACTATGTTTGCTCTCAACTGTAGGAATGTCGCCGATACCGTCACCAGCTTGCTAACGAATACCGCTACTGCGGTACGAACATGGACAATGCCCGACAAAGATGGAACCGTTTCATTGCTAGACGACAGAGGGCTTGTGCTGCTCGGTAGCGCAACTGCCTCTAATACAGCACTAATAAACTTCACCGACTTAGACACCGCCGCTTATGAAAGCTACGAATTAACATGGGAAGGTGTTGTTCCAAGCGCAGCCGGGGCATATTTTGGCGTAAGTAACATGAATGGTTCTACTGTAAATAATGCCTCGACTGGTTATGGGCAAGCAAATTTAAGAGCTACTGCCGCTGGAACCAGTGGGGGAGATGGAAATTATGCTGCAAGAGTATATTTACATGGGACTGTTGAAACTCTAGGAACTGCTGCAAATAATGATTACAGCGGAAATGCAACTATATCCTTTGCCACCCGATTTAGTGTCAGATACGAAGGGTTTGGCGTTATGAACAGTGGAACATATCTGTATCACACTGGTGGTGGAGCTGATTATACAAATACCGCAACTGACGGCATATCTATATCTATGGATTCTGGCACTATTGCCAGTGGAGTTTTTAAGCTTTATGGTAGGAAAAAATAATGGCACTAACTAAGATAGAAAATGGTATTGAGGTTCTATTATCTACAGAAGAAGAAAATATAATTTTGGCAGAATGGGAGGCTAATGCTCCAAAATTAGTGGATATTTTATCTTCAATGACAGCTAAGATAAAAGATGAGCGAAACCGTCGATGGTATGATGGTGGTGTAAAAGTAGGAACTGACTGGTTTTATAGCACATCAATTGCCATGGGCGAATACAACAGTATGTTGTTTTTATCGTCAGGTCAGATAGATAGTTATGTTATTCGCGCTGGATGGAGACCCATGAGCGGAGGATCTATTGATATGACAGTTGGATTATTAAAACAGATCATGACTAATGGATTTATTCAACTTGGATTAATAGATGATGCTGCTCAAACGCATATAGCCGAATTAAATCTTAGCGCAACACCAGAGACATATAACTATTTAACAAACTGGCCTTTAATTTACGGAGAATAATCAAGATGTTAGAAATATCACCACTACCAAGAACAAAGAAACCTTCAAAATCACCTATGCCAAGTAAAACAAGCGGAAAAAAGCGTGGCAATAGGAATCATGATTCTCGTGGACGTTTTGCTTAACTACTAAATTATGATTTACTTGATTCTAGTTGTTTATTTATTGGAATGGTTACTGTATGGTTTTGTACCAGACCAATGGGTATTCTTGCTAGGATCAAAGATATTACTGCTGGCTTTATTATCGACGACATTATTAATTTATACCGACAAATTATCGCTAATATTGCGATCAATAATAGCATGGCTAGTTATTGATTCATGGTGTAATTTTTTAGAGTTTATTGTTTGGCAAGTATCGAGCGAATCTTTAAATTCAACAGGGTTTGCGGCTATTGTATTCGCCGCATGGTTGTTATTTATAATGGAGCGACAATACCCTGAAAAATTAGATTTAGTTAATTTGGATAATGTCAATATTTTAATACTTAATCCTAAAACAACACTTGATGTTATTAAAGGATTAATAGGTTTACCGGCTTCATCAATATGCATTATATCGCATGGATATGTATGGTGCTTTAGGCGAAAGTCTGGAATATTTGAAAAAACAGACTACCATTATCAATGGACTGAATCACATTTAGTGATAGATACTAAGATAAAATGCAACGATGAACACAAAATAATACTTGACAACTTACTAGGAACTAAGCGCCTACCTTGCATAAAATGTATTTATACTATACAATATCTATTAAATATGCTAGGCGGTAAATATTCCGTTAAAAGCTGGTTTGATTATATACCAGGAATATACTTTATGAGGATACTATAAGATGAGTTTATTAGATAAATTATTTGCCGTAGCAGGCGCGGTTAAGAAAGGCGAGTGCCTTAAAAACTCTGAGACATGGAAGAATAATTCATTGCTAATGAATACATTGCTCGCATTGATTGCCTTAATCCCTCAATTTACATCAATCCCTATCGATGAATCACAACAAAACGCTATTGTCTATGGCGTTGTTACTGTAGTTGGTATTTTTAATACGTATACTCATGCCGCAACCAGTGAAAAGGTTGGTATTTAGTATGTTTGTTATATCAACGCTATCAGGATGCGTTGCCTTAAATTGTGGGCCTAGTTTGTCAGTAATACAGAAAAATACCCAACAAACCCACTATGACGGCGCAATTATAGGGTTTAGTTGCTATGATTGATTGGGATTTACAATGGGCGCAATGGGCTTCTATCATTGCCCGTGATTATCACGAATTTATGATTGAAAAATATCAAAAAGAACTCGATGCGTTAAGCATTGTACAACTTTGTTTAACAGGTAAATAATTTATGAAAATAGCGCCGCTAGCAATATCATCATTCGCTAAATTTATTTTAGGCGGTGAAGTTTTTAGGCATCTTATATCCATTGTGACATATCAAGATACATCAAATAATCATGATGGTCAAACAAAAAGAGCCAATGCTATTAAACAATTTAAGGAAATAGGCATTGAACTATCAACTTGGGCTTTAAATTTAGGCATTGAACTAGCCGTTGCATGGTGCAGATCGCAAACAGAAAGGAACTCATGACATGCCAGACGATAGATGTGAAATAGAATTACTCAAGCGTGAAATGTCAGATTTCAAGGAAATTTGTAGGGAGCGATGGGATAGGGAAGATCAATATTTAATGGAGTTTAAAAAAAATTTACTTGAGGTAAGCGAAAACTTACAGACTGTAATAAACACACAAAATAAACAAATAAGCTATGTTGCAGGAATCACAACCACTGTAGTGGCTTTTGTTTTATCGGCCTGGGCGGTTTTCTCTTGGTTCTTTCAAAAATAGCATTATGAAAGTTATATCCATTATTTTAATTATTGGTTCAATTTTATTCCCATGATTAATACATCAAAATTAAAAGGTCATATACCTGATAAAGTATTATCAAAAATTCCCAACATTAAAGAAATAACTAATGATTTAAGGTTGGCGCATTTCTTATCACAGTGCGCCCACGAAAGTGGTAACTTTGATCGAGTCTTTGAGAATCTAAACTACTCCGTACAAGGACTACAAAATACATTTCCTAGTCGGTTTAGCCATGATGATGCTATCAAATATGCCCATGACCAACAAGCTATAGCAAATAGGGCTTATGCCAACCGTATGGGCAATAGTGACGAGAAAAGTGGTGATGGGTGGAAGTATAAAGGGAAGGGATATTTGCAGTTGACAGGGCGCGATAACCACGCTTTATTTAGCAAGTATATTGGTGTTGATTGTTGCGCCAATCCTGATTTAGTAGCAATTGTTTATCCATTAGAATCTGCGGCTTGGTTCTTTACTGCAAACAAGATATGGATTCTATGTGATAAAGGACATGAACTGCAAAACATTGTCGAAGTAACAAAGAAAATCAATCCAGCTAAAGCTGGGTTAGCATCAAGAGTGCAACTATTTAACAAATTTTATAACCTATTGGTAAATTAATATGATTAACGAATTATGCGAAACTTTTATTTATCTATGTGATCAACATGGAATATTGATTCAAGCAACTTCTATAACAGAAAAATCATTCAACTTTAAACCGAGCATTATACGTTGGAATGAAGATGTTGATTTGCTTGCAAAGTGCAAAGATTTGGCGATTAGTATGGGGCTGGATTGTGATGGTGATAAGTGCTTTTTGAAAGTAGATAAACCTAAGATTGAATCAAAGAAAACTGATAAATAATATTTAAAATTAAACCCGCGTAAAGCGGGTTTTTTATTTGGTTCGCCCTGATAATTTCGATATATCATTGTCCATCTTATGATGATGGTGTACTTACCTTTGTACGAAGAGCGATTTGTATGGAGCTGAATAAGTGAATCGAACACTTATCGGATGATTACAAGTCAACTGCTATGCCATTGAGCTAATCCAGCATTAAATTTATCCATATTAATACAAATTAAAATATTCATAGTGATAAGTCATGATGCGTCTTAATCTATAGCACGTTTAAACATGGCAAAAATTATACTCGTGCATTGCCTTTAACCCTATCACGAATCACCGCTACCCAGTTAAATATATGGCTGTGAAGTCTGGACTCGAACCAGAAACCATCCGATTAACAGTCGGACGCTCTACCATTTAGCTACAACACATTAAATTGGTATGCCTAACGGGATTTGAACCCGTGTTATTTGATTGAAAGTCAAATATCCTAACCGCTAGACGATAGGCATATATTTTTAAACTGGTGGTTATCCTTGGAGTCGAACCAAGATTGTTTACCCAGTGGGGATGGATTTACAGTCCACCGTAGAACACGCCATATCTACAAGATAACCATTATTCTTTTCTTACTGCTTAATTGGTACTCTAGGTAAGACTCGAACTTACAACATCCAGTTTCTAAAACTGGCACGTCTACCAAATTGCGTCACTAGAGCGTTAATTGGTGCATTCGCCCGGATTCGAACCGGGAAAACCAAGATTTTAAGTCTCGTATGTAAACCGAGATTCCATCACGAATGCGTTAAATTGGTCTCCATGCTTCGATTTGAACGAAGGACTTCTCCCTTCCAAGGGGAGCACTCTAACCAGACTGAGCTACACAGAGAATATTTTTTAATTATATATTGTATTTTAATTTTAGTCAAATATTATTTATAAAATCAACCAAAACATCCCCGTGACAAGCTAACGGTTTACAATGACAACCTAGTGTTTTACCTTTTAACGCCAATACTTCGTCTTTACTGGCTTTTAAATATCCACGTTCAAAGTCATAGCGATATTTTCTTATAACTTCATCTCTATCGCCATCTATGCCAATTTTATAAGGGTTTCCATAGCGAGAACCACGACCTATATAAACATCGTATGGTTTGTTATCTTTGATGTTAATTACTTTGGTTGTCATTCTATTTGTTCTATCTCATCAAACTCTTCTTCGCTTAGATAAAAACGAAGAACCTTTGCAAAACTGTCTGCATATTCATCATTACGCTGTTTGCAAGTCTTATATTTTGCTATCAAGTCGGCTACCACTATTTCTAACACCTGATCATGTAAAATAGTCACTTTTGCTGAACAAACTTTTTGAATCTCTCTATATTTTTCAATCAATCCAATATCATCTTTAATACTCATTTTATCTCACCACCGACCAACACATATAAAATACACTTCAACTGACTATCTGGCATTGATTCGTCATATTTTAAAGAATAAGCGTTATAACAATGTGCGGCATTATGCAGCCACTCTTTATTATTAAAATCATTCCCTTCTTCTTCGTATTCTTTTATTAGTTCTTTAATATCATTCACAAACCAGCTCAATAATATCTGTATAAGTTGTTAATTTAATATTCCCTTCTTTATCTCCATAAATCAATTTACCATCAATACCATCTAATGGATCATAAATATCCATAGCTCCATCTTCTTTGCAATAAACAACAATAGCATGTAGACCGCCTAGATTATTTAGTGATGCAACACCGCACATATATAACCTTTTTGGAAACATTAATGGATTAACATACTGAATAGGTTCATAGCCTAATCTATTGAATATTCTTACCGTATCAACTGTATTAACACCTTCACCATTAAATTCAGGATAAGCATCATATACTTTTTCTAATGGTACATTTGTCATCATAGAGATACATGCTAATACACATCCATTTTGTTGTTGTTGTACTTTATTTATTTGCATTCTTTAAAAACCTTTGCTGTTTAATTTTAGAACACCGAACATGATTATAAGCTGATTTAGGCTTATTGCATACCTCACACAAATAAATGGTTGGTGGTAATAAGTAGGGTTTGCTATTCAATCCAAAACCTATCATGTCCTTTTCTTCGTAGTCTCCACCGAATCTGTTCATTATTTAAACCACCAGCCTATGATTAAAATCATGCAGGGCGTAAAAAGGATCAATATGCCTAATATCAGCCTGTTCATGACGATCATGCAAATGTATTCTTTTTGTTTTTGGTTTTGTTTTTATCGCATTATCTAACTTTTTCATGTGTTCAATTCTTTTTTCACGACAATCAAATTTACCCGATATGAACATCATTTCCAAATTCTTTGGTATATTACTGGCCGGTTTTGGCTTAGGTGAATTTTCAATAAAGTCCTGCAATTTATAATTAAACTGGGGTTTAGAATGGTCATATTTTATATTTTTAAACGGTTCTGTTTTTATCCATTCTTTTATTTCTTCTTCATCATATCCAAAGTTTCTTGATTTATTAGTTATAACCAGTCCTATTGGAGAAGGCATATTAAAACTTGTTGACCATTTTATTGCAAACTCTAGTCTGCTTTTATTAACTCCAAGTATTTCCCTTATAGTCTTCCTTGTTATCATCCCATTATTTCCTCTACTCTTATTTCATCACTGTATAACACTTTTATTCTTATGAGTAATGCATCACGAGTAGCGAGTCTTTTAGCCTCTGCTACGGTTCTGGCAGTTACTGTTGTTTCGAATTCTGGGTTTGATTTAATGGTTACTTTGTATTTCATATTTTTATTATATAATAAATAAACATAATAATGACAACACCAATAGTTGTAATTAACTGATTAACTAATATCTTATTTCTCTCTTTCAATATTTTATTTTCTTTCATTGCGTCATCGTATCGACTACGCCATAAATTACCTATCTTCATTCTTCGTCTGTTACCTCGTTACATAGTGCAAATTGTTTCATATCATCGGACATGCCATATTGTTGTATTTGCCTTGATTGTACTGGAGACGATAGTAAGTAACATGCAAATATCATCCATATCGTAGCGCATAGTATGGTTATGGCTATGTTTTGTTCAGTTTTATTGTTGTTTTGTTTTGTCATTTTTATACCTTCATTTATTTTGTATAAAACCATCAACACAATGATTCTATAAAAAATGCCCTACCAACATCATAGGGCTAATTAAATCACCTTTAGGAGTAATTTTAAAATATATCTATCGTTTATATAATAAATACATTTTAAAATTACCATTCAATCACCGTGTGCAACTGAATGGTAAAGTTTAACTTTTACTTTGTTTTATGGTAGTTAATATATTTTTTTATATCACTTTCGCATCCACCACCTCCTATAGAGTAATCGCAGTTAAGTTAATAAGTTAATAAGTTAATAAGTTAATAACATAATAACATAATACATATCAATAATTTATATATTCTACTGGACCTAATGATTTTTCTAGTTTAGTAAAAATCTTTGTTCTTGGATTAGGCCATTCCTTTTTTCTTACAATTGGTGGTTTAAATTTACTTGGTTGTTTTGTAATAAAGCTAAATTGATCTATATAAGATAATGCTTGATTACATCCATATAATTTAAGGTTATCTAAAAAATTTACTATTAATGGCTTTTTACCTGGATACCATTCATTTGGTGGATGAGATGAGTTCATTCTAAACATTGCATCATCTAATGCCTTATGTATTGTTTTTTCTTGTAAAATAGAACCATCAACCGTAAAAAGTAATTTTATTTCAAATGGGTTTCCCGTTTGTAACGATGATATTCTTTTTTCTATATCATCTTTTGTATATCCTATTTTAATATACTTTTGATTTAAAATTTCTAACACATATATCATATTTTTTTTATTTCTCTAGTGTGGCTGGTTGAACACAAAATTTAAACTTTATTTAATGGCTTTCTTCCCATCTTTGACCATGACTTTACCTTACCATGTTTAGCCATAGTTCCATTTGGGCCTTTATTACCATTCTTGTGCATAGCGGTAATTTGTTTTGCAATGACTGCTTTTTTAATTTGTTTTGATTGTCTGCTCATTTTATTTTCTCGTTGGTTAGTGTTTTTTTTAAGTTGGGTTATTGTAATCTATCTATTAAACAAATCAAGTTTTATTTTTATTTTTTTATACATCAACTAAATAACAAATAAACTGATCTAATTTTTCTTTTCCATCTTCAAAGCCTTCCGCCATAAACCAACTATCACCGCATTCGTTTATCACATAATCTCTAAATTCTATCTGTTTATCGCTTAAAATACCACCTTTAATGCGTTTAAACTCAATCCATAGATGAAAGAATGGTATGTATAAATCAGCCGCACCTGGGAGCAATCCCTCTAATAATTGATCTGTTTTTTCCTTTTGTGACCTAGTACCATGATTGCGTATTGCCATGATTCTTATATCTGGATATGCTTGTTTAAACCATGCTACAAAGTCACATTGCTCTTTAAATTCACTTGGAACTAACTTATCTTGCTTCTTTTTAGCCACAACTTCACGCGCCTTTCGTTCTTCCATATCAAGAATACAGTCCCTATCAATAAATGAATCTATCAAATAGTTATGTATTAATTCTTCTCGCTCTTTTTTTAAAAAGCCTTGTTCACGAAAGGCTTTGTCTAGGTTTTGTTTAAATACTGAATCACTTATTGCCACTATTTATCACCATTTTCTAGTTTAATTTCATCATATCTATTCAAATTAAAAGCCCAATTTGCATTTTTATCATGAAAATTATGCGCTATATCGCAAGGCATAAACTTCATTAATTGATGCACAATACAGTTGTGTATAAAACTTTTTAACCAGTTTTTTATTGATTTATTCATTTATCATAAACCTCAACGCCAATCAATTCATGCGTTTCATGTGAATGTTCTGAAAAACCACCAGAACACAATGCTTTTTCTAGCTCATCAACTTGACTATTATCAATAGTATAATAAGATGTTTCGTTGCGATTGTTATAACCGCAATATTCTGTTTTCTTCATTAAAAATCTAATCATTTATATCTACCTCTTGTTGTAAATTATCAGGTTGTACTTGCCTATCAACCACAACCTGAAACGCTACCCATATTGCAATAATAATCAATGCTGCTAGTATTTTTCTAATCATGGTCACTACCTATTTATAAATTCATTAAACTCTATTTCATCAATACCAGGTTCAATACAATTAGCAAAGTAAACAACGCTATCAATCCCACGAATAAAGCGCCAACCATAAAACATATTTTTTCCTATATTATTATTCATATTAGGAAGTGACTTAATATGCAGTGACAACCATTGTTTTGCATGGTTTCTATTAGGTTTTGTTTTTAGAGCTAGATTAATTATGTTGCTCATAGTTATTATCGTACCTTTTACCAAAATAGTCTAACAAATTCTCACGTTCTTTTTTATCTTCCAACATTAAATCGTCTATCATTTCATCACATAATCCAATCAATTGCAATGAACTTTTGAAGCCTTCATTTCCAATATACCAAATTCCATTTAATTTTTTCCAATAACTATTTTCTGGAACTTCTTCTGCTATTTGTAATTGTACTTCTTGTTCTTGCTTTTTTTGTTCTTTGGCTTTGTTAAGTGCGGCCAATATTGACATTACAATTTATTTACTATATCTATTACATCATCAATCATTCTAACATCATTATCAAGCATATCATGATTACTTTGTCTATATCCTGCCATTGCGCCATGATATTCTTGAGCTACTTGATAAGCCGCATCACGACCTAATTCTAATGCGTAGATTATTTTTTCTTTTGTTTCTTTGTTAATCATAACTATCTATTTTCCTCTTATTATATCTCCACTCATTGTACTTGCACTTCCTTTAATATCGCCGCATGTAATATCACCACTCATTGTTTGCACAGACCCGCTAACAGCACTGCACTCAACATCACCGCTTTGAGTTTTTATATTTCCCACGTTATTTGCTTTAACAACTCCAGATGAATTTTCAATTCTTTCAACATCACCATGAACAACAATATTTATATCACCAACAAGTTCTCCATCTTGCTTTATACCGTCAACTGTAACTTTGCCATTAATAATACTTACATTATTTCCACGGAACTCTTTTCCATCAATTACAACTCTTCCATTTTTCATATTTATTTGCATTTTTATTCCTCAATAATTATTTTCATTCTACGCTTATTCTTAAAAGTCCTATTACCATAACAAACAGGACAACTACCGCCATGCTGACAACTATTAACAAAGTGCGTAGGAGTACCATCACGTACTAAGCCATTCTTATATTGCAAATGTGCTAATGACCTGCCTAATCGCATTTTAGGTCGCTTATTGCGTATTGTTCTGCTCGTCAATAATAATCCTTTTAACCTGATTACGCTCTTTTCTTATCGTCAAACGCTTATTATACGTATTATATGAACATCCAGCCATATCAGCCCTACGACTCCATAGGTCATGTCCGTTATGTTGATGCTTTTGGTTTCTATGGTGTTTTGTTCTGCTCATGCAACTAATTAAACCTATTCAAAAATCGCTTTGCCTTATAAGCAATATTAGGAGTTAATCCAGAATAAGCGTCACAATGAAAGAAATTATCTTTTTGCCATAGTAACATATCAGAATCATCATCTAAAATTATGTATGAATGAAATTCATGGTCGTATTTACCAATTAAATCATAATTATCCATTATCCATGCGCGTATTTCATTACCTCGTAACGAATATTTACCTAGATGCGGAGTTTTACCAATAATTTCAGCTTTTAAGCCAATATCATATAAATACTGTTCGCAATCATCATCAATTCTCCATGTAGATGATAAAACTATTTTAGATCCTGTTTCTTCAACTAAATTATTTAAACTATCAAGGCATCGTTTACTTATTTTACCTTTCATTGTGCCAATGATTGTATCATCTTTATCAGTGTGCATGGACTGGCAATTTAATACACCGTCTATATCTAAAAATATTATTTTCATTGCGTTAATTTAAAATAATCATCAATAAATTTTAATGTTATTGAATGTGGCGTCATTCCTTTACGCAAGTAATTAATAACTTGACCTATAATGTAACGCGCCATATTTTCTTTGGTGTTGAAAAAATATTCATCTTTTCCAACATGTTCATTTTCTTTAAATCCATTTAACTCTAAAAAATCAGCAATGTATTTTTTATCGTAAGCAACTCCAATGTAATCAGATTGTTCTGCAAATTGTTTAATCCATGACATGATATAATCTAAATTTCCACTTTCAATAATATCTGCAAATACTGGCATTATTGAAGTGTCCATAATGTTTTGTCGGTGCGCTAATTCTTCCGCTTGTTTTTGTTGCAATGCCTTGTATTCATCAGACTGTAAGTATTTTTCTCTATTTTCTTTCAAAATCCTATCAAATTCACTTTCAATCCAATGTGAAGGTTTGTCTTTTGTGGCTACTAATTTTACGCCATTAAACTCAAATTCAACGTCACATTGATTTTTGATAGCTAAAAGCGTAGCTTCTATACATGCGTTTTTAATGTTCTGCCCTGGATGTGTTTCGTATTTCATTTTTTCACCTATATTTGTTAGTTAAAATTACAATTCAACTATACCATTTTTATTTTTTATTGCAAGTGTTAATTACGCCAACATAGGACCATCTTCATCAATCCCCATAAATCCTAACGGATCAAGCCTAAATTCCTCAACATAACCAACCGTTAATTCTTCATCAGCACAAATATGATTTGTTAATTTTTTACCAACAAAACGCTTATAGCTAACTTCATTGTCTTTATTTTCACATAAAACTAACGGAGTTTTTTGTTTTTCTTTTGTATATATTTTATTCATTATTTATATTACCAGTTCAATACTAATTATTTCAACACCTTTATATTGCGACCTAATTAGTTTTTCTGCAAAATATTTATCATCTGCATTAAATTCTTCATGATGTGTATGGCGTTTTCCGTTTTTTATTGATGTGAAGTATGCTATATATTTATTCATTATCTATTTACCTATTTAATAAATTATAATAAAAACAAATTGTTAGATTAAATTTATCTATTCATCAAAACAAAATTCAATATACGTTACTTCTGACATTGGAATTATAATAATCTTATCTCCATTCCAAAATTTAACTAACATTCCATTTTCTGAAATAGGATATTCTGGTATATCACAATCCATAAATGCTACTCCTTTTTTTAAAAACACATTTATAGTACACGATTCTTCATTTTTAGTATTTCTTATCATTTTATCTATCCTTTACAAGCTCAATAATCTTTTTGTTAGTCGATACATTAGGTTCTTTCTGTTTATTGCTTAAAACTTCTCTACGTCGATATTCTTGGTAGTCTCTGTATTGTTTAGGAATTGACCAAAGGTTAATTGCTTGAAAAGTATAATTTAAAAATCTCATTTACTCATTGCCCTAGCCAAACAATCAATCTTGCTACTGTGCATTTTAGCAAGCATGGAATATACACGGTTAGCGTAACCAAGTCTATATTTATACATCTTAACTCTAAATATCTGCCGCCATTCTTCACCACCTTTCAATTCATAGGACAATGACGCTTCTGTCATACAGGATGATAGTTCTTGTATTTGTTCTGGTGTTAATAGATTAAGTTGGTGCATAAGTCGGGTGCCTTTTTTCATAATTTTATACTATAACTATCTTTTTCAAATACTGGCGGCTTCCATTTTTTATTTAACGATCTAACAATGTTTACAGCTAATAATCCGTCTTTATTTAGAAAAAACTTATTACCACAAAAATCATTATGAGGAATTACAAGAGCTTGATAATGAAATCTGTTTAAGCTCTTATTTATCAAACTGACATGATTTCTTGTTATCCACACACACTCAACTTCTCTTATTTCTGATATATAAGTTGTTGTATTAGTATTTTTAATTTCTTTAACTGGTACTGATGCTAATATTTTCATCTATTCTTTACCCACTCAACAAACTCATAACCAATCGCCCTAATAGCGATTAAAGTTATACCGACAACAACTATAACACCTACAATAAAATAAGCAATAGGCATGACGTATGGGGCTAATTTTGATCTATTTATCATAACTTTTAGCCATTACAAATATGGCAAAGACTGAGAATGCAACAAGCAATATATCAGTTGACATTTTTTATATCCATAAAACTAAAAATATGTGCAATCACGTCAACTGTCCATCCGTTACCAATCATATGATACCTATTTATATGTGATGTATGATCTGTATAATTTAATGGTAAATTTTGAAGATATTCACACTCATTAGTAGTTAAAATTCTCCATTTTTCTTTATTGTTTTTACCGTATTCATTTGCATTTTCTTTATTTATATTTAAAGGAATAGAAAAATTCTTATTAAATACAATTTGCCTTGAACCGCAAAACAAGTACCTTCTTAAATTTGAACCTTTCCCATAGTTTGCATCAATGCAATATGATTTGATCCTGGTTGAGTAGTAATCTTCATCTAATATATCTGACAAACATATTCCTTTATCATCAGGTTGAATAACATTAGGTATATTTGTCCAGTATAATCTTTTTCTAGATTGAGCGGAAACTAACGAACTATCAATAAAAATAGGTTCAACACCAAGATAAGAAGAAATAATGTCTTGATATTCTTTCTTCATTTTTACATTTTCAAGTAAAAAATACTTAGGTTTACATTCATTTAATAAACGAACATACTCAAAAAACAACTTACTGCGCTCATCTTCAAAGTTTAATTGCTTTCCAGCAAAACTGAACCCCTGACAAGGGCTACCACCAATCAACAAATATATTTTTGGTAAATTTTCAGCATTTACGCTCTTAACGCATCCCAATTGTATTGTATCAGGATAATTAGCTTGTGTAACTTTTATTGCATGTTTGTCTACTTCACTTGCAAAGTAATTATTATATTTAATTCCTGATCTGTTTAACGCTATTTGTCCACACGACATCCCATCGAAAAGTGAAAGTACATTCATTTATTTTTATCCATCATATCATCCCATACCCAATAAACAGCACCAATAATAAATATTACCATAAATGCAAGACTGCCTAGTATTTTATCTAACATAACTCAAACTTTTCATAAAATTCCGATTCATTTCTAACATAAATTGTATGTTCATTATCACATGGGCAATAAACTACCATTAATGCACTATCATTACTTTCATTAACCGCCATTGCTAAATAACGGTATAGATTGCCTGTTTTTAGGTTTTTGTATGTCATTTTATCTATCACTTATATTTTAACCACAACACAAAAATTAATATGATTATGTTATGGTTGTTTATTGTTTAAAAATTACTTGATAATTAACAATTCTTTATCTTCTAAAGTTTCTGGCACTAAATCATCAAAATCTATATCTGAATAACACGCTTGAAATGCTTTTAATGGATATAAGTTCATATACCCGAACCTAGGAGACGGTGCTTGTTTTACATCCATGCCCAATCCGATAGTATATGTTTTTAATACTCGCCAATCAAAATGTTTTTCATGTACGCCAGCATAAAGAGCAGCTCGTATAATTGAAACATATCCAAATTCTCTATCTAACAGCGTTGTAAGCTTCGTATTTTCTAACTTTAATGATTCCTTTGCTTTTTCGCTTTCGATTAGCAGTGATAGAGCTTCGATGTAATTTGAGGGTAAATTACTATTCATTGCTTTATTTTCGCACTCAATAAAGTAGTTTCTATAATCATGGGCTTTTTCAGTCTTTGCCATCATAGCCAAATGCTTTGCAAACTCTATAGAAATGTAATAATCTTTGGTTTCGTTACCGCTCAACACCACGTTGAACCCCATCCAGTCTGAATTTTCCTTGAAAAATTCATTTGATTCTATATTACTCTTTCCCCATCTAGACCATGCGGACATTGCAAGCCCTAATCCAGAATAAAGCTCTTTTGCTGATACTGCATTGATCTCGTTGTCGCCAATCTTGCTTTTGTTGATGTTTATTAATTCTTTCACTATTTTATTTCTCACATAAAAAAAGGCTACTCTAAACTTCATCCGGTCGCAAAGGTAAGAAATGAACCTACGGATAAATTAGAATAGCCTTATTTATAATCTCTTATTGGGTTGCGACACCTAAACAAACTTTAACACAATGAATTATGTTTGTCAAATATACTACAGCATACTAAACTCTGGCGATATTTGTCTTTTAGCATTTACATAAGCTTGATGAGCTTCTTCTGGGGTGTTGAAATATCCAAGAAAAATTCTTTTACCATTTTTTGTTGTTTGAGATACATATTTTTTCTTTGTATTGCAATAATGGCATCCAATTAGTTTATTTTTCCCATGTGGCTCTGATCTTTTATACCTTGTATCCGATCTTGTTGCTTGCCTTATATTTTTAAATTTTAAGTTAGTATAATCTCCATCAATACAATCAATATCTTCTTTAGGCCATTTTCCTGTCATATAAAAATACGCAAGACGATGTCCTGGATAGTTTTTATTAAAAATTCTTATTGACTTAAATATCATTCCATGTGTTTTTGAAATGCTACCAGCTTCTTTATTTGCATGACTAGCATTCCACGAATTATATTGATGTAATGAAGTAAAAAACTTAACATCCCTAACACGCCAAATAAAAACACCAGTTAATTCATCGTAATTTAATATATTTTTAAGCATTTCATGTGTTAATTCTTCTTTTTTTGTTTCTATTATGTTTTTGTTAATTTTATCTTCAATTAAGTTTTCTATTCTATTATCTGTTTTTACTCCATTAATATGATATATTCTTATTTTAGGAAATTCACCATAAACATATAACCATGCCAATATCTTGCAAGAATACCTACCTTCAAATATTCTAATTGATTTATTTCCAGCATCTTTCCCGGCAAATCTACTATTAAATAAGTTACTTCCACTGCCTTTTTTTGTTACTACCCTTTCTTTCCAAGTAAAAACCCCAGCATCAGGATCATAATGGAGAAACTCTTTTAGAAGTTCTTGCGTTAGTTCTTTCTTAGTATCAGTCATATAACATCACCTTTTTGATAAATATTAACTCCTCTAAAAGATAATGATGCAATAACTTTATAGCCTTTACACTTTTCACGGCATACAATACGTGACCCACCATTACCGTGGTAATATTTTACATCTGCACCACAATCAGGGCATTTATTGGGTTTATATTCTTCTTGTGTTAGTTTTTGTTTTTTAGCTTTCATAACTTAGACTCTTTAACTCCTTAAATTTTCCACCAACCTGAGGCGCAAGCGTAATGCTCTTGATCTTCTTAAAATATTGCTCTCTGTAGTCATCATTTTCAAGTAATAATAACACATTGTCCACATTTACTCCACCTTCAAATTGCGCAATATCACTGTAGTCAGATGGGTTTTTGAGCATGGATATAAGCATTTTTATGGCGTTGTCTCGGGCAAAACCTTTATGTCCAAGCGTTAAGTAGGAGTCGTGAATATGATTTATGTCTTCGTCATAAAAACGAATTTTTATCATCTCGGTCTGATCTTTACGAGAAAAAGCTTTTTCATAATATACTTTATCTACTTGATAAGAGTATGTATCAAGGTCTATTTTTGCCTGTAAAATTTCGGCCTGAGAACGCATTTTATAATCGCCTTCCTCATTAATGCTAACAAATTCTGCTTTGCACTTAACGCATTTCTTAGCGCTCAATATATTTGCGTGATTACATGATTGACCTTTTTTGTATTTTACGCCATCAAATTCTATGTTTTTATCCAATACGGCAAGGCACAATTTCTTGGGCATGTCGCCTTTGCGCTTTTTAGGCTTTGGAACATTTACATTGTCAATAGGCCCATGCCTTTCAAGATTTCCAGAAAAATCAATTACATAGCCAAAATGCTTGCCATCAGCGGCCCGTAATACTCTACCAACTGCCTGTAAATAAAGCGCAAGTGATTTTGTTGCCCTTAAAAATACAATAGCGTCAAGAGCTTGAAAATTAAATCCGACTAATAAAATATTCACATTGACGCATACACGGACACCATCGCCATGTTTTAGCCATTTAATGGTTGATTCTCTTTCTTGCTTGGTCATATCTCCATAAACTAATCGAATATTATCTTCCCCCCATTCGCTAATAATTTGCTTTGCATTTTTAACGCTACTTGCAAATATAAGAACAGTTTTTAAGTTATATGCTTCTATCTTTGCTTTTATGTCAATAACTGCCGATGGGAGTATAGCCTCGAACTTTACAGAAGCTTGTTCTTGGTCATAATCATTTCCTTTCATTTCAACGCCGGTTAAATCGACTTGTATATCATCACTGATTGACACTACATGGCTTAAATATCCAGCATTTATTAATTCAGGTATAGATGTTGTGTAAGCGCATTTTGTAAAAGTAGCTTTTCCCTTAAAACTATCAAACTCTAAAGCGCCACTTTCTGACCTAAACGGTGTTGCACTTACACCAATAATACGCATTTCTGGATTAATGCGTTTTAACGACCTTATAATCTTTTGATATGAACTTTCTGGATCTGGTGATACATAATGACATTCATCTATCAATAATAAGTCCCAAGAACCTGATTTTGATCTTCGCCTTAAAAAACTGGTATAGGTTGCTACGCAAGCTTGGCGTGAAGTCTGGAATTTATTCAACTGTGCAGAACATACGCCTAATTTTTGTGGTTCTGATATATATTCGTAATACTCATTTGCATTTTGTGAGCATAATTCAGCCGATGGAACTAGAGTAAGAACCCGCTTTCCTTGCTTTAATGCCATTTCTGTAAAATGTGCTAAAATAAGCGACTTACCGCCACCTGTAGAAATAGATAGATATGGCACTTCTCCTTCTCTAAGCGCATCACAAGCGGCTTTAACCGCTTCTTTCTGGTATGGTCTTAACTCTTTCCTACTCACATAACACCTTTATAATGGCTTGTTTCAATTCTGGCTCAATAGCGTTAAAAACGTCATACACTTTTTCTTGTATATCTTGCTGATCGTATTCTTTTTTATGCTTCAATTCTTCAACCAGTTTTTTATTGTTGGTTTCTAGTGCGAATATTTTGTCATCATCTTTCAACAATAACTTTTCTTCTAAGGCATTAATCAATACAAGTTCACGTTCTTTTGCTTGTTTAAGGTCATTAGTTAGTATTCTATTTTTGTCTTCATTATCAATAAATGAACTCACATTTACTATTTTAAATTCTTTCTGTACATGTTCTTTATGTGATTCTCTTAGATTAAGTTTTACCTTTTTAACAAAATCAATAAGCATCTTGTTTTCTGCCTCAAGATTAGCTATTTTTGAATCCTTATCGTCAATTTTACCATCTAAAGATTCAATCTCATTCTTAATTAAAAGATTACATAAACGATCTACTGCGTCATTATAAGAAACATTTATTTTATTACAAAGCCATTGTAATTTTATATCAACGTCTTTTGTTATTTTTAAATCAACAAAAGTAGAGTTCATTCTTCTGCTACTATTCTTTATATGTAAATAGTCATCTATTTTCTCTTGTTGTGTTTTTAATTCTTCATCTTCACAATCATTTATAAACATGACTTTTCTTTTATTGAATCCTTTAGGAATAATTGCTTTACACGCTATATGCTGATATTGTGGCCTTTTCTCATTACAGTATTTTGCAATTTCTTCTATTTCTTTTATATCTGCATTGAAATACCAACCATCTATAAATCCAGTTTCAATCTCAAGTATAAAATACTCAAATTCATCATCTTTTTTTCTTGCCATTTTCTTACTCCAATAAAAAAAGCTACACTCTGCAATCGGGTGGTGTAGGGCGCATAAATAGACCCGACCGATTAAGAATATAGCTTTTGTTAATTTATGCCATTAATCCACACCACATGGATTTTTTTAAGCATTATATCTATTATTTTAAAATTAGTCAAACCATCACAACTCTATAACTTGTTGTGCTGGTTTATATTTACATCTATTTTGTCATAGGATTAAAAAACGGCACGGGCGCTCCAGCATAAATAGCTTCTGGTAATTTACCATCCCACTTATTCGCTTTTGCCAATTCAACCTCAACCTTACGTAATTCTAAAACCGTAGGATTTTGAACCAATGCCGTACCTTGAATTTTAAGCGCGTCAGCTTGTGCTTGAGCAATCTTTAAGTTTGAATAAGCCTCACCATCTGCTTTTGCTTTTAATGCGTTAGCTTCTGCTTCAGCAATAATCACTTTTTCTCTTTGTTGTGCCTCAACTGTTTTAACTTTGTTTTCTGCTCCAAGTTTTAACTGTTCTTGAGTGGTTTTTGCATTTATAGCTGCCATATATTCATTGCTAAATGAAAATCCGCGCATATCTACATTGATGACTTGAGCGCCATAAATATCAAGTTTTGATCTTAATGCCGTGATTATTTCACCTGATACAATAGCTCGTTTGCCAATCAAATCAGGAGCCGTATATTTTGCTGTGACTGCCTTAAAAACTTCCTGAGTGGCTGTCTGTACATAGCTGCTTAAATCGCCGTCCTTACTGTATTTTTCAAATACGTCTGAAACTTTATCTGGCAAGATGCTATAACGCACTGTCAAACTAACTTTTACCGGCTGAGTATCGCTTGTGCTGCCTTCTGCATTTTCTATTGTCGCTTCTTCGGCTCGAATATTAAATATATTCAATGACTGCCAAGGCGCAACTAATAAAAAACCCTCGCTTTCAATGCCTTTAATCTTTCCGCCAACGGTAATAACTCCACGGCTACCAGTTGGTACATTTTTAATTGGTTGAATCCATAAAAATGTTAACAATGCAACAATAGCAATTGTAAAATCAAATGCTATAACTACTCCATTTAACTCATCGTTACCAAATTTATCTTTTTTTACGTATCTATCTGTAAAGCTCATTTTTTATTATCTCACTATATTGTTAAAAAATCACTAAACTCATCGGCGTTAGTGTTGGGCCGTTTTAATTCAAATCCCTACTTTTTAAATAATCCCCATTCTGCAAATTATCCAATACCTTATTAAACACCTTAGCATCAAATAACACGCCGGTAGACGCAAAATCTTTAGGCTTTGCGATTCTATCAAGCTCTGCTGTTTTATCGACTAACTCACGCTCAAGAGTCCCAGCAATAGGAATATTGATAAAGTCTAATTCGTTTTGTACTGCATCAATAAAAAACTGGTTAAACTCAACCATCCATTCATTATCACTCACATCATCTACTTCAACAGCAATACCAAAGAGCACTTCTAATAATTCTCCCTTGGTTATTGTGTCGAAGTCTGGATGATTGATGATGTCAATAATTTGTGACCTTAATTTATGAATTGCCATGTCATCAATCCAATATTAACGCAAATAGACAAAAAAGCAATAATGCTGTATTTTTTTGTTGATAGTTTTGACGCTAAATATTTATCTAATAATAATCTTTTACTTTCAAAAAGATCATTATATTTATATGATAATTTACCATACTCTTCGTTTAAAAACACTTCTCTTTCAAGATGTTCTCTTATTTCATCATCATGATTATGGTAGTAAACAAACTCGCCGCAATCATGCTTTTCAATACGACCAAATTTTCCACGGGTATATCTTTGTATGTTATTCATTTTATAACCTTGTCAATTCTCTAATTTCTTTTAAAGTAGTTCTTTTTGCTAATTGTCCATCTTTAAAAACAGTTTCTAAGCATCCATGTTTTTCTGCTTTGCTATCAACATTATCACGCAATCTATATTCATCACCAACTCTTTCAACCATTAAATAACCTTTTGCTGATTTCTTTAGTCCATCGCCTGTTTTTGGTTCTTTGAATATTGGTGTATATTCTCCATTAATAATAGCATGAGTTGATTTGACGGCCATACCGTGTGTATCACGGGTTACATACTGATAAGTATAACTACCTATGCCAAGAACAATATTTGACGATGCAAATACTTTGTCTTTTAATCTTGACAATATTTGCTCTGCACGTTCATAGGTAATAGAATCTCCATAAATTGCACCAATATGATCGTCTAATACTTTATATCCTGTATCGCTAATAGTACCGCCGAATGTATCCCATAAACATTCTATTAATCCTTTGTATTCTGGTGAATTAATAGGTGCGTTTTTATCTCCACAAATAATATCAACAGGGTCTCCACTGTCAGGCCTAATAACAACTTTACCATTTCTCGACATAATAATGTCTTTTAATTGTGGCAAATAATCCGTAACAACTTGCCAAAAATCCCAAGAATCACTAACAATAGATACAATTCCTATTGGGTAAATTTCAGTAATTAACCGATTGAATGTTGCAATCTCTGTTTCTTTGCCATTGCTGCACATGACTGAATGCTCAGTAGCGTTAACACTTTGACCAATAACTTCTAAATCACTATCTGCACCATAACATTCTTCTGCAATATCAATAGCAGAAACACAATCAGTACCAATGCATCCAGCCGCTAATACTGAAAAACCTGAAATAGCTGCTGCGTGTCGTCCTGCCATACCTCTAAAGCTAAAATCATGCCCTTGGTATGGTATAGATTCTTTATCTACTCCAGTTTCTTCTGCAAATTTATGAAATAGCTTTTTATATGCCATATATGTTGTGGCAGATGTAATAGGTTGCCATAATTCAGCAGACATTACAGATTCAAGCATGTTTGTAACCCAGAAAAACTCTGGCTTAGTGTTTTTTATTGTTAAGAATGGTACTCCATAATTAACAAATGAACCCTCTGGCAATGCCTTAATAACAATAGGCAAATAACCTAAATCATGCAACGCTTCAATATGTTCAATATTTACCGTATAGCCTAAAATATTTGATACTCTACGTTGATATTTACTAACTACTTCATGTTTTTGTTTGCTAAAAAACGTATCATTCCATTCATTTATTAAATAATTAATAATAAAATACTGTAAACCAATAAAATAAATACCTTTTGAGTCTGGTATATTGGCTAATTTTCCTGATCTTGCCGTTAGGTTACTGTATATTTCTGTTGTACCAATAGGATATTGGTCTTTGTGTCCTATTTTGTAAGCGTCTTTTGAGTGCAATGACAACATTATAAATTACCTACTATATTTAAAAATTTAGCCACATCTTCTAATGACGTAAATACTTGTTGTGCATTATTTTTTGCAATTAATCTGCTTGTTTGCCTTAAAGATTTTATTTGCGCAAAAGTAAATTTATCATCTTCTATATGACAAAATATAGTTTTTTCTGGCCGTTTAATGCCATCTTCAACAGCTTCAGCAATAGAATAGACTCCGGTCATTTCGCTTGTAATAACATATAAACAGAAGTCGCATTCTTCCCTTTGTTTTATTTCCTCTACTTGACATTCTTCCGTCCAATCTTCAACTACCGGATTGAAATAACTTATCGATAACATTGGAATTAATTCATCCCTCCAAGTTGAATTATTACACGTGCCTCCTAAAAATACTTTTTTCATTTTTTTATTTCCTATTTTAATTAAAGAATCGTTTAACTATAATTCTACCATCATCTTTTTCAGGTAGTGAATCCGTTGTAAATACTTTATCTATTCCTTCTAATGGCAATACTTTTGCAAAAATACCATGAGTTACGTAAAGATAAACTTCTTTTGATCCTTTGTCACGTAAAACTTTTGCTAATTCTGTAAATGTTCTTCCGCCATCGCAAATGTCATCAACAATTAAACATTTTGATCCGGTAATATCACCACAATTTACTTCTGTTGCTATAATTTCGCCAAGTTCATTACGTTTCTTTGTTGCTAATATTAATTCTGATTGATTTCCTAAATAATTCCATCGATACATCCAATCCTTTGCTTTGCGACTAGCACCCATATCAGGCGATACAATATAATCAATATCTCTTAATCGGCTATTAACACCGTCAATCATTCTTTCTTGTGTAATGACATTAATATTTTTAAATAATTCGTGTGATACTGGGCTATGCGGATCAACAACAGTTACTTTGCTATATTTTTGTGAACTAATGATATTTGCAAATACTTCTAAACTGAATGAATCACCTAATTGACAAGCCCTATCTTGTCTTGCATAAGGTATATAGGGTATGAATAATTCAATATCATTGTCGTATAATCTACGCAATGAATCCGTAGTTAATAACAATCGCATTAATTCAGTTGATGATGTTATTTGAGAATTAATTATAATTGGTAAATCTTCTTTTTGTTCTTGATATTCAATATTTACGTGTTCTTCACCTCCTGAAAATGTTAAAAATTTAGGTGTATAAAATATTGAATTGTTAAATATTATTTGAATCACGACACCACCATAATCTTCTCGCCACGAATTAACTCTAATCCTTCAATCTCAACTCCTTCTTTTAGAGCTTTGGTTAATTCTCGCTTTTTAGGTTTATACTCTTCTGGAATATGTGTTACATAATATTCAGGCAACTTCTTACATTCGTATCCTTCTGGGATAAAAACAATTTCCCTGCCGTCCTGAATCCTAACATCGGCATAGTCACCTGATATTTTTTTGATGTTAAATTCAATCATGGTTTCGCGTATTAACTTGCGAATACGTTCAGCCGCATTCGTGGCTGTTTTAAGGCGTTTTTGCGCTTTATCCAATAAATCCTTCCTTGCTGATTCATTTGCTTCTACTTCGCACAAAATACCCACTAAAAACTCTAGTTTATGTTCTACGCTTCCCGCGATATTTGCTAGTTTTGAATAAAGTAATGTTATCTGCTCTTGATCTTCATTAGGATCAAGAAAGAATAATTCATCTACTATCTGTTGTTGGTCTTCTTTTAAGTCAATTATTGTACTCATATAATTTTATATCTCGCAAAATGGATGTAATTTTCTTTTGGCTTCTAAATATGCAACTCTAGCTTCTTCTGGGCTATTATGAAAACTATAATGTATTGCTCTTCCGTGTAGCTGTAGCGATGCAACGTATTTATTCCGTCTGTTGTCAAAACTAACACCTAAAAACCCTGTTTTATTGTTCTTATGGCATTTTTTTAAATTTTGAGCATTTTCTGATTCTGTAGATTCTCTTAAATTTATCCATCTATTGTCATTCCTAATACCATTAATATGATCAACATCGTTTTTTTGGAAATTCTCCTGTCATATACAAAAAAGCTAATCTATGAGATCTATACGCTTTATTATCTATACTTATTGTTACATATCCTAACTTATGTAAATATCCAGTTTCTTTTCCTTTAAATTTAGCATTCCATGGATTTATTCCTTTTACTGATTTTGTATTATTTTCATTTCTTCCTTTAAATGTAAAAATACCTGTTAATTCATCATAGTGTAATAAATCTTTAAGTCTATCTTTGGTTAACTCTGGTCTTTTCAAAATAAATTACTCATAAAAAAAGACATAATAGTAAAACCGTGTGAGAATGGCTAAGAATTGCGCCAACGATTTAAAATTATGCCTTTGTTTAAATTCTTATTTAATGGTTCTCACGCCATAATAAGTAATTATACCATGTATTAATTATATTTGTCAAACATATTACTTCTTATACTTTCTAGCCAACTCGTCTTTTAAAATAAGTAAAAATCCTCCAATAAAAACTAAAATACCAGTTCCAAATATTAAAGCTAATCCTCCATACAAAGGTAGCAATACTAACCACCATGACCAATCTATATAATTAGTCAACTTTAAACCAATAAATAGAATTGTTAATAACCCTAAAAAGTTAATTTTCATTTAAATTTTACCTTATAAAATAAGCCCATCCTTGGGCTTGTGTTTAATAATGTTTAATAAACTTATGTTTGTTATTTATAATTTATTAGAAAGGAAAAGCATCGTCATCAAATGACGAATTAGAATTAGCCGCCTGACTTACAATATGTGCATCTTGAGCTTTGATAACTTGTTGCGGAGTTAATTTAATACGCTTAACATCATCCAAATCATCAATAAAAGCATCAATAGCAACTGCATCTGTTTTTTCTAATTTCTCTTTTCCTGTTTGACCTGTTGCAGCGTCAAAGAATCTTAAGCAAACTGCGCGTTCACCAATTTCCCCAGTGCTTACATATTTACCAGTTGTTTCATCAATCTTTTGTTTTTCATATTCTTCCATTTGCCAAACAGTTCCGAACTGTTTGTTTTCCAATTGAGGATATGAAGTAACGCGTTTAGATACCATGCCTTTTGAAGCATATTCATATACTTCAATAGTGGTATTTTCTTTTGGCTTTAATTCAGCAATGCTTAATGATGCCATTAATGTTTGCAAAAACTTAACCTGAAATTCAACAGGTTGCCCGCCATTTTTAGCACTCCAGTGCCAAATATCAATGCTTCCATCCTTTCCATCATTGCTAATGTAATCAAGATGAATAGCTTTTGAACCGCTTGCAGCTACTTTTTCATAAGCCCTTAAAGCCAATCCGATATATTTACCCGTTGCATTGATACGACCACCTGAAAAACTTTCGCTCTTTACTGCATTTTGATCTAATGTAAAACTTAAACTCATTGTATTTATTTCCTATTGTTTAAAAAATGTTAAAGCATCCCAAATGGATGAAGTTTTCTTTTTGCTTTTAAATATACATTATGAGCCTCTATTGCTGTATTAAAATAGCCTAATGATCTGTTTTTTCCATTTATGCAAATATATGATTGAAACTTATTTTCGCGTTTCCTAAAACAAACACCAAGCAATCCTGTAGATTTATTGTTTGATTGACATTTTTTAATATTTTGACAGTTTTCAGAATTTGTTGCTTCTCTTAGGTTGCATATTCTGTTATCTGTTTTAACGCCGTTTATATGATCTATATAATTAATAGGCATATATCCATAAGTATATAACCATGCCAATCTATGTAGAGTCCTTGATTTACCATTCAAAGTTATCCTAAGATACCCTCTTATGTTTAAATGCCCTGCTGGTTTATTCAAGCACTTTTTACTCCACATTGCGTATGTTTGAATACTATAAAACTCACAAATATCTCTTTCTTTCCATGTGAAAATACCTGTTTCTTTATCATAATTTATCACTGATTGTAAATATTCTTGCGTTAATTCTTGCATTTGATAACTCCAGTTAAGTTACAGTGAATGGATGTGCCGCGCTTACTGAAGGCGTTTTCGAGTTGCAACTCTAGGCACTTAATCATTATAACTTATATTTTATATAAATGCAATGCTAACTATTCATCAATCTAAAAAATTCTTTTGCTACTGACTCTCTATTTTCATAATTGAAATAAAACGAATCTGGAATGTTTGCCTCATTCGTGCTTCTTACTTTTGCATAAAAAAGACTTGTTGCTCTAACATGTAAAACAGATTCAGATAATGTTTTCCCACTTGCTATAGTTTTTGCTCTTTGACCTTCACCTCTTTTTATTGTATTAACTTCACTGGATAAAAATGCACACCAATCTGCATCTTTTTTAATTAATGCCGGTACGTCACAGTTACCGTACTTCATTAAATCCATATCAATTACTTTATAAGAATCGCCGCTTTCAGATGTTACATTAAACCGATTAGCGTGTGCTACCAGTATAACATTATAACCGCACTTGTCCATCATTAAACGGCAAACTGTTAATAATTTTTTCCAGTTGTCCATTGCATAAACCCGACCATCATAATTAAGGTCGGCAATACAATTAACTGACTTAGGGTCCTTTCCTTGTGTAACTGGATGCTTTTGTACAACATCTAATTCATTTAACGCTTCAAAAAATCCCAAACTATCAATGACAACCGTTTTTACAGGATGTGGCAATTTAGCGGTATTATCGCTTTTCATTAACCATTTTAACATATCCCAAACCTGATCGACAGACCTTGGAACAATAGTAACTCTTTTACCATTTACATTTTTGGTAAACTTTTGTGCAGGTTCTGGCAACCAGTCCACGCCGTTTTCCAATGCAACGAAAAAAGGATTTTCAGCATATAAACAAAGTCCAGTCTTACCCTGTCCAGCCACGGAGTAAATAACGCCTAATGTTGGTCTACTAATTGAACCGCTTGATACCTCAAGAGAGTCCATAAATGATAATGGTTGTTGTTCATCACTCACTTTTTAATAACTCCTTTTCCATATCATCGCAATAAGCTGTCATGCCTTCAATTAACATTTCCTGTATTTTAGGTTTCTTGCCTGTTTTTTCTTTCACTGTTTTTTGAACAGTAGTCAATCTATCATGCAACCATTCAGGTAACGCCGCTTGTTTTGTTGGTGTTTTTTTTATTTCTTCACTCATTTATTCTCCAATTTCAATTAAATCTAAAAAATGATCATCTTGTGTATCAATATTATATCTTCCATATTTATCCCATAATGTACTAACTACTCCTGCATTTAAAATGCATGCACCATAAACACGTTGTTTTTTATATGCATCAACATCTACTACATTTATCCTAACTGGTAATCCTGATCGTGTTTTGTAGTTTTTGGTTATGTCTATTTTGTTCATTTTTATTTTTCCTTCTAATTATTTTTAGCGTTTATTATACCATAAAAAAATAATTTACCTAACTTTTATTTTTTATATTCTTCAACATCGGTACTATCACCATAAACAAAGGCAATAAAGCACCTTACTATCGCATCTTGAAGGTAAAAGCTTCTTTTCCTAGCTAATATATCCCTTCTTTCTGCTGGGTTCGCTATGGTGTCGCCTTTGATATATGCGGTCCAGTAAATGTCATCTTTAACCGGTGGAGCTATGCCTATTTTTGCATGTTCTTGTACCGTCTGCATGTCTTTAGCGACTGTCGTAGGGCTAAATATGCCTTTATGCTTAACCCATACATGCGGATAAGGTCGTGATTGTGAGGTACGTATAAAACAATCATATCCCAATGCCTTAGCGCTTAAAAAGTCCAATTCTACGTTTGTTAATTCTTCTACTGTTTTCTTTTTCATTTTAATGTCTCTTAGTTAGTTAAATAAGTGTTTTTTAAACTTCGAGTTCATTATCTATCTTTATTTTTTATTTTTATATTAGCACAAATACCTATTTTTGTATTTATTTTATTAAATTTCTATTTCTTCGCCATAGACGCTACATGCAAAACAGCGCATTGCTGATTCTAGTGATGTTTTACCTTCTGCAAAAATATATGGATCACGAATATTTTCAGATGCTATTTGTGATGACCATCCACCTATTGTTTTCCTAGGATAATTATAAATTCTTTCACGCTCAATAATAGGCCATGCTTGTGATGGGTTTGTACAATATTCAGGTGTTGGATTTCCATATCCAAGTTCTGCAACCTGCCATTCTTGGTAAGTTTTTCCATCTTCCATCATCCATCCATATCTGTATTGATGATTTTCAGCCTTGGCTACAAGATAGTTTATTTCCCATAACTCTAATTCACTAATTTTCTTCTTCATTAATAACCTCAGCATCATTATATTGAACAAAATTTATATATCCTGCTGGATCTCTGCTTTTATATTCATCTCCCATGTCGCCTAAATATGGAACCGTTTCTCCAATTAAATCAGTATACCATCGCATACTGTCTATGCATTGTGTTATGAGTAGTTTTTTCACAACTCAATTCCATCATCAATAATTAATGTTGCGTTATAATTTTCTTTAGTAGAGTACTTATATATTTCATATCCGCTATTCTTATGCACGCTAACTCTAACAACGCCATCAATACGCGCTTTTAATGCTTTATTTTCCTCTTCCAACTCATCAATCCTTTTAATATAAGGCAACCTATCAATATTAAGATCAGGTCTGCACCGCAATATCCTGTTACGTTCAGTTAAGTTTTCGTTATTTGCTTTTACGTGGATTAGTTCGTTAATCAACTCCAATATATTACTTGGCGTAGCAATAGCATAATATAGATCACTTGGATAAATGTCTGTTTCGTTAAGTTCTTCAAATCCGTTATCTATCCAGCTTTGAAAATCTATCACTGACTGTTTTAAATCTTCTATATTAATCATTTTTATCCTCAATCATATCATTACAAACGCCATTCTTCATATATGTAATAACATAGCTTAATAATCGAGGAGGATCAATTTTCATTGTTAAATAGCATTGACATTTATCTTTTTTATCGCATTTGTCGCCATAACAGCGAGAATAGTCGTAGGGTAGTGGTTTATTCATTTTTTCACCAATTCATTATAAACCATATCAATCATATATTCGAATGCCTTTGTTTTATTACTTAGCAAAGTATGACATATCACTCTTAATCTTCTTGCGTGCTCGTCGCTTATTATAAAATTATAACGAATGTTTTTCATTTTTACACCTTTCAATAACATCATCAGCCCAATCCCTATCAAATCCCGGCATAGTTGGAAATTGATCCGCTAAATAATCTGGTATTGCGTCAATCCAATCACGCATATCCATAGTGACTTCAAGTAATTCATCATAACTTATAGACAACTCAGCCGCCCTATGTCTAGCATCTCGATGTCCTTTCTTATACTCAATGCGATTAATGGTTTTTTTAGCCTTATCTACTTCGCAGGGTATGTTTAGTATTTTATCATGTAGTGACATTTTATTTTCCTATACCATGGGCTTTTTCTACGACCCTAACTTTATCTATTAATGGCGAGTCGAATAGAATATCTTTAAAAATATTCCATATTTCTTTTTCACTCAATGGCTTTGATTGTGGCGGTGGGAACGTGTATAAAGCATTTTCAATTTTATTTTCCGGTGGTTTTGTCCATCGTAATGATAGTGCACCTGTTTCATTTGCTTGAATCCAAGCAATAGGATCAGGATCAGGCTTTGCCAATTCTTTTTCTGCTTTTTCAATAAATGAAAGAGACTCTCCCATTGTTAATTTTCCTTGTCCAGATTTATTAACAATATCAATAGCCTGTTTTAAAAATTCTCTATATCGCTTCATTTTTATATTCTCCTAATATTTTATTTAAATGCTCATTCATTGCCTTTAATAGGTTTATAGCTTCTTCACGCTCAGCAATTAGTTTTTGTATATAGCCTGACTCTAACTTTTCGTTGGTTATTCCGGTGCAAGCGTTGATGCAAGTTACTATTCTTTTAGCATCTTCAAAACTATATTCACCATCATAATTACCTATTTCATCACCTGTATAATCAATTATTAAATACAATCCATTATCGTTTTCTGTGATTCCTTGCCACGGTTCTTTTGTGTGTTTCATTTTTATTAACCTTTAACTTGTGGTATTGGCAATTCTTCTTTATTATAAAGCGTCTCAACAGGTTTGTACGGTTCACTTGACTTTACCGTCACCGTGTCCATTTCTGGCACTTCTTCGCCGGGTTGTAGTTCGTAGTCTTTGCTTATAAAGCTCATTTTTTTACCTAACTAAAATATGAATCTTTAACAAGTTTGTGATAATGATTTTTAAATTCATCATCAATTTCAATATTATTGATATGATCTAATAAATTATTAAGAGCTGATTCTCTTTTA
>Ga0265297_10002584_pt1 | contig 36121 bp, 34 predicted proteins | sample Munlanlwell13791_FD_192502 | JGI IMG/M metagenome (GOLD analysis project Ga0265297, IMG submission 192502) | Leachate microbial communities from a municipal landfill in Southern Ontario, Canada - Leachate well 137-91 | ecosystem: Engineered > Solid waste > Landfill > Unclassified | place... | reverse complement strand
AGTCATTTTTTTGATTGCTTAAGAAATAGAATTTCAATTAATTAGAAAATGTGGAAAACTAGGCTTGCAAGTTTTCTAAACATTTTCTATACTATAGATACAGCAATAGAAAATAAATAGAAAGTCAAGATACATGATAACAAAAAAGCAAAAAGAAGTTTTAGATTTTTTAAATAAATATTCAAGTAAAAATGGATATGCTCCTTCTCTTAATGAAATATGTGTTCATTTTGAATTAGCATCAGTTTCAACAGCTCACTATTATATCGAAAAATTAAAGAAAGAAGGATATTTAGAAAAAACCTCAAATCAACCTCGGTCTATTAATCTTTGTTCTAATGAGGTTATTAAAAAAATGATACCTAAGAACATAGAATCATTCTCTGTTCCAGTCTTAGGATCAGCCAACGCTGGAATAGCAACAATTTTTGCAGAAGAAAATATTAATGGATATTTGAAAGTTTCTCGTAGTGATTTGAATAGAAAAAATGGAATTTTTGCAATTCGTGTTGATGGTGATTCAATGAATAAGGCTAAAATTAATGGTAAGAATATTAAAGAGGGGGATTTTGTTTTAATTGATCCTGAATATAAAACACCAAAAAATGGTGATTATGTATTATCGATTATAGATGGCTGCGCTAATATAAAGAAATTTGAAAAAAACAAAGATACTGGAGGGATAGTGCTTCTTTCCGAATCAGACAATCCTAAGCATAAACCAATATATATTTCTAGTGAAGATAATTTTATGGTGAATGGAAAAATTGTATTAGTAGTTAAGAAATAGACTTAAATATTATGATAAAAAATATTAGCAGTATAGTAATATGAAAACTCCAAATCTTTTTGATCAAAATAAAGTAAAAATTTCTTCAAAATTTAAAATGATAGATTTGTTTGCTGGTATTGGAGGAATTCGTTTGGGTTTTGAGATGAACGGGGGAGAAAGTGTATTTTCTTCTGAGTGGGATTTAAATGCACAAAAAACATATCAAGTAAATTTTGGGGAGATTCCGTGTGGAGATATTACAAAAATTGAACCAGAAGCAATTCCTAGTTTTGATGTTTTACTCGCGGGCTTTCCTTGTCAGCCATTCTCACAAGCTGGTCTCAAAAAAGGATTTGCCGACACAAGAGGAACATTATTTTTTAATATTGCTAAGATAATTAATTATCATAGACCGAAGGTAGTCTTTTTAGAAAACGTAAAACGTTTTAAAACTCACGACAATGGAAATACTTTTGCGGTCGTAAAAAGAACATTAGAAGAGATGGGATATGAGGTTCATGCTCAAGTTTTAAATGCAAAGAATTTTGGGGTTCCTCAGAATAGAGAGAGAATTTATATTATAGGATTTCTAGGAAAAACAAGTTTCAAATTTCCAGAAGGTGTTATAGAAAAAAAGATTGTTGGTGATATATTGGACAATGAAGTTGATTCAAAATATACAATTTCTGATAAGCTTTGGGCGGGACATCAAAGAAGAAAAAAAGAGCACAGAGAAAAGGGTAACGGTTTTGGATACTCTTTATTTAATAAAAATTCTGAATATACAAGTACTATTTCGGCCAGATATTATAAAGATGGTTCAGAGATATTAATTGACCAACAAGGAAAAAATCCTAGAAAGTTGACACCTAGAGAAGCTGCTCGTTTGCAAGGCTTTCCTGATGATTTTATAATTTCTGTTAGCGATACTCAGGCGTATAAGCAATTTGGCAACAGTGTTGCTGTGCCAGTAATCAAAGAATTGGCAAAAAGAACCATTTATGAAATGGAAAGAATGGCTGAACAAAAAACCAATTATCAATTAATTGATATTGATAGGATTATGGCCGAAAACGTTAATCCTGTATTAACAGCTTAATAGGTTTTAGTTATTAAGTTATTCCAGTAAGAATTGTTGGCACGCCATTGGGAGTAGGGTCTATTGTTTCCTTGATACATACCACTATCAAAAAATATTATTCCTTTTTTTACATCTTGAATCCACCTATCAAAAGTTATAGGATCTCCGAAAGCAATTTTTTCATAAATCTTATCAGTATTTTTAACACAAATAAACCAACCTTTAATATTGAACTTGTTTTCTAGTTTTTTCTTAATTGATTTATTTTCCCAACGAGCAATTAATAAATTTTCTTTTTGCATTGCCTGAGGAATGATTTTTTTCTTATTTAGTCTCTTATCCTTACTGTAACTATATTTAATAAGTATATTTTTGTTTTTATCTACTGAAAGTTTTTGGCCGAAAGTGTTGTAATTTTTAATTACTGGACATGGTTCTCCTGACCAAGAAAAACGCCCACCTTTTTCCTTGTTTGGCTTACCAAATATTTGTAAAAAAACATTACGAGTTATTTTATATTTTTTGTCTTTAAAAATGTAATAATCGGCTGACCAGTCGCCGAAGGTTATTTTGCTATGAGTAGATTTTTTCATTTCGTATCCATAGAGATCGGGAAGATTGTCTGCGTTTGGTTTGATTAACATTCTTGTTTCAAGCCAATGACCTTCTTTTCCATCGTGCTTAGTTTTATAATTGGATAAATCAGGCTTTATGCCTCTAACGTTTTCATTAAACAATTGAATAATTTTCTTTTTTCCTATATCCATATTATCTTTCTAAACATCTAAATTTTCTGGAGGAGGGAGAGGGATTCGAACCCTCGGTAGGTTGCCCCACAATAGTTTTCAAGACTATCCCATTCAACCGCTCTGGCATCCCTCCTTAATAGGGAAATAATATATAAAAAGGAGACAATTGTCAATTTTATCCTCTATGGAATCCTAAATCAGCTGGATTACTTCCGCCAGAGATGTGCTCTATTCTTCCTCCTTCTTTTTCAAAACTATATCTTAATTTTTTAACTTCATTAGCTAGAGAAATGGTTTCTTCGGGTAATTCTTTTTTAATGTAGCCCTTTGACCAATAGTCGAGGATAAGTTTAGAATCCCCAAAGATATCTTTAATGTTTTCTTTTAGGGCAATTTCTAATGCGTATTTGCAAGCTAATAGTTCGCCGAAGTTGTTAGTAACAGTATTTTTAATTAAATGAAATCCATTTTCATTAATATCTTCTTTTTTTAATATTTTATTCAATAGGCTATTACCTAATTCATCGGTGACGCTAATTTCTACTCCATTACCAGCTCCAGTTCCGGCGTCAAAATATATTCCTTTTTTGGAAGCAGTAGTTTTTAGTTTGTAATCAGCTCCACCTTCTAGCCAGCGTTCGGCTTGATCTTTAGTCTCGAAGCCCTTGTATTTGGTATTAATCATTCCCGAAACAATCTTTTGGCATTCGGGCCAATTATCGGTGATTCCGTTTTTTCCATTTATTGAATAGGCGTAGTATTTTTTCTTGTTCATATTATTTTGATTTTTTGTTTTTGATAAATTCGAAAATGACGGGAGAAAAAGATATTAGGATTATTAAAACAACAATAATGGAGAAGTTTTCTTTAATTTGGGGAATATTACCCAAGAAGTATCCGGAGAGGGTAAAGATTAATATCCAAATTAATCCTCCTAGTGCATTGTATACCATAAACCTTTTGTAATCCATTTTTCCTAATCCAGCGACAAAAGGGGCGAAAGTTCTAATGATGGGAATGAAGCGAGCAAGGAAAATAGTCATATTACCATGCTTATCGTAAAATTCGTGAGCTTTAATTAAATACTTTTGATTAATTTTGCTAGATATTTTTTCTCCGAAGAATTTTCCAATAAAGTAATTCGTTGTGTCTCCTAAGAAAGCAGCAGACCAGAGGAGGATAATCAAAAGATAAATATTTATTGAACTGATGGCGGAAATAGCTCCGGCGGCAAAAAGTAAAGAGTCGCCAGGCAAGAAGGGGACAAAGACTAATCCAGTTTCAATGAAGATTGTGGCGAACAAGAAAAAATAGGCTAGTGTTCCATAAACATTAACAATTTCGGTTAAGTAGATGTCTATATGAAGAATGGTGTTAATTAAATCCATGGCTATATACTACTATATAAACAGTAGTATGGTCAAAATTATTATTGATGAGCGAGATGTTTAAATAATTTTTCTAAAGTCTTAAAAGATAAAAAAGAGATTAGGACAAGGAAGACGAGATATATATAAAATCTACCTTCCTCTCCTAAGTAATCATAAATATTACAAATTTTATATAATTCATAAATAGCTAAATATATTGGAAATTGAAGAATATAGATTCCATAACTGGCGTCTCCTCCTTTTACAAATAAAGGAAGGGACAATAATTTTTTAATTATTGATGTTGAAGAGGCGGCGCCGATAATAACGAGGGCGAAAACGGGAGCGAGAATTCCATTGTGATTAATAGTAATAAGTGAATTGTTTGAAATATAGGGCAAGTAAATGATTAAGAATAGAAGTGCTAATAAAAATATTAGATTGCCCCCTTTTATGCCTTTTAAATAAATTTTACCGGCCAACATTCCTATTAAGAATTGGTTTAGATGCAATAGAGGGAAATATTTAATAAAATTATTTACAGCAACATTGCTTTGACCTAACCAAAGATATAAAAATATGAATAGTAAGCTATTGATTATCCAGAAAATAACTGTTGCCTTGAATACATTCTTTTTTGACAAGAAAAAAGGAACGATAAAAGGGAAGAGTAGATAAAAAAACATTTCCACCGATAGTGACCAGCCAGTAAAGTTAAGAATTAAGGCATCTGTGGGAATCCACGCCTGCAAAAAGAATAGGCTTTCTACGAAATTAATAATAGATAATTCAATATTTGATGAGAATAGATATCCTAAGGATACGAGTAATAATGCAATAATATACAGGGGGACAATACGAATTATTCTTTTGAGATAAAATTTAATAGTGTTTTTCCAAGAGAATATTTTTAGATGCTCATAAACAGTTATCATTATGAATCCTGACAGGACAAAGAAAAAGCTTACAGCTAGGTTCATTGCACTTGCATAATCATTTAAAATCCCATTATTAAAAGGGTAACTCCATTTACCAAAATGAAAGATTACTACGGCTATAGCCGCAAAAAACCTTAAAGAGTTCAACTGAGGTATAAATATACTATTTTTTATATTCACGTTGCTTATTTAAGAATGCTTATACATTACTTTGCGGAGAGGGAGGGATTCGAACCCTCGAGCCGTTTTCACAGCTAACACCTTAGCAGGGTGCCCCATTCGACCACTCTGGCACCTCTCCAATATGTTGCCATAATATACAAAATAGTGACATTGGTCAACCCAACTAGAATAGACAGGTATTTTTAATTTTGTTATAGTTTGATAAAGATATATGACTAAAAAACAAATTGCTTTTACTTTAATTGAGTTATTAGTGGTTATTGCAATTATTGGAATCCTTTCCGGTCTTATTGTTGTTTCAATGAGCGTATACTATGTCGGATTAAATAATTTATTAATTAATGGGTTTACAAACAAGAAAGATTATATTTCTAGGATGTCTAAGATTGATTTAAACAGAATTAATTTCTCTCGCTATTGTTAATCCCCAGACTTCTTTAGCTCCATTTTCTTTTAAGACTTTGGCGCATTCATCCATAGTTGATCCAGTAGTGTAAACATCATCTAAAAGGATGATTGTTTTGTTTTCGATTTCTTCTTTGTTTTTAATTGCAAAACAATCTTTAATGTTTTCCATTCTTTTAATTCTATTCAATTCCATTTGTGGTTTAGTTTCTTTGGTTTTGATAAGAGCTGTGGATAATTTAATACCAGTTGATTGAGAAATAATTTTGGCAATTTCTTCTGATTGGTTGAATCCTCTTTTTCTTTTCTTTTTAATATGCATCGGAACGGGGATGAGAATAAAGCTATTATCAATTTGACAATCAATGGTTTGCAAATGATTCAAGATAAGGAAGGCGAGGGGAGTACTTAATTCTTCTATGTAACTATATTTCAATTTGTGAATCGCTTCTTTAACAATATGATTATTAAAGGAAGTGGCTGACAATATTTTATCAAGACTTTTATTCCTGCAATTTTCGCATTTATTTCTTTTCTCCATTTTTTCACAAAGACAATATTCGAAAGGATTAATTTCAATTAAAAACAAACAATCTTCACAGAGATACGATCCTTCTCTTTTGCAGTTGATGCATTTTTTAGGAAAAAGTATATCCCAAATTGCTTTTAGGTATTCCATTATTTTTTTAAAAGTGTTATTATATCATTATAACATTTGTCAACAAATAAAAAAATGCTATAATGATTTTGATATGATTTTTTCAAGTAATAAAATTCAGAATAGTTTAGGGATTGATATCGGAACTAAAGTTATTCGAGTAGTTGAAGTATCAAAAAAGAAAGGAAAGGTAACTTTAGAAAATTACGGAGAAGTTAATCTTGATGTTGCTTGCAAAGATTTTTTTCGCTCCTTTGATAAAAAGAATTTAAATCCGGCGGTTAATAATATTTCAGTAGCGATAGCGGCAATAATTCACGAGACCGGAATAAAACCTCAAAAAGTTGTTTTTTCTTTGCCAGATTTTGCAACATTTTTTACAACTTTTGATTTGCCTCCAATGTCTAAAAAAGAAATGACTATTGCGATTGGATTTGAAGCAAGAAAGTATATTCCTTTGCCTTTATCAGAACTAGTTTTAGATTGGCAGTTAATGAATAAAGAGTCGCCAAAGGAAAAGAATAAGATTTTAGTAATGGCTGTTCCAAAGGTTATTGTGGAGCAGTATAAAATTATTGCTGAGCAATCAGGATTAGAATTAACAGCTCTTGAGGCTGAAGCTATGGCCTTGAAGAGAGCAGTAATTAAGCCAAATGATCCGTCAACCTGCTTGTTGGATATGGGATTTCAAAGTACCAATATTAATATAGTTGATGAGGGTTTTATGAAAATGAGTTCTAGCTTTGATGTTGCGGGAAAGGATTTAACCTATGGTCTTTCTGAAACTTTGAATATTACTGTTGGTGAGGCCGAGAAAATAAAAAGGGAAGAAGGATTAATCGATAATGGAGAAATAAAAGTATCACACATTTTAACGCCCATCTTATCAATTATTTCTGAAAAGACTAAAACAGTAATTAAGGATTTTGAAACAAAAGAAGGAAAGAAGGTGGGAAAAGTAATTTTAGCTGGAGGTACTTCAATGTTGCCAGGAATAAAAGAATATTTTGAAAAGATTTTAAATCAAGAGGCATCACAAAACTTAATCGTTGAGATTGCAGAACCATTTAAAAGCATTATTTATCCAGCTGCGCTAGAAAAGAAAATGAAAGAAATTAATGCAAATTATGCAATTGCTCTTGGCGAGGCCTTGAGAAAATTTGAATAAGAAAGTATAATATATTTAATAATTTAAAAAAATAATTATGGCTATTGAAATAGTGCCAGAAAAAAAAGAAAATCATATTATTGAAAATATCGTCTTGATTTTTTCAGTCGTTGTTTTTTTGATTTCCTTAGGTTCATTTTTTTATTTTAATAGTATTCTCACTCAAAAAAAAGCTGAGTTGGTTAGTTTAACTAATCAACTAAATTCGCTTACTAAACCAGATATGCAAGAGAAGGTGGCTACTTTGGAGGAGGCTGGAAAATATATTGCAGATTTTAAGACTCTTTTCCAAGGCAATCCTAATGTTAATGGATTTTTTCTCGCTTTTCAGAGTTGGACTCATCCCAAGGTAGTGTATTCAGGATTTACTTTTGATGTTACATCGAGAAAGGCTACGATGGTTGGTTCTACAGTTGGTTTTCAAAATATTATGCAGCAATTAGCTATTTTAAAAGCAGAAAAAACTTTTGAAAGTTATGAGGTTTCAAATATTAATCTAGGAGAAAATGGAGAAATTACTTTTAATTTAAATTTAGTTACCAAAGCTGATGTTTTAAAATAATATGGATAAAAAAAATATAAAAATATTAATATCGGTAGTGTTGTTTATTGCTGCGGCGGGTATTGCTTATTTGTTGTCATATTCTAATTGGAAGGAAAGCAACAATATTGATGGTCAGATAAGCCAGACTAAAACATCAATTGCAACAAGTGAGAGTTATTATACCGATATAGATACAAAGGTAAAAGCTTTAAATGATGCTGGATGGGCCACCAAGAAGGCTAGTATTCTTATTAATTTTGATAAATCTTTATGGTTTACATCTAAAATTAATAATTTTTTCAAGGCCATAGTTCCGATGAGCGGTATGAAATTGGTTAGTATGACAAGTTCTTCTTCTGGTTCGGGCGGAGAAAAAACTGAGACGCCAGCAGTTAAAACTGAAAGCGGAACTAAAACAGAAGGGGAAGCGTCAACGAAAGAAACAACAGCAAAGGTTTCTGGTTTGAAAGGTTCAGTAAAAACAATAACTATTAATCTTACTGTTACTGGAACATATCTTGCTTTTAAAAATTTATTGTCTCAGTTTCAGCAACAGACAAGAATTGTTACCATTAAGAGTATTGCTGTTTCTTCTGGAGGACAAAGTTCAATGGGAGGTGAAGTAGGAGGGGAGGCTAAATCAAAAGTTCAGCCGGTTGGAAGTAGTGATTTGAGTTTTAGTATAATAGCCAATGTTTATTCTTATTAATATACAAATATGGAAGAAAAAACAAATCAAAAAAGTAAAAGCTCTTTAGAGAAACTAGCTCCAATTATTTTAATAATCGGGGTAGTTATGCTTGGGTATTTTGGTTTTTCTAAAATGAAAATTGCGCCAACGACTACTACAAACACACAATCAGTAACGACTCAAACAACTCCAGTTGAAGTTGATACGTCTTTTTTGATGGATCCTAAATTTACTTCGTTAAAGTTTATTCCTGATTCTCCAATTTTTGATGAGCCTAAAGATGAAGTGAAGGGAGGTAGGGAGAATCCTTTTGCTCCTGTTAAGTAATAACTATTAATATGATTTTTTTACAGAAACTAATTGACAAGAAAATTGTAACTAAGGAACAAGCGGAAGGGTTGCAAAATGAATTTAAAAACTTCAAAGGATCTGAAGAGGATTTTATAGTCTCTAAAAAGTTAGCTAAAGAAGGAGACCTTAATAAAATCAAGTCAGAAATATTTAATATGCCTTTTTTTGAAAATGCCGAAGCACTAGAAGTTCCTAATAATGTTTTAGCAATGATTCCTGAGGAATCGGCTAGATATTATAAGATAGTTCCATTAACTCTCCAGGCGAATGTTTTAGAGGTTGGAGTTGTGAATCCAGACGATATTAAAGCTAAAGAAGCTCTTAATTTTTTATCTAGACAAAATAAGATAACTTACAAGACATATCTTATCAGTGGTAGTTCTTTTGAGTCTTTTTTGAGACAATATAGGAACATTAGGGAAGAGGTAGGTAAAGCATTAAGTGCTCTTGAGACAGAAATGGGAGAAGATGAGAGTGTTGAGCTTTTTTCAACTGATTCTAAGCCAAAAGCCGAAAGACTTTCTGAAGAAGCGCCGATTATTAAAATGGTGGCAGTTATTTTAAGGCATGCGGTTGATGGAAATGCTTCTGATATTCATATTGAGCCGGAAGAAAATCAGTTAAGAATTCGTTTCAGGATGGATGGCAGCTTGTACGCATCTTTGTTTTTACCGATTCATACTCATCCTTCAATTGTGGCAAGGATTAAGATTGTTTCCAATCTAAGAATTGATGAAACTAGAGTTCCTCAAGATGGAAGATTTTCAGCGAAGATAGATAATAAAGATATTGATTTTAGAGTTTCAACTTTTCCAACTAAATTAGGAGAAAAAGTGGTAATCAGAGTTCTTGATTCTACTGAAGGATTAAGAAGTTATGAAGAGATCGGGGTGACAGGATATAACTTGAAAATATTAAAAGAAGCTATTCTTAAGCCTTTTGGATTGATATTATCGACTGGACCAACTGGTTCAGGTAAAACAACTACTTTGTATTCTATTCTTCAAGAATTGAATAAGCCAGATGTTAATGTTGTTACTCTTGAAGACCCGATTGAGTATTTTGTTAAGGGAGTTAATCAGTCGCAGATCAGGCCGGAAATTGGATATGATTTTACTCAAGGTTTAAGGTCGGTAGTTAGACAAGATCCAGATATTATTATGGTTGGTGAGATCAGAGATGAAGAATCGGCTTCCTTAGTAACTCATGCGGCTTTAACTGGTCACGTTGTTTTGTCCACTTTGCATACTAATAATGCTATTGGAGCAATTCCTAGATTGATTGATATGAAAATCAAGCCTTTTCTTTTGCCAGCAACCTTAAACATTGCGATTGGTCAAAGATTGGGACATCGTTTATGTCCGTATTGCAAGGAAAAAATAAGGCCAAATAAAGAGATCGAAAAAATGATTATAAGGGAAATGTCTCAAATGCCAGAAACAAACAAGGATTTTTTTACGATGCCTAATCCAATTTATGTATATAAGCCAAAGGGCTGTTCTAAATGTAATAATAAAGGAGAGAAGGGAAGAGTTGGTATTTTTGAAATGTTAAGAATGACTTCTGAGTTAGAGCAGGCAATTATCGAAGATCCATCCGAAACAAATATTGCTATTGAAGCTAGGAAACAAGGAATGATAACTATGAGGCAAGATGCGATGATGAAAGCGCTTCAAGGATTAATTTCCATTGAAGAAGTTCTTAGAACTACCGAAGAACAACAACAAAAAAATTAAAATGGATTATCATACATATCTTAAACAGCTTTTAGAAGCGACCATAAAGAATGAAGCCTCAGACCTTCACATTTCAGAAGGTCACGCTCCGATAATGAGGATAAATAGAGCTTTGGTTCGTTTGAAATCTAATCCTTTAACAGCTGATGAAGCCAAAGGAGTTTCCTTTGCTTTAATGACGGAAGCACAGATTAATAGTTTTGAAACAAATAAAGAAATTGATTTTTCTTATGATTTTGAAAAAAGAGCTAGATTCAGGGTCAATATATTTTATCAAATGGGGACAGTTAGTGCGGCTTTAAGGCTTGTTCCGGAGAAAATCAGATCAATGGAGGATTTAGATCTTCCGATTAGATTGCAGCAGTTTTGCGAATATGCCCAGGGTTTTGTTTTAATAGTTGGTCCATCCAGTCATGGCAAGAGTACGACTTTAGCGGCAATGATTGATAAAATAAATCATGATCGAGCTTGCCACATAATAACAATTGAAGATCCGATCGAGTACATTTTTAAAGATGATAAATCAATGATTAATCAGAGAGAATTGCATTTAGATACAACATCTTTTGCTCAAGCATTAAAATCAACATTCAGAGAAGATCCCGATGTTATTATGGTGGGGGAAATGAGAGATCCAGAAACAATGGCCACTGCGATTACCGCTTCGGAAACTGGACATTTAGTTTTTGCTACTTTGCATACTAATTCGGCGGCTCAAACTATTCATCGAATTGTAAACAGTTTTAATGGAGATCAGCAATCACAGATTAGGGCGCAGCTAGCAAGTTCTTTGATTGGAATAGTTTCACAAAGGCTGGTTCCTTCGACTAACGGAAAAGTGGTTCCTGCTTGTGAGATAATGCTCAACACTCCAGCTATTTCTAATTTGATAAGGGATAATAAAATTTATGAAATACCATTAGTTATTGAAACTTCTTCTGAGTCAGGAATGGTTTCATTAAATAGATCATTGTCGGAATTAGTTAGGAAAGGAATGGTTACGATGGAAAACGCTTCTAAATTTTCGAATAATCAAAGAGAGTTAAGAAAATTAATATGAAGTATAATTATCGAGCAAAAGATATAAAAGGAGTGAATAAAGTTGGAGTGATTGAAGCTTCTTCGGCTGAAAAAGCTTTAGAAGTTTTAAGCGAGAACGGACTTTTTCCGATGGAATTTAATGAGGTAGGGGAGGTAAAAGGAGGGGATGTAATGGATAAGAAAATTAATATCAAGCTTTTCTCTAAAATTTCAATGAAAGATGTTGCGATGTTTTCGCGACAATTAGCAATCATGGTTGATTCAAATGTTCCTCCAGCTGAAGCAATTGATGCTCTGGGAGACCAAATGAAAAATGCTGACTTTAAAGAGAAGATATATGCTGTTGCTAAAGATGTGAGAGGCGGTACGCAAATATCAAAGGCTTTTGCTAAGTATCCGGAAGTTTTTTCTATTTTTTATATTAATATGGTGAAGTCGGGAGAGGTATCTGGAAACCTGCCTGCCATTTTAGATAAAGTAGCTGATCACTTAGAGAGTGAGTTTGCTATTCGTTCGAAGATGATGGGAGCAGCCATGTACCCGATGGTTATTATGGTTATTTTTGTTTTGATTTTTATTGTTATAATGATTTTCGTTATTCCGGGATTGGTTAAGGTTTTGCTTGAGTCAGGACAAGAGTTGCCGATTGCTACAAAAATAGTTATATTTATTTCCGATTTTTTTGTTAAATTCTGGTATTTAGTTTTTGCAATACTGGGAGGAATAGCTGCTTTCTTTGTTTATTTCCCCAAAACAAAACAAGGGAAAGACATTTTTGATAGGATTTCTATTAGAGTTCCTGTTTTTGGCCCATTCTTAAAGAATCTTTTTTTGACTCGTTTCGCGGAAAACTTCTCTACCCTTATTTCTGCTGGTATTACTATTAATGAAGCCTTAGAGGTGGTAGCTGATTTAATTGGGAATAATGTGTATAGGGATGCGATTAATAAAACAAAGGATAGGGTTGTTAAGGGGGAGAGTATTAGTTTAGTTTTGTCGCAACAGACAGGAATTGTTTCTCCTCTTTTTGTACAGATGGTATCAGTTGGAGAAAAGACTGGAAGACTAGATTCTTCGCTTACTAACGTGGTTAGGTTTTACAAAAGAGAAACTGAAATATTCGTTGACTCATTGTCAAGTATTATTGAGCCAATATTGATTATTGGTCTAGCTTTGATGGTCGGATTCTTAGTTGCTGCGGTTCTGTTACCGATTTACCAAATTAGTACCAGTGTTCAAGAGTAGAGTTGTTGACAATCAAGATAATATTTAATAGAATTAAGATGTAATAAAAAGGAAAGGTCGGATACTAATTAAATTTTTTAAAAATATGCAAAATAAAAAAGGTTTTACGTTAATTGAGTTATTGGTCGTTATTGCCATTATTGGTATTTTATCTGGTATGATCATCGTTTCTATGAGTGGTGCTCAAGACGCTGCTAAGGGTGCGAGGATAAAGGCAGCAATGGATCAGTTTAGAACTACAGCTGAGATTTACAAAACGACTACTGGAGGGGGGACTAGTTACGGATCATCAATAGGTTTGGCTGCTTCATCAGCTTCTCCGTGTGCTAATGTGGCTACTAGTATGATTACTACTGGTACTGAAGGAAAAGCTTTATGTGATGATATCCAATCTCAAGCAGCAACAGCACTTACAATATATAATAGTGCGACTGCTTGGTGTATGCAGAAGGTCTTGCCAGGAACTCCATCTGTAACATGGTGTGTTGATAGTGCGGGTACGGTTGGTGCTCATTCTGGTTGTGACAACACCGCATGGACTTGCCTGTAATCTAGGAGATTTTGCGCCCCCCTTCTTGGGGGGTGTTTTCTTTTATTTAATTATGATATTATATTATCATGATAGAAATAGTTTTAATTTTTATATTCGGATTAATAATTGGTAGTTTTCTTAATTGTGTAATTTGGAGATTATACAAAGAAGAAAGCTTTGTTGGGGGCAAGTCATATTGCCCGCATTGTCGCCATAGTTTATGTGTCTGGGATTTGTTTCCTTTATTAAGCTTTGTTTTTTTAGGAGGGAAGTGTAGGTATTGCAAAGAGAAGATTTCTATTCAATATCCACTAGTTGAATTATTGACCGCTGTTTTATTTTCTGGTGTTTATCTTTTTTTGGGATCAATATCTGTACAATTGATTTTCTGGTTAATAATGATGGCTTTCTTCGTAGTCATTTTTGTTTTTGATTTAAAGTATTTTATTATTCCTGACGAAGTTAGTTATGGAGCGATTTTCTTATCAATAGCTTGGATTTTGTATTCTTTTTTTATTCATACAATCAATAGCCATGATGTTTTTTTACTTTTTGCTTCTGGTCTTGGTGCATCTTTATTCTTTTTTTTAATCTGGTTTTTTTCAAGGGGGATGGCAATGGGATTTGGAGATGTTAAGTTAGCCTTATTAATCGGTCTTTTATTGGGATTTCCCAATACTATTGTTGGGCTCTTTTTAGGTTTTCTTTTAGGTGCTATAATAGGTTCAGTGATGGTTTTCTTTAAGAAGAGAGGGTTTGCATCAGAGGTTCCTTTTGCTCCATTCTTAATCACTGGAACAATTATTGCTTTCTTTTTTGGAAGTAGATTAGTTGATTGGTATCTTTCATTATCGTTTAAATTATGAAACACGAAAAAGGTTTTACTTTAGTTGAATTAGCAGTCATTGTTTCTATCATAGGTTTTATGACGGTTTTAGTTTTTTCAAATTATGGAAAAAACAATGAAATTTTTGCTTTAGAGAGAGCTTCTCAAAAACTTACTCAAGATTTAAGAAGGGCACAGGAGATGGCGATGTCTGGATCGGGATCAATTGGTGTTACTAAGGGATTTGGATTATATTTTAATGAGGGAGCAAATGAAACATATCTTTTTTACGAAGATAAAGATGTGAACATGGTTTGGGAGGCGGCCACCGATGCTCTTATCGAAACAATTACTATTGAAAAGGGGGTTAAGATTTGTGAGGTTAAAAAAATTGGTCCAAATGCAGCTGAAGATGTGATCAGTATTTCTTTTGCACCACCAGACCCTTTAACATATATTGGTGGGAATGTTTCTGGTCATGTAGGTGCAATTGCTCTTTGTACAAAAACTGATACAACTATTAAAAAGTATATAAAAGTTAATAATGTAGGAATGGTTGAGATTACTAGTAGCTTATAATTAGATGAATAATATTTTCAAAAAAGAAAAAGGATTTACTTTGTTAGAAATGCTAATCACGATTTTAATTATATCTGTGGGTGTTTTGGGAACCTATACGTCAGTTTTTAAATATTCTAAAAATACCCAAAAAGAAAAAGAGGCTTTTATTGCTACATATCTTTGCCAGGAGGGAGTAGAAATTATTAAGAATATGAGGGATAGTAATTGGGTTGCAGAAGAGGAAGATTGGAATAATGGATTGACTAATATTATCTGTGCTACTGGTTGTGAAATAGATTATTTAGGAAACACTCTTACTGCCTATTCGGCTGCAGATTTTTTATATATTAATCCTGATGGAACATATAGATATGAAGCTTCTGGCGTTAAAACACCTTGGACTAGAAGGATAATAATTGATAGTAGTGACGCAACTAAGCTAGCAATAACAGTTAGTGTTTATTGGGGTTCTAATACGAAAACGATAAAAGAAACTATATATAATTGGAAATGATAAAAAATAAGCAAAAATCAAAGGGATTTACGATGATCGAGACGTTAGTTTCTCTGCTTATTTTTGGTATTATTTCTGTCATATTGGTGAATGTTTTTGTTTCGATTTTAAATAGTCAAAAAAGAATTTTACAAAATCAGGAAATAATGAATCAAGCAAGCTATACTTTGGAGCGCTTAACAAAGATTATTAGAATGGCAAAAAATGATGAAGCTGGGCTTTGTGTCGAGACTACTTTAAAAAATTATAATTGGACTGCAAATTCGATAACATTTTTAGATTATAACGGCCTTTGTACGCAATTTTTACTTGAAGCTAATACGATCAAAGAAAAAAAATCATCAGATGGTAATGTTGCTAATTTAGGAGCTAGTCAAGCGGTAACTGCTTCTTCGGTGAAGGTTGATAGTTTTGGGATTGTGGTAGCGGGCGATGGTGAGGATACGGCTCAACCAAAAGTGACGATGACAATTAAAATGTCATATAATACTTTATTTTCTTCGCCTAGTTTGGTTGTTCAAACAACTATTTCTCAAAGAAAATTAGATATTTAATTATGATAAATAATAATCAAAAAGGAGTATCAGTATATATAACAATAATTGTTTTAGCAGTTCTTTTGAGTGTTTCATTAGGATTATCTAGTATTATTGTTGGGGGAGCAAAGATAACTGGAAGTTTGGGAAATTCAGTCCAAGCTTTTTATGCTGCTGATACAGGAATTGAGCAGGCTTTGTATCAGATTTTTAAGGTTCCTAGCTGTGCTAATATTGCCGGGGGAGATTGCGGAACTGATTGTACTTATTCAGTTGTCATTAATCCAAATGTTAATTGTGAGGAAACGGGGACTAGTATCAAGGCAAGTGGAGTATACAATGGGACGAATAGAAAAATAGAGGCTTACTATTAAAATGAATAAAAAGGATGTTCAAAAAAGAATAGAAAAGCTGAAAGATTTAATTAATCATCATCGATATCTTTATCATGTATTAAATAAAGAAGAGATATCGGAGTCAGCTTTAGATTCCTTGAAGAAGGAACTTTTTGATTTAGAACAAGATTTTCCTGAGTTTGTAACCATAGATTCTCCAACGCAAAGAATTGGCGGAAAACCATTAGATTCTTTTAAAAAGTTCGAACACAAAGAAACGATGCGTTCACTTAATGATGCTTTTTCACGCGATGATATGGATAATTGGGAGAATAGAAATAGAAAGCTTCTTAGCGGGGAAATGGTTGAATATTACTGTGAGCCTAAATTAGATGGTTTAGCGATTGAGTTAATTTATGAAAAAGGAATACTAAAGACTGGATCAACTAGGGGCGATGGAAGGATCGGAGAAGATGTTACGCAAAATATTAAAACTATTGAAGCTATCCCATTAAAATTAAGAGAAGAAAAAGAAATTGTCGAAGATTTAAAAAAGGAAAATCTGCCCTTTAGAGATCTTAAAAACATTGTTGTTAGAGGAGAGGCGATAATAACGAAGAAAGAATTTGAGAAAACTAACAAAGAAAGAGGAAGAATGGATTTGCCCCTTTATGCTAATCCGAGGAATTTAGCGGCTGGATCATTGCGACAACTTGATTCTAAGATTACTGCGGAGAGGAATCTTGATGCTGATGTTTATGATTTGGTAACTGATTTTGGCCAGAAGACTCATGACGAAGAGCATCGGATATTAAAAGTATTAGGATTCAAAACAAATAACAAGCATAATAGGTTATGCAAAAACATGGATGAGGTTTTTGAATTCTATGCTTATTGGCAAAAAAATAGAGAAAAGCTTCCTTATGAAATAGATGGATTAGTTATATCCATAAATAGTAATGAAGTTTTTAATAAATTGGGAGTGGCGGGGAAAGCTCCGCGAGGAGCAATCGCTTTGAAGTTTCCTTTGAAGCAATCAACAACAATAGTGGAAGATATTAAGATTCAAGTCGGAAGAACTGGAGCAATGACACCAGTAGCGGTTTTAAAACCAGTAGAAATAAATGGAGTGACAGTTAGTAGGGCAACGCTACACAATGATCAAGAAATAGAAAGACTAGGACTGAAGATTGGGGATACCGTGGTTGTGGGACGAGCCGGAGATGTTATTCCCGAAGTGATTAAGGTTTTTCCTGAGTTGAGAACAGGCAAAGAAAAAGAATTTAAAATGCCCGTTAATTGTCCATCTTGTGAAACAAAATTAGTTAAACCAGAAAATGAAGTTGTTTGGAGGTGTCCCAATTCTAATTGTTTTAGCAGAAAGATGGGCTGGTTTAAACATTTTGTTTCTCGTTCTGCTTTTAGTATTGATGGATTGGGACCAAAGATAATTGAGAAATTTATCGAAGAAGGATTATTATCCGACCCCGCCGATTTATTTGAATTAAAAGAAGGAGATATTCTTCCTTTAGAAAGGTTTGCGGACAAATCAGCAAAAAAGATAGTTCTAAATATTCAAAATAAAAAAGAAGTTTCTTTTTCTCGTTTTATTTATTCTCTTGGTATAAGAAATGTGGGCTTAAAAACTTCTTTTGATTTAGCTAATACTTTTAAAACAATTGAAGAAATAGAAAAAGCATCATTAGAAGAATTAGAAAATATTTCTGATGTTGGTCCGATTGTTGCGCAATCAATTTATGATTGGTTTGGTTTAAAAGAAAATAGAGATTTTATAAAAAGATTAAAGAAGAGGGGAGTTAGTTATTTTATTGAAAAGAGGGGTGGTAAATTAGCAAATAAGAAGTTTGTTATTACCGGAATTTTAGAAAAAATGAGTAGAGACATTGCTAAAGAAAAAATAATTTCTTTAGGGGGAGATGTTTCTGATGCAGTTTCTAAGAATATTGATTATTTAGTTATTGGGGGAAATCCTGGATCTAAATATGAAAAGGCGAAAGCATTGGGAGTTAAAATATTAAAAGAAGAAGAGTTTTTAAAAATGATAAACTAATATGTCTTTTTTGAGCCACATTAAAAGAATGGATTGGACGCTAATCATTGTTAGCTCTCTATTGGTGATAATAGGGATGGTTTCAATATTTAGTTCTTCTTCGGATGATTTTTCTAATCTCTATAAGCAGGGTGGATTTTTTATTCTTGGCTTGCTTTGCATGTTTTTAGTTAGCTTTGTTGATAATAGAACAATCAGGGAGAATCCTTCTATAATTCTTACTTTGTATTTTTTATGTATTTTGGCTTTGATTGGAGTGTTCTTTTTTGCTCCAGAAATTAGAGGAATTAAATCATGGTACAAGATTGGAATATTTTCTTTTGATCCGATTGAACCAACCAAGATAGTTCTTATTTTAATCTTAGCTAAGTATTTTTCTAAAAGGCACGTTGAATTGTATAAAATAAAGCATATTATTTTGTCAGGTGTTTATGCTTTTGTTCCTTCCATCTTAATATTTATGCAACCAGAGTTTGGTTCAATGATGATCGTTGTTGCTATTTGGATCGGAATACTTTTAGTTTCGGGCATCAGAGTGAAAGATTTTATTTTGTTATGTCTAGCCTTCTTATTAATCTTTGCGGGCATCTGGTCTTTTATGCTTAAGGATTATCAGAGGAATAGGGTATTTAATTTTATTGCTCCTCAAAGCGATCCACTAGGGGAAGGGTGGAGCCAGAATCAAGCTAAGATTAGTATTGGTTCGGGAGGTTTGATTGGAAAAGGAATTGGCAATGGTTCGCAAACACAGTATGGATTTCTTCCTGAACCTCAAACCGATTTTATCTTTTCAGCGATTGGAGAGGAATTGGGTTTTTTAGGAATTACCGCCATCTTTGCTTTATTTGCCTTGTTGTACTGGAGGATACTGAAAATTGCTCTTAATGCTAATTCTAATTTTACTAGGCTTTTTGCGACTGGGCTAGCTTTATCTATTTTTATTCAAATGATTATTAATATTGGAATGAATGTGGGATTCTTGCCAGTTATTGGAATTCCGTTGCCAATGGTTAGTTATGGAGGTAGTAACTTGTTATTTACTTTTATCGCTCTAGGACTGTTACAGAATATGAAGGTTAATGAGTCTTGATAGTTTTAGGTAGATTGGTATAATAAAGGTAATGAATAAATTAATTAAACAAGCTTTTACTTTAATTGAACTATTAGTGGTTATTGCCATTGTCGGTATTTTGTCTGGTTTGATTGTTGTTTCAATGAGTGGGGTAACTCAAAAAGCTAATATTGCGAAAGCTCAAGTGTTTAGTAATTCTTTAAGAAATTCATTGATGTTAAATTTGATTGCTGAGTATAAGCTAGATAGTAATGCTAATGATTCTTGGGGAGGGCATCTTACGGGAAGTGTTTCAGGGGCTTCAGTTTTCGCCACTTGTATTCAGAATTCTTGTTATAATTTTAGTGCCAGTGGGAATTATATTGAATTAACCGATAGTCCTGATTTAAGAATGACAACTGGTGGAACAATTTCGGTCTGGATATATCCTAGAAGCGTAGGAAATGGAAATAATCGAGGAAGAATAATTGACAAGGGTGTGGATGAGGGTGCCACTAGTGGATATAATATTAGACTTTTTGATAGCAATTCTGTGCGTTCTTATGTAAATTATACATCTGATACTGTGTCCTCAACTAATGTAATAATCTTTAATCAATGGCAATTGGTAACAGTTGTTTTTAGCACTGCAGGAGGAAAGATATATATAAATGGAATAGATAAAACTGCTAGTGGTGGAACAGTTTTACCATCTAATATTGCAGGAATTGTTAGGATTGGTAATGCAGCATATTCTGCCAGCTATACTTTTGATGGATATATTGATGAAGTTAGAATATATAACGTAGTTATGCCAGCTTTTCAAATCAAAGAACAATACTATATTGGACTAAATAAGCTATTGGCTAGTGGGGGAATAACTAGGGATGAATACAAACAAAAAATAGGGGAAGTCGGAACTCTTGACAATTAATTCATTTGTGATAGGATATATTTAATTTGCAAAATAATTACTAGGTATTTTGATTTCAATAAACATTTTTCAGTAATTAATCGTTTTTTTTAACCCTACCAAAAATAATCAATCAGGGTATTTTTTTGTTTAAATACCAAAATTTTTAGTCTATAAGCATAATAAAAAATATGAAAATTAAAACCAAAAGCTTTGCTAAAAGTAAAATATCCTATCCTTTGCCTAGCTTAATTTTTATGCAGCACGAAAGTGGTAGACAATTTTGGGAAGAGGAATTGAAGGACCTTTTCGCTGAAGTGTCTCCCATTAAAGACTATACTGGTAAAGAATACGAATTACACTTTTTAGATTACAAGTTAGGTAAGCCTAACTATGCTTCTGGTTTTGATGCAAGAGAAAACAACGATTCATACGTAGCTCCGCTTCGAGTTACGGTTAGATTAAATAATTTAAAGACTAAAAGAACTCAAGACCAAGAAATATTCTTTGGTAATTTTCCTTTACTTACTGAAAAAGGAACTTTCATTCTAAATGGAGTAGAGAGAGTTGTTATTTCCCAATTAATTCGTTCTCCAGGAGTTTTCTTTCCTTTGAATATAACAAAGGGAAAAAGATGCTTTGCAGCTAAGATTATTCCTAATCGAGGAAGTTGGCTAGAATTTGAGACTGAAGCAACTGGAGTTCTATCAGTTAAGATTGATCGAAAGAGAAAAGTTCCCGCTACAACACTATTAAAAGCTTTAGGCGGATATAATGATGACGACATTAAGAGCATGTTTGTCGGTTTTGACAATGGAGAAGTTTCTTTTATTGAAGAAACATTAAAGAAAGATCCAGCTCATAATCAGGAAGAAGCTTTGCTTGAAATATATCAAAGATTACGAAGTGGAGAAATGGTTAATCCTGATGCAGCACGTGAGTTAATCTTTAATATGTTTTTTAACTTTGAAAGATACGATCTGTCAAAAGTAGGGCGATGGAAGATGTGGTCAAGAATGCCTGATTTAAAACCCAAGAAGAATCGAGAAATTACTAAAGAAGACAGAGTTCTTTCGGTTAATGATTTAGTGTCGGTAATGAAAGAGATTATTCGAATGGATAATAATGAAATAGCTGTTCCTGATATGATTGATCACTTGGGAAATAGAAGAGTAAGAACCATTTCTGAATTGTTATCAAATAAACTAAGGGTTGGTATTTCTAGAATGGCTAGAATTATTAAAGATAGAATGTCTACTTTGGATTTTGAGAATTTATCACCGACACAATTGATTAATCCAAGGCCTTTTTCGGCTCAGGTGACTCAGTTTTTTACTGCTAGTCAATTCTCTCAATTTATGGATAATACTAATCCATTATCTGAACTGGAACACAAGAGAAGATTAACTGCGACTGGTCCTGGAGGTTTAACTAGAGAAAGAGCTGGATTTGATGTCAGAGACGTGCAACCTTCTCACTATGGTAGGATCTGTCCAATTCAAACTCCTGAGGGTCCAAACGTAGGTTTGGTTACTCATTTATCATTGTATGCTAGACTAAATCCATACGGATTTTTAGATACTCCTTATTACAAAGTTATAAACGAAAAAATTACCAACGAAGTTTATTACATGGATGCTAACGAAGAAGAAAGATACAATATCGCTTCGGCTAGTGTCGCTTTGGACGAGAAAGGTGCTATGGTAAAAGAAAGAGTTGAGGCTAGAATTAAGGGAGAGACTGGAGAGATTGAAAAGGAGAAAATTGACTATATCGATGTTTCTCCTCAACAATTTGTTTCAATGGCGACTGGTTTAATTCCATTCTTGCAGAATGATGATGCAAATAGAGCGCAAATGGGTTCAAACATGCAAAGACAAGCAGTGCCTTTGGTTAATCCTGAGGCTCCATTAGTGGGAACAGGATTAGAAGCTATTGCCGCGAGAGATTCAGGACAATTAATTGTAGCTGAAGAAGCGGGAAAGGTTGTTAAAGTTGATGCAAATATTGTTGAAGTTAAGGGAACTGCATCAGGAAAAATTAAAGCTTATCCAGTTAGAATTTTTGATAGGACTAACCAATATTCATGTTTCCACCAAACTCCAGTAATCAACAAGGGAGATATTGTTAAGAAGGGGGATGTTCTAATTGAAGGAGGTTCAATTAATAAAGAAAGATTGGCTTTAGGAAGAAACTTATTAGTATCATTTATTTCTTGGAGAGGAAATACTTTTGAGGATGCGATTGTTTTATCAGACCGACTTGTTAAAGAAGATGTTTTCACATCAGTACATATCGAAGATTTTTTCTGCGATGTCAGAGAAACTAAACTTGGACCTGAGTTAACCACTTCAGATATTCCCAATGTTGGAGAAGATAGATTGAAAGACTTGGACGAAGATGGAATTGTTAGAATTGGAGCTGAAGTTGGACCTAATGATATTTTAGTGGGAAAGATTTCTCCTAAAGGTGAAGCTGATTTGTCAGCGGAAGAAAGATTGTTGCGTGCCATCTTCGGAGAAAAAGCTAAAGAAGTTAAAGATACTTCAATGAGATTAGAGCATGGTAAGAGGGGAAGAGTAACTGATGTTAAAGTTTTTGATCGAGCTGAAGGCTATGCATTAGAACCAGGAGTAATTAAAAGAGTGAGAGTAAGAATTTCAGAAGCAAGAAAGATTCAAGTGGGAGATAAATTAGCTGGAAGACATGGAAACAAAGGTATTATTGCTAAGATTCTTCCTGCTGAAGAAATGCCTTTCTTGGAAGATGGTACTACTGTTGATATTATTTTAAATCCATTATCAGTTGCTTCTAGAATGAACCTAGGCCAAATTCTTGAAACTCATCTTGGGCTAGCGGTTAAGAAATTAGGTTATCTAGCTGAAACTCCATCATTATCTGGTGCAAATGAAAAAGATATTAAAGCTGAATTAAAAGAAGCTGGATATACCGAAGATGGAAAGCTAAGACTTGTTGATCCAGAAACAGGAGAATTTTTCCCTGAGAAGATTACGGTTGGATATATTTACATGATTAAATTGGCGCACATGGTTGAAGACAAAATTCACATGCGTTCAATTGGACCTTACTCGCTTATCACTCAGCAACCATTGGGAGGTAAGGCGCAGTTCGGAGGACAAAGGTTTGGTGAGATGGAAGTATGGGCCCTTGAAGGATATGGAGCTGCTTACGCTCTCCAAGAAATGTTGACAATTAAATCAGATGACGTTGCTGGTCGTGCCGCCACCTATGAGTCAATATTAAAGGGAGAAAAAATCAAGAATCCAAACATCCCTGCATCGTTCAATCTATTATTAGCAGAGTTAAAAGCCCTTTCCTTAAATGTAATTATTAAGGGAAAGACTGAGGAGGAAGACTAAATTAAAAAAAATACAAAAATATGTTTGTTTCTAATTTAGAGTCATTGAAGATAAAATTAGCTTCTCCTCAGGAGATATTAAGCTGGTCTCATGGGGAAATAACGAAGCCGGAAACTATTAATTATCGAACGCAGAAACCAGAGAAAGACGGTCTTTTCTGTGAGAAGATTTTTGGACCAACCAAAGATTATGAATGTTTTTGCGGAAAGTATAAAAGGGTGAGGTATAAAGGAATAGTTTGTGATAGATGTGGAGTTGAAGTAACTAAATCATCTGTCAGGAGAGAAAGAATGGGGCACATTAAATTAGCTACCCCTGTTTCTCATATTTGGTTTTTAAAAGGAGTTCCTTCAAGACTAGGAATGGTTTTGGGTATTCCATTGCATAAAGTTGAAGAAGTTGTTTACTTTGTTTCTTATGTTATTACCAAAGTTGACGAAAATTTAAAAGAAGGGGTTTTAAATGATATCGAAGAAGAATTTAAAACTAAAAGCAAAGAAATAAAGAAAAGCATTGAAAACGAAAAGCAACAAATGTTAGCTTTGGATGAATTGAAAAAAGCGAAAGATAAGGCTAAACAAGAAGTTAATTCAATTAAGAAGTTAGAGGTTTTAACCGAGCTTGATTATCATCGTTTGTCTCTAAAATATGGTGAAATATTTGATGCTGGAACAGGAGCAGAAACTTTAAAAGAGCTTTTCATGAAAGTTGATATTGATAAGTCTATTGAAGAAGTTAAACAATTAGTTGAAGAAAAGAAGTCAGCGGAAGAAAAGAAAGTTATTCTTCGAAGATTAAAGATGTTTAAAGATATGAAGCATTCAGGAGTAAGGCCTGAATGGATGTTTATTGATATTCTTCCTGTTTTACCACCAGATTTGCGACCGATGGTTCAATTAGACGGAGGAAGATATGCTTCTTCTGATTTGAACGATTTATATCGAAGAGTAATCAATAGAAATAACAGATTAAAATATCTATTAGAGATTAATGCTCCTGACGTTATTGTTAGAAACGAAAAAAGAATGCTTCAAGAAGCAGTTGATGCTTTGATTGATAACAAGATGCGTAAAAGTACTACTACTCAAGCTTCAACTGGGGGCAGAAGGTTATTGAAAAGTTTGGCTGATATGTTGCAAGGAAAACAAGGAAGATTCAGGCAGAACTTACTAGGAAAAAGAGTTGATTATTCAGGTAGAAGCGTTATTGTTGTTGGTGCCAATTTAAATCTTGATCAATGCGGTGTGCCAAAGAAAATGGCCTTAGAGTTATTCAAGCCTTTTGTGATTAAGAAGATTCTAGAAAAAGAATTAGCTTTTAACGTTAGAGGAGCTTCGAGATTGATTGAAGAAGAAACCGATGAAATTTGGGCAGCTTTAGAAGAAGTTGTGAAAGAAAAATTAGTATTATTAAATAGGGCTCCAACCTTGCATAGGCTTGGTGTTCAGGCTTTTCATCCAATTTTAATAGAAGGAGAGGCAATTAGATTGCATCCTTTGGTTTGTACTGCTTTTAATGCTGATTTTGATGGAGATCAAATGGCTATTCATGTTCCATTGTCAGATGAGGCGCAAAAAGAAGCTAAAGAAAGAATGCTGGCTAGTGTTAATTTATTAAAGCCTTCAACTGGAGATCCAATTATGATTCCAACTAAGGATATGATTTTAGGTTGTTATTACTTAACGAAGATTGCTGCAGGGGCAGAAGGAGAAGGAAAAGTTTTTGGGTCAAAAGAAGAAGCTTTAATTGCTTACAATCTGAAAAAGATTGATTTGAGAGCTAAGGTCAAGGTTAGAATGGATGAACAGTTTAAGGAAACTAGTGTTGGAAGAATTATTTTTAATGAAGTTCTTCCCGAAGGTTTTGAATTCCAAAATGATATGATGGATTCAAAAACTATAAAGAAGATGATCAACAAGATTATTGATATTTATGGCAATGATGCGGTTGCAACTTTGGATAAAATTAAAGCCTTAGGTTTTAAATTTGCTACTAGGTCAGCTATTACTTGGGGAATGGATGATTTAACTGTTCCAACTGAAAAGCCAGTTTTAATTGCTGAGGCAGAAAAAAAGATCAAAGAAGTTGAAAAATACTATGAGAAAGGTTTGTTATCTCGTGACGAAAAGTCTAGTCAGGTTATTGAAATTTGGAAAAAAGTAAAGAACGAAATTGAAAAATTAGTTCCTAAAGCTATTTCTTCAAATAGTCCAGTATTTAATATCGTTGATTCTGGTTCTAGAGGTTCTTGGTCTCAGCCAGTACAAATGGCTGGTATGAAAGGTTTAGTTGCCAATCCAGCTGGAAAGATTATTGAGCTAGCGATTAAGAATTCTTTCAAAGAAGGTTTTGATGTTTTGGAATATTTTATCTCAACCCACGGTGCTAGAAAAGGTACTGCTGATACAGCTCTTAGAACTTCAACATCAGGTTATCTAACTAGAAGGCTAGTTGACGTTGCTCACGATGTAATTATTAATGAAGAAGATTGTGGAGACAAAGAAGGTATCGTAGTTTACAAGAAAGATGCTAACGAAATTAATCAGGATTTTGTTCACAAAATTTTTAGTAGAATTTCTATGGAGAAAGTTGAGGATCCAGAAACCAAAGAAATTATTCTTAAATCGGGAGTAGTGATTGATTTGAAAACTGCTCAAAGAATTAAGGAGATGAAGAGCATTGAAAGTTTGAAAGTTAGATCTCCTTTATCTTGCAAATGTGTTCGTGGAATTTGTCAGAAATGTTATGGACATGATTTAGGATGGAAAGGTTTAATTAAAGTAGGGGAGGCAGTCGGAGTAGTGGCTGCTCAAGCTATTGGAGAACCGGGAACTCAGTTAACAATGAGAACCTTCCATACTGGAGGTGTGGCCGGAGAAGCTGACATTACTCGTGGTTTACCAAGAATTGAAGAAATCTTTGAAAAGAGACCTCCTAAGGGAGAGGCAGAAATGGCCACTAAGGATGGAAAGGTTATCGAAATTGATAGCAAGAAAGGAACTATTTTAATTTCATCGTTAAAAGATGAAAAGAAAAAAGAGGAAGAAACTATTGAATACAAGATTTCTCCTAGTATCGAGATTTTAGTTAAAGAAGGGGACATGGTTAAGAAAGGAGATGCTTTGTGCGCTGGTTCTCTTGATCTTAAGAAACTGTTGAAACTTCTTGGTATGAAAGTTGTCCAAGATTATATCATTAAAGAAATTCAGAAAGTATATGTTTCTCAAGGTGTATCAATTAATGATAAGCACGTTGAATTAATTGTTAGGCAGATGTTCTCAAGAGTAAAAGTTAAAGATTCTGGAGATAGTCGTTTTAGTGCTGATGAAATTATTTCTAAGGCTAGAATGCTTGAAGAAAATGAAATTCTAGAAAAAGAGGGTAAGAAACCAATTAAAGGAGATGATTTGTTGTTAGGAATTTCAAAGGTTGCTTTGAATACTGATAGTTTCTTTTCGGCCGCATCCTTCCAAGAAACTTCAAGAGTTTTAATCGAAGCATCTCTTCGAGGCGAAGAAGATAAACTAAAAGGACTAAAAGAAAATGTTATTATCGGTAAGCTTCTTCCAATTGGAACAGGTTTAATGTATAATAAAGGAGATAAGTAATAAAACTTTTCTCAAAACATGAAAAAGAAAAAGGCAAGCACTCGAAAGAAAATAAATAGTTCCAAAAAAAGAGTTGAAGAAAAAAAAGAAATTAAAGAAAAAGTTCATTTTTCATTGCCCGAAAAAACTAAAAGATATTTGTTCGCATCTTTAGCTTTTCTTTTGGCGATCATTTTTATTTTTTCTTTTTCCGGAAAAGCCGGAGCAATTGGAGTTTCCTTAAAAAACATTTTCAGTGTTTTAATTGGAAATGTGATTTATATTATTCCCGTTATCGCTATTATTTTTGGAATCGTTTCTTTAAAGGGAGACGAATCATTTAGAGAACATAAAAATTCTTTAATCATTTCTACCGTTTTACTCATTTTGAGTATTAGCGGTATTTTTGGTTTATTAGAACTTAAAAATAGTCCCGATCTAGTTAAAGAGTTTGTTTGGAGTCATGCCGGAAATGGAGGTTGGATTGGCTATGCTATTTCTTGGCCATTACTAAAAGGTTTTGACTATATCGTGACTTTCGCTTTATTCGCTATTGCGGTAATTGTTTCTTTGTGGATTATTATCCAACCATTTAGACGAGCAATCGAAGAATACGAAGACGATGAGGAGGAAGAAGTTAAAGTAGAAGTGAAAAAAGATAAGAAGTTGCCCGCTATCTTAGAAAAGATTATTGCTAAAAAACCAGAACCTTTAATTGCTCCTATTGAAAAGAAAGAAGAAAAGAATTTGAAAACATTCGAGCAAAAGAAGGAGATGAATAAAGAATACAAATATCCTCCTCTTGATTTGTTATCTAAAAAAGGAGGAGCTCCTGAAGGAGGGGACATTGATTACAATTCCGCTGTTATTAAAAGAACCTTACAAAACTTTGGTATTCCAGTTGAGATGGATGAGATAAATATTGGACCAACGGTTACTCAATATACTTTAAAACCAGCCGAAGGAATTAAGCTTTCTAAGATTACAACTTTGCATAATGATTTAGCTCTAGCTTTAGCTAGTCCAACAATTCGTATTGAAGCCCCAATTCCCGGAAGATCATTAGTGGGAATTGAAGTAGGAAACAAAAAGAGAGCGGTTGTCGGGTTGCGTGAAGTTTTAGACACCGATGAGTTTAAAGCCTCTTCGGCACCTCTTTTAATGGCTTTGGGAAAGGATGTAAAAGGTACGCCATCGTTTGCTGATTTAGCAGAGATGCCTCACTTATTAGTTGGTGGAACGACTGGTTCGGGAAAAACTATTTGTTTGAATACCATTATTTTAAGTTTGCTTTACAGGAATAGTCCTGAAGAAATGAAATTGATTTTAGTTGATCCTAAAAGAGTAGAGTTTCCAGTTTATGCCAATCTTGAACATTTAATGTGTCCCGTCATTTACGATGCTAATCAAACTTTAGTTGCTTTAAAATGGCTAGTGGGGGAAATGGAAAGAAGGTTTACTGTTTTGGCGGCTGGACATAGCAGGGACATTGGTTCATACAATGAAAAGCTGGAAAAGAAAGGAGAGCAGAAACTTCCCTATGTTGTTTTGATTATTGATGAGCTAGCTGATTTGATGAGTGTCAAAGGAAAGGAAATTGAATCGTATGTTGTGAGGCTGGCTCAGATGTCTCGTGCGACGGGAATACATTTGATTCTAGCAACTCAGAGACCATCAGTTTCTGTTATTACCGGTTTAATTAAAGCCAATATTACTTCGAGAATTGCTTTAAAAGTCGGTTCCTTGATCGATTCAAGAACTATTCTTGATTCTTCCGGAGCAGAAAAGTTATTAGGTCGTGGAGATTTGTTATTGCTCTCTAAAGAATATTCAAAACCAAAGAGAGTCCAGAGTCCATATATTTCTGAATTAGAAATTAAGAAAGTTGTTAACTGGATAACCGATTCTAATGCTGAAGTTAAAGAAAAGACAGAAACAACCGAAGAAGGAGAACCAGGGTTACTAGAAATGGAACCAGAAAAAACATTTGAAGAAAATTCATTGATGGGGGAATTAACGAGAGCGACTGAAGCTCCGGAAGCACAGATGGATGCCTTCTTCTCGAAAGAAGATCCAATGTACGAAGAAGCAAAGCGAACTGTTATTCAATCTCGCAAAGCTTCTACTTCGTTACTGCAAAGAAGATTAGGAGTCGGTTATGCGAGAGCAGCTAGATTGATGGATCTTTTGGAGGAAAGAGGGATTGTCGGAGAACCAGATGGAGCTAAACCGAGAGAAGTTTTTATACCGGATGAATCTCCAAATAGTAATAATGAGCAGGGACTTTGATTCCTGCTTTTTATTTGGTATAATAATTTCATGAATAAATTATTGAGACAAGCTTTTACCTTGATCGAACTATTGGTAGTGATTGCTATTATTGGAATTTTGTCTGGTTTAATTGTTGTTTCCATGAGTGGGGTAACACAAAAAGCTAACATTGCTAAGGCACAAGTATTTTCTAATTCATTAAGAAATTCTTTGATGTTAAATATTGTCGGAGAATGGAAATTTGATGATTTATCTGAGGCAAAAGATAATGCAAGTATTTTAGATTCTTGGGGTGCTGTGAATAGTGGAACATTAGATACTAATTTAGTAGTAGCTGATACGACAGATAAACTTAAGTTGGGGACGGACTGTGTTTCTGGTAAATGTCTTTACTTTGATGGGGTAGATGATTATGTGGATTGTGCTAATAATAGTAATTTAAATTTAACTAATTCTTTTGCTATTTCAGTTTGGGTTAAGCCAATTAGTGGAGACGTTGGTTATGTTGCAGGAAGATTTGAAGCAACAAATGCTGGGTACATATTGAGATGGCAAGACACTAATTTAGTTTTATATTATGGTGTTTCGAGCTCTGTTTTAAGTAATGAGTTTATTTCAAATACTGATTGGAATTTAGCGACAATTTCCTTCAGTAACAATGTAGTAAGTTTTTATCGTAACGGTATGCCGATTGGAACAACTTCTGGAGTTGTTATTAGCACAGCTGTTTCTACGCATAATACTATTGGCAATAGATATTTAGGGAGTGGCGGTTCCCATCTTTTTAATGGATATATAGATGATGTCCGTATTTATAACGCACCGATTTCAGCTTCTCAGGTTCAAGAACAATACTATGTAGGATTAAATAGTTTGTATATAAATGAAGGAATAACAAAGGAAGAATATTTAAGTAAAATTAATTCAATAACAAGCAATGAATAAATTAATTAAACAAGCGTTTACTTTAATTGAACTATTAGTCGTGATTGCTATCATTGGGATTTTATCTGGAATGATTGTTGTTTCGATGAGCGGAGTAACGCAAAAAGCAACTATTGCTAAAGCTCAAGTGTTTTCTAATTCACTAAGGAATTCATTGATGATAAATTTAATTGCTGAATATAAATTGGATGGAAATGGAGATGATTCTTGGGGAACAAATCACGGAATTATTAACGGAGCAACATCAATACCTTTGGGATGTGTTTATAATTCATGTTTTAATTTTGATGGCAATGATTTTGTTAATTTACCTCATAGTAGTATTAATGTTTTTTCAGCACCAGAATATTCCCAAGAATTTTGGATTAATCAGACTAGTTCGAGTGGATGTTTATTATCTAGTCATAATAGTGTAGGAAATTGGTGGCATGGATTTTGCATATCTGGTGGTTTGATACAGTTAACAATGCAAAATGGAGTAGAAAATAAATGGTTTGTTTGGACCTCTACTAATGCAGTAGTTTTAACGGGAAGATGGACTCACATAGTGGTTACATGGAAAAGGACAGGAATCATTGCTAGTGACGTAAAATTTTACAAAGATGGAGTTTCGATTCCCTTAAATGCATCTACTTCAGCTGGAACGTATGACAATACTTTTGTTCCTAAATATGTCCTTGGTGATACGGTCGGAACATCTATTGGAAGAATTAATGGTGATACGCCCAGTTTTTATTTTGCTGGGTTAATGGATAATATTCGTATATATAATGCAGCCATGTCAACCTTTCAAATTCAAGAACAGTATTATACTGGATTAAATAAATTATTGGCTAACGGACAAGTATCAGCAGAAGAGTATCAAGAAAATGTTTTTAAATTGTCGCAATATAGCGCTAATAAATAGTTCGTGATATAATTATAAAAAACATATGGCAAGAAAAAAAGTAGAAGAAAAAGAAAAGATCAATTTAGCCGAAGCTATCTCTGAAATTAGAGATAAGTTTGGAGAAGGAGCGATTATGAAATTGAAAGATGCCCAAAAGGCCAACGTTGATGTTGTGCCCACTGGTTCTCTTTCGATTGATTTAGCTTTGGGGGTAATGGGTGTTCCTCGGGGAAGAATTGTTGAGATATATGGAGGAGAGAGTACCGGTAAGACTACTGTTTCTTTAAGTATTTTAGCCGAAGCTCAGAAGCTAGGTGGAGTATGTGCTTTTATAGACGCTGAGCACGCGTTAGACCCTGATTATGCTAAAAGAATAGGAGTTAACACAGATGAGTTATTTATCTCTCAACCAGACTCAGCTGAGCAAGGATTGCAGATAGTAGAAAGTCTAGTTAGATCAGGTGAGGTTGATATTATTGTGGTTGATTCAGTAGCAGCTTTAGTTCCTAAGGCTGAGGTAGCGGGAGAAATGGGAGAGTTGCAGATTGGTCTTCAGGCCAGATTAATGTCTCAAGCTTTAAGAAAGTTATCCGGAATTGTTTCTAAAACAAAAACTATTATTATTTTTATCAACCAAACAAGAATGAAGATTGGAATTATGTTTGGTAATCCCGAAACTACTCCAGGAGGTTTAGCTTTAAAATTCTACAGTTCAGTTAGAATTGAATTAAGAAGAGTGGCTCAAATTAAAGTCGGGGAAGCTATTGTGGGGAACAGGGTGAAAGCTAAGATTGTTAAAAACAAAGTAGCTGCTCCTTTTAAGGTAGCTGAATTTGATATTTACTACAATGAAGGTATCTCTAGAGCTTCTGAGGCAATTAATTTAGGAACAAAAGAAGGATTAATTAAAAAAACAGGATCTACGTTACAGTATGGAGATATAAAACTAGGAGTAGGCATGGAAAAAGCGAAGGAGTTTTTAAAAGAAAATCCCAAAGTTCTAAAAGATCTACAAAAGGAAATTATTGAGAAAGCAGAATAATGGATAAGGTAACGTTAGAATATGTTATTTGGAACATTTGATTTCTTAATATTCTTTGCGGTTGTTATTGCTTTAAACTGGTTATTTAAACCCTGGTCATTGTTGTGGCGCTTATTTTTACTAGGGGTGAGTATCTATTTTTACGTTCTAATTGATATTAGATTTGTTTTTTTGTTGGGCGGTGCAACTGTTTTAACCTATTTACTGGGACTAATCATTGAAAAAAGACAGACTATTTTATCAAAATATGCATATGTAACCGGAATTGTTTTGAATTTAGGAATGCTTTTCGCTTTTAAATATTATGATTTCTTTCGCGTAACTGCTGAATCATTTTTTGCATCAATTGGTTTAGGCTCTTCTCTCCCGTATTGGGAGATTATTTTCCCGGTCGGTATTTCTTTTTATTCCTTCAGAATGATATCTTATTTAATTGATTTATGGAGAAAGAAATACAAAGCCGAAACATCAATTATTGATTTTTCTCTTTATGCTTTTTTCTTTCCTTGTTTATTGGCCGGACCAATTACGAGAGCTAATGAATTTATTATCCAATTAAAAAATAATGGAGCTCGGACGATTAATGGGTTAGAGAATGCGACTACTTTATTTTTTATAGGACTATTTAAAAAAGTAGTGCTTTCTAGCTGGCTTTCGGCAAATATTGTGGATAATGTTTTTGCCGTGCCCGAACAATTTTCATCATTAGCAATACTATTAGCAGTTATTGGTTATACTCTAGTAATCTATTGTGATTTTTCTGGTTATAGTGATATGGCAATTGCTTGTGCTAAATTTTTAGGTTTTGAAATTTCACCTAACTTCCTTTTCCCGTATGGAGCCAGATCAATTACTGAATTTTGGCGTCGTTGGCATATTAGTTTCTATCTGTGGATGCGTGATTATTTATATATCCCTTTAGGAGGAAATCGTAAGGGAGTTTTTCGTAGCTATATCAATGGTTTAATTGTTTTTGCTGTTTCGGGTTTATGGCACGGAGCCGCTGGTCACTATTTAGTATGGGGCTTGTGGCACGGTATCGGATTAATGATTCACCGACTATGGGATAAAATATCATTTGTTAAGTTTAAAGTAGATAATTTCTTTATAGTCTTTTTAGAATGGATCGTTACTTTTTCTTTTGTGTCTTTCGGATGGATATTTTTTCGGGCGGAAAACATGGAGCGAGCAATGGTAATTATTAAGGGGCTGTGGCATTCTGATAAGGTTACCGTATTATCAATCTGGGTCATTGCCATTACGACATTAATTATGGTATTTGTATTATTAGAGCAAAAAATAATCGAGCGAGTTGATAAGTTTCAATTATCCATGTCAGTATTTGCTTGGATAATGTTTTGGTTCATTGTGGGATTATTAATTTATGGTTTTGCACCTAATACGGTACCACCTTTCATATACTTCTCCTTTTAATTAATTATTTAAATATGAGCGAAATTAAAAAGATAATAATTTTAATGTTTCTTTTGGCAATCATTCTTCCGATTGCTTATTCGAGTAAATTGCTAGCCTGGATATCACCAAGAGATAATAATCCAGCTAATGTTTTTCAGGTAATCGGAGTTAATGAAGCTAATTTTGTAGCTTCACTTGGTGAAAGCAAGGAACCAGCAAGAACTATTGATCCAGTAGCGCCTATTATTCAAGAACCAGTTATAGAGAATAAAGAATTTATTGCACCCCAAAAGCCTTATCGCATTTTGATTATGGGTGATTCTTTGGTAGCTGTTTCCGGTGGGTTTGGTGAGATTATGGAACAAAGGTTAATTACCATGAACGAGGTTGATGTTTTGCGGGAAGGAAAGGTTTCGAGTGGATTAATGCGTCCCGACTATTTTGATTGGAAAAAAGAATCTTTGAAATTAACTAATTCTTTTAATCCAAACATCGCAATTGTTATGATGGGGACCAATGATGCTCAATCGATTGAATTTAAAGAAGATGGAATTAAGAAGTTTTTATCATATGGATCACACGAGTGGGATCTAGAATATGCTAATCGTATCAAAGCCTTTAATAGTCAACTTACAAGCAGGGGAGTTACGGTTTATTGGATTGGCCTCCCGGCAATGAGAGATGCGGCTTATGCGAAAAAGATTAGACATTTAAATGAGATAATTGAAGAACAAATAAAGGAAAATTCACAGGTGCGATATATCTCTTCCGAAGATCTAATGGCAGGGGACAAAGTAGCTTATCAGGCTTTTATACCCGATGATAAAGGAGTAATGCATGCAACAAGAATTGCTGACGGAATACATCTATCATATTTTGGTGGCACTTATTTAGTAGGAGAGGTGATTGAGGAATTAAAGAAAGATATTGATTTAGGGGAAATAATCTCTGAAGAATAGAATCAGATTGTAATTTTACTCCATTATGGTAAAATTAATTTGTAATAGTATAAACATCAAAGAGTTATTTAAATAATGAAAAAAGAAGAAGGTAAAAATATAAATCGTCTCTCTCTCTCTCCTATAGGGTAGCTTTTACTTTGATCGAATTATTAGTCGTGATAGCCATTATTGGTATTTTGTCTGGTTTAATTGTTGTTTCAATGAGTGGAGTGACGCAAAAAGCTAATATTGCTAAAGTTCAAGTGTTTTCTAATTCATTGAGGAATTCATTAATGGCGAATATTGTAGGAGAATGGAAGTTTGATGGTAGTGGACTTAATGATGGTGATAATGCTACAACTTTATATACTCAGGATTCTTGGGGGGCAGTTAATAATTGTACAATAGGAGGAACGCCAAAAGTTAAAAAAGATTCTAATTGTGTGAGTGGTTCTTGTATTCAGTTCAACAGCACAACAAGCGATTATTTGAGTTGTGGAACTTCATCAATTTTAGATTTTGGAACAGGAAATTTCACTATAAGTTTGTGGATTAAATTTCCTATTTCTGGTTCAGGAGATTGGGCAGGAATACTAACGAGAGGATTAACAACTTCTGCTCCGGCGCACACTTGGGGTCTAGTAAAAAGAGCTACGGATACAAAAATAGTTTCATTTATTCAATCAACTGATGCCGGAGGGGCCTTTGGTTGTAATATTGAGTCGGGATTGCTTTCTGATGGGTGGCATTTGATTACTGTAAAAAGAGATGGTTTAACAACTCAAATGTATATAGACGGTACATATAAGACTCAAGACGCAAGCGCAGGAGATAATTTAACAAATACAAGGCCTTTGTTTATCGGTAAAGATCATAGTTCAATTTATTTCACTGGTAGTGTTGACGATATTAGAATATATAATGCAGCAATGTCGGCTTCTCAAATTCATGAACAATATTTTGTAGGATTAAATAAGCTATTAGCTAATGGAGGAATTACGAATGAAGAATGCAAGAAGGGGATTGAAGGAATAGCAATAAAGTAACGATACAAAAACAGCCTCGTTGGAGGCTGTTCTCTTTATTTAGCAACGAAAGGCATTAAGGCCATTATTCTTGCTCTCTTAATGGCAGTAGTTAATTCTCTTTGATGCTTGGCGCAAGCGCCAGTTTTGTCTTTAGGTTTAATTTTTCCTGATTTAGAAACATATCTTGAAAGAGTTTCTGTGTCGTGGAAATTTATTTCCTGTACGTTTTTTTTGCAGAAATAACAATACATAATCTTTTCTTAATTTAATATATTAAAAGGGGATATCCTTGACGTCGATTTCGTCTCCGTCTTCAATGATTGGAATTTCCTCATTTTCTTGCTCTTTTTT
>Ga0265297_10002583_pt1 | contig 36127 bp, 38 predicted proteins | sample Munlanlwell13791_FD_192502 | JGI IMG/M metagenome (GOLD analysis project Ga0265297, IMG submission 192502) | Leachate microbial communities from a municipal landfill in Southern Ontario, Canada - Leachate well 137-91 | ecosystem: Engineered > Solid waste > Landfill > Unclassified | place... | reverse complement strand
GTCGGTCGTGGTATCAGACGCCGCCGTCCTCTACTTCGCCGATGCCATCTTCTCGAAGATGGTAACGCGTATCAGACCGAGATACTGGTAGTCAGGCGGAGAGAAGGTGTCTTGCAATTCCTTCGACATGGACATGCGACCGCTCTCCTTGAGTGCGTCGACGAAGGAAGGATCGCTGAGCATTGGTCCGTCGTAGACGACGCGGTACTGCGGAGTGAAGGCCCCAGTCAATCGAAGAGGATCGATCAAGTACTCCTCTTCGATCGAAGAGGCGAAAGGAGGAAGATGGACGGCGACTTTGCATCCAGTGGCCGAAGTGAAGGCTCCGTCCGGCCATCTCTTCTCGATGTAGTACTTCCTTCCGCCCATGACGGCGACGTCGGTGTGCTTCATCTCGAGCGCCTTCCTTCCTTCGCTGGTGACGAGGTTCCAAGGCCTCGGAGGAGGAGAGTTGAACATGTTGAAGATCATCCGTCCGTCGTAATAGACGAAGGAGACGAGGCCGTGTGGGCTGAGGCATGCGCTGCACATCTTCTTCAACTGGAGAAGGCTCCCGTCGCCGCAAGCGAAGGCTTGGAGTGCGAAGTGCACTGCGATGGCGGCCACTCCTGTCGGAGGGAAGGATGTGTCAGTGACAAGCTTCTTCGTCAGCTCGTCCATCTTCTCTTCTCGATCGGACATCTCTCCGACGATCGTACGAAGAGTCCAACTCGGGTTCTGCGGTATCGAGAAGGTCTGGATCGGATAGACGATCGGCGTCTGGATGCCGAGGTTCCTCCTGATCTGAGCGGCGAACTGTGAATTGCCGTATCGAGCGGAAAGATAATTTGCTCGGCTCTCTAGTGACAGTAGGGCGTGTACGTTTATATCCACCGCGTACAAGGCGCGCATGCCCGCGCAATATGCACGTGCGAGATCACTGCCATGGCCGCAGCCAATCTCGATCAGCGTGTGAGGTGCCACGATGCCAGCGACTGGCCCTCCTCTCCTCGATGCCGATGCCGCCTCTGCATTGAGCACGGTCGACAAGTACTTCCCATACACGACCGCCTTTCCGACAGCAACGGCTTTGAGGAACTCATCGTAGTAGCGGCGACTGTCGGGAGAGGGTGGATTGAAGTACTTCTTCGGATCACGCTGTATGGCGGCGACTGTATCGGCAGTGATGGGATCGAGGATCGAAGGAAGGACGCTGAGGAGCATGCGATACGAGTTGCCATAGACGTGGACTCCGCGCTTGTACGACGCGGTCTTGTTGTCTCGAATGAAGAGCGGCCGCACCCATCCATCAACGATGAGGCACTCGGCGATCTTGTCGTCGTAGTCTGGACTGTCCTCTTCTTCCGACATTACGATCGCAACGTGTGACGTCGGAAGGATGGATGTCATTGCCTCGCATGGAATAGGCCCGACCTCGTACTTTGCTAGCCAAGGGAAGTGCCTCGTACGCCAGACTCCGGTCCGTAGCTTTGCGATCGGCGCATTGAGCGTAGTCGCAGTCGAGCCAGTGCAGTAGGCGATATACGCATCCTTCACACCCGGAGGAAGGCGTATGCTATGCAAGGCGAACGTCTCTAGCGGTACGCGCTTGAGGAGAAGGTCGAGGGAGTTATGCCTCTGCGGCTTCATCTTCATCAGCATCATCTTCTCGTCGTTACCACTGCCGAGGTAAGTCGCCGAAGGGGGCGCGAGGATGAGTCCATCTACCTTCGCTCCTCCAATCTCCATCCTCTCGAACATGAGCACGTCGGAGAAGTTCGCCTTCGTCAGCAGAGTCGGAAAGTTGACGTGGATGATGATGCCGTAGCCGTAGAGGATCTTGAATAGGGCCGTCATCATCGGAGAGGACAATGCACGCCACGACTCTTCTTCCGACTTCGCGAGATAGTTCTCATTCGCAATGACGAGCGAGCGGAATGCGTAGAACTCGTCATTGATGGCTTCGGCGTCGATGACGAACGTCAGCTTCTTCGACGTCGGCATGCCATTCTCTCGAAGGAAGAGGATCGTCTCCATGTCCAGTGACATCGTCTGCATCGTATTGCCGAGTGCGAGAGCTTCGAAGAAGGTGAGTCGAGTCTTGGCCTCCGGTCCCTCCTCTTCGATCGTAATGAAGAGCTTGCTCTGCTCTCCATCGATCTTTGGTTGATACGTGTACGGCCGCGTATCGAGAGAAGTGTATATCTCTGCGAGAGAGACGTTGGAGAGAGTGCGCATCTGCAGGAAGATGTAGCCGAGGACGAGCTCGCCTTGTATGTACGAGTCCTGCAGCTTGGCGGCCATCGTTCGATCAACCTCTTCGATATACGGACGAAGGATGTCCCACGCGAAGGCGACGTGATTGATCTGGAAGAAGTTCTTCTCCTTCGCCTTCTTCCGCTTGCCTCCGCGCAGCGTGACGAGAAGAACTTCTTCGAGGTGGGTATAGAACTGCTCCGGACGGCCTTTGTAATGCATGTCGAAGACATAGCGATCGACGCCTCTCTCCGTCAGCTTCTGCATCATGGGGCGGATCGTCTCTTTCGCGATGGAGCCCGTCGGCATCGAGACCAACGCTATCATACTCTTGATCGTCTCATCCATCGCCTTCTTACTCGTGTCGGGAATGGCGAAGTACATGCCGGACGACGCTGCCCAGTAGTCGGAGAAGGGGAACTCGAAGTGAAGGCAGAGATACAACATACCACCCGTCCTCGACTCGACATCGACGACGTCATTGCATACGATCGAAGGGACATACTCGAACCGACGAATGATCTGGCCGATTGAACTTCCTTCCACGATAGCGCGCGGCGTTACGAGGACGATCGACTCTTCCGTGCCCACGACTTCTCCCGACGACAAGTCTATTCCACTCGAGCGGACGTAGCGAGACCGAGGCTCGACGATCTCTCTCTCGACACTAAGAGATACCGTTACAGACGAGACGGCCGCCGCCGCGTAGTAGTCGAACATAGCGAGGAAGGAACTGCCTTCGAAGTTCGGACTTGCATCGAGAAGAGCATCGCTCGATCGCCAACGCACGCTGAGGTCACTGCCGGGAGGAAGAGCGGATCCGAGGCCCTTGATGAGGCTGAGAGCGCGATCGGGCGTGAAGGCGGTGGAATGGCTTCCGTCGTAGTAGTTCGCCTTGTCGAAGAGGCCTCCGACGAGGATGGGCAGGTAATCGACTAGACTCATCTCGTCTTTGGGATACGTAATTCTTTTCATTTTTGGACGAGCGGCTCCGAGGGCGGAGGGAGGAGAGGATGGAGAGGATGAAGAGGATGGATGGAGAGGATGAAGAGGATGGATGGAGAGGATGAAGAGGATGGACGGAGAGGATGAAGAGGATGAAGAGGACGGAGAGGATGGAGAGGATGGACGGACACGAGGCCTCGCCGCCATCGCGTCGACGGCAACAACAAAAATATGATCCTCGGACTCGGCTTGGACTCGCCTCCTTCGCTTCGTTCACTTCCTCGGCTTCCTCGACGTCGTCGTCGCCGTCGGCGTGATATGGAGAGGACTTCCTTCCGCACTTGCTCTCTCGAAGATCGCCTTCCTCTCCGCGGTGATCTTCTCGGCTCGCCTCTCCGAATCCGTCTTCCTCGGAGCAGATACTTCGATCGCGAGTCCGTCAGCGAGTCTCTTCCCCGCTGCTAGATGTTCGACACGAAGAGCGGTTTCCTTCGATCCATAGACGGAGCGATTGGCAACGACTTCAAGCTTATGGAACTTGATGAGTGCCTGGACGTCGCTGACGAACTGCATGCACTGCTGTCGAGAAGGTGGTTGGCTAATGCGAGGAAGAGGAGCGAACCACGATACTGCCGCGACGATTGAGGAGAGAGGATGAAGCGAAGGAACGCGTATGAACGTGAAGGTGGCATGGCCATCGAGGACAGCGTATTTGCGCTCTACCTCTCCGACGTCTATGAACTCGATCACGACGGGCTTCGTTGCGTCGGCGACGACGGAAGAATGAGTCGACTTCCCTCCGAAGGGAGCGTCGAGGTTCACGACGCCAACCTTCTTTCCCTGTCCGACGAACTCGGGCGTCAATCCGAGCATGCGTCTAATCTCGTCGAGGATGCGTGACCTTCGTTTCTCCGGCGTCCATCGAGAGAGAGGATCGATCAGTTCCATCTCTTCCGCGGACACGGACTTCAACGTTGGCTCTTCTGTCTCGGCATAGAGCGAGAGAGACTGGCTTCTCTCGCTAGCGAGGTGAGCGACGAGAGGAGCGTAGTGAGGGTAGAACGCTGGCACGGCAATGTACTGCAACGATCCTTCGATACGCGGATCGTCGATCTGGATGTTCATCTGCGCGACGTCGTGCTTCGTCTTCACCTCGATCTGAAATGGAAGGCCGACGATGTTCGCTCGCTTGAACTGGCTGATCGTGCTATCGTCGGCCGCCTTCTCCGCCAGACTCACGTTGAACAGAACATCTCCTCGAAGGTAGCCGACCACTTCGAAGGAAGCCTTCACGGGGACGGAGAGATAGATCTCTGTGCCGTACCCCACGATCGAGGCATAGGGAGAGAGGCGCAGCGATTTGAGATGATCATCGACCATCACGCCCCATTGCGACGGCGTGCCACGCAGTCGTTGCACGAGCGCCTTTTCGCATTCCTTTCGAATGTCCGCCGACGCCGAGTCGGCCAACAGCATGACGTTCTCCGTGATCTCGCGCGTAAGGATCCGCTTCACGATCGTGATCATCGGGGCAATTTAGTCTGGCCGTAATTCTTCACTTCTTTCGACGGGACGGCGCAGCGGATGGTCGAGAAAAAGTGTGGCGGAGCGTCGGAGAGACGCGCGGCCACAGCTTTCGAGAATGGGGAGAAGAGGAGAAGAAGAGGAGGAGGCATCGGCATCGGCATCGGCATCGGCATCTTCTTCCTTCCCTCCTTCCTTCACCGCGGCGGTGGTGGTGGTGGCGGCGGAAGCGGCCGCATGAAGAACATGGAAAGGATGCAGGCTCCTTCCGGCAGGTCCATCTTGACGGGTCGGATGATGCGGCGTTCGATGTCGATCTCCTGCATCTTGAGGCTATTTGACACGAAGATGCTACTCTCATGGACAACCATCCTCGCCCCACGCCGACAAGCATCGCTTCTCCGTCGAACTTGCATTCGGACACCACCTCCTTCGACCGAGGATCGAAGGAAAGGAATCGCTGCGCCTTGCCCGGCCCTTGTACGCGACCATGGTATGATCCCATCGGAAGGGAAGTGCGAAGGAAGTGTCTACACTATCGTCGGCCGGATCGAGGAGGAAAAGAGAGCTGTCATCGTCGAAGCGGACCGCGATCTTCTCCTCGTCCATCGAGAGAGCGATGATCTCGCGCAGAAGGAAAGAGTCGCTGGCAATGACGCTGACTGGCGACGTCTCTCCGATCCTCTCCACGCACGCACTGATGAACGTCTTCCTTCCCTCGAGGCTCGTCGTCATTTGGATGGCGAGCGAAAAAAAACGTTATAATCCATCTCTTCCCTCTTCACACGACGTACCGCATCCACGTACTGGGATGGGGATCGGGCTTCCTCGGCCTCTTGGCTCGCCGCTTGATCGTGTCGAAGATGTGTGTGTTCTCTCCGTCCATGAGCCAGATGTCTGTCCCATGCGGCAGCTGAACGAGCAGACTCAGATCCGGCATTCGATCAGAGACAACTCCGCCATCGTCGAAGACATAGGGAAAGGAATCCATCATCTGCTTCGTCTTCGTGTCGTACGTGAGTACGCGAGGAGGAGTATTCTTCTTCTCGATACCGTACAGGCCGTCGTTGAAGATCCACATCGTCTCTCCGACTCCGACGCAACAACTGCGCCCGACGGCTGGGAACGCGATCTCTCTCTTCCACAGTCCATCATCGGGAGAGAGGCTCGACAAGAGATGATGATCCGCTCGAAGAGTATCATCGCCGATCGAGAAGAGTCTGTCTCCGACAGTGCCGAAGTGCGGAGGCTCGCCAGTCCAATCTTGATACGTGTAGCGAGCACAGCGAAGCGGAGTACGCCCAGGCTCGATCTTGTATACGAGTATGATGGTGTCGGTGGAATGCCTGTCCTCCATCGACCACAGGATGCCGTAGAGATAATGCTCGGCCTCCATGGTGTAGGACTGGATCAAAGGTGGATCGGGGAAGGCAGTCGTGACCGCGGAGGTCTCGCTACGCCAAGCACCATCCTTCCATTCGAAGAGTTCTTCCTTATCGCTCAAGAGGAAGAGACGCATGTCCGACGAGGCACGAGTCGACTTCTCTTCCTTCCCTTCGGCCATATAACCGACTCGGCCCCGAGCCATGACTGCTGGCGCAGCCGACGCAGCCTCTGTCATGCTTATCGCTTCGGCTTTGTCAACACAGCGCTGCGACGTCATTTGATGACGCGCCGGAGAAATCATTTTCGCAGTTTATCACATCGAGGACGACGCGCCGATCGTCTCGCCTATCGAGAGAAAAAGATTTGTCGTCGCCGACGATGTCATCACATGAGAGAGCAACTTCGTCGAAGGAACTGAACGAACGCGATGCCGACGGCGGTGGCGGTGGAAGGATCGGCCTTCTTCTCCTCCGCCACTTCGACGGCAGCAGGAGCAGCGGCTTCCGTCTCTCTCTTCTCGACGGCAGCAGGATCGGCCTTCTCCTTCTTCTCCACCACCTCTTCGACGGTAGCAGGAGCGGTGGCCTCCGTCTTCTCCCTCTCCTCGACGGCGGCGGGAGGAGCAGCGGCCTCCGTCTTCTCTTCCTTCTTCCTCTCCTCCTCTTCGACGAAGGCCACCGCCGCTGGAGCCGGAGCGTCTTCTTTCTTCTTCGCTCGTCTCATCGCTGCGATGAAGGCTTCCTTCGTCACATCATTCTCTTCGAAGGTCTTCTTCGCATCGTCCGGGAGAATCGAGAGGACGCCGTCTATCGAGAGAAGTTCGCAGATGAAGTTGCCGACGATTGGATCGATGATGGTGGCGTCGCCGTCTTCGTCGGCCTCTCTCCGATGCGCAAGTGCCGCGATCATGCACGGGAGAACCACTTCGCGCATACCCCTCTCTCCGAGGCCTGTACGCAACGCTCTCATCATCTTCACGTCACCCGCTTCGCATGCTCGTCGAAGAGAATCGCCGAAGCGAAACTGCGACGACACTCTCCATGATCCGGACAGTCTCGTGACGAGGGCATAATTTCCTCTCTCGATGGCAAGGTAGAGTGGCGCGTTGTCGGAGATGACGGGGTTGGTTCTGTCATCGCTGAGGAGTCGACTGATCATAAGGCCGCGGTCCAATTCAATGGCGAGGAGAAGAGGCTTGCCTCCACCGTAGTTGACATCGGCGAGAGGATGTCGGAGGAAGACGTCGAGCGACGCGACTTGGTCCGATTGAATGGCATCGAGAAGAGCTGGTCCTGATGCGAACGCCTTCTCGATCTTCTGATCGCGAAGAAGCGCCTCTATCACGGTGGCATGCCCTTTCCACGTCGCGGCATGAAGTGCTTCTCTTCCGACCGGCGGAGAGATGTATCGGAGAGAACGAAGACAGTGATCGATCATATTCATCCACCCATTCGCAGCCGCGTCGACGAGAAGACGGCCACCTCTCTCCGATAGCAAGCGCCGCACCACCGCCCTTCTCTCGTCAGTCATCGTCTCTTGCGCATACATATCATCACCCTCGGGCAGGATGGTCGGTGTCGTCTCCGTCATTTATCTCTTCGATCGGTATTCATTTTCTCGAGTCGTCGGCGTCGCGCGCCACATCCACGCGCCGTCAAAAATGAAGTGCCGTCCCACCTCGCCTCACGCGACGACGAAGAAGAAGTCGATCACCTTCACCGCTCCATCTCGAGTCGGGCCGATCGGCGTCACTCGGAAAGAATCCGTCTCGAAGAGATACGTCCTCTTGGAGTCCATCAGATAGATGCCCTTCCCATGTGCGCTCGCGACGAAATCTTGGTCCAGCTCCATCGAGCCTGCGTCGATCTGAACCGCTTCCCACTTCTTCGGATCGCAACGAATGACGTCCATCCGTTCCTCTTCGCGTTGACCTCCGTCCGATAGAGTAAAGACTCTCTCGACGAAGATCCAAAGCGCTTCCTTCGTTCCTACCCAGTGGCAATAGAGCGGAGTGAGGCCGATGTTGATCGATGCCTCGCACTTCATCGTGCCATCGAAAGGATTGATCGAGAGGATGATTCGATCACCGCTCCTGCAGCGGAAGCACTCTTCACAGAGGAGATAGAGTCTGAGGCCGGAGACGGCGAAGGAACACTGGACAGCGCGCCAGTCCGGATACGAATGCTTCGCAACCCTGATCGGCTTTCTGGTGCGTGAACTGCTATCATGCACGAGGATGGTCATCATTACACGAGCGGGCGGCGGTGGAGGAGGAGTCACTTCTTTCGATGGCGTAGAGACGGAGCCCAGCGAAAGCACAATCTCTTCGGCGCGATACCAGACGGAATATAGGAACTTGCCAGCACGGAGCATGGCCTGGAGCTCGCCTTTCCCTTTCACTTGATATGCGAGAGGACAAGGGCCATCACCGCAGTACGCGCCAGTCTTAGAATCGAAGCTGCGGAGGCAGCCGGCACGATCCGTCCGCACGAGCAGATGGCAGTCTGAGCTATCGTCGTGACTCGACATCGCGTTCCTTTGGAACACGCATAGAATAATCACTTCTGCGCGTCGGCGGCGGAGGAGAGGAGAGAATAAAAAGATATCTCTCCGTCTCGATTTCGGCTTCCTTCGTCATCTCTACTTCTTCTCGTCGTCGGCCTCGTCCTCCGGTCCATCGTTGAATTCGTCCTCGACGGAACGATAGTGCTCTGCGAGTCCTTCGATGAAGAGGGCGGCCGCTCTCGTCACTTCGGCACTGCCGATCTCGTCTAGGATGGAGAGGCAGTCGTACTCGGCCATGATCGAGAAGAGAGACTCCGACTCGGCAAGGATCTCTTCGACGGAGGAAGAATGGACGATGATCCAGAGCAGCACCGTCATCTTCCTCTCGCTCCACATGAAGCCTTCGAACGTTCCGTCACAGTCCGGTCCATCCCTCTCGGCGATAGCGATCTTATCGGAGAGAGATATAGGCGGCCGCATCGCCTTGATGCGCTCGAGGATGCCGTCGGCGTCATCCAGATCGATGTCTTTGCATATGGCCGACCACGCGGCTTTGCTCTCGTCGCTCGTCATCGTTTCTCTCTTCGATTATTAATCACTTCTCGGCGCGACCGGCCGACGCGCGCAAAAAGATGGACTCGGACTCGGCCCCATCCTCGTCCTTGTCCTCAGCCTCCCCTCCTCACTTGCGATAGACTTGGCCGACTTGATCGATGCCGTCCACTCTATAGTGGACCAGGCCGACCTTCTTCTCTCTGTCGCAGACGCAGTACATCGAAGAGTTCAGGTCGACCATGCAGAGGAAGCGATCGACGGCCAAGATGATATGCGAGCCACCGAGATCCGTCAATGGATCAGTGAACCGGAAGACCGTAGTAAGATGTCCCTTCGCGGCGATCGAATAGCGAAGCACGCAGCAAGTATGCATGCTCGGTTTCTTAGGCTGACCGTTGCCGCGCGTCTCGATCCAGACTTCCTCTCCGACTATCGCCGCTGTGATGCTTGGCTGCATGTAGGCCATCATCGACGTCAGCGACACCGCATCGATCAGGACTAGCCTTTCACGCGTCTCCCTCCGATAGATGCGCAGATAGGACTTCTGTTTCTTGTCGCCGGACATGAGCGTCGAGAGAACGACAGCATACTGCTCGCTGATATCGAGAAGACGAGAGTCAGGAAGCAGCTTGTCGAAGACGAGCTCTGTCCACGGGCCCCAGCTTCCTCGTTCATACTCACATGAGTAGATGCTGGAGGGATATCTGGCGGAGAGGACCTCGAGCTTCGAGCCGCGTCTCAGCAGACGATGGCAGTGAGCGTCTAGCATGATGTGAAAGAATGCATCGCTCGGTGGAGGAGGCTCTGGACCGAGAACAGTCTTACCGCGCGCACTTAGACCGCGCGGAGCATCCGCGGTCGAATAGGGCAAGTACGGGATGAAGACGCCCCATCCTTCCGCTGGATAGCCCGGCGACGGAGAGAAGACGGCGAGAGGAGAGTGGCGCAGCGTATGGACGTCTCCTTCGATCGTCGCGATAAGAGGGTGATGCATCGGCACGATCCCGCCTTCGTCGATCAGGATGGACTCCTCTCTCTTCCCTGTGGCTGCGTCGATGGTATGAAGGAATGTTCCTTTCGGCGTCGTCGTGACGTAGTGGACGGCGCTCGTCGGAAAGACGAACTCGGCGATCGTGCGAAGGAGGAAGGTATCTGTCGTGACGAGGCTGGTCGGACTCTCCTCCCCTAGACGTTTGACGATGGAGGAGGCGAATGCCAGGAACGCCCTCTTTCGATCGAGAAGACTCATTTCGATCGAGGAGAGAAATTTCATATTCGCAGGATGACGACGCGCCGCGCCACGCCTCGTCTCGTCCTCGTCCTCATCCTCATCCTCATCCTCATCCTCATCCTCATCCTCATCCTCGTCCTCGTCCCGCAGAAATGAACTTTCCTTCGACGAATGGAAAGAGATGTCGCTACACATGACAACGCCTCCGGCAGCCGCCGCTACGCTCGAAGAGAGATACGAGGCCGTGATGGCGACGGTGCCGAATGCATTGGATCTCAAAGAGGGAGACAAGGCGATCATTCGGCAGATGGATGAGCATCTCGTGTCGATAGGAAGCACGATCTTCATCGAAGAGGCGAAGAAGGGACGACTGAATGAGAGGTTGCACCGTCTCGCGCAATGCAACTTGGACCCTGGGCGGCGCGACAAGGACGGTCGTACACCGGCGATCCACGCCGTGATCGCGGGCTATGGCATCGGAGAATTGGAATGCATGTGGGCATACGATCTCTTCGATGTCGCCGATCACAACGGAGACTTGCCTCTCCACTTCGCAGTCAGACTCTCTCGATTGGCCTGTATCGAGCGTCTCCTCTGGCATGCTGTAAAGACGGCGCTGGGAAAGAACGCGCAGGGCCTTACTCCGATCGATCTAGTCGCAGCATGCGGAGGGAAAGAGGTAACGGAGAGATTCTGCCATGCTCTCCTCTGCGGCTATATCAGAAAGGGTAACGCCGAGGAAGTCGATCGACTCGCCCCGATCGTGAAGCAGGGAAGCGGAGAGTGCGGCCTCGACAGTCCTGCCATGTATACACATACCACCCCACTCCAACATGCGTGCTGGCTTCATGCGACCGCCTGCATTCAACATCTTCTCCGTCACGGAGCCGATCCGAACGTCTGCGACAGGGAGGGACTCTCTCCCGTTCGTATCGCGGCGTCGAGAGAAGATGTCACCGCTGTCAAAGCTCTTCTCGCAGCCGGAGCCGATCCTCTTCGAAAGGATCGCTTGGGATATACGCCAAGGTCGTTCCTCCTGAAGAGAGGCGAAGCACTGAAGCCCTCGCCGGAGAGGAAATGTATGGCGATGCTCGAAGCCGGAGGTAAACCTACGCAAAAAGATTGGATGGGAAGTGCATCCATCCCGATCCCCTCGTCAGAGTCGAAGTCGGAGCCGGAGCCGGAGCCGGAGCCGAAGTCGGAGAGGAATTATGCGGCGATGCTGGAGATACTCAAGGCAGGACCTCTGCGAAAGGATTGGATGGGAAGCGCACCAAGTGCGTCCATCCCGATCCCCTTGTCGGAGTCAGAGAGGAATTACGCGGCGATACTGGAGATACTCGAGGCTGCCGAGGGCAAGAGGTCTTGAAGCACGACGCTTCATTTTTGTCGTCGTCGTCCTCGTCCTCGTCGTCCTCGTCCTCGTCGTCCTCGTCGCCCTCGAAAAAATATCCGATCCCTCACTCCGCCGAGATGAATTCGTTCACAGGGATGTAGTCCTCTCCCTGCGGCCGCGTCGTCCTCCTTCCCCTTCTCCCCATCGAGAAGTGCGGTCCTTGATCGCCGATCGGCATGCCGGCCCTGTGGATCGTGTCGAAGAGATAGTATTGCGAGACCGTTCCATCACACGGAAGGAGAAGGATGAAGTGAGGCGCTGCGACTATCGCATGAACGCGAGTCATATACTCGTAGCGCGGGCAGCGCCATTCTTCAACCATCCCTTCCTCCGACAGCAATGACTTGTGATAGAAGATGATCGAGTACTCTGACGGAGACACGTCCCACAGATCATTCCCGATGAGTAGGAGACACGAATCATTGCTCCCAAGCTGAGGGAAGGTCGTGAAGTCGAGGAGCGAGCTGCCTCTTCGATTGACGACTATCTGCCCCTCCCTTCGACGGACCAGCCATCTATCGTTCGCGAGAGACTCTGTTTCATTCATGTCGGGACTCCGGCTGCCGTCGCAGTCTCTGCAAGAGGCGAAGCTATGACGGTCGTGGATCGACTCCACCCATTCCCGTCTCCGGACGTCGAAGGAGATGCGGTGTGCAGTGCTCTCGTACCCCTTCCTCGTCATGATTCGGAGGCCGACTCTGTCTCTTCCTTCGGCGCAGATGCATAAGGTGAAGGTGAAGGCATATTGCTCAGCCAGCGGAGGAGGTGGTATCACTTCATATCGAAACGGCTCGGCTTCCGTCGTTATGTCGAGGATCGCGAAGACGTCCGCTATGCTATTGCCAATGATGCATATCTTCCCTCCGACGGCGAAGGCGGTATTGATATAACCGAGGTCGCACAACGGTCCGTCCCTCTTCTCTCCCGTCATGATGTCGAGGAAGAAGCCCTTCCTTATTCCGGTCCGCGGAAGGAAGAGCAGCTCGTGCGTCATAGCTGCGCCAGCGGCCGAAGTCATGCCCTTTGCTCTCGTCGGCAAAGATGTCACTTCGACGGGAAGAGGAGGAAGAGGAAGAGGAAGAGGAAGAGGCCGTCGCCGTCGCCGTCGTCGTCGAAGAAAAAGTCGAGTCGAGGCGAGGCGACGTATCACATCTCTTCGATCGAGACGTAGCCCCATCCACAGCAGCGCGGACTGCTGATGGCCATTATGATCGCGAGGCCTATGACAGCGAGAAGAAAGCCAGCGCCGACACCGATGATAGCTAGGAAGACGCCGAGCATGTTTGGATCGAGAAGAGAGAATCACTTTCGCCGACGCCGGCCGTCGTCGCCGGCCCATCGGCTTCGTCCTCTCGACGCCATCGTCCTCTCCATCCTCTTCATCCTCTCCATCCTCTCCATCCTCTCCTCGTCCTTCTCCTCGTCCTTCTCCTCTCCCTCTCCGCGAAAGTGATAAGTCAAGTGAGAGAGAGAAAGTTCGTCCGATGACTTCCACGTTCCGCATCTACTTCGAAGCGCCGACTCTCGTCGTGCAGGAGGAACGCACCTTCAACAAGTACACCAAGACTCTCGATGCGAAGTATCTCGCCTCGCTCGCTGGCCAAGGCCATCAGTTCTTCACCGAGGAGCGCGCTTCTGCCATCATACAGCGCGTCCTGCCTTCTCCCGATGGAATGGAGCTAGTCGAGGAGAGGATGGGCTGTTGCGGCGGCGAAGAGAAGCCTCTGGCTCGTCCGTGCACGATTCGGAAAGAGACGGACGTGACAGTCGTCGTCACCTTCTCGGTATCGACCGACATGATGGGCATCGTCATCACAGACGACCTCTTCGTTCAATGCACTCTCATCGAAGAGAGGGACGAGGTTCGTAAGATCAAGAGGCTGGAAGCCGAGCTCGCCTCCGTGAAGGGGCAACTCGTCTCGTGCATGGCGCTGGCTCGTCGAGCAGAGATCACAAGGATGTATACCGACACCATCGCCATCTTCGGCAAGGCCAGCATCCCTCCGTCTCTCTTCGATTTCGCGAAGCAGATCTTCGCCGCCGAGATTGACGGCAATCCCTACATCTTCGACATCATCCGGCCCAACATGATCGGTACCACTACGGTCGGGCCCTATGTGTATAAATGGGTCTGTCCGTATTGGCTTCGATCAGTCGTGTGCGTCATCTCCCCGGCGTTCCCCATCTGGCACCAAGTGGAACGCATCGACTGTCGTCGAATCATCGTAGCCTCGACAGGCTACTATAGCCTATGGCAACTCCTCCGAGAACGCGAGCAACGGTTGGGAGGCCAGCCTCCGGACAGCAGTCGATGCAATGAGTACGGGAGCTTATCGATGACCAAGCAATGCGGCACCTTCCCGATCCGATTCCATCCAAACGTCGAGAGTCTAGTAATACTATCCGACCCGGCGGCCATGATCGGCGGCGAGATGAGAGAGCAGTTCCCTCTCGATGTCTTCACGCGACTGGCACCGGTAGTGGAGAAGCTGGATGTTATCCTTCCGATGGGTGCCAAGGCTCAGGCGCCATGCGCAAGAAGTCTGATCAGAGTACGCTTCCTCGAAAATCCTGTTCTCAGCGTGAGCGCACCAACCAAGTACGAAGCGACGGGACTCCAGAAGTACTTCGCCGAGGCGGAGAAGAGAAGCATTGCGGTCCCAGCGATGATCTGAGAGCCTTGCTATTGCCGGGGCGAAGCGGGAGAAGGCGCCGTCATCGAGAAGACTTCGATCGGCCGGCCGCGCCGCCGCTGCCGCGTGTCCATCGAGAGAAAAATATTTTTTTCGACTTCAGTCGGACGGCCGAGTCGACAACGGTGCCGCCGCCAGTCCGATGGTCGTCTCCTCTCTCAGACCCTCGCTGCCGGCGGCACTTCGAATGGCGTGTAGATGAAGCGATACTTCTTCCCTTCGACGGAGAGTTGCCTCTCGAGAAGAGCCTTCTCCAGCATGATGCAGTTCACAGTCTTGCCTTTCTCTCCCTTGATGCCCAAGATGGTCGAGTACTCGTCCACTTGACTCCGACTGAGGCTAAGGCATGCCATTCCGCTCTGCACGCGCCGCAGGTCGTCGACACTCGTCGGAGAGGGTCGTATCTTTGTCCGCACGTTCCACCGTCCATTCGTGATGGCGGCACCAGGCGAGAAGATGGCGCATATCTTCCACTGCGTCGTGGCATTGGCGTCGAAGAGAGGCATAGAGCGCAGTTCCCACTTCTTCCCTCTATAGAGGTGGTACTCGTTGCCGATGATGAAGCCGATCGGCTTGAGAGTCGGCTGAACCTTCTCCGACGGCTTCTTGACTCTCGGCTTGACCTTCTTCTTCGACGAAGAGACGGCGGCCGCTTCTTCCATCATCTCGAGGCAGCAGAGAGCAGGCCCGTCGGCAGCGGTGGCAGCAGCATCGTCATCCTCGTCGTCGGCGTCAACGACGACGCCGCCCTTCCTCTTCTCCTTCGTCTTCGTCTTCTCCTTCGGCGTCTTCTTCGTCCCCCTCTCCTTCTCCTTCTTCGTCTCCTTCTTCGTCTTCTCCTCCTTCTTCTCCTCCTTCTCCTCCTCTCCTTTCGCCGTCGCGACCGCTTGCCTTCCTCTCTTATCTTTCTTCGATGCGTTGATCTCGATCACGCGAAGCCTGTTGCGAGTGAAGAGGATGTGACTCTCGTCGTCTCCTTCCCATACTATGCAGTACGCCTTGCGAAGGAGGCCGAAGAGAGGTCCTTCTACTACGAAGTCCTTCCGCAGGATGGTCGTGATGCCAGCCTTCCCGACGATACGATCGAAGAGAGAAGACTTCTCGCGGAAGCCAGAGATCGCTCCGATCTGCGCGACGATGCGATAGAGCTCTTCTTCCGACCGCGTGCCCTCTTCTCGACCGATGGGCTGCCACGATGCGCCGTGATGAGAGATTGGCGTCGAGAAGATGGTCAGTGCTCTTGGTCCTCTCCTCGGAATGCCGGCGGCGAGAACGATGTCGGAGCGATAGAGGAAGGAAGGCTTGAGGATGGACAGGTCCTTCATCTCTCCGACGGAGCTGAGTTGGCACTCTTGATTGGAGCAGAGGTCGATGATGGCCTCGCATATCGCGACATCGCTCGTGTAGGACATGTTGTGCGGCACTTTGCGAATGCGGTCGGAGAGGATGGTCTCACGTAGATCGGAGAGAGTCCATATAGGCGACTCGGCCCAGCAGCGTCTGATTATGTCGCGAACGAAGCTGATATGGAGTATCTGATAGAGCGAGAAGAAGTAGGACGAGTCGACATCTCTTCCTTTCGACGATGCCGCCACCACCGCCGCTCCATCACACGACGATTCGTTTCGACGGGAGGAAGAAGAAGAGGCGGCGGATGTGGCGTCTGCCGTCGTCGATGGCATGCCTCTATTCTCGGGCGGAATGAACGGACAGTTCACCGACCTCTTCCTCACCATCGACCAGAGGTGACTCGCCATCTCGTCGTTGCTCTCGCGAATGAAGTAACGGAACTCGTCCCGACTGAACTTCTCCTTCGATCCTATCGGCGGAGAGATGACCATCGTATGAACGTCGACCCACCTCTTGTCGGAAGGAAGTTCGCGATGCGTGCCATGACGAGCGATGCGAGAGACGAACTGCCGCCAAGCGGGAATGCCAGGAAAGACTCCGAGTGCGATGGCGTAGTTGGTCGCCTTGAGCGTGATGCCCTTCTCTCCGACGCCAGATAGAAGGAGGCACATGATGCGGTGGTTGAGGAGATTGGCGGAAGAGTTGTACGTCAGCTTGATGTGTTGCCGCTCTTGGAAAGAGATGCGGCCGGTGAGAAGGGCGAACGTCGCTGGCACGAACTTGTGATCGACTATCTCTTTCCGATGGCCGGGAACGGCAGCGGCGGTCGACGAAGGCTCGGCCAACGCGGACTCAGCCTCGGCCGACGCCGCCGTCTCCATGCTAGCATGCAAGGCAAGTGGCTTGCCGCAGATCACACAGATGGCGTTCTCTCTCGCTCCTTCGCCGAAGAGAGTAAAGCCGTTCTCCTTCAATGCCTCTGCATACTGAAGAAGGCCACCCTTCTCGAGACGACGATGATGGGCGACAACCTTCTCTCCGGAGTGCGACGCGATGACGTCGAGAAGATGGTGAATGAAGGCGGCCGGTATCGCGCCGAACTTGCTCTCGAGGTTGTCGAGACGAAGCCAGGAGCCGCTGTAGACTTCAGTACTGCCCTTGATCGGAGAGACGCTGTACTGAGGCCACTCTTCCTTCGTCGGCAAGACGAAGTCTCTCGCCATCATGTCATCTTCCTCGTCACCTTCTTCGAGAGCCTCTTCGATAGAGGGAGAGAGGTCTGGTTCGGCGGCGGAGACGGAGATGGCTTCGCCTCTCGATGCGGAAGGCGAAGGCGAAGTCATTTCTTCGCCTCTTGCTGCGGCGGAGGATGCGTCGGCTAGCGTCATGGCTGCGGCGGAGGAGGATGCGTCGGCTGCCGAAGTCATGACACTCCTTCCTCCCCCCTTGACCGGATGGATGAGCGTCTCGTACGATGCGATGTACTGTTCCCATTGATACGGAGAGGCGTGGCAGCGAGTGATGCGGAACCATTTGAACATCTTCGCTAGAGTACCGGCGAAGTTGACCGCAGGGAAGTCCTTCGATGGACTGATGCGATACGAGACGACCTTGCCGTCGAAGAGATGAACGAGCTCCTCTTCTCTCGACTTCTTCGGCTTGTAAGTGTATGCTTGGCCGCCGATGAGCTCCTTGTCGAAGAAGTCATCGATCAGAATCTTCTTCGATCCCCTGTCGCGGATGAGGTTGTAGAGGAAGATCATCTCGATCGGAGAGGAGTTGAGGAAGGTGCCGCTCAACATCACGGTGACGAGGTTACGGATGGCCTCGTTCTGGCGGATGTGATCGAGGAGGAAGCCGTACGTGTTCCATCCATGACCTGAGTACAGCATCTGCACTTCATCGACGACGAGGATCGAACCGGACAACTCCAATGCGATGACAGGATCGACCGTCACTTCCTTCTTCTCGATAGCAGCGAGAAGAGACGCTTCGTCCTTGACTGCGAGAGAGGAGGCGCCTCTGAAGTAGCGATTGAACATCTTCTGGTAGCTCGCCATACGAACATACTTCGAGATCCGCCTAGCAAAGGCCATGCGCATGTGAGCGTATTGAGTCGTATCTTCGGCGGCGCGACTCTTCATCAGGTCTGTGAACTCGTCGAGAGAGATGATACCGAACGCGGGACGCATCAACTCGTCCTCGAACGCTTCGATTGAACTCCAGTTCCCAACGATGTAGGGTCGAGGAAGCTGAGCGATGAGAGACTGCCTTCCTGTCTTGCGCAGCTCTTCTTCGATGCGCATCGTGTCGGAGAGAAGTCGCGAGATGACGAGCGCGGCAGTGAGCGTCTTGCCCGTCCCCATGTCGTAGTCGATGCACAGAACGTTGTTTCCTCTGCTCGCGTCGACGAAGCGAGCAGGAAAGAGTTGGAAGGCGTTGGGCGTGAACTTCGACCCGTGATCGATGATGACCTGGCTGAGTATGCGGAAGGAGAGGTCCCTCGCCATCTCTCTGTTGGCCATGTTTGCCTCGCAGTAAAAGGGACTCCGGCGCGCGCGAGACGTACTTTTTCAAAGTGAATTTAGAGAGGGACTAAAGCGCCGAGCATGTTGAACCGTAAGATGGATGGGGCCCTCCTCATCGCACAGCCGAGAGAGAAGGGCAGTCGATGCTCATACGGGCTGCTGATCGTCGTGAAGGATAAGCAGCTCGGACCAAGCGTTCTATGCGTGCAGCAGCACATCTCGTACTCCTTCCGCGAGCTCATGTACAAACTCGCATGCCTGAACAGATTCATCTCCGCGCCGATGCATCTGGCCGTCGCCAGCAAGGGCCATCGGTCGGAAGAGAAGTTGCGGATCGTCGAGGCTGCTGTCCCGTCGTCGTCTCTTCCGCCTCAATGCTCTCCCGTCGAAGAGAAGACAACCACAACCACAACCAATCCGCGTTACAGCCTCGGCATGCCTTCTCTCGCTAAGCCCGCCGCCGCTACGATGATCGATGCCATCGGAGAGATCAACTCTCTCGTAAGCAAGCTCAGCCCTCGCGAGTACGGCATTCTTCGCAATGCCGAGCAGTTCGAAGCAGAAGTGCGCCGCGCATACACCGGAGAGAGGAAGCGTCATATCATGCGAGTCCTTCATGCGTATGGCGCCATCAAGCATTCCTTCGCCCAACTGAAGCCCGACCTGAAGGCGAAGGAGAGAAGGTGGTCTCCACCGAAAGGAGGAGCGTGTACAGACGGAAGGATTGAGACAGAGTTGGACGTCGTGATGAGAGAGACGTGGGAAGAAACTGGCCTGCGGGTCGATCAGTACCGCATCATCGATCCGCATCGACCTGTCACTTGTGACTACGACGTCAATGGCAACCACATGCGAGTCGTACTCTACGTCGGGCAGCTGGTCGAGCATATTCCTTTCCCGCCATTCAACGAAGGGAATGCTCCTCCTTCCGTGCCGAAGCCCGTCATGAAGGATGAGATATCACGCACCGGTCTCATGCCGATCCATCTTCTCGACGAGTATCTGCCCGAGCAGTACGGGAAGAAGGTGAAGGAAGCGCTTCTTCGACGACTGATGGAGGAGAGGAGGTCGTCGACCGTCGAAGAGAGGCGAAGCCCCGGCGAGCTGTTCATGACGTTGGCGGCGGGTGGCGGAGCCGTGACACCGTCTGCTGGTGTAGTCTCGACTCCTCCACAGCCAGAACGAACCTCTCCTCCCGACACTTGGGTCATGTCTACCGCCATCAAGTCTCCTTCGATGACGACACTTGATGCTGATTCGGTCATGTGCTCGGTTCGTCGTTCTTCCGACGGCGTGCCAGTCATGCACTTCATGACGAGTCCTATCCTTCGACATCACGATGACGTTCGACTGACATCTCCTCCGCTATGCTGGGCTGACATTCCCACTCCACAGTCCAGCGACGATGACGAGGCTCCGGCCCCGTCAGCTTCGTCGTGAGGGAAGAGATTATAATTTTTTTCGACGATGACGGCCGTGTCGACGGAGGAGAGGAGGAGACGGTGGATCAGAGTCGGAGTCGGAGTCGGAGTCGGAGTCGGAGTCGGAGTCGGAGTCGGAGTCGGAGTCGGAGTCGGAGTCGGAGTCGGAGTCGTCATCATCGTTATCATCGTTCCGCTCCCTCCCTCAAAAAGAAGGCGGCGGAGGCGGGACGACGCCGTCGTCGTCACCTCTCACGACAAGATGTACGTTCCTTCCGTCTCTGTCGGCTCGAAGTCCCACGTGACTTGTGCCGAAGGAGCCGTCACTACGACCGCGGGCCTGTAGTAGACGTTTCCCCTGTAGACGACGAAGGCAACGCATCCGCTGAGGGAGAGGCACTTCAGTCCGGCTGCTTCGACCGTCGTGAAGGGCTCGATCGTGAAGGCGTTCTCCCTTCCGATCCAAGTCCAGTCCTGTCCGCGATGGAAGGTGAAAGTCCTTCCTCCGATCTGCATGACTGGATAGGCGGGCTTATCCGTCGAAGGAGGGGTTGTGGGGGTGGCGGTGGTCGTCGTGGTGTCCGTCTTCTGTCCTTCTTCGCCAGTGGTGGTGGCGGCCTTCTTCTTCGCGAAGTAGAGGGCGAGAGCAATTCCAATCGCCGCGACGATGACCACACCGATGATGATGGCTACGGTCGTATTGCTAAGCATGTGACGTTTCCGACTCGCAAAAATCGAAGCCCAGCTTGGCGGAAAGGGCCTCTCTCCGGCATTTCTCCCTCGTCGAAAGGATGGCAACGGTCTACTCCTCTTCCTTCCCCGGGCCCGTGTCTACCCCGGGTATAGTACTTCCGACTCTGGCCGCCAATCCCGGCGACGCGCGGACATTGTGGTACTCGACGGCCTCTGCGTCCATGATGGCTGGAGCCGGTACGATTATGCTCGGAGCGACGGGACCCGTGACAGACAAGGCTATCGTTCGATTCAGCGGGACGGGAGGAGCGGTCACACAGAACTCTCTCCTCACAGTGAGTGATGCAGGCCTGCTAGCGGGAGGAATTGGCCTGCAGTTGACTGCGACGGCCGCCAATCCAGGCACGGCGACGACGATCTGGTACGATTCGCTTCATACGAACAAACCGATGCTCGGCGCATCGTCGTTGCTCACTGGTCCGACCTCTGGTTATAACAACATAGTGCCTCGCTTCGATGGGAATGGAGGAGACAAGTTCAAGGGTTCGTCTGTCAGCATCGGCGATACCGGCATCATGTCCTTCACGACTGGCATAGTCTTCACGGCCACGGCGACGAACCCAGGAGAAGGACTGAATACGATTTGGTTCGACTCGCTCGCGGGGAACAGGTTGAAGTTCGATACCTCGTCGATAGCTCTCGGCCCGGCCTCTTCGACGGATCGAGCAGTCGCTCGCTTCAGCGGGACGGGAGGATACACGATGCTGAACTCTCTCCTCACTGTAAGCGATGCAGGCCTGCTAGCGGGAGGAATTGGCTTGCAGTTGACTGCGACGGCTGCGAATCCAGGCACGGCTCAGACACTTTGGTTCGACTCACTCGCGTCGAACAGGCCCATGGCCGGTGCAGCAACCATGATGATCGGAGGAACCACTTCGACAGACCACGCCCTCGCTCGTTACCATGGAGCGGGAGGAGGATCGTTGCAGAACTCGACCGTCATAGTCGACGATGCCGGGGCGACGAGCGGCATAACTTCCTTCGACTGCACGGGCAACATGGTGACCGGTTCCTTGCGCTTCACGAACGATGGCTCCTCGCAATACATTCAGTCCGCACTGTCACGTGTAGCATCAGCCTACTCACCGATTTCCTTCTCCGCATACTCCTCTACGACTCCGAAGTTCACCATAGGCACGTCTGTCATCGTACCTGGGACTGGCATGTCTCTTCGTGCTTCACAAGCTCCTGTCGATGCGAGTGACGTTGCCCGTCTGTCCGATCTTCCCGATAATACGACTTCGCCGGCGAGGACGCAACTCGATGGCCGGTGGATGCCGGGAGGAAGTGGCTCACCGATGCCGGTGGACGTTCCCGGCATACTTCATTACGGCCGCCACGGATCAATAGTATACGTTGGTATCAGAGATGGCGGAGAGACGTTCACTACAGCATCGGTAGGGGGGAACGAGTATTTCTCTATTGCCATCCCCGTCGGCTATCGCCCGATAAGGAACCTCGGCGTGACGGTATGGCTGGAGTCGTCCTCGCATCTGAACCCGTATATGGTGTACATGGACACGGCCGGCTTCTTCGGCTTCTTCAGCGCATCCGGCGACGTCATGAACAGCGTGACGATCATCACGCACCCTCTCACGGTCTGGTATATGATATGAGGGGCACTGCGTGGCGGAAGTGAATTTTTGATCGACTCGAAACATGTCCATCGCTCCTATCCACGCACGACACCTCCTCCTCATCCTTGCCGCAGTCGCCTCGGCAACGCACTACGTCGACACCTTCCCTTGCGAATGGGACGTCTCGCCCGGCCCTTCCGACAATGAGACTTCCTTCGCTTGCTACTCCATTCCTTCCGATGGCACGGCGGCCATCTCCGTCATCTCGTCCTCTACGATGCACGATCTGCACATATCTCTCTCGCCCAGCGGAGAGGAAGCCTTCTCTTGCCTCGGTCGAACAGACTGCACTTTCTCTCGTCGGTCAGTCCTCTCCGATACTATCAGCGGAAGGATGGTCGCAGGAACGAGGCTGCGTGTCCTCGTCTATAAGAGGGGAGGAGGAGAGGATGATGATGACGATGTCACGACGACGACGGTGAAGAAGTATCCATGCCTCTGGGCTCACTCGGTCGCAGTGAAGAAGTCAGTCGTGCATCGATGCACCGATGTCCCATACGATGCTGTCGTTCCGATCCTTCTCTCGATACGACCTCCTTTCACGATGCCACGCCACATCGACAGGAATCCAGGCGAGAAGGGCGTCTCGAGTGGCATTTTCTCCGTCACGCCGTCGACGGCCTGCACGACACTCCAGCCGTGCATCGAACACTTCGACGCGAAGGTGGAACCGATGTCATGGATCGGAGAGATGACGCTGACCATCTTCAATGAACAGCCGAATCGGAACATCTCTTCTCCTCTCGACGTCTTGTATGCCGTCGGACCGTTCGATGCAATGACTTCGTCAGCGTCAACGACCTTCCTTCCGATGGTAGTGATGGCGACGACAATCCTTCTCTTCCTCTTCTCGACTGCCTTCGCATGATGAGGAAGAGAGAGTGCAGGAGTGCGCTTCTTCCTCGAAAAAGATGAGGCCGACTCGTTCGCAGCCGTCGTCGAGGCCGTCCTTCCGTCGTCGAGGCCGTCCTTCCGTCGTCGAGGCCGTCCTTCCGTCGTCGAGGCCGTCCTTCCTTTTTGTCGAAGGAAGAGAAGAGTCGAGTCGAAGGAAGGTCGAGCCCGCGGCCGGTCGCTCATACACGGGCCCGATCGATGAAGCGAGCGACGGCAGCCCAGCGGATAGTGACGCCGACAGTTGCACTGGTCACCTGGACAGTGATGTTCGCAGCAAGGGGCGGGACGGCGACCGTGGCTCCGACGAAAGGAGCTGGGATCGCACTCTGTAGGTTCTGTATCGCTCCGCTCGATACGATGCCGGCGTCGTTCCACGTCGCGAACTGGAAGGTGAACGAGCCGATATTATTGTCGCCCACCAGATCGTTGGAGAAGACGATGGCCACCATCACGGTCGCCATCTTGAACGGGAAGAGTGGAATGGAAAGGACGTCTGCAGTCGCGGCGCCGACGGTATTGACGTATCCAACGACGTCGGTGCAGGAGGCAGTGCCATCCGAAGTGATGAAAGACGGAGCCTGGAAGGCGGTGGAGTGAACGGGGATGTGATAGTCGACGTAGGAAGAAGTGAAGTCGACAATGTTCGTCGTGGCCGCGCCGACGAGTTGGGAGAGACGCATCTGTGTAGGGACCGGACTCGCGAACTCCCACGCATTGTAGACGCCGACACTGTACTTCACGATCGCGAGAGAGCTGCTTCCCGTCTCTGCCGCGGAGTAATCGCCCACGGCCACAGAGCTGTAGGTTGGCGTGCCAAGCTTCCAGTTCGGCTGGTCCTGCCTCGAAGAGAAGAAGGGTGGAGTGTATGACGCCGACATGCTTTAGAGCGGACTTCGGAAGTGATATTTCGCGGCGGGAAAACAAATGACCTCGAAGGACAGTTCGCTCGGCGGAGGAGGCAAGACCGCAGCGACGGCCAAGCCCGCCGCATCTAAGCCTTCCTCTCTTCCTTCCGTCGAACTAGAGCCGAGTCGCGCTTCTTCCGACCACGACTTGTCGAAGATACCTCCTTCCCTCCGTCCGATGGTCGCAATGTTCTACTACCGCGGGTATAAGGAAGTGGTCGTCTCCGAGCGGAAGGGATATGTATTGCTGCATGCGCGCGGCCAGACGCAGATCGACCATCCGCGGCCGGATGGTGATGCGATCGCTCTCATCGACGCGACTCCTTCCTTCAGCCACTCGTCTCTGGCGTCGACGATCCACATCCTTCTCGACGAGGCCAAGCGGAGCAAGCTGTCGGCCTCTTCTTCGCTTATCTACATCTACTCGTTCAAGAAGACGGGCACGCATTCTGCCGACATCGAGAAGTCGTATGCGCATGTTCTCTCCGACACTGGGACGACGATGGGCTACTATCTCGAGAGCATTTCGATGCAGCTATTCCAGATCGATCGTTCTGCTCCACGAGAGTCGAGGAAGTGGCGCCTCCATCGAGAAGATTACTTCGTTCTCATGTATACGCGGACAGGACGGCCCGTCACCGTCGACAGGCCGCCGACGATCCTCTACGAGTCGGAAGAGATACTATACATCGGAGGAAGGCCTAACGACTGCGTCTCCTTCGAACGCCTCGAATGCATCGGCACGGGGCCGATGTGGATCGGAACGATGAGGAAGATCGGCGCGAGGATGGATTCGAAGACGGTGGAATCAACATCGGAGAGTCATCGAGAAGGGGACGACTGATCGGCGAGCCGGCTCGACTTTTTCGAGCCTCGAAACGATGAATTGGATTTACATCGCACTTGGTCTTCTCGTCGCGGCGGCCATCTTGATCGTCTTCTACATTCGGAAGAGCGAGTGGGGCATGCATCGCCACCAGCTTGCCCACGAGCTGGCTTGTGCGCTGACTCGTCCGTGGAGAGCAGTTCCGTTGATGAAGCTCTTCCAAGGCATCACGATCGACAAGATCGAGGACATCGAATCCGGCTGTCCGTCGAATCCGCGGAAGGGACAGCTCGTCACCTTCACTGTCCACGTTCCAGAGTACGGTATCAGCTACTGGCACTTCGAAGGCATCTATGACATCGAGAAGGACCTCTATCTCGAGTTCAAGCCCATCGACGCCACCACCTTCAATCGCATGAGCGAGCAGATCGCGCCAGTGGCGCAGTGAGGCCGGAGAGGACTTCTCTTTTTGAGGAAGGTCGTTCGTCGTCTCCATTCTCTCTTCGACGGAGGAGAGAACGACGCCGAGTCGAGTCTATTCTCTTCGACGGAGGAGAGAGGAGAGGAGACGAGAGACGAGAGGAGAGGAGAGACGAGAGACGAGAAACGAGAAAAAGAGATGGCGAAGCCGAGGATGGCGAAGCCGAGGATGGCGAAGCCGAGGATGGCGAAGCCGAGGATGGCGACGCCGAGGATGGCGAAGCCGAGGATGGCGAAGCCGAGGATGGCGACGTCTATCTCACTCGGCCGGCTTCGGCAGATCCTCCTTCTTGATCGGAGGAACGACACTCGGCGGACGGCCTTCCTCGATGGCATGGATGTCTTCGACCCATTTCAATGCTATCGGTCGAAGGAACTGATGCCAGAACGACGAGTCGCGTCGGACGACGTGGATATTGTGGACGTCGACTTTGAAGAAGGCATAGCCGACGGAGAGAGGATCGCGTGTCGCGAGAGTGCACATCTCTTCCGACCATTCTCGAATACTCTCTCCGACGGCGCAGCTGTGACCGATCGGAACGAAGGAGATGGCATACGAAGTGAGGAGTCGGAAGAGGTCCGGCATGCGAAACTCGATTCGATTACCCGTATAGGCGTTGAAGATGTTGCCGTACCAGGGCTTCGTACTCGCTCTCTTCGCCGCCTCGTCAACGGCAAGCGTTTCTATTCCATCGACGACGGAGGAAGAGGAAGATGAAGATGAAGATGAAGATGAAGATGAAGAAGAGGAGCCGACGCCGCCGCATGCCTCTACATGCGGCTGGGCAGTGTCCTCTGGATCGTTCGGCCGAAGCTTCGTCGCGATGATCTTCACGCCAGGGCGACGATGAGTCGGATTCACAGTCATTCCTTCCCCTCCTCTCGCTTCGCCGTACTTCGAGTATCGACAGATGCAATTCACTCCTCTCGTCACATCGCGAGCGCAATCAGCATCGAGGATGTCGTCCGTCGTGCAAGGGAGAAGACGAACGTCGTTGAAGAGGCCGTAGTCTGCATCGCAGATCTCGATGTTCTGCAAGACCTGGTAATGATAGAGGAGCTCGGTCATTCCTCCCCTCGGTACTCTCGACGAAGGAGACTTCGTCTCGAGGATGAAGAGTCGGCCTCTCTCGTCCATGCCGAAGCCATCGGGAGAACCTCGTATCTGCTGATACACTTTGTGCGGCATCGAGCCGATCTCTTGAAATGAGAGACCCGTCTCGACGGAGAAGACGTATCCGCTCACGTTCTCGACGAGGGTACCCCATGACATGGGAAGGTTCGTCGATGGAGCGCGTCGATGCGCCGCGGCGTCGAGTTCTTCTTCTCTTCTTCCTCCGATGTTGAACATGAACGGGTACTGCGAGCTATTGCCGCTTCCATAGCGCTGCATGTACCACTCCGGCGATCGCTGCGGCGGCAGTGTCGTCCGAGCGTGCAGAAGAGCTTCGTATCTATCCATTTGGCGCCAATAATTCTCTTCTCGTCGGCCTTCCTTTCGATCATGATGCAGGAGGCAGAGCCATGACTCCGGCTGCGCAGGAGGCATAGCTATGCCGTTGGCCGACCGTCTGCCTCTCGCCTTTGCCTTCCTTTCGACCGTCCGCCCATCGCCTTTGCCTTCCTTTCGACCGTCTGCCCCTCTCGCCAAAAAGAAGAAGGTCATTACCTACTGCGCTCAATCCATGAGGGCTCCCTTCAGCACGCGGTCGGGGTCTGCACCGGTCTTGTACGCAGCGCGACTGGCCGGGGCGAAGCCAGCCGTGGCATTGCCCATCGTGCTCTCCCTTCCGTAGAGGAGGTTCTTGGCCGGAATGCCGGGGTCAGGCATGTAAGGCTGGCGCCTCTTGTAGCTCGCCGCTCCTGTCGTGGTGGTGGTCGTAGTCGTCTTGATCTTTGCCTCGAGCTCATTCTTCTTCGCCCTCAGCGAGAGAACGACGATGAAGAGAATGACGGAAAGGATGACGAGTCCGATGATGGTCCACGTGCTCCACGACCATCCCTTGATGGACTCCATGATGCCGCTAACGCTCATGTCCGACGCTGTCGCTTGGCCGATGGTTGTCATGCTGGCGGAAGTCTTTTACGAGCCGCAAAAAGCACTGGCATGGAGTCGGAAGTCCTTCCGTTTCCTGGCTCGACCTTCGCCATCCATCACCTTCTCGGCGTCCCGGTCATGAACTTCTCCTCGACATCTCTCTCGACCGATGAGTATCGGGTGGCGTCGCTCCGTGCGACTGTATTCGAAGAGGAAATAGTTGGCTCCATCGGGACGAAAGAGACCATCGCTGCCGTCCTCAAGGCACTGCCGGAAGTCAGAGCCATCTTCATCTTCTCTCCGTCGCCAATCCTTCCGCTGCTGATGAAAATCGTCGAAGGAAAGAAGAAAGGCAAGAGCAAGGGCAGAGACGGGCCGGCGGAGAGAGTGATAACGCACACGCCTCGCCTTCGTTCGCGCGTCAAGCAGCAGGGCACTGGCTATGCGATCGACTGTACATTCGAACTCAGCCTTCTCAATTCGCCTCTCGCCGTCGTCTCAGCCGTGGCATTCGGAGCCAAGGGATCGTCGTCCGACTCGACCTTCTTCTTCCGACTCTCTATCAAGACAGACAGCGAGAAGGCTCTCCTCCGCTACATCGAGGAAGGAATCGCTTCCGGCGGCGGTGGCGGCGATGACATCAATCCTACTGCTCTGCTGACGAAGCTCTACCTCGATCCGGCCATGGTCTACCTCCTCTATATACGCGGGGAAGAGTTCCCTTCCTTCGCCTCAATCGAGAAGAATAGAGATGCGATAGTGAAGAACGTCGCGACCTACGGATCGCAGTTCCAGACTCTGCTCCGCGCTTGTGTCATTAACCTCTTCATCCCGCCGATGCCGTCGGAAGAGGCATATCGACTGCTCACAAAGATAGAAGTCACACTCATCCCCGACCTCGTCGACCGCGAGTTTATCATCGAGAGGAAGAAGACGGCGGCCGATCCTCTCTTCGACAGACTCTATCGCATGCTTGGCGAAGAAGGCTATGATATGAAGAAGCGCCGCGAAGTCCTCTCCTTCAACTACGGCTCTCTTCTCGACCTCGGACAAGTCTTCACGTACGGCGAGTGCGCGGAGATCGTCGCTCGCGCAAGGTTGGTCGTCGAGTGAGGTGGCAGAGGCGACGGCGCCTTTTTCTCTCGCATCAAATGTCGACGGGAATCGATCTCCTTTCCGATGAGGCCTCGATCGAAATGTTTTGCGGCGTCCGCCTCTCTCACGGCGCTTACGAAGGCGGGCTGATCATACACGAGCGCTGGTACCGAGAGGTCAAGCAGTCCTTCCGATACTGGATCCGCGTCCCCTATAGCCAGTATGCCATCTGCCCTCTCTTCGAAGCGGCGGCCGGCAGCGCGCGGGAAGAGATTGGCAAGGCCTCCGCCTCCTCCGCCTTCCAAGAGATGACGGAGTTGGATGTCGATGCCGCAATGCGTCGGCGAGCACCGACGAAGGCCGTCGCCGATGACGTCATCGCCACTGCTGCCTTTCCACCTTTCCTCTACGTCCTTCTCTCCGTCGGAACTGTGATCTACTCATCGAAGAGAGGACTGAAGTCGATGAAGACCTTGATCAAGCGCAGCTTCGATCGGTATGAAGCGGAGAAGATGACTCGGCTCGGGTTCGGGTCGGCTGGCCTGACCTACGACGGCAGTGCCTCTCCGATAGACGGCTTTGCCAAGATCGGGATCAGGGAGACGAAGAGTGACGAGTTCGATGCTTCTGACTTCGGCGCGGCGCCGGACAGGATCGTTCTGCACTTCGCCTTCGCGTCGACGCCTCAGTCAATCGCGTCGCGATATTCTATCTCTTCGATGGACATTGCTCGCATCGCGACGCTCTCTCTCGCTCGTCGCATCACCTTCCTCGGCTCGACCTACTACTACGATTACAAACTTCCGACGTGGGATGAGTATGGCATTGGCAGCGTTGCCGTCGTTCCGTTGACGGACGCCTGCTCCATCCTCGCTGCCAGTCTACAAGGCCTTCGCGACATGATCGAACATCCGTCTCACATCCTGCTCGAGCCACCTCACGAAGGAAGAACGTCCACCAGCATCTCGGCGAAGGCATTCAAGCACATCTCTCCGACTCTTCAGCACGATTTGGCCGAACTCATCGGAAGAGGCTGCTTCATCGTCGCCGTCTGTCATCCGAGCTCGGGCTATGCCACCCAACTGATGCATTGGCTCGGAGAGAGGAAGGAGAGGCCAATCCCGGCCGTCGTCGGAGAGAAGGCCGTTCCGACGTCGTCGTCGAAGAAGGAAGGAGGAGACGAGACGCCCGTGCCGTCGTCGAAGGAAGGAGGAGGAGAGGAGACGCCCGTGCCGTCGTCGAAGGAAGGAGGAGGAGAGGAGACGCCCGTTCCGTCGCCGCCGCCGAAGAAGGACCCGAAGTCCGTTCGCTCTCCTCCACCACCGCCGCCATCACTCTTCTTCGACGCGTCTGACATCGATAAGACCAATCCTTCCGACTCTCTTCGCTATGTGCATCTGCGGTGGACGAAGAGTGGAAAGGAGAAGATGGTGACGAAAGGAACTGGCCAGACGCGCTTCGGACTCGGCACTCTGGCCATTCCGCTCATCGCGGCGGCCACCTTCCTCCTCGAGGAGCAAGGACTCTTGACCATCGACGAGAAGATTGATCGACTCCTCACTCATACGACGAGTGGAACGCAACGCTTCTCGTGGAAACTCTTTTCGCATCTCAGCTCCGTCATCGAGAAGGCGACAGGACTCAGCTGGCCGCAGGCGATGAAGAAGACTCTCTTCGATCCGTTCGGAATGAGAGAGACGGAGGCGACGATGGCACCGCCAGTCAGCATCACCAGCACAGCGACCGACTTGCATCGCTTCGTCTCTTCTCTCGTCGCGACGGCAGCCGGCGTCAAAGCAAAGATGGCAACTCCTCTCGACGGCGTGCCCGAAGTGAGTCCGAAGATAAAGTATGCGCGCGGCATTATGATAACGGATGCCGGAAGGTACTTCATGCACAGCGGCATCGGGAAGGACTGCACTGCGAGGCTAGCCTTCTCTTCCGACGGGAAGGATGGCGTCGTCCTCCTCTCTGACGTCGAGGGTCTGCGAATGTGAAATTCTTTCCGACCTTAAAGCATGTACGGAGTAACCTACTTCGACGACGAGATGGCGTACATACGCCGGTGCGAGTCCTGCTCCGACGACTCCCCGTACGAGTATTTCGATCTTATTCTGCCCTTCTGAGGAGAAGGAGGAGGACGGCGGCCGCCGCCACTTCGCCGCCGACGACGACCACATCGCCAACGGTCGCATCTTTTTTTCTCGACGAGGCGACGAGGCGGTGACGACGGCGAGGACATGCCTGCGAAAGTGAAATGCCAAGCAGTCGAAATGGCCAAAGCGAAGAGGTACATGGACGACGAGAACTACGTCATCGAGTCGAAGTACAGTCTGCCCGGCGAATGCATAACAATGGTAGCGACGTCCCGCTTCAAGCTGGATGGACCGCCCGTCACGGAAAGCGTCCTCTTCCATGATATAGTATCCCGCTTCACACCGAGCGAGATCGATGGCATTCGAACAATCGAATGCCGGCAATGGACTCCGGACTTGCCTCTCATTCCCGCGCTTCCCCATGCGACGACGACGTTCACCTTCGCGCCGGGTCAGCTTCGATCGTACCGATCGTGAGTGCGTGTTCGTTCGTTCGTTCGTTCGTTCGTTCGTTCGTTCGTTCGTTCGTTCGTTCGTCTTTTTGCAGGCGGACGAGCAGGCGGACGAGCAGGCGGACGAGCAGGCGGACGAGCAGGCGGACGGCCGCGGCTCGGGCAAGTGAAAGATCGAGAGAATGGAAAGAATGGCTGGCGAGTGGGATGATACCGATGACGCGCATTACGTGATCGAAGTGATATGCTCGTTCGACGCAGTCGAGCAGGTGCTGCTGACGTTGAGGTTCGAGAAGGAGAGAGGCCCTGTCGACAAAGAAACCTTCTTCCGAAGCGTGGCGCAGGCTCTCACTCGACAAGAGCTCGATCAGCTCCGCAAGCTGAGCTGCTGCCAGATGGATGCCACTTCCGAGGCCGACCTCTTCCCCTTCATCGCCGAGACGATTGGAAAGTTCTATTTCGGTCCGGGAGAGTGGGCGTCGTATGAAGCGGTAGACGAAGCGGAGACGAAGCCATGACGGAGACGGCGACGACTCTTCCTTTTTGAAGCGGCGTCAAAGGAATGGCGACAAAGTACCGAGTCATCGAAGAAGGGCATGCCGCTCTCCTCATCGAAGAGAAGCCGAAATGGATTCTTCCGTCGGCATGCTTGAGCGCGGCGTTCTATGCGGATCCGATCGAAGTGCTCAAGTACGGATCGAACGGTCTTCACTTCGCCGAGCACATCCTCTGGAACGTAACGGCGAAAGGAGTCCTCCATCATACGAACGCGTCTACCTTCAGTACGGGAGAGATGGCCGTCTATGGCTCGTGCCTCGAAGCGAATCTCTCCGATGCTATGCGACACTTCTTCGGCGGCCTGACAGACATAGCGTCCGCTTCGTTGAAGACTTCTCCTTCCATGTATGCGATCGAACAGAGGCGCGTATCGTGCGAGACTAGTCACATGCATGAGACGACGGGAAGAGCTGACAGTGAACAGTCGCGGATGTTCGTCTTCAATACCGACCTCGTTCGCTCCGAATACCCGATCGACTACGTCTGGCGGATCCTCCTCGACGAATGCCAACTCGGCAAGGTCATCGTCATGGCTAACTGCGCCGTGAGCGACGAGACGATCGCTCTCTTCGTCAGCCTAGCGAAAGAGTTCTCAGCGGCATGGGACGATCGAAAGAAGCACGTGAAGAAGAGCATTCCTCTTCCGCTCTACCACGCGCCACCCTTCTCCTTCTTCGACGCGAAGCGAGCGACGGACGATGATTCCTTCGTCTTCAAGTTCGGAGAAGAGTTCTCTCCGATCGAGAGAGTCGTTGCTATGGCGCTAATGCAAGGTAACTCTTCTCCATATGCCTTCGCTATAACGGTCGCAGAGGCAAGGCGGAGAGAAAGCGGAGCGAGAGATCTCGCGGCTACGTACGATTGGAACGATCCCTTCTTCGCTGTTCCGATCCTCGCTTCGTATGGCGGCGGAGGAGGGAAGATAGACCCCGCGTGGGTAGACGAGCTATACTCTTACTCGGCGAAGGAGTTGTACAAGCGGCATGTGAAGGCTGTCGAGCAAAAAATCGCTCGTCTGATGAGGGGGAGGACGTCGTCGTCCTCACTTCGGCCTGACGATGGGAAGAGCGCCCATTGAAGCGGAGTGTCGCATCGGCCCTCCTCTCGAGAGGAGCTCTGTTCGGATGCGCGGTTCGATGGCCGTCTCGATGAACAGCGTCTCTATCGACGAGACCTTCCACTTCCAGTAGTTGAACTTTTTCTCGCCGAATGCGCTCGCGAGACCTAGTTGGACCGTTCGAGGGAAGGGAGAGAGATAGATGACTTGCTCGCTCGGCTCGAAGAGACGGAAGTAGCCACCGGAGAGGAGCTTGAGCTGGGCCGACTTCCCTTCCTCGTGCAGCATGTATCGACAAGAGATGCGGTCATCCTCGATGAGGTATGGCATCAGGCCCAGTATCTTGGCCTGCGAGATGCCCGCGCACGTCAGGTTGATCCGTCGCAGGAGTCGTCCTTCACAGGCCGCGCTTTCGAATAGCTCAGCGCCGGAGGAATGCTTTTTCTTCGCCTTGAACATCGTCCTTTGGGTGGCGGAAACTCAAGCCGACAGCGGAGTGAAGCGGATGGCACATGTATCCTCTGTCTTGAAGTAGATGTCGTTGTATGTCTCTACGACCGAGACTCTCTTCTCGATGATACGCCGCGTTTCCTCGTTCACATCCGGATGGAAGACGAGAGCGGCGGCAACGCGCCCTTCGTGCGAGACGAGGTCGAGCATCGTCCAGAGCGGGAAGACGGTTGCTCGGAGGATCAGTTCGATCGGCATCATGCATGCATGGAAGAAGGAGTGTCGCCACTCGGAGTAGGCGTGGATGAGCTGGTCTTTGTTCTTATGGAAGGAGCGGAATACGTTATAGCCGGGCTCCTTCGTCGTATGGAGAGGAATGGCATCGGCAGCGAAGTGGCAGAGTCGTTCCTTCATCTTCTCTTGCAACTGACGATGGAGAAGAGGGTCGGGCGATCGATAGACAACGAGGATAGCGATCGGGCCATTCTCTTCGGTACTCGCCATCACGAGAGGAACGATCCTTCCGTCATCCACGTTCGTCCTTACGTACCCCGCCACCTGATTCAACCATATCGCGTATACGACCGTCGAGAGAGCGGCGATGATAGTCAATCCTATCACGAACCAGATCGGCCACGTCATCTTTGTGGCGGGCATAATGCGACATCGCTTCGTCGGAGAAGAGAGGGAGGGCCGGTCGGTCCGCGTCGACGACGGCCCACTCCTTCTTCGTCGACGGCGGGCCTTGTCATCATCATCGTCGTCGTCGAAAAAAAATTATAGCCAGCCGCGACGACGGTCGTCGACGCCGCCGCTCACACATCCGCTGATAGGATCGGAGGAAGGTTGAGGCCGAGCTCGAGGTCCGTCTTGATCAACTCGTACTCCGGACGGAAGCGAGTGGTGATCAGCTTCGGAGTGACGGTGCGGATGCGCTTCTCCGGCACGCCGACATCGAGGAAGAGAGTGCGATTGTTCTGGAAGGTGTCGGAGAAGAGTTGAATGCCGCGATGCGCTGCCTCCGTTCGCAGAGCGAGGTATAGCGATCCGATCGGGAAGCCAGATAGATCGACGAGGCCAGTGTCCACCATGCTTTGAAGTCGAAATATTTATCACTTCCTTCGATGATGAGGAGGAGGCCGTAGTGGTAGTGGAACGCTTCGACCACGCGTCTCGACCTCTCCGTCACTCCTCTCGACTTCACGTCTCGACCTCTCCATCCCTCCTCTCGACCTCTTCCTCCTCTCGACCTCTCCCGACAAAAAGAATGTTTGGCCGTCGTCGTCCTCCTCCCTCACAGCAGGTCAGCGAGCGAAGGACTCTTCTTCGTCGTCGGCGCGGCGGCGGCGACCACCGCCTTCTTCTTCGGAACCTTCTTCTTTCCACGTGCAGCCATCTCTTCCGCGCGTGCCTGACGAAGAGAGGCGATCTCCTTCATCAGTTCGGCCTGCTCCTCGGCCTTCGCGCGACTGAGCTTCTTCTTCGCCTTCGACTTCTTCAGCTTGATGTCGAGAGAAGTGATGCGGCGCTTCATTGCCTCAGTCATCTCTCCTCCGCCGACCATGCGACGGATCTTCTTCTTCAGCGTCGTCCTCTTCGCCTTCTTCTTGAGTGCGCTGAACTCAGTGGCCATCTTCTTCCGATCACTCTCATCCAAGCCGACCTCGGCCATCTGCTTCGCCAGCGAGAGAAGCTTCTTCTTCGTCACGCGGTGCTTCTTCTTCTTTGCCGCCGCTACTTCGTCTACGCGCGGCAAGGCTTCGAAGGAACGGAAGGCAGTGTCGATGTGGCTGAAGCCTCCTCCATAGATGATGGAGCGTCCGGCAAGAGCATCGAGAGAAGAGCGCATGTAGCCGAGGTAGCCGCCTTCGATCAGGCCAGCTACAGTTGCGAAGGCTACGTCCAGAGAGGCTCCTCCCGTCAGTGCGCCTGCGACTTCGCTACCGAAGTCGCGACCAGGGACGATCATTGCGATGTGATCGAACTTGCTGAGTCCGTCGAGAGCGAGAGAGTCAGCGTAGAAGAAGACAAGCATTGCCCAAGTCAAGTACGAGCCGAGCTTGTCTCCATACCTCGCGTGGAGGAAGTCGTACGCCTTGTCGGTGAAGGCCTGAATGGGCTTGCCATCTGCTCCGACGAAGACGTTCTTCTCGCCGATCAGCGAGTAGATGCGCTTGATCTCTCCGATGCTCGACTTGATGAAGTCGGACCTGGCCTTGTCATCGGTCACCTTCGCGAGGTCCTTCCGCATGTGTGCGATGTAGGCCGTACGCGCCGCGGTGAACTCTGCCGTCGTTCCCTTGTTCAGCATCTCATTCAGATCCTTGCGGAAGGAGGCTGCGAGTTGGTTGACTTGCGCCGGCGAAGCCTTCAGCCATGTCGCCCATTCTTCGATGATCGGATCAGGGATGAGGTAACGATGCGTCGAAGGAAGAGGCTCGCCTTCGCGATGAGGAGACGCGGCCATCGGCTCGAGGAGAAGAAGAGCATCGACTTCGAGATTGCCGGTCAGAATCGCCTTTATCGTCTCGACGAGGCCCGGCTCGACGTTCTTGCTCACTCCCTTCGTGAGGAAGAGAACGAAGGAAGGGACGAAGAACTCGGCCCACTTATCCTTGAACGCTGGGATGCCGTACTTGTCGTCGCCATCACGCAGTGTCATCATGATGCGGTAACGATCGAGAAGAGAGAGTGCGCCTCCAGCCAGCTCACACGGCAGGCATCCGGCCGAGTCTCCTCCTCCGACGAAGAAGGACTGCTGGTACTTCGGTCCGAAGTCGGCCAGCATGATTGCATCGAGAACAGACTGGACTGGCGCTCTCTTCGTTTGTCCTTCGTTGCGATGCCTGGCTGGCTCTCCCTTCGGCATCTCGCCTTCGAGCTGGAAGACGGAAGTGCCGATCTGCGTCACGACGACGAGCTTGGCGAGGACACCAGCCATCTGCTTCTTCGGATCAGTGACGGGAGAGTCGTGAATGCTGATCGTATTCCCTTCCATGTAGATGACGTGAGCACGATCTCCTCTCGACGCATACCAATGCGACTCGTGGAGGATGCTTGGTGCGATGGCGCCCTTCAAGACATAGACGAGGCCCTTCTGCTGCTGGGCGAGGAACT
>Ga0265297_10002582_pt1 | contig 36127 bp, 51 predicted proteins | sample Munlanlwell13791_FD_192502 | JGI IMG/M metagenome (GOLD analysis project Ga0265297, IMG submission 192502) | Leachate microbial communities from a municipal landfill in Southern Ontario, Canada - Leachate well 137-91 | ecosystem: Engineered > Solid waste > Landfill > Unclassified | place... | reverse complement strand
CGCGTTTCGCCTTGTAATCAGCTTGCAGGGGAGCGCGTTTCGCCTCGTAATCAGCGTACAGGGGAGCGCGTTTCGCCGTGTAATCAGCGTCCAGGGCATCGCGTTTCGCCTCGTAATCAGCGTACAGGGCATCGCGTTTCGCCTCGTAATCAGCGTCCAGGGCATCGCGTTTCGCCTCGTAATCAGCGTACAGGGCATCGCGTTTCGCCTCGTAATCAGCGCACAGGGGAGCGCGCAACAACCCCCCTGGAAACGGAACCCCCTTAATTGCCATCTTTCCCGCCTTGATCGCGGTTACTATTTCTTTCGGGAAATTATCGGGGCTAGAAAAATCGGTGCATTCCTTTTGCGTCCCTTTTCGCTGACTCATCTCGTAATAAAACATAATAGACCCATGCCCCAGCCAATTCTCCGCGTTCGGATCATGTCGCTGAAGCTCCTTCCCGCGCCTCGTCTTGTAGATCATATCCGCAGTCAAGAACCTCACTTCGCCATCCGGCATTTCAATCCAACTGATAAATTCACACATCGTTTTCCACCTCCCTCATTATTTTCTGATATTCTTCCTCCCCAAACCGCTCCCCCGCCTCAATCGCGGCGACTACGCGAGGATCATCGCCCCACCTTGCCTCCCAATCGCGGCCTATGTTATCCTCTGTGCCTATGGGGTAAATGGGGTTATTCATGGCTATTTCCCTTTTAACATGACGCGGATTTCTGCTGCCGCCTGTTCGCGCTTCTTGTCATCGTATGACGGTATTTTCCTCAATTCGAGAATCGTTGAAATAAGCCCCTCTGTGAGAATGTGATTAACCGTGCTAATCATTGCCTTCTGGATTTGCTCGGAAATGGCGCGGGTCAGCTTGTCGGTGTCCATCTCGGATATTGCCCTGTTGAGGGAGTCGCCAATAACCCCTGTTGCTACCTCGTTTGTGATTTTGTCTGCTATCGCCGCCTGAACAGAATAACCGCTCAAGGCGTTAGAAATAGCCTTCTCCACGTTTTCGTTTATTGCCTTGTCGAGTTGTTCCTGGCTGATTCTTATTTCCATCTCCCCACCTCCTTAAAAGCCCCGTTTGTGGGCGGGTCCACCCCATTACTAAATCTATCCCCATCCGCTGCTGTTGTCCGGTCAGCTCCGGTGATTTGTGGGGCGGCTAGGTTACTGTCCCACTTACAGGCACTGCATGACAGCCATCGTCCGCCAAGCCTGGCCACCCTAGATTTGTGGGGCGGGGCAGGCTCCCGGTTCTAAATTATGCCTGATTTGTGCGCGCCCGACCGTCTGCGATTGTCGCTTGGCGACTCTCGCCACCCGCCCTTCAAAGAACTGTGTGCCTCACGATTTCCCGATGCCCTTGTGCTGACTCCCGGTGCTTACATCCGCAGATTGTCAAGTCACTCTCGGTCAACTGGCTGTCAAAGAATCAAGAAGCGGTGTTGCTGTCCTTCCGGTCTTTGCGGTCACGGCCAGAGGCTACGCGGGACGGGAAGGGTGTTGCTTAAGTTGGTGACAGAGTAACACAGGTTTATCTGTGTGTCAAGAAGTTTTTAGCAGATTTATCTGTGAATTTTAGGCAAAAGAAAGCCGTCCAGAATTGGACGGCCTTTTTGTGTTGTTATTCGGCTTTTTCTGCTGCTTTTTGCGCTTCAAGACGGGCATCATCAGTGTTGGTCGTGGCAACAACAGGCGCGGCCTCAGCGTTTAGCGGGGTCGTTTTCAACTGGCACTCCTGACCATATTTCCATGTGAAGAATCCACCCGCTACAACGGCATACCAGGGAATAACGGCGGTTTTGTGGGTGCATATTCGCTCAATCCTCTGGTTCTTGTCTTTGTCTACTAAGGTGTGAACAACATAAGGATCGCTTGTGCATGACGCCAACAAAAGGGCTATCGATAGTAGTCGCCTCATTTAGCCACCCCCTTGCCTATGCCATCGGACGGAGCCTCGACCTTCTGGGTTGTCTTAGCTAGTCCATCATTTGAATGATGAGGCTGCGTTCCCGCGCACCCCGAAATGATAACTATAAGTATCAATACTAATATTTTCATCTTTAGCCCCCTTTTAAAGATAAAATATAATATTTTACTAATATACTGAAAAAGATCAAAAAAAAGAGACATAAATGACGCCGCCATCTCTGTCGACAATCTTATGGCGGCTCCGCCTGGCGTCTAATGCGCGGAGTCGCCCCGTACTCCCAAAAGTCGCTTCTCTTCATCCCGTTTCCGTAATTCTATTATTTCAGATTGAGCGTCTATTAGTTTATTTTTTAGTGAATCAATAATTGCGTCCTTTTCTTTGCCCCCTTTTGTATTCTCCTCACCAGTCAAAAGCCAGTCTATGTCAACTTGTAAATGTTCTTTTATTTTCAATAACTGCGCGGTAAAGGGTAAGAATGTCCCATTGCACCAGGTTCTGACCGTTTCCGTAGTAACGCCCGCTGCATTCGCCAACGCCTTGCGTTTCCCCCTTCCAACAAGGAGACTGCTCAGTCGTTCACCAAAACCCGTATAAACAGGTTTATCTGCCTTTTTTCTTGACATAGCAGGTTTATCTGTGTTATCCTCTCTCAAAATTCAGGAGGTGGGCGTTGGGAGTTCCGGTTCAGGGGTTCGAGCGTGGAGGGTGCTTGCACCTCCCTATATGCAGAGGCACCGCATCCTCTACTAGCCCTAGCCGGACACGCTCCCAACTCCCATACTTAAGAAAGCACACATGAAATCAGCCGAACTTTTGAAATTTATCCGTAGCAACATTAACATTTCCCAATCCAAATTTGCCGAACTTCTCGGCACTACCCGCGACAATTACGCAAACTATGAAAACGGACGCAACAAAGCCCCTGCGTTTATCATATTAAAGGCGGTTGGTGTTCTATTAACACATAACACATAATTTTCATAGGAGTTTATCATGGCCAAAAGGAACGGAGATTCAAAAGAGTCAATGTCTGTTTCCATAAATACTAACCTCATCCCTCGTTTATCAAGATACTGTTTCAAGAAAGACCTCAATGTTTCCCAAGTCGTTGTTAAGGCGGTTAAAAGATTTCTTGCTGCTGAGATGGCCGAAGATCCCGCCTTTTGGGATGAAGTATATGACAAGTACGAAGAAGAAGGCAAAATATAAAAATTAAAAAATAATATAAAAAATAATTTTTATTAAACTGCGCCAATTCAAGGACTTATATGACCTGTCCAGAATGTAAAAAGCCATTCAAACCCACCGGATACAACCAGAAATACTGTTCCCTCAAATGCCGCCGCAAGGTCGAGGATAGGAAAAAGACCGAACGGAATAGGGCAATCCCGAAGGAACCCAGATTGTGCAAATTTTGCAACAACTCGTTCACACCCAAAACCTACAAGATTAAATACTGCTCGGAAGGGTGCAGAAAGAAAGCCTTTAGGAAGCAACAGGACGCAAGCAGAAAGCATATCATCACGAAAACAACGAACATCCAGACCCTCTGCACCTGCCCGAAGTGCGAGAAAAGCCATCTGGTGGACGGCAGGGTGGACCGGGCGCGGCGAATCTACTGCGCGGAGTGTGAACTGACCGTCAATCGATATTTGAGGTATGCGGGATGAAGCCCAAAAAGAAGAAGCTCGGCGTCAAGACCCTTAAAAAGAACCTGTGGCGGCTGTTCTCTAAGTTCACCCGCGCCAGGGATGGATATGTCTGCATCACCTGTGGAAAGGACATGAAGGAAGATAAGTCATCCTGTCACGCCGGTCACTACTTCCCCCGCACGCAGGGAAACGCCCTCTTTTTTGACGAGAGGAATGTTCATGCTCAATGCACTTCATGCAATTCATTCAAATCGGGAAACCTCGCCATTTACGCCCTGAAACTGGAGGAACTTTACGGGGTGGGCATACTCCAAAAACTGGACAGGATACGGCAGACGGTCAAGAAATTCACCGCGCCGGAGCTTGAGGACATGATTAAGGACTACACGCAAAGACTAAAGGACATGGGGGTATTATGAGCGGCGGGCCAGAAGATTATGCAAGGGATCATAAGAGAATTAAGCGGGCAGACGATTTTAGACCGTTAGAGTTTGACAAGAGCGGGAATCTACAGAAGCCGACAGAAGATGAAGTCGAACAGCGCGTCTTGCTGAACTCCCTTGACATCCTTCAGGGTGCTTTGTGGATGCTCAAGCGGGAGTTTTATCGCCACCAAAAGGACATCCTCGCCATCAAGAAGGACATTGAGAAACTTGAGCGCATGGGGATTATGCTACCGCCTTCGCTCCGGTTGGATCTGTGGTTTGAGATACCAGAGAAAGACCCGCGCACATTGGGAGGGGTGAAATGATGAAACGCCAGTTCTGGACGGAAGCAGAGAAGGAAATTTTAAAGAGCATGGCGATGGCTAATCGTTGCGCCAAAGATATTATCAAGGTTCTCAAGTCCAGAACAATTCACTCCGTAAATCAGAAAGCCGCCGAACTAGGCTTGAGTCTTGCCGGGAAAGAGCCGGAAATAGACATCAACGAATTTAACCGATTAATGGGGATAAACAATGGAAGCAACAGGAGCAAGGATAATCCGATACGGGAAAGAGGACGCAGAGTTTAGAATATGGCGGGTGTCTGATATTCACTTTGGCAACGCCGGATGCTCAAAAAGCCACCTGCAACGGGACATTGACCTCATAAAGAAAGACCCCTTTTCCCTGTGGACGCTCGGAGGGGATTATTGCGATTGGATAACACCGGGGGACAAGAGGTTTGATCCTGAATGCTTTGATTCCGAGCTGAAAATTAGCGATCTATCAAGCCTTGCAGCAGTCCTTTTGAAGAAGCTCCTTGCCTACCTTGTGCCGGTAGAGGGCAAGTGTCTCGGGGCGTCACTCGGCAACCACGAACACGAATATATGCGCCGACAGTCACAGGCAGACATACATACAACCATGTGTGCAAGGTTGGGCGTCCCGAATCTCATGTATTCAGCATGGCTTGATATTTACTTTGTCCATGTGCCGGGAATGAAGGGGGTGCAGGTATTCAACGGGGAAAACGACCCGCCCAAGAAATTCACGGCAAGGTTGAGGGTGCTTGTTTCCCACGGATTCGGAGCCGCTGCTACCGCCGGGGGAAAGATCAACGCCCTCAAGAAGCTAATAGACATGGCTTATGATGCCGACCTTTGTATCATGGAACACCTCCATGAAGCGATATCGAAGAACACGGTAAGGCTCACCCCTGGGGATGATTGCAGGGAGATAACCGGACGCCCGTTCATGGGCATGATTAGCGGAACCTATTTAAGGGGGTACGCAAGCGGCTTTGTCAGCTACGGGGAAAAGCGCGGATACGCCCCGACAACCCTCGGTGCATCAAAGGCGCGGTATGTCCCGGCAACCGGCGACCTGATAATTGAAAACAAGGCAGAGAATGTGGGGATTAGGACTTAATCCCGTTCACGATTCATGAACAGCGTTAAAAATCGTACACACTTTTATTAACAAAACAGAGGTTGATTTGCCATTTATCCATGTATTGGGCGACACGCTAGTAATTGTATCAGGAGGGGGCAAATTGGAACACCGACTAAAATGCTCATGCGGCTCGGAGTGGGTGATTTTCACCGACAATACGAAAGAGCGGGAACGCTTCATCAAGGAATTTTACAAGAAGCACAAGCGGTGCGAGTGCATCGTGAGCGCAAAAACTCACGCAATAGAGGAAAAACAGACAAGGAGGGGGAGGAAAAATGCCACTAAAGGAATCGACAGGTAACATGTATCCGTGGGTTACTCATACACACACCCATCTAGGTGGTGAATGTCCGCATAAATGCGTTTACTGCTATGTGGATCATTTCCCTTTTGGAAGGCCGAAAAAATATCAAGGCGAAATTCGGTTAATCGAAAAGGAATTTAAGGTTGATTACGGCATTGGTAATGTCATCTTTATAGAGAACTGCAACGACCTTTTCGCCGAAGAAGTGCCGCAATCATTCATTCAGCGGGTGGTTTCTCATTGCGATCAATACCCGAACAATACCTATGTTTTTCAGACCAAGAACCCCGACAGATACCTTGATTACGCGGCGACTCCAAATAACTACATATTGGGTTGCACTATTGAAACGAACAGGGACATCCCCAATATCAGCAAAGCACCCGCGCCATCTGCCCGCATGTTGGCAATGACAAAGGTAGGGGGACATAAATTCATTACCATTGAACCCGTCCTTGATTTTGATGTGGACATACTCGCGTCATGGATCGACAGGATCAGACCGGAATTTCTCAACCTGGGGGCCGACAGCAAAGGGCATGGATTACCAGAGCCGACAGTATCAAAGATTCACGCTCTAGTTGATAAGCTCAAGGAATACGGGATTGAGTTAAGGGAAAAACATAATTTAAGGAGGCTGAAGCCATGAAACCGACAACCCGAAAGAGAAAGCGGGCTAACCACCCACCCCACTGTGCAGGGGATTCATCGCCCCGTTGACCCGTTGTGGTGGCGGGATCGACAGGGGTGAGGCATAGACCTCTTAAAATCGCGCGCGGGGGTTGTCCCATAAATGTCCCATAAAGGAGGGGTAGGGAGATGAGTGATATTTATGAGCAGCTTAAATATTGGGAAAACGAAGCCGAGAAAAAACAGCGGTCTATCTTCCGCTTGCGCCAGAAGAACAAGCGGCTCGTCAAGGAGATGAAGGAATTAAGGCAGAAGCTGACGCGGATAGAAACACCGACAAAAGTTTAAAAGTGTAGGTAATCAGTTACCATAAGTAATTAAACAAGGACAAATAGTCCTAAAAACGCTGACTGATTTAACCATACGATTGCATGGCAGGGCAATACAGGGGGAGGGGATGAAGATACCGGATCAGATCAAGATCAACAGCCATATTGTTCATATTGAACGGGTTGAACACCTGAGCGACCGCATAGCAGAGATAGAAGTCGCCTCCCTGGTGATTCACCTGGCGAGGACTTGTGGCGATGACAAGGTTGTTGTTGCCGAGTCCATGACCGCCGAGGGACTACTCCACGAAATAATCCACTTTATCACAATCAGCAATGGCTATGGAGTAGCGGAAAAGCTCTGCACCTGCATAGCGCACAACCTTTTGGGAATCATACGCGACAACAAGTTAAACCTATTGGACAGGAGTTAGGGATGGCAAAGGCTCCGGCGTTTCAGTTTTATCCTAAGCAATTTCTCGGTGACGATATGGTGCTTTTGATGTCCACCGAATCAATAGGTGCGCACATACTTTTAATGTGTATTGCATGGCAGCAAGATCCCCCTTGCAGCCTTCCCGATGATGTGGAGAAAATCCGCAAATGGACAAAGTTGGGAATCAAATCGTGGAACAAGCGGGGAAAAGAAATTCTCAGTGCGTGGCGACTTGAAGATGGTAGATGGTATCAGGACGGACTCTTGAAAGAGCATAAAAAGCAAATAGAATTAAGAACTAAGAGAGAAAGCGCAGCCAATAAAAGGTGGAACACTCCCGATGCAAATGCATTGCAAGTGCAATCCACAAGCAATGCCCTTCATTCTTCTTCTTCATCTTCTACTTCTTTAAAGAATAAACACATAAGGCGCGTGTTTAAAATTCCTGAGTTGAAAGAGGTCACGGATTATTGCCAAGAGAGGAAAAACAATATCGACCCCCAGGCATGGCTCGACCATTACACAAGCAACGGTTGGATGGTTGGCAAGGTGGCAATGAAGGATTGGAAAGCGGCGATCAGGACATGGGAACGGAGGAATTATGGAGGACAGCAGGGAAAGCCCGCGGGAGGAGTTGGGATACCAAAAGAATACAAAGGAGATGTACCCGTTGAAAAAGTCGATGATGCACGTGCCAAACTGTTCCTTGCCGAGCTTAAAGCCAGGGCGGGTGCGGATACGTCTTAGCAACGGGGATGTATACCAATACGCGGAGGAATATGCGGAACCATTACTCAAGACAGGGAGGGCAACGAGGGCATGATAATCGACAAGACAGTAGTAATGACAACAGTACAGTCATTATTTATTGCGGTATCGTTTGGTATTTATCAGGGATATGAGGCGGGGTGCTTTATGTTCGCCTTTGTATTTTCCCTACTCCTGGAAATGAGGACAGGGAAATGATCTTTCTAATCCTCATCCTGTGGCTTGCGATTGCGGTTAGGGTTTTAGTGATAACTGGAGGGTGAAGAATGGACGAGTGGCGAGTAGGGCATAAATCTATCCTGGCTTTCATGGATCGTCAGTTTGGCGTTACTTCCTGGCGAACTGTCTTGAATTGGAGAAAAAAGGGAATGCCTTTCCATAAACTTCAAAACGGTAAACCGTGCTTAATTGAAAAGGAGGTGATTGATTGGCAAATTAAGAATTTCTCGCGGTAGTGCCTACCTTTTTCATACTTTTGACCGATGTTTTTCATATTACATTAAATCTTTTTATCTTATACAATCCAATCCAAAAGAGCAACAAATGTTTTCATGCGCTGAGATATTGCAGAATTACTATGAAGAAATCACCGAAAAAGGACTCGCCATCAAAAGAGAAACGATCCAACGGGGGGACAAGTTCGGCCTCTGGCACGATGGGCTGGAATCCGGACTCCGTGAAGGACGGCCAGGAAGTGATGTGCGAAACGCGGCGCAAGATGGAAGCGGCGGGACTCGGCCTAGACCGGGGGCTGACCAAACTGGATCAGCTATTAGAGGCCACCAAGCCTATCAGTTGCATCAAGGGCAAGGACGCAGACGGGGGCACGGTTGACTTTGTGGATACGCCCGACAATCAGGCACAATGCAAGGCGTTGGATATGCTGTTGAGTCTAGGGGATTACTACCCAACGAAGAAATTCAAGGGTGAGGTCAACCATTCAGGCTCCATCATGGCGGCGGTGGCGAAGCATATGAGCGGGGAGAAATGAATACGGCAGAGGACCTTACATACCAGATTGAGGAATGCCGCAAGGTTTGGGAGTCCTTTGAGTATTTCCTGGATGAGTATGTGTTCATCGAGGATAAAGAGAACAACAGGGCTATCAAGCTGGAACTCTGGCCGGAACAGCGGAAGATATTAAAAGACATGGTTGACGAACCGCTGTTGATAATTCTCAAGACCAGGCAATGCGGCGGCACATGGCTAGATGCCGCAAAGAAACTCTGGAAGAACATCAAGCACCCCCTGAACCTGTCCCTGATTATCTCTGTCAACGAAGATTTGGCGATAGAATACCTTAACCGCATTTATTTCATACTGGACAGGCTGCCCTCGTGGTTGCTGCCCCCGATAAAGACCAGAACGAAGCAGACGCTTGAATTTTCCCACCTTGACGGCATGGTCAGCACAATCAAATCAATGCCATCAACAGAATTAGGCGCACAGTCCAAGACCCCCAATGATCTGACATTTGACGAAAGCTGTATGAATCGCCTTGTGAGCAAGCAGTATGCCGCATCCTACCCCGGCATTGAGCAGGCAAAGGGTCAAGTGACGGTCATATCCAACAGCATTAAAAACGGCCCTGGTTGGGGGTGGACACGCGACATGTACACAAACTCAATGAAGGGCAAGAACAATTTTAAGAGGATATTTATTCCCTGGTACGCTCACCCCGGCAGGCCCAAAGACTTCAGGCAACGAATGATAGACAGCGGAATGTCTAAACAGGACGTTATCGAACACTACCCCGAAACGGAAGCAGAGGCACTAGAGGCGGCATCCGGCTCTTACTTTGAAGATTCCCTCAAGAGGCACACCGAACACACCACGCCAGGTCGAAAGGGATGGCTCAAGAAGGACAAGGACGGTGACATTAACTTCATTGAGGACAAGCACGGCCCCCTCACCATCTGGCACTTCCCGTATTATGTCATGGAGGGTTGGAACGGGGTGTATTGGGAACGCCGCCATTCACTAGGGTCGGACGTATCAGAGGGATTAGGAAACACCTACAGTACAGCCTACATCAAAGACAGACTTCGTGACGCCTTTGTTGCCAAACTCAAGAGCAATCGCATTGATGCCGTGGATTGGGCGGAACAGCTGGAACTATTAAGCCTGTACTACTGCAACTTTGCAGACAGGTCTGACGGGCAGAGATTCAAGGTTGAGAAGGTTACGGCCCTTTGTTGTGTAGAGGTCAACGGGTCGGGACAGACCACGGTTAAAGAGTTAATCAAGCGCAAGGTCAATCAGTATGTTCGCATGGTTCCCGATGTTGTCGGGTCGGGACTGACTAAGCAGTATGGTTGGCCTGAAACGCAGGACGGCAAGTATGAATTAGCCAACGATTTAAAGAAGTGGTTCAAGTCGATGAAGGGGTTTGTTTATGACGCCGACCTGATTGACCAATGCTCAATATTCATCAGGCACGACAATGGGAGATTGGGACACGAAGAAGGTGTTGGCAAGTACGACGATGACGTTATCGGGGCCGGACTGACAGAGCAGGCGTCCCTGTTTATGGGTGAAGGCCCGAAGTTTATCAAGCCGCCCGTTACCGGATGGAAGGGGCGCGAATTAGCGAAAAGGGAGAAAGCAGGGGTATGGGGACGAGCGTAAAGTCCATAGCCGGTGAATCCGACATCACGCCCAAGAATGGACACATGAGGGTACAGGATGTCAGGACTTGTGAAGAAATGCGATGCGGCATGGTCACGGATGACAGGACAAACGAATACTCCTACGGGGACATCGTGTATTTCCCTAAAGACAAGGGATTGTTGACAAGAATCAACGGAAGCGAGGCCACATTCGTCAAGAAGTCGGATGTAATTTTCAAGGTGGGAGCATAGGGAGGATAGGGAGATGGCAAAGTATAAAGTTATATACAGGGACAATAAAGAGGAAATCGTTGACGCTTCCAATGTTGAGGTAACATCAACGGTTGTTGAGTTTACTGGGTACATTGACAGCAAGGACTTTTCGGGATTTGGGCTTGTTTTAATTGTTCCGTGTGATCGCGTGGCAAAGATTAAATTGGTGGAATGATGGCTAAAGGCAAAGCAGTTGTATTCACAGACAAGACAATCCGCGAAGCCTGCCAGGATATCCGCTACAAGGTGGAGCATCCCAACGAGGACAGTGACATCATCATGCAGCAGGGAGTTTACAAGCAGAAAGACCCCCGGCGTGCGCTGACTGCCAAACTGGACGGGGTGGTCATCGGCTATCAGGTCATCGACCCCTGCCCGTTGGAGATTAACCCGGTGATGATCCGCAATGTATTCGTCAAGTTTCCAGGCTACACGATCAAGGAGATACCGGATCACCAGTTAAAGCCTATCATGTTCGCCATCTTTGAGGAGATGTTTGATCAGCAGCAGGGGGAAATTAAGGTGAGCCAGACGGACAGGGACACCATAAAGCTGACGCAGACCTTTATGATTAGCATGATCGTCAACAAGAACCCGAACCTGGTGAGCAAGGTGGGAGGGTTTAGTGCCTAAAGCGTATGAATGCATCAGGGATATTGAAAAATACATCCTTGAGAAAGAAACGGAAACCTCTTGCACATACAGGAATAAACCGGGTGAGAGCTATGAGTTCGGCATTTGCAACATGTGCGAACCGTCATTCAGGAAGGGTATGCGCGTGCTGTCTAGGCAAATGTTCGATGAACTTAAGGCTGAAAGCTATTTTTATCAAATGGTGAGTGAAGATGCCTGAAAACCTGATGAACTCGGCGCACAAAAGCAACAGCGATTTGTACCGGAAGGAATGGGAGCGGATATTCAGGGCAGAAACAAGGATGAATATTGGTGATTTCTTTTTGTATCCACCGCGAAAGGTCATTTTCAACGACAAGGATTATGCAGTCATAGCCGTAAGCACACACAACGACAAGGATTATGCAGTCATAGCCGTAAGCACACACAAGGACAAGACGGATGCTTAACCCGATTGATTTGAAGCGAATAAAGGACTCAGGCGCACCCAAAGATGTGACTGAGGTCTATGAATACCTCAAGCGTTACCGCGACAACGAGGAGCGCCAGAAATGGTTTGAGGAACGCTATGAGAAGCCGTGGAAAGCCGCCTTCGAAAACGAGTTGTGGACGGAAGAGGAAAAGGAACAGATGACCGCAAAGGATCAGGTTCCCCTCGTTGTCAACGACATGGCAAAGGGAATCCAGGGCAGCGCGGCCATCGTCACGGCGTCCAAACCCGGCATCAACATCAACCCCATAGGCATATCAGACCTGTATGTATCAGAGCTGATACTAAGGGGCGTGACTTATGTATGGGATCAGGTAAAAGGTCAGCGCAGATTATTCAAGCTCGTCAAGCATTGCAAGACGGGCACAATCGGTTGTTTAGAGATTAAGTACGACAAAAGCAAAGGGCAGTATGGGCGCGTGGTGGTCAAGAACTTCAAGCCGGATATCCTGTTTTGGGACAAGGATTCTGAGGAAGATGATTACTCCGACAGCCATTTAATCAAGGCCCGTCTGGTGACAAAGACCTACGCCCTTGAGGAATACCCTGATTTAAAAGAGAAGGACTTGTCTTTTCAGCTTGCCGATCCTGCTTCACCGTCCAAATCTTCAGGGATCACTGGGGGCGACAACTACGCGGAGGAATCAAGCAAGGCAGACCCGACAGACAAGACGCTTGAAGAACCAAAGGACATTTGGGAAATCGAGGCGTGGTTGCTGAAGAAGGTCAATAAGTGGTGTGTGTCGGTTGTTGACACCAATAACCCCGCCAGCCTGGACAAGAAGCTATGCGCGGAAGAAGATGAGGCAAAGATGATGGTTGTTCAGTTGGCCCTGTCCAATCCAGACATCATCTGCAAGATAACGAAGGAAAAAGTGGAAGTCCGTATCCACCGTATCATCGTGGGCGCGAAGAAGATCGAGGAAGAGGAAAACGCGTATGGTCTGGACTCGAACCATGAACCTGTCCTCAATGTGATTGTTTTAAGCCATGACGAAACCCTGAACGGCTACCCCACCGGCCCGTCAGTCCGTGCGTTGGAACTTTCAAAGGAACGCAACAAGCGCAGGATGCAATCAATTTATGTCGTGACCAAGAACCTGGACGCGCCGATAGTTACGGGCGAGGGCTACAAGATAGTCAAAGACCCCAAGTTTGGCGATATCATGCAGGTTGCCAAAGACATGGCCTTCCCCCCGCAAAGACTGCTCCCAGGGACTACCCCACAGGAAGCCTTTGCCTTAGAGAAGGTCGCGCAGGATGACCTGAAGAATGAATATGATGTGCAAGATGCTATGGTAGGCAAGCTCCCCGCCGGTCAGATATCGGGCAGGGCAGTCATGGCACTTCAGGACATGGGTTCCATGATGAGCAAGCCCTTTATTGAGTCCGTGGAGGATTGCGCGGTCAGGATGGCGAAAGTATTTATAGCCATCATCACCAAGCATTGGCCCCGCGAGATGTGGATGAGGCTCATCGAACCGGAAGAAATGACCTCCTGGCAGCCGGACAAAGAAAAACAGGTTGACGACAAGGGCAAGGAGATTGAACCCGACCCCGAAGAGGTCAAGTCCAAATGGGAGAACGCCATTGATCAGATAATGAACCAGAAGGTCAGCCTTATCAATCTTGATGTGAAGGTATCAGCCGGGTCCACCCTGCCCACTAATCGCATGGCTAAGCGCGAGGATGCTATTGAAATGGTGAAGGCGGGTATATACGACCCCGAAGCCGCGCTTGATTATGTGGACGACCCCTATAAGGATCAGGTGAAAGACAGGATCAAGACGAAAGCCGAGCAGTCCGGCGCACCGGAGAAAATCAACTACTCCGTCAGCATCAGCGTCAAGGATTTACCGGGCGAAGCGCAGTCGCAGATATTGGGCAATATCGGTATCAAGATGAACCCCGATAACGCCATACCGCCGGAACAAGGGGCGATGGGAGGGGTGTAGTAATGGCGATATGGACTTTTCAATACGCCAACGCGGGTGAATGGGAAACATGGGACGGTCACAGCTATAACTACGGCCCATACTTCTATGGGGTATTTGGCATATGAAACCCGAACCCGGCATACTGATAATACACAGGGACTTGCCGGGAACGCACGAGGATGAAAACTGTTGGCGCTGTCCTCATATAATTTATGAGGATGATCTGAGGACGCCGGAGCAGATAGTCAGGGACATTAACAGGGCAAAGGTAAAGCATTGACCGAAGCTGACAAGAAGAAAGTCATAGAAGCACTCAAGCATTTGGAGGCGATAAAGAGGAAGCTGCAAGACCTCTTAAAATAGTTCTTTGACAACTCAATAAGGCTCAAATCTCAAGCATTAAACGAGAACAAGGGCGGTGTCCAGAAATGGAGCCGCCTTTTTTATTTGTCGTCTGGGCGGACATTAAACGCGCTGCAATTCAGTCACTTGGCAGACTTGATGCCATGCACAAGGAGGAACAGATGGAAAAGGGAGAAGTTGGTTATTTCAGGCCGGAGTTCACACCAGAGGAACTCAAAGCCCTTGAGGGAGGGGGCGAAGAAGAACAGGCACCGGAGAAGCCTGAAGCTGAAACGAAGGAACCTGAGAAAGAACCAGAAAAGGAACTAGAACAGGAGCCAGAGAAGAAGCCCGAAGCCGAGCAAACACAGGACACTTCCGCACCTGAAAAGAAACCGGATGCACCCGAAGAAACAGAGGACAAGAAAGACCCCGTTCAGAAGCGCATCGACAAGCTCACATGGGAAAAGAACGAGGTCACACGCAAACACAATCTCCTTATTGAATTAGGACAGGAGGAATATTTCAAGCGGTATCCAGAGGAAACACCGCCCACTTACCGAAAACCGGAACCGAAACAGCCGCAGTTCGCACCCGTTGACCTGAACAAGATGGGCCAGATGCAGGTGCAGGGCGGCGAATACAACGGCATGACACTCAACGAGGTCTATTCAATAGACCCCGCACAGGCGACGCTGATTCGGGACAGATTCATCAATGCCTATAATCAGCAGATTCAGCGAGTGCAGCAAGCCGCAAGCGTGGAAAGGGAAAAAGCCTCTGTATTTCAGGAGGCGGGAAACTTCATCGCAGTAAGGGCAGTCGATCTTTTCGACAAAGACTTTGATGACACGACAGACGAGGACAAGGAGAAATTAGCAACCCTTCTCAACGATGTCGTGAACTGGCAGACGAAGAACAAATTGGGAAAGCTGCCGCTCGAAGTCGCATACACGCGCATGGTTAAGGAGCAGCGCAAGCAGAAGGAAGAAGTCGCCAAAAAGACCCTTGAACACGCTGACCAGAAGGCTGTTGGAAGTATCGGCACCGGAAAAGTAGCGGGGCAGTTGACCGGATACGAGTCAGATATGACCATGACAGAGGCGCAACTCGCGACAAAGATAGATTCCATGCCGCGAGCCGAATACAAGGTTTGGTATAAAAACGCCCCTGCCGCACTCCGCAAGAAATACCCAGACCTGTTCTAGCTCCGTAGGGATCACACTATGGAGGAAGAAACATGGACTTCAGTTTTGCAACCGGCTCAAACCTTACCCGTAAGGCATGGGCTAAAAAGTGGCACGTTGAGTCACAAGACGAGTCGTATTTTTACGGTCACGGCTTTGTCGGCGACCCCTCAACTTATATCATTGGGGAACTGGCAGAGCTTCAGAAGGAGCAGGGCGACCAGATAACCGTTGGTATCCTCATGAAACTGTCCGGCGCAGGCGTGGCCAACGACAGCGACATGGAAACCAACGAAGAGAACCCGCTTTATTACGATGATGCAGTCGTAATCACCCAGATCAGAAACGCCGTGAGGATGGCAGGAAAGGAATCCGAGCAGCGACCCGCTGACAAGTCACTCCGCGAGAAGGTCAAAACCCTTCTTACCGAATGGCAGGCGGCACAGATAGACCAGACCATCTTCACCGCGCTTTCCGCATCGCTTACCAAAGCAGTTTATGGCGGTGACGCGACACTTACCACGAACATCGAAGCAGGGGACTATATGACCCTGGCCCTCGGTGGAATCTGCAAGACCTACGCATCCAAAGCCACCCCGCGCATCAAAGGCCCGACAGTAAAGGGCAAGAAGTATGCGGGTGTCATGGTGATGTCCCCCGACCAGGAACACGACCTCACCACCCTTGACGGCTCATGGGCGCAGGGCAACAGGGAAGCACTTCCCGCCGGTATGGACAATCCTATTTTTACGGATGTCATCGGCGTCAGAAGGAACGTCATTTATCACTCACACCCCAGAATTTCCTTAGCTACCACATGGGGCGCGGGTGCCAACCTCAACGGGGCAACGGCACTCTTCCTCGGAATAGGCGCGGGAACCATCGCTTACGCCAAAAAGAAAATCTGGGAAGAGAAGTCTTTCGACTACGCCAACAAGGTCGGCTTCTGCGTGGGTAGTCTCTACGGATTTACGAAGAATGTCTTTAACGCCGCTGACTACGCTGTCGTGGGTGTCAGGACATACAGGAGCAATAACTAAAATTGATGGCAGATAGCGGTGGACTCGTACTTTCGCCGTGAAAGAGGGAGCAACCTCCCTACCTCCCTTTTCTGCCACAACCTAAGCAGGGAACGCCTGGGAGGGCGAAAAGAATATGCAGCAGAAGAAATTGAAAGACCCAGTTGACGAGAAAGCAAACGAGGAAGTCAAGGTTTTGACCCTGGAGGACATTACCCCCGAAACCCTGCCCGCTGATGTGGTCAGGGACAACGACCCCTTTGCCACCTATCCTTACAAGTCGAAGATGGTCAAGACCGGGAACAAGATTCCTATTCTTGACGAAAACGACAGGCCGATAAGGGGCAAGGAGAAAGACGAGGTAATCTGCCTTACTCATGTAGTGCTTTACAACCATCTGTTCAAGGCAGTTAAAAACGACCCTTCAAACCGGAGAAGTATCAGGACTTCCCACAACCGTTGTATCCAGGACCCCACGACCGAGGAAAACCACGACCTTGTTTTTGACCGTGTGTTCAAGACTGCCAAGGGAGAATTTAACGGCTGCAGCATCCCGAACAACGCACTTCGCGCTCAATGCTATTTCTACTACGACCTCAAGACAAAACGCGTTGCACAGGATGAACGCTATCTCCTCATGGACAAAGACCAGGGGAAGCCCCTCAGAAGGCTTTTCCAAATGATTATTAACCCCAAGCTCAAAATCGAAGCACAGGCGGACTTTATCTCCGGCTCGTCAGAAGTTGACCCCGGCGACATGGAACCGCCCAAAGAATAACGAGGTAAAAAATGACTATCCCTCGCTTCATGACCCAGACGGGTTTTAACGAACAGGATGAAATCGACTTTCTGTACATGGTCGTTTCATCCCTGAAGGGGATATGCGCCAAACTTGACGATGATGTCCTTGTCACGGACACCGACTATGAAGCCCTCTGCTACACCGCGATTATCAACACGGTTATTTACGACTCCACGGGGCACAGGGCCGGACAATGCATCTACCCGACAAAGGACTTTAACATCATCGGGCCGTCACAGGGAATTTCCGACAGGGGAAGAAACGCGCTTCTGTTTCAGCTTTTCACCGCGTTTGCGACCCTCGCCATAAAACTCGATGCGGATACGGGGACAACTCTCGTAACCACACTTGCCAGTTACTACGACAAGTGGCGGGTTTTAGGGTGCGATGGAACCTATGTCGGATCGGGGGCTTATGTATTCACCCCCAACGGCACAAAGAACCAGAAGGAGTTAGTAGATCTGTATTACGCAATCGCCAAGTCAATAGAAATCACCGGCGAGCAGCTTGACGTTCTCGGCGGGGTTGGTGTGGCGGTAACGGATACGGACTACGAGGCTCTGTGGTTCACGGCGACTATCCTAATCAAAATAACAGATTCCACCGGCCATACCGCCGGCAACAATTAGGAGGAAGAAATGAAGAAAAGACTGTTTACAATTCTCTTTGCCGTTCTTCTCGCCTTCGCCTTCGTTCCGATTGCACACGCGGAATACTCGGACATGTGGGCGACTGTCTACAAAATAGACGGCAAATACAACGGTGACGGCACGATTCAGATGACCCCGATCACAACGGGAATCACCTACCAGGTATTGCAGCACGACTCCAATACGGCTGAAACTCTCTACGCCTTTGCTAGTCACGCTCTGACATCCAAGACCAACCCCGTCACCACAACGGTTTTTGCGGCTGACGACATGGTGAAGTTCAGGGTTGATCCGGGTGAAACGGATGACAGGTATGTTGACCTGATCGTAGTCGATACTTCGGGCGGGTTTACCGCAGTCGTGAAGCACTTCGACAAATACACCCACTCTATCGTTATCGATGAGACCCCTGGCGTTCAGCATCACGGCGTGATCTGGTTCTCGGCTTCGTCCAATGTGGCGACCGATACCGGGATTGACTTCTCCGTGGGGACGTTCATTCACGATGTCAGGGTGGAGGTTGTCACCGTTGACGCCGGTATGACCCTGAATGTCGGCACGGCAGACACAGCGGCGGGCTTCAGGTCGGGTGTTTCCGTGGCGGCTACGGGCTACATAGCAGACACCGCGGTCATCACGGCGGGCGATTCCATCAGCTACTACCCCGTCACGACTTACGGGACACTTCTTTACACGGCAATCACCGGAACGGGCGTGGGTATTGATGCGGGCGCATACAGCAACGGCGGCAAGACCCACCTAGGCCATGCGGTGGCGACAAGCGGGACTGATGATGACCTGTATTACACAGGCTCGGCAGGCTCCGACACGGCGGCAGGGTATATCCATTTCTGGTTTACCAAGATGAGGTAACTTAACAGGGGAGGGGACAGGGAATCCCCTCCCCCTTTTTCCAGGGAGGGAAAAGCATGAGTTGGTTATGGAAAGCAGGGTACGCAATAGCGGGTTTGTCCTTTGTCGTGGGCGTTGTCGTGGTTGTTTTGCACATGGGAACGGGAGGCATTGAATTAGCTGAATTAAGGCCAGTTGGACACGATGACATCGTTGTGAGCGTTAGCGTGGCGATGACTACAGATATTAACACACTAAGGGCATTAAAGAATAGTCAGCAAATGGATTTCACGGTTAATTATAAAAACCTGGGCCTTGGTTCGGTTGTTGAGCGGATTGTTCAACAGGGATATCGAATTGAAATATACAAGACCCCGAACGGAAAAGACACCTTTTCGGCAAGGGTGGTGAAACATGACTAAATACATCCTTCCTCTTGCGTTTCTGCTTGTTCCTTTTGCAGTCCTTAGTGGTGGCTTGATTCACATATCCCACCACTTTGCGCTTATTATAGCGGGTGCTTTCCTGTTGGGGGCTTACATCAAAAACAGGTGGGTGTCGGCGTTCTTCTTTATGTGTGGGGCGTGGCAGATAGCCCTTTGCCTGATAGTCCTGACAAACAAGATGCACCCGCAGATGCTTGCCGGTAGCCTTTATTCCTTCATGTTCCTTCTGGTGGCGGGGATAATCTATATCTCAGTCTATGAAAGCAAGCTAAAGACGGAAACCTTCTACAACTTCATTTGCGTGTCCGCGCTTCTTCAGATCGTTATCTGCCTGACGCAGTATTTTCTTAACTTCGATCCCCACAGGTATTTAGTCGGGCTTTTCGCTCAGGTCGGGGCGTCACTCACCGAAAGCACGGTTACAGGGACGCTGTTCAATCCCGACTTCGTAGCGGCATATCTGGCAATCTCGTTGCCCTTCTTCTTCAGGGGGAAGCTGAAATCCTTTAAGCCTCAATGGTGGTGGGCGACCATTCCCATCAGTCTTATTCTGATCGTATCCAAATCATCTTCGGCGGCAATCCCCGCCATTATCGGTACTGCCTTCTACTTCGGGGGGATTAAATATGTGGCATTGGGCATCATCCCCATTGCTGCCTATATCCTCTACGACAGGCCGTTTGAACAGCTAAACGCGCAACTAGAAGGCGGGCGCGGGGCCATCTGGATGCAGGCATGGGAACAGATAAAGACACAGCCTTTTGTCAAATTCCTCTTCGGCAACGGAAGCATGATTAGCAACAGATACCCGCTTCATTCGGAATGGCTGACCATGTTTCAGCAATACGGGCTTGTCGGCCTGTCCCTTCTCGTTGGCTACATCGCCACAATCCACCGGAAGAACAGGGTGCTTTTTACGGCCTTCATTATAGCGGCTATCAATATGCTCGGCAACTATCCTCTGCACCTGGCACCGAGCGCGTTTTTAATCCTTCTGATCGTGGGCCTGATTGAAAGGGAACGGATATGAACGGTAACTCTAAAGTGTTCATGTGGATCATCAGCGGATTAGTCATGATTGCACTTGCTTTCTCCGGTTATTCGATGAGCCGCACGGATACCATCACCGCCGCTCAAGCGTCTATCCACGAGAAGTATGTCAGCAAACAGGATTTCAGGGACTTCGTAGAGAAGGTCGACAAGAAACTAGACAAGATAAGCGACCAACTCTTTGACCTTCAGAAGGGTGACAAGAAATGAGCTTTGACGGCATCGTTGAATTTACCCTCGACCATGAGGGGGGCTATGTCAAGAACCTTTTGGATCCTGGCGGAGAAACGAACAGGGGCATCTCCAAAAGAGCCTACCCTGATGAGGACATAAGAAACATGACCTCAGCAAGGGCAAGAGAGCTTTACAAGCGGGACTATTGGGACAAGTTCGACATGGATGATGACAACCTTCACATGGCGGCTTTCGATAGCGCGGTGAATATGGGTGTCGGGAGAATCAAGTCATTCCTCAACGGCTGCCAGACATGGGAGGATTTAATCACCCGTAGGGAGGAATATTACCACCTGTTGACAATCCGCAAGCCGAAGATGAAAGCCTTTTTAAGAGGGTGGCTAAACAGGACAAGGGAATTAAGGGAATTTATAGGGGGCAAGAAATGAAAACTCTAGTCGATGAAACAGCGTTGATAACGGTCAGGGATATCGTGGCGACCCTTCTGCTGCTTGTGGTGCTTGGTGTGATCCTTCTGCTTTCAAGCTGCGCCCAAATGTCGAAATGCGACATGATCGGAAAGTCCACTTTATACGCCAACGAGCAACACATGGCCTATTCGCTGTGGGGCCACCGGAACACGGACATTGACGATGTAGTGGACGCCTACAATCAGAAGTGGTGGGGATGCCCGGTTTATTACTTCCCTAATCCGGGGCCGACAGATGGACAAGGTAAATAGATTAATGTGGTTCCTCATCTTCGTTACGGGCGTCTTTGGTTTGTGGTTCATAGCCACAGTCTTTTATCTGCTTTTGGGGTAAAACATGATTTTTAAAGCCGGATTTTCAAGACGTCCAGAAACTACTCCTGTAGGGGAAACGCAGGGGCGCAAGGTCAGGGAGTTTACGGAGCCGTGGGACTTCTACTTTGAGGGGCATCTAATCACTATTCCTAAAGGTTTTCAAACTGACTGCGCCTCTGTCCCCCGCCTTCCGTTGATCTGGTGGCTTTTCGGGGACGCGGGTGAGATCGCCGCATACTGCCACGACTACCTATACCGGATAGATTCTGACCCTGAAATTTCCAAGTTTTATGCGGATGAAGTCTTTTGGGAAATGATGCGGTTTACGAATGACCCGGACTCGGATTGGAAAAGGCGGTTGATGTATTTTGCCGTTTGCGAGTTTGGGCAGGGGAGTTATCACAAACGGTATGTTTCAGATGTTCTAGTTTAAGGGAGGTTTTATGTTGACGGACAAAACAGCGGTTATTGTGGCACTTGTTATCATTGGCGTTTACTCACTCTACATGATGGGCGGGAGTGCTGAAAATGTAGTCACCGCCATCGTTTCCGGCCTTTGCGGTATCGCAGTAGGTCACAGCCTGAACGGGAAGAATGTACCGTAATCACCAACTCCTGATGTGTCCGTGGTGGCGCCTTTGGTATCAGATGGCGTTGCCGTGGTTTGTCCTTTTCAGGTGCTACGATTACGAAACAACGAAGCAGCTAAGTCTAATCACAGGAAGGCTTTATAATGCCAAACTACCGACAATACTCTGAAATATACGGCGATGTCTGCCGCGCAATGGGGGACTTGAACGCTTCCCGCGCAACGGAAGTGAAAGCCGTTATTAACATGGTCTATTTAAATGAAGTCCTTTGTTGCGATGACCTCTATCCTCTCTTTTGGCTGATGGACTGTGACGAGTCCAAAAAGGGGAAGGCGAGGGCGACCATCACCGGAATCACCGCCACGACCCCACCTGTTGTGACTGCCGTTGCTCATGGGTTTGATACGGGCGATGTGGTTACCATCTACGGAGTTTCGGGAATGACAGAGGTTAATTATAGGGATTTCAGGATAACGAAACTTACCGCCGACACATATCAGTTGATGGATCTGGTCGCCGCCAACATCACCGGCGCGGGATTTACGGCCTATACTTCAGGGGGCTACGCTCACCACAGGGGAACGGTAATAACAGCCTGCAAGAAGATTTATAAAGCCTCATGGTACGGATACAACAAGGCCATGTCCTTCATCGGGATTGACGAGCTTGAGGACAAATCCGTCTATACCGGAGATTCCCTCTCCCGTCCTACAAGGTGTATGCACCGCAAGGCCATGAACGCGGCGGGAACCATCTATGACTACCTTTTTTGGTACAACAGCCCCAATACTTCCTACAACGCCCGCATTTGGTATGAGAAGTTTGCCGACAGGCTATCAGCAGACACGGACATCCCCATCCTTCCGCCTGATTTTCACGACATCCTGGTTACGGGTGCAGTCGCCCGCTTAGTCACCTACGGGCAGGTACAGATTGAAAACGCCGTTATCTGGCCCCAGCTCTACAAGGAACAGACCGCCGCGCTCAAGACCTACAACAGGGAGTGGTGGAGGACTAACGGCCTTCTCTACGAAAGGAGTGAACCTTACTTAGCATGAAACGAATACTCGGTATAATCCTTTCATTGATAATCGTTTTTTCAGCGTTTGTTGAAGTAGGCAAATCCGCTGAATTGCAGCCCTACGCCTTCCCCTTTACCGGAAGGTGGAACCCGACAGAGAATCCTCTGTTACTTGACGATTACGGGTTACAGGACATCCAGAATTTAAGGAAATACGGCAAGCACTTCAAGGGCGTTGACGGGCATACTGTCATCAATGCCTCAAGTCTTTCGACATACTATTACCTGTTAAACGGTTTTCACTTCAAGAAGGATCAGCCTTCGGAATCCCATGTGATTGTTTACGCCGGTGACGGGTTTGTCCCGGCGGCGGGGCGTCTATATCAGAACACAACGGCTATTCCCTCAACGGGCAATTTCTCGGCAACGGCACTTCATACCCCCTCGGAATATAATTATTTATGGAGATTCAGCAAAGCCCCCGCCGGTAACATGATTGCCAGTAATGGCGATGAAACTTTGATTTTTGGCGGGTCGGAACTGGAGGCGACAAGTGTTGTAACATCATCCTCAACCATTACCTATGCCGTTGCTAATTCCAATGACTACTCTGACATCTTGAGTAATACAAGGCAGTCAGCGGATCAGGTGGCTACGGTGTCGGCCTCCGGGGGCAATGATGCTTACACAAAATTATTATTGCATATGGACGGCTTGGATGGAGGGGTAACATTCACGGATTCCTCGGCAACTGGTCATGCCGTTACGCCTACCAATTCCACGACATCCACAACGCAGTTTGTATATGGGACAGCTTCGGGACTGTTCAACGGGACAAACGCCTATCTAACTATACCGGATTCCGCCGAATGGATTCTTGGGACAAACGCATTTACCGTAGATTTCCGAATACGTTTCACCGCACTTCCCGCCAACGGGGATTTCGCCGGAATATGGTTCGATGCACAGAATGTAGATAATTACGTCCATTGCTCATTGTATAATAATGCCGGTACTTATTATTTATATTTTCAATACCGGACGGGTGGTGGTGTCGTTCAGACGGTACTCGTGGCGGCATGGACGCCGACCCTGAATCAATGGTATCATGTAGCACTCATCAGGGGATGGGGCGGGGCCGCTAACTCGTTTGCTTTTGCAGTTGATGGGTCGCTTGTGGGCGCTCCGGCAACAGTAGCGGCGACCCTGCCGGATATTGCCGGTTCTTTTTATATCGGTGTCACAGGGGCAAATGGTCACAACGAATATTTAGCGGGGTATCTTGACGAATTTCGTTTTACTAATGGTGTTGCACGGTGGACTGCTAATTTTACCCCCCCCACCCAATCCTATGGCAATCCGTCAAACTACTTCCTCATAGGTTCAAAAAGGCCACTTCAAGGCGTCAAGTTCTATGTCAGTTCGGGCAATACGGTGGCCTCTACCCTTTCTGTGTCTGAGTGGCAGGGTACGTCATGGACGGCCCTTGTAGTTACGGACAACACCGACACAGGGGCCACCCTTGCGACCACCGGGACGGTCACATGGACGGCAACAGGAAACGCTAAAGCAAGGTACATCAACGGGCTTTCTCTCTTTTGGTATCAGTTCTACTTTGATGCAGGGCAGGCCTCGCTTTATTATGTGACCACAGACGCCCCGATGACCACCATACGGAACATCTGGGACGGTTCGGAGGGATATGCGGTCAAGGTCTTAAAGTATGACGGAACCACTTACAAGGACTATTCGGACGAAACCGCCGACAGTTCACAGGCTACATATGCCGATTTAAGTTCACTACAGACCACCCACGCCCTTTATGTGGGCTTCCTCGACCCTCAACAGGGAATCTCCTTTAAGTTTGTTTCGGGTTCAGAAAACGCCACCGCCGCGACAACTATGACCCTAAGTTACTGGACAGGGTCGGAGTGGGTTGCGGCGCCGGCTCAATCAGATGGAACCCTGACCACGACTACATCCATGTCAAAGGGCGGAGTTGTTGCATTTCAAGCACCCACTCCCGGTACGGAGTTTAAAAGGGCCATCTCTGATGAAACGCCCCTTTACTACTACCGGATACAGTTTGCGGGAAACCTCGATGCAGACACGAAAGTTTCAGAGATAAGGGGAATTTCTGCACCGCCCACGATGTCCAGTTTCAGGTTTAGCGACATCTTCCAGGGGCGGACGCTTTTATGCAACGAACCTTCAGGCGACAAACACAAGTGCATTTACTCAGCTTACAACGCCCCGGATATCTTCAACGGGGACGATAGCGGGGACTTATACTTCGGCGACAAGACGGAAGTCACAGGATCCGCAGTCCTCTACAATGTCTTTCTGTCGGCGGGCTACGATCAGCAACTAGTCTTTAAAGCCAATGAAACATACAGGGTTTACGGGGACGGGCCGGAGAACTGGATTATTCAGAGGATATCAGGAAGAATTGGATGTGTAGCTCCCTTGTCCATAGCCGTTGCTGAGGTCATGGACATCAGTCAGGATGTCAAAAGGAATGTCGCTATATGGGTGTCTGACAAGGGCGTGGTCATGTCGGACGGTGCAACCATCACCTCCATCAGCGAGGATATCAAGGTCTATTGGGACGCCAATTCTAGCGTCTACATCCCTGCCGCTTATGCAAATAGGGCTATTGGGTGGTACGATCCGAAATTACAGTCTTATAAACTCCTGATTGTCGCGGGTGGCAAAGGTTCTTACCTGAACACAGAGCTTGAATACAGCCTGAAACATAAGGAATGGACAAAGATAGTCAGGGAAAACGCGGCGGGCGAAAATCCTCTACAGTCCGGCTTTGAGGTATTTGACACGGCGGGAATAGGCTACACCTACGGGGGCGGGAAAGACGGGTTCATGTACCGCCTTGAAAACGGGAACAACTGGAACTCGGTAGCCGACATCACTTCATACCTGCACACCAAAGACCTGATTCTTGACAACCAGACGCCGCTTTTCCGTCATTCTCTAGCCAAATACATCAGAACCACTTACAAGGCAAAGGATGTAGGAAATATTACGATAACCCACTACGGCGACCGCACGGCCTCAGTAACGGGCGTTTCCGGGCAGTTTGCGCCCTCGGTCATAGTATCAGGTTCGACCAATTATTACGACACGCAGAGCGTCAACCTGGGGCCGTTTTTATATCATTCGTTTAAATACTCGGCGACTACTGACACCGCCGATGGATTGGAATTAACCGGAATGGGCGTGTATTTTCAACCTGTCACAACCATTCGATAAGGAGGGCATATGGAGGGCTTTTACACAGGAAACACAGTTAATGACATAATGGCCTTACGAAAGAAGGCGCGGCTTTCCGGTATGCCGAACACTTCCGCACAGGAAAGAAGCCTTGTTGCCGGTAACGCAATGTCACTAGGGGCCAACAACAGGGCAGACATGGCCCTTGAACAGGCGAAAAAGAACGCCGCCGACCAGTTGGCTTTGCAGCGGGACACGCTGAATTTCAACAAGGAGAACGCGACCAACACCCTGAATTACAACCGCGAGCGGGACGCGAGCAATACCGGGATGCAGACATGGTTAGCCGGTCAGCAACTAGCCGCCGCACAGAAAGCGCAGCCGACAAGCCTTGACAAGATGATGCAGTATGGGGGGCAGGGGATGAATATGCTTGCGCTCAATAACCTTTCCGGCAATCCGCTGAATAAATTCGGAAGTGCCGCCTATAACGGGCTTGAGTGGTTAGGGGATCAATCGGGCATTAGTGGTTTTCTGTTTGATATGTTCAGTTAAGGAGATACGCAATGGCAAACAATCCTTTCGGAGGACAGGGAAACGCATTTCTAACGGCTACCAATAACCTTTTTTCGGCCCGTAACCCTCAGTTTAGCGACATTATCAAGGGGATTCCCACCAACAAGCCTGTCAAGGGAAGTGACATCTTGAATCAGGTAACAGGCCGCTATGTCGAAAATCAGGCGAAATTAAAGGGCATGGGCGAAGAATACAAGAACCTTGCAACGGGCGGGGAGATGGCAGATATGCCCCTGCCTTCCGCGACACCCACGGAAACGGTGGGGAACCTTGCACCCGCAGCGGAAGCCGCAACACTTGCCCCGACAGGAAACGCGGGCTACGATTCTGCAATGGGGAACATATCGAAGATACTGACCGATTCGGGCCTTGACGCCAACAAACTGCTTACGCAACCGAACAAGGACGCTCAAGGAAACCCCATCCAATACGGCCCCGGCGGTGAAGTGACACCCATATATGATTGGGGCGGGGGGGTCTGGAAAGCGGGACAGCCACCGGCAAAGAACATATACGGTTATTACGACACCGAACCCCCTGACAATGTTCCTATCACTAAAAACATGGGTGTGGGGACGGTACAGACTACGCCCTATATTCAAACAGAGTTTGGGTGGGTTCCCGTTGATGAATACCTTACAAACGCATCCTCTCCTATTGTGTCGGGACAAACGCCGTCAGTCTTTGCCGCCTTGCAAGACACGCTCAACATGAAGAAGGACGCTGATACACAATCGACCTTCAGTAAGTATTACGGGCCGCTTTTAAAGGCTCTCGACATGGCAATTATGAGCTATGGCGCGGGCGCTGTTTTGGGAGATGCGGCGGCACTTTCGGGGTTAGGGAATATCGCTCCGGCGGCGGCTCCTGAAGTGGGTGGCGGTGTGGCAAATGCCGGAATGTCGCAACTTCCGGGCGCGGGAGTTGGATTAGCAAGTGAGGGGGGGTTAGTTGCACCGGGCGCGGTATCTTCTACAGCCGGAAGTGTGTTTGATGCGATTCCTAGTTTGAAGGGCGCGGGGGAGGGATTAGGGTTTGAGGGCGCACCCGTAAGCAGTCCATTGACAGAAACATCATCATTTAACAAACTTTTAAACAAGACACAGAATCCTTTAGTGAAAAAACTCTTAATGGAGGCAGTCCAAAAACTCATTCCTCAAGGACAGGCGGGAACCGGACCGGACATTGAAGGATTAACGAACTACATGCAAGACCAATACGCCAAGAATTATGGGAATAATTATGGGGGCGTTCTTGAGCAGGCCGCTTCACCCCTTACATCCAACGGGGGCTACACCTACGAGGAAATGCTGAAGGAACCGGCGGCTGACGAGGCGGCTTCAACCCCGTTTATGTCGGCAAAGGACAAGTCTAAATATCTCAAGACTCTTTCTAAACTCCGGTCAATAAGGAGGGCGCAATAATGGGAATGTTTGGGCCTACGGATGAAACAGCGGTACGGAATCAGGCATTCGCCCCGATGAATCAGGCGGTTCAAAACCTCATTCATATGCGGGGGCTTGACCAACAGAACCAGTATCAGACGGAACACAACAACATGATGAAGCCTTATTATGAGGCGATGACGCAGAAAACAAGGGCATCAATACCCGTGGACAAAACGCCCTTTACCCCCGTTGAATCTACGCGGGCAAAGGCTAGGCTTAAAACGCATACGGGGCTAGGTTCAAGCGTGGACAATTTCTTCAGCACATACATCGACCCCCACGCGCAGGATTCCAATATAGACAAGGGCGGTTTTTACGATACGCTTTCGTCACACGGCAAAGAGTCCGTCACCGAGCTATTGAACAATGTAAGCAAGGAACACGAGGGCAAGCTAATAAAAGACCCGAATTACGCCAACACCCCGCAGGCAAAAAAGACCGAGGCTTTTATGAACATGCTTTATAGTGCCCCTGATATGTCGGCCCTGGCGCAGGTATTTATGCCGGATGTCGCCAAGTATAGAAAGACGCAGGAGGAAAACAGCAAGGCGGCGATAACTGAACAGCAAGGACAATTCCGGCAAGCCATTCAGAACGCTAAAATTGAGGCATTAAAGGACAGGATCGCGGCCCAGAAGGAAATTAATGACGCCAAACTCGCCATGCAAGAAAAGCTTGCAGAGTTAAAGGGAACCAAAACAGACGATGAGGACAAGAAGGCACGCCTCAACGAACTGAAGGACATCAACAAGGAAATCCGTGACGCCAGGAGAAAGATGATTGACTTTAAATCGTCACCCCTCAAGTCTGAGCGTGACGCGGTGGGAGATATTCAAGCCCACATCCTTGAGCTTGAAAACTACAAGAAGGAACTAAGCAAGGGGAATCTGGGCGGCGGTGGCAGTACTCCCGCCAATCATCCGCTTAAAGGCAAACAAAAAGGGCAATACAAAGAAACGGTAAACGGCGTACCTACCGGGCGAATAATTCAATGGGATGGCGAAAAGGAGCTATAATGCCCGAATTTGAATATATGGGGCCATTGCAAACGCCCGAATACGAATTTGTTGGCCCCTTGAAACAGGAATCTACGCTAGACAAAATCAAGGGTGGCGTGTCTAAATTTGCCGACACGACAAAGGAGTATTACGACTATCTGCACACCCCAACGGCCCCGCCCGCTTCTGTTGGCGACTTCGTCACAAGGGTTATTCCTGAAAGCGTGTCAAAAACCACCGTGGGCGCATTGGAGTTTTTACCTAAAACCGCTGTTGATTTATCGGAAGGGGCAGGGAAAGCCCTAAACCGTTTGACTAAGGGACAACCGGCAGAGGCTTTTAAAGAAGCTGTGGAACCTGTTGCCAACCTAAGCGAGGGTATTAAACAATTCGTTGGCAGACCTACGGGATTTTACGGCAAGGAACCGCTTAAAGAGGCATGGACAACTGACCCCGCCGGTTCTTTGATGGCCGTTTCCCCTACCTTTAAAGGCGTCAAAAGAGGCTTCAGGGGGGCAAGGGAAGGAATAAAGGAGGCCACGAACTTCAAGGGTGTTGAAAATGTCCTTGAACCCACAAAGGAAATCAGGACAGCAAGGAACATTCCCGAATATGAGTATATTGCCCCGCTAAAAAAGCCCCCTGTTAATTACGACACGATAATTGATGAGGCGGCAGGGATACACGGCGTTGACCCCGATCTTGTCAAGGCAGTCGTTAAGGCTGAAAGCGCGGGCAAGAAAGGCGCGGTGTCCCCGAAGGGCGCGCAGGGGCTTATGCAGATCATGCCGGGAACGGCTGAATATCTGGGACTGAAACCGGGCGAAGTCTTTATCCCTGAAAAGAACATTGACGCCGGAGTCCGGTATTTAAAGGAACAACTCAATAGATACAACGGCGATGAAGCAATGGCCCTTGCCGCTTATAATTGGGGGCCGGGGCGGGTAGATAGACTTGTTAAGGCGGGCAAATTCTCAATAGATAAACTCCCGCAGGAAACGCAGAACTATATTAAAAAGATATCAAAGGGCAGGGAAAAACCCCAATACGAATATGTTGCACCGCTTGAGGATGTTCCCGACTTTGAGCCGCCGAAAGTTGCAGAGGCGAAAGCCGAAGCACCCGTTGACTCTCCTGAAAAATTCAGCACCATAGCCAATGAATGGCAAAAGCGCATGGCTATTGCCAATATTGAGGGAAAGCCGGTTGACCCTGTTAAACTCATGGAGGAAGTGAAAAACGAGGTTGAAAGCACACCCCCCGCGCCTCTCGCGGCTGAACCGGTTAATGCCGTTGATGCGAAATCCGGGGGGTCTTTAAAGCAAGCCACCATAGCAGACGAGGCGGTCAATCTATCGCCCCTGTTTCAGGCATTGGATGATATTAAGGCGTCCGGCGGTCTGAGTTATGATGCACTAGCAAAAGACTATGGCAAGGCGCAGATAACCGAACTCGTCAGGAAACGCCCCGGCCTGGTCAGCAAGAAGGGCAAGGCTACGCTTGACACGGTAGCCGATACTTACGGATTCCCCGGCGGTGATGAACTGCTGCAAGAAATACTCGGCGCGAAGTCAAAGAAGTCGATCACGAAGGATTTAAAGACGCAGTTTGAAGATGCCCACTATGACGACATAAGGCTTGCCAAAAAGGGATTTGAAAAGACGGATGGCATTTATCCCGAAACCCTAGACACCGGCGACAAGGTATTAATCAAAGATGAATCGTTTACCGTCAAAGGATACGACAAAGACGGGCGGGTAATACTGAAAGACGGAGAAACCCTTTTTGCTGATCCTTTTGAGAAACTAGACGCAGAGGGAATAAAGAGGGCGACACCGAAAGCAGAGAAACCGAAACCCGAAACCACCGCAGAAAAAAGAGGGTTGGAATATAAGGGGGGGATAGAACTTGACGGAGAGTATTATCATAATTTAATAACAAATCCCAGAACAGGAAACAAGGCTATTCCCATAGGTGACAAAGGGTGGATGGTATCAGATAAGAAAAATAAGGTACTGACGGATATTATCTCTAAAGAAAAAGCGGAAGAAATCTTACTAGGAAAGAAACCCAAACCCGAAGAAACCGCCGAACTCCCTGGCATGGGGTTCAGGGATACCTTTGACTTGACAAGTGAAGGCGCGGGAGATGTTTACAAAGGGCCACTTCCGGAGAAAGCACCCGCACCCAGACAGACCACCATTGATTTAACCTCTGGCATCGACCCCACGAAAGCAAAAGAAATTCTTTCCGGGTTAAAAGAGGACATATCCCAAACCCTGCCCGGCAGGGCTTTTAAAGAGGTAATAAACAAGCTCCATAGCCCCGAAGTGGTGTTTAACAAAATGGGCGAAAAGGGCAGGGAGATATACAAGACAGCCGACCATTTCGAGATGCAGAAAAACCACTTTCTTGCAAGGGAAGGCGGGGAGTTTGAAAAAGTAACAAAGGGCGTCAAGATTGATTCCCCTGAGTCGGTAAAGGTTGGACAAGCCCTTGACGGCAAAATCGACCCCTCTGCACTTACATCCAGGGAGCGTCAGGTTTACGACTGGATGAAGGAAAAGTATCAATTCTTCTTACAGGAAGCGGCAAAATCGGCGGCGGGTAGCGCGGAGAATTTCAAGCAAGCCCTGAATTACGCAAACCGCAAAGTCAAACCCATGTCAAAGGTCATGGATTTAACAGAGGGCGAAAAGCAGCATTACAAAGGAATAAAGACACCCCCCGAAAGAATAGACTATCTCCATGAAAAATGGCGGCAGTCAACAGACGAAGGAATTGTCAAGGCGTATGATATTCTGAGCAGGGAGATAAAGGAATACCTGCCCCATATATTCGACAAGGACGCATTGCTTGAGGGGTTCAAAGTTGAAATAGACGAGATTAATAATAAACTGAGGACGGCGACAAATGACGCATCGGTTAATCAATTCAAGGAAAGGCTGAAACAGTTAGAAGATTCCGTAAAGACCATTGAGGGCGGCGGGTTTGTGAGATATTCCCAACTCCCCAGAAACATAAGATTCAGATTCTTTGAAACTAGAAAAGGAGCGCAGGGATACAGTTTTGACGCCGTTAAAGCCTATCAGACATATCTGACAGGGGTTGCTAGAAAAATATACGATGAACCGGCAATGCAGAAAATGACGGCACTTTATAAAGACCTTCCCCCTGAATACAAGGCTTATGCTGACGAGTTTTTAAGGCGTTATTCAGGAATAAACGAGCGGGGCGCACTCAATGAACTGGCAAATACCGTAGCATCTTTTCAATGGATGAGGACGCTAGGACTTAACCCGCGATCGGCTCTCGTCAACCTGACGCAAAGGGTGAACACCATAGCCGAAGTGGGGCCGCAATATTCCCTCAAAGGCGAAAAGATGGCCTTCACGGAGAAGGGAAAACAGCTTTTCGATGAAACCGGACTCCCCCAGGAAATACCCCAAGTACTCTATGAAGGCTCAAGCCCGAAGATGGAAAAGCTAAGGTCTGTCCTGGGGTTTATGTTTAACCGGGTGGAAATGGGCAACCGCAGGCACGCTTTCCTTTCCGGCTATCTCAAGGGAAAAGAAAAACTAGGGATGTCCGAAGCGGAGGCTATTCAATACGGAATTGACACGGTTCACAAGACGCAATTCAAATACGGCAAGGTAGGTATGCCCCTTGCCATGAGTACCCCGTTGGGACGGACGGCCCTGCAATTCTGGTCATACCCCATTAAGCAACTTGAATTGATGCACTCATGGGCAAAGAACGACCCGAAAAAACTTGTTTACTTCCTGGCTATGGCTGAGGGCGGCAATCTTGTCCTTCAGAACTTCCTTGATACCGACCTGTCAAACGCTCTCGGTCTGGGTTGGAATTGGGGAGAAGCCCTTAACGCTTTCAAGGATCTGTCAAAAGGTGACTTCAGGGAATTTTTCAGGCATGGTAAATTAGTGATGGCCGGTGGTGGTGGCGTCCTTCCCTCTGGACTCGGACCCACGGCATCATCATTGTATAAAATAGCTGAAGGGATACCCGAAGGAAAAGGAACGGCGAACCTAGTAAAAGAATTAACCCCTGTGGCGGGAAAAAGGGCTTATCAGGCATATCAGGCGGTAAAAGAAGGGGAAAACGGCGAATACCCGCTAAAAGATTCTTCCGGGCATCCCTATCAGAGGATTAACGCAAGGCAACTTATACAAAGAACAATCGGCCCCAAGACACAGACCGAATCAAAAAGCTACCTCGAACATCGGGCGGCGGTAACGCTCGAACAGGAACGCAAGGAAATACTAAAGGACATAACAAACGCCATCCTTGACGGCAAAGACGACAAAGCGGAAACCCTGATGAATCAATACGGCATAAAGCCCACCAGGGAACAGGTAAGAAACGAGGCTATAAAGCGGGTAACAACGGCACCGGAGCGGCGTAACAATATCGGCAAAAAAGAGAAATTCCAGTATCAACAAGAAGGTAGAATATACTAAGGAGGCAAATAATGGATCATTGCAAACCATCGGGACAGATAACGGCATCACAGGTAGTTACGGCAAAGGCGGGCCTGCTTTTCGGGCTTATCCTGACCGGGGCGGCGGCAGCGGCAAGCACGATTGACCTTTACGATCACGCGACATTGGCAAGCGGGGACAGGTTGGTTCCACAGATCAGCTTTATAGCCACGGCAGACAACGACAGAATCAAGGTCATTACATTCCCTGTGCCGGTAAAGTTCTTTAACGGGCTTTACCTGAACATAACCACTACGGCGGGGACGCTCAACGCGGAAGTGTATTTTAAGAATGATTAGGCCGTTGGCCCTAGGCCAATATCGCACATGGATTACCGAATATAAATAACTGGTTGAAAGCAGGGAAACTAACTCTTAATCAGTAGGTTGTCGGTTCGATCCCGACAGGGCTCACCAGATTTCAAGGGGTTACAGGCTTTAGCTTGTGGCCCCTTTTGCTTTTTTTGGCCTGATTTTGGCCTAGAATGCCTGCTCGATGTATTCCTTGTGGAGTGCAAAGGTGGTATGGGTGTAAATCTGGGTTGTGGATATGTCCTGGTGGCCCATCATTTCCTGAATACTTCTCAAATCCGTGCCTTTTTCAAGAAGATGGGACGCGAAGGAATGGCGCAGAACATGGGGGGTTATTTTGGTGGTTATTTTCGCCCGTCTTTTGGAGGCGTTGAAAGCCGTTTTAAATGACTTTATATTTCCCCATATGTAATCATCCCCGCATTCCTCAAGGCGTTCTTTTAAAAGATTTGCAAGCCTGTTTGACAGGGGGACGATACGGGTCTTGTCCCCTTTTCCGTGTATTCGGGCGAAGCATTTGTCAATGTTTATGTCGCACGGTTTGAGGGCCCTCGCTTCATTGCTTCTCAGTCCGGCTTCATAGATGGCGCAAAACAGGCTTTTATGAAACAGGTCGGAAGCGTTATCGATAATGGCGTTTATTTCCTCCCTCGTTGCCACATGGGGAATCTGCCGCTTGTAGGGCAGGGGCTTCATCTTGAACAGCATTTCATTACAAAGGGCGGGGGTCTGCCCCGTCCCCCATTTAATCAATGACTGAAGGCATAGAAGCTCAAGGTTGATCTGCCTGTTAATCCGGCCCCTGACTGATTCTTTTAGCCTTTTCTCCTTGTATAAGTCTATCATGGGGGTGGTTATCCTGTCCGGCAGATAAGCCCCAAAAAAGGGCAATACTCGCGCCAGAAGCATACGGTGTTTGTCCTTGTAAGTCTTGTCGCTGTGATTGTTCCGCATCCAGGGGATATACTTCTCGGATATGGCGTTGATTGTATGGGGCGCGGTTTTGGCCTGTTGGCCTAGACTGTTTCGGAGATCCGTTTCAATGGCGAGGGCGTCCAGTTCAGAGGCGCATTTTACCCGTCTGCGGATACGGCCCTCGTTGGTCTGGTCTATCCTTATGTAGATGTCGAAAACGCCATCACGAACCTTTTTTACGCTCATGTTTTGGGACATTGCCACGCTTCTTATTAAATTTCAAGAGGATATTTTGAGATATAGTTTTGACTTCGGCGGGCGCAAGGCGGTGGTTCTCGGACAGGCCCAGCGCATCAATGATAAGATCTAGTTTTCGTTCAAGTCGTTCAATGTCGGTCATTGATCCTACTCGCCGGAGTTGTCAACATGGTTTACAAATCTTCAAGGATTCTTGCCGCCATGAACATGACAAGACCTAAACCCGAAAGACCCGTAAGCATACTGATTATTATTGTGCCATTCTCCGTTAATATGCCTGTCCATCCCGCACATATCCACAATCCCGACACGGTTAATGCTACCCATGCCATTAATGCAAAATCTCTCATCACTCCCCCTCCTTGAGCGCGGCGGTGGCGGCCTTTAGCACCCTCATTGTTTGCGGATAATCCTCATCTTTCATGCTAACAGAAGGATACCAATGGTCATAACCATCCTGCATTAACCCCACCAGCGCCCCCTCAAGTTTCTTGATGCGTTTCGCCAACCGCTCGCACTCCCGCCAGATGGCCTCATGCTGCTCCTTCAGCTTCTTGTTTTCCGCGACCAGATCGCTGATTTCCCGTACTGCGTTATTCATGGCCTCGTCATGGTCGGCGTAGAGGATGTAATCGCCCGTATCGCAGGATTTAGTGTACTTGCCTTCCCTGTCTGTTTCTATAAAGCCACCAAAAATATCAATTAGACCGTATCTGTTCATTCGCCCTCCGCCTTCCCAAGTGCTTGCTGTGCTACTTTTTGAATATCAAAGGTCGTGTCAGTTGCCATCCCTTCAATTGTGTCCAACGCCTCTCTTAGCCTTCTGTTTTCCTCGACTATTTCGGAGATGTCATCATAGGATACATATTTACCAACTTTATCCTTTGCCATGTATATATTCCCGCTTTCCTTGCATAACCCGTATCTATCCATCACCCCTCCTTTGCTATGGCTTCCTCATTTCCGCCAACGCCCTCGTGAGTTCCAATGATTGCCGTCTTAATGCCCCCGATGATTTGCTTGCATAAATGCCATGAAAATTACTGGCATTGTTTTCATCTAAAACCTGCTTTGCTCTCTTGATAAATTCC
>Ga0265297_10002581_pt1 | contig 36129 bp, 32 predicted proteins | sample Munlanlwell13791_FD_192502 | JGI IMG/M metagenome (GOLD analysis project Ga0265297, IMG submission 192502) | Leachate microbial communities from a municipal landfill in Southern Ontario, Canada - Leachate well 137-91 | ecosystem: Engineered > Solid waste > Landfill > Unclassified | place... | reverse complement strand
GGAATAAACCCGTGCTTGCGCATGGCAGGCGCGTTGCCCGCATCTCCTGCGCTATCGCGAAAGAAATGAAGTATGGCGACAATAAGATCAGCCTTGTCAGGATTTCGGCGATCTCCCATGATATCGGAAAGATCAGGCTGCCGGAGGAGGTCATTAATAAGCCGGGCGCTCTGAACGAAGAAGAAATGGCATTGGTTAAACAGCATCCGGAAATGGGTTACCGTCTTTTGCGTATTCTGAGAGTTGACCCTGTTGCCTCGGAGATCGCTCTCCAGCACCACGAAAGATTGGATGGCTCGGGCTATCCTTTTGGGAAGAGGGGGGGAGATATAAGCCCCTTGGCAAGGATAATCGCGGTCGCCGATGTGGTAGATACGATTATTTCCCCCCAGGTGTACAAGCCCGCCTTGAGCGTTGAGAAAGCCATACGGGAAATAAAGGAGAACGGCGGAGTATTGTATGACCCGGAAGTCGTGGCAGCTGTCTTGACGGTGATTAAGAAAAATGGTTCCCGCCCGCAGAATTCGTGACATTATGCCGAAAGGTTTTCATTATTTAATTCTGGGTATTTTCATGCTTTCCGGATGCGCGGGCATAAGGCACGCCGTGCCTCCGGATTTATTGGGGACTGCCGGGATCAACGGCATGCGGGAGATCCGGGCTTTTAGCGGCCTGCCCAATGATTCTTTTAAGCGGGATTTTGTAAAGCTGCTGGAAGAAAACGGTAAAAAGGGCCCGCACTTTTTTAATTTTGGAACCGACCAGACTTATTACGCTCTTGCTATTTCCGGAGGCGCCGCCAATGGCGCCTACGGAGCGGGATTATTGAACGGCTGGTCGTATTCAGGCAAGCGCCCGTTATTTAAGGCGGTCACGGGGATAAGCACGGGGGCGATAATCGCTCCTTTTGCTTTCCTGGGGAGCGATTACGACTTCAAGCTGAAGGAATTTTATACGAGTTATTCCACCAAGGATATAGTGCGCATGCGCTCGCCCCGCATAAAGATCCCGTTCAGCAATTCCGTCGCCAGTACCGTGCCGCTGCAGCGGCTCATCGGAAAATATATAGACGCCAGGCTGTTGAGAGATATCGCCGGAGAATATGATAAGGGGCGGAGGCTCTATGTGGGCACTACCAATCTCGATGCGGGGCGTCTCGTGATCTGGGATATGGGCAAGATCGCTTCTTTCGGCAATGAGGAAGCCTTGACGTTATTCCGCAGGATTATATTGGCGTCGGCGTCGATTCCCGTTGCCTTCCCGCCGGTTTATTTAAAAGTAACCGCCAATAATCAGTCGTATGACGAAATGCATGTCGATGGAGGAATAAGCAGGCAGGTGTTTTTCCTCTACGATGTGCTGCAGGGCCTCGACAAGGCGCTTAAAGAAAAAGGTATCGATGCGTCGGCTGTTAGATATGAAATCTATGTGATAAGAAACGGGTATGTCGATCCTTTTTACAAAGAAGTCCCGGATAACATCCCTGCGATCGCCGAGCGGACGATTGACGCCATGACAAATGCCCAAAGCATCGGGGACCTGTACCAGTTATATGTATTTACCGATAGGAGCAAGGGGGATTTTAACCTTGCCTATATCCCGGCAAGCCATATTTCAAAGGCCAAAGAGCTTTTTGATCCCGAAGAAATGCGCGAGTTGTTTGATCTAGGTTTTAACCAGGCTGCCCGGGGATACCCCTGGCAGAAGTTCCCTCCCGGAATGAAGAACAAAGAATAAAAACAGGATATTGTCCTTGACAATATATGCAAAATGTATATAATTGTATGCATAATAATATAATTGTATGCTAAATGCATAATAGGACCGGAAATGAGCCTGTTAAGCAAGAATAAGCTTAAGCTGCTTAAACTATTCTATACCCATCCCAAGCGCCAGTTCTACATACAGGAAATAGGACGCCTGTTGAAGAAGAAGCCCGGCACCTTCCAAAGGGCCCTGGAAAGCCTGCACAAGAACGGATTGCTTTCAAGCGAGTATAAGGCCAACGCCAGGTTTTTCCAAGTCAATACGCGCAGCCCGATTTACAACGAAATCAAAAGCATTCTTTCCAAATCCCTCTGCATCATGATCGCCCTTATTTTTGTTTCTGCGGGGAAGGCGTGCGCCCAGGAGCCTGGGCTTTCCCTGCAGGAGACAATACGTACGGCATTCAGGAATAATATAGATATACAGATTCAGGAGCAGGAGCTGGGGATCGCCCGCGCGGATATAGGAGGGGCAAAGAGCAGGCTCCTGCCGCAGCTTGACCTTGATGCAGGGTATGCCCGCAATGCAGCAGTCGCCGCGAGTGCGGCTGCGGGGAAAAAGGATCCCGGAGTGTTTACGGGGTACAAAAACGATAATTCCGTAGGGGTTTCCCTGAACCAGACGCTTTACAGCGGGGGTTTCAATACTGCCAACTTGAGCCAGGCCAAACTAAACCTTAAAGCGGCGGAGGAGACTTTACGCGCCAAGAAGCTTGATATAGAGTTTGAGGCACGGCGCCTTTATTACGGATTGCTGCTTGCTTACGAGACGGAAAGGATCGCCCAGGAGCTCACCGGTAACGCAAGAGAGCATTATGAAGACGTAAAGAACAGGTACGCCCAGGGGCTTTCCTCGAGGTTCGATCTGTTGCAGTCGAGCGTACAGGTCTCCCTGACGCTCCCGGAGCTGGTCAAGGCGAAAAATGCCGTTGAGCTCATAAAGGCGGAGTTGAAAAAACTCCTTTCCTATAAACAGGATAGCGGCCTGGAGGTGAACGACAAGAAATTGACTTATAGCCTGGTCGAGGTCAGGGAGGATGATTTTCTCCAGCAGGCTTATCTTAACAAGCCTGAGATGATTTTGAGGACTCTGGGCATAGATATAAGCAGATGGTCGGTGCAGATGGCTAAATCCGGATGGCGCCCCCAGGTCAGCGCAGGAGCCGGGTATGATTTCCGTTCGAATGACTGGGGCAATATGTTCAACAGGGCGCATAATAACTGGAATATCGGCTTGAAGTTTTCGTTGGCGGTTTTTGACGGATTTTCCACCAAAGCCAAGGTTGACGCCGCAAAGGTGCGTTATAACCAGGCGCTCTTGACCAAGGAGAACGTGGTTGAGCGTATCGCCGTGGACGTGCGCCGGGCCTGTCTTGACCTGAAAGAGGCAGAGCAGTTGATCGATTCCCAAAAAGATAACGTTGCGCAGGCCAGGGAGGCCCTGGAGATAGCCCGGGTAAGCTATGATAACGGGGAGGCAAAAAACCTGGATGTGCTTGACGCCCAGGTGTCATTGAGCCAGGTCGAGACGAATCTTTCCCAGGCAATTTATGATTACCTTATGGCCCAGGCGGAGTTGGACAGGACTATGGGAAAGAGTTTCCTATCGGGAGGAATAAATGAACAAAAAAATTAAGCCGGTTGCACTTATCGTTTTTATCCTGGTTGCCTGCGGCATCGCCGCGGCGTATTTCTGGAAGGCCGGCGAACACCGCCGCGACTTTATCAAGGTTTCCGGGAATATAGAGGGGGATGACGTGCGTTTGTCTTTCCGCGTGCAGGGGCAGATCATCGAGCTGCTTACCGATGAAGGGCAGGTGGTCAAGGAAGGCGATACGCTCGCCCGGCTGAATACGGATGAGTTGACCAGGATACGCGATAACGCAGAGGGGGCCTTAAGGGCCGCGGAACACCAGTATGCCCTGGATAAGCTTGATTATGAACGTGCGGAGAACCTTTTTAAGGCCGGGGCAATTCCCATGCAAAAAAGGGACGCGGCCAAGACCCTCGCAGACGCGGATAAAGCAAATATCGAGGCATTGAATGCATCCTTCGAGCTTGCCAAAACGAGGCTCGGGTTTGCCGGGCTGTGTTCCCCCCTCAACGGTTACGTGCTGGTGAAAAGCGCCCTTGCCGGGGAAGTGGTGCAGGTAGGCGCGCCGGTATTTACCGTAATCGACCTGAATAACCTCTGGGTTACCGCCTATATAAATGAAACCGACTTGGGCAGGGTGAAATTGAACCAGCAGGCTTATGTCGTCACGGATACCTATCCGGATAAGAAGTATAAAGGGTGGGTATCTTTTATTTCCAGTGAAGCTGAGTTTACCCCCAAGACTATACAAACTACGCAGGAAAGGGTCAAGTTGGTTTACAGGATAAAGGTCAGGGTCGATAATTCCACCCTAGAGCTTAAACCCGGCATGCCTGCAGACGCCTATATCATAGATTAGCCGATGATCGCCATAAAGGCCTCGCATCTTACCAGAAAATTTGGGGATAATACCGCGCTTGCCGGTTTAGACCTTGAAATAGAGGAGGGCGAGATATTCGGCCTGGTTGGCCCGGACGGGGCAGGGAAGAGCACTACCATGCGCCTTTTGACGGGGATACTCGAGCCCACCTCCGGGGAGGGGTGGGTTTACGGCAGGCACATCGTCAAGGAATCCGAAGCCTTAAAGGATAATATCGCTTATATGTCCCAGCGTTTCGGGCTTTATGAAGAGCTTACTGTGCTGGAAAACATAAACTTTTACGCGGATGTATTCTGTGTTCCCAAAAAGGACCGCTCCCGGGTAATCGATAAGCTGCTTGGATTTTCCGGCCTTATCCCGTTTAAACAAAGGCTCGCCGGTAAGCTCTCGGGGGGGATGAAACAAAAACTGGGGCTCGCCTGCGCCCTCGTGCATACCCCGAGGGTATTGTTCCTGGATGAACCCACAAACGGGGTCGATCCGGTTTCCCGCAGGGATTTCTGGAAGATCCTTTACGACCTGTTGAAGGAAAAGGTTACCATTTTCTATTCCACTTCTTATCTCGATGAAGCGGAACGCTGCCGCAGAGTCGCCTTGATACATAAAGGCAGGCTGCTGCGATGCGACAGCCCCGGCAATATCAAGAATGAGATAGGCGTGAAGACTCTGGAGCAGGCCTTTGTCAGGATAATAAATGAATATGAATCCGGGCAATAAGAACAACGGGGTTGCCGTGATGGTGAAGGGCCTGGAAAAAAGGTTCGGGGATTTCGTCGCGGTCAATCATATAGACTTCGAAGTCAGGCAGGGGGAGATTTTCGGTTTCCTGGGGCCCAACGGGGCGGGGAAGTCCACTACGATCAGGATGCTTTGCGGCATATACACGCCTACTTCCGGCAGCGGCAGCGTCGGGGGATTCGATATCATCAGGGAACAGTACAGGATCAAGGAGCATATAGGTTATATGTCGCAGAAGTTCTCCCTGTATGATGACCTGACCGTGGAAGAGAATATAGATTTCTACAGCCGGATATACAATATACCGGAAAAGGAAAGGCTGAAGCGCAGGGACGAGACTATAGAGCTGGCCGGCATAGAGGGTTTCCGCACCAGCCTTACCAGCACCCTTTCCGGAGGGTGGAAGCAGCGCCTGGCTTTGGGGTGCGCGATAATCCATCAGCCGAATATTATTTTCCTGGATGAGCCGACTTCCGGGGTCGACCCGATTACCCGTGCCAACTTCTGGGATATAATCAAGGGGATGGCAAGCAAGGGGAAGACTATTTTTGTAACTACGCATTATATGGATGAGGCGGAGAACTGCGACCGCCTGGTGATGATATACCACGGCACGATGATTGCCATGGGGTCTCCCGAAGAGATGAAGACCGGTATCATGAAGCATGAGATCCTGGAAGTGTCCATGCCCCAGGCGGAGACGTGTATCGATGAGATATCAAGCCTGGAATCGGTCAAGGAGACCGCGCTTTTTGGGGTGAATATCCATGCTGTCGTCTTTGACGCGCAAAAGGCCGCGCTGGATATAAAGAAGGTTCTTGACAGCCGGGGGGCGAGCGGGTATTCCATAAACAAGATCAAGGCCTCTCTCGAGGACGTTTTTGTCTCGTTGATCGAGAATTACGATGCACAGCATAAGGAAAAGTGAATTTTAAGAGAGTCCTGGCCATATCCAGTAAGGAATTCATCCAGATACGCCGCGACCCGCGTTCTCTGGCCCTGGCGCTGTTCATCCCCGTCTTATTGCTGATTATATTCGGCTACGGCCTGTCGCTGGATATAGACAGGGTGAGGACCGTAGTATGGAACCAGGACGCTTCTTCGCAGCTGTCACGCGATTTCCTGCTCAATTTCAGGAACTCCAAGTATTTCAAGATCGTGAAATATACGGATAACTACCGGGATATACAGCGCATGATTGACAGCGGGGACGTGATCATGGCCCTGGTCATCCCCAAGGATTTTTCCCATTTTATCGAAGGGGGCAAATCCTCCCCCTTGCAGCTGCTTGTTGACGGAAGCGATTCCAATACCGCCACCATCGCCATGGGGTACGTACGTTCCGTAGTAACGGGTTATAATGTAAAACTGATCGTCGATTTCCTTAACCGCCATGGCGTCAGCCAGCCGGGCTCCGTAGATATGCGTTCGAGGATATGGTACAACATGAGCCTGAGCAGCACCTGGTTTATCGTACCCGGGGTCATCGCGATGATTATCATGATCATCGCCGCCTTGCTTACTTCCATCTGTGTAGCCAAAGAGTGGGAGAGAGGGACGATGGAACAGCTTATTTCCACTCCCGTGAAGGCCCCGGAGTTGATCATCGGCAAATTCATCCCGTATTTTACGATCGGTTTCCTTGACCTTTTTGTGGGAGTGGTGATGGCCAGGCTGTTTTTCGGCGTTCCTTTCAGGGGGAGCTATACCCTGCTTGTGTTCTTAAGTTCCCTGTTCCTGGTCGGAGCCCTTTCGCAGGGGATATTTATCTCTACCGTCGCCAGATCGCAGCTTCTGGCCAGCCAGCTGGCCATGTTGACCACATTTATTCCGACGATGCTCCTGTCCGGTTTTATCTACCCGATATTCAATATGCCGCAGGCTGTCCAGGCAGTCACTTATTTTATCCCGGCGCGTTATTATGTGACAATACTGCGCGGCCTTTTCCTGAAAGGCAACGGGATAGACGTGATGTGGGACGAGGCTTTGTTTTTGCTGCTTTTTGCCTTGCTTATGTTTTCCCTGGCGATAAAGAAGTTCAAGAAGAAGGTGTTTTGATGCTGGAGAGGATAAAGGCCATATTGATCAAGGAATTCAAGCAGGTACTGCGCGACCCCCGCATGAGGACCGTTATCCTGATTTCTCCTATCCTGCAGATAATCCTGTTTGGTTATGCGGCGAACCGGGATATCGATTTTATCCCCACAGCTATTTACGACCAGGATAATACCAAGGAGAGCCGTTACCTTCTGCACAGGTTCACTTATTCCGGGTATTTCATACCTAAGTATTATATCGACAGCCAGCAGGAGCAGGACCGCATGCTCGATAAGGGGCTGGCCAGCGTAGTGCTGCGCATCGACCGGGGATTCGGGCGCGATATCAGGTCCGGCAAGGAGACAAGCATGCAGCTTTCCCTCGACGGTTCGGATTCGAATACCGCGATGATCATAATGAGTTATGCCGGGTCGATCATGGGCAAGTATCAATATGATATGCTGAAGGATAAGGCCGCTTCTATCGGGGTAGATTCCGGGATCCCGAGCGTGGATTTAAGGGACCGCGCCTGGTTCAACGGAAACCTGGTTTCCCGCGACTATTACCTGCCGGGAGTGGTTGCGTCTATCGTGACGATCATGTCCCTTCTCCTTACCGCCATGGCGATAGTCCGCGAGAAGGAGATCGGGACGATGGAGCAGCTCATCGTCAGTCCCTTGAGGCCGCTTGAGCTTATTTTCGGAAAGCTGCTGCCGTTCGGGGTAATCGCGCTTATCCAGTGCGCCATGATTACGATATTGGGGGTAGTCTGGTTCCACATACCTTTCCGGGGCAGCCTGGCATTGCTCATACTGGCTACTTGTGTATATTTATTTACCAGCCTGGGCATAGGGTTGTTTATTTCAACGGTAGCCTCCACCCAGCAGGAGGCGATGATGTCGGTATTCCTGTTTTATATGCCGGTATTCCTGCTGTCGGGGTTCGCTTATCCGATAGCGAATATGCCGCAGTGCATCCAGTATTTTACTTTGATAAACCCCATGCGTTATTACCTGGTTATCGTAAGGGGGATATTCCTGAAGGGGGTGGGGATGGGCATATTGTGGGGTAATTTCCTTCCCCTTTTGGCCATAGGCCTGATTGTAATTTCTATGAGCGCTCTCAGGTTCAGGAGGCAGATAGCATAGGCATTTTCCAGAGGGAGGGAACAGGATGAGGAAGCGGGGTATTATTTTGTATTTATCATGTTTATGCGGCTTTTTGGTTGTTTCTTCCGTTTGCGCGCAAGAGGAGGATCCGGCTGTCTCCTTCAGGAGGTTAAGGGCAGGCTTGGCGCGCTCCCGGGTACCTGCGGAGGAAATCCGCTCCAATAGCTCCGCATTGCGGTCTATGCTTGCCAGGGGCGCAAACCGGGATGATCTGGCAAACGCAGTCGCGCAATTGTACAGGAAGGGCATTTTCGGCGGCGCAATGAATACATCGATCAACTATATGGATGAATTGATTGCGGCGGGCGTCCCTTCAGGCGAATCGGCCGGGGTAGTGCTTCAGGGAATCGACAGGGGAATGGCGCAGGGATTTAAATGCGGCGACCAGGCTTTGATGAACGAGGTAAGAAGGGCTGTCAGAGAGAAGGAGCAATCGCTTGACAAAAGCAAAAATAGCGAATAACTTAGATAGGAGGGGGCTGAGATGAGGGTTTTATTCTGCGTATTTTTTACGGCGGTATTTTTATTGTCCGGAAAAACTGGGTTTTGCCAGGAGAGTGACGCTGTCGCAATATACACCAGTTATGGCGTCGTTACCCAGGTAGATTCAATCGGTTCCGTACTGGTAATAGATTCCGGGAATGAGGAGATGAAGTTTACCGTAGACCCGGAGACAAAGATCCAGCGCGGCGAGGACGATATAATGCTTGATGACCTCGAGTCAAACGACAACGTGAATGTGAAGTATTACAGGCTGGAGGACGGAGGTCTTAAGGCGGTGCTCATCAACGACAATAATATCGCCGCGAGTTTCTAAGATGGCGCAGATACGGCGCAAGCATGCGCGGTTGCCGTTAAACAGGGGATAAGCATAACATATGCCGGATAAAATCGTTTTTGATTATTCTAAAGAAGGCCTGGTGCGCGTAGAGTTAAGCGGGGACTGGAGGATTATGGCGGGATGCCCTTTGGCCGAAGAAGCCTTCAGCCGGATAAGTTCCCGCGGCGGAATATCCGGTGCCGAGTTGAGTGTTTCTCCCGGTTTTAAATGGGATAGCGCTTTTGTTTCTTTTCTTATACAGCTGGAGCATCTTTTAAAGGAAAAAAAGATTGCCCTTTCCGTCACCGGGCTGCCGGAGCATGCGCAAAAACTGTTCCTTATCGCGCAGCATCCGCAAATCGCGCATGGCGGGCATAAAGAGGGGACGAAGGAGCCGTTTTTTGATATTGTGGGAGGCGGCATTCTTAGGGCTAAATATGCCTTTTTGTCCGTGTTGGATTTCCTGGGGGAGATCGTGATTTCCTTCAACCGCCTTTTCCGCGGCAGGGCTTTTTTCCGCAAGGACGATTTTTTCCTCATTGTGCAGAGGTGCGGGATAGACGCGCTGGGGCTGGTTTCTTTGATTACTTTGCTGGTGGGGGTAATTCTTGCTTTTATCGGGGCGATACAGCTTAGGATGTTCGGGGCCCAGATTTATATTGCCGATATAGTAGGTATTGCCATGGTGCGCGTAATGGGGGCGGTAATGACCGCTGTTTTGATGTCCGGACGAACCGGGGCAAGTTTTGCCGCGGAACTGGGGATCATGCAGTCAAATGAAGAGATCGACGCTTTGAAGACGCTGGGCGTATCCCCTGTGGAGTTTCTGGTTGTGCCGCGCATACTGGCGTTGGCGGTAATGATGCCGCTTTTGACTCTTTATGCGGATTTGATGGGTATCATCGGGGGCTTTGTGATCAGTACGGCCATCCTCGGCCTTAATCCGGTGGAGTACATAAACCATACTTTGTCCGCGGTGAGCCTGACCAATCTCTGGCTGGGGCTTATTCATAGCTTTGTTTTTGGTTTGATTATTTCGGTTTCCGGCTGTTACCGCGGATTAAAGTGCGAGAGGAGTTCTGCGGGGGTCGGAGAGGCCACTACTTCGGCGGTGGTCACGGCGATAACTTATATAGTTATCGCTACAGCGGTAATTACCTTTGTTTGTCAAATAATAGGAGTATAATCATTGGAAACTGTAATCGAGGTAAAAAACCTGGATTTGGGTTATGACGGTTTTCCGGTCCTGCGCGGGATAGACTTCAGCGTCAAAAAAGGAGAGGTGTTCGTTATCATGGGGGGCAGCGGGTGCGGAAAGAGCACTTTGCTTAAAGCGATGATCGGGCTTAACCCTCCGCAGAAAGGGGAGATCCTCTACGGAGGGGTGGATTTTTGGAAGGCGGATGAGCAGAGGAGGCAGGGGATGATGCGCAGGTTCGGGGTGCTCTATCAGGGAGGGGCGCTCTGGAGCTCTTTGACCCTGCAGGAAAATGTCGCGCTTCCCCTTCAGATGTATTCCAGCCTTTCTGCCCCGCAGATCCAGGACCTCGCTATATTAAAACTCGGGCTTGTGGGGCTGGGCGCTTACGCGGATTTTTATCCTGTCGAGCTGAGCGGCGGCATGAAAAAAAGGGCGGGACTTGCCAGGGCTATAGCGCTGGACCCGGATATTATTTTTTTCGACGAACCTTCCGCGGGGCTGGATCCTCTCAGCTCCCGGGCATTGGACGATCTGATATTGGAATTGCGGGATAATTTAGGGGCGACTATAGTAGTAGTCACCCATGAACTCGCCAGTATTTTCGCTATCGCCGATAACTCGCTGCTTTTGGACGCCGATAGCGGAGGGGCTATTGCTCAAGGCAGCCCCGGGAATCTTTTGACTGGCTCTAAAGACCCGCGCGTAACAGGGTTCCTGACGCGGGGCGAGAAAAGGAGTTGACTATGAAGAAAGCGAACAAGACATTGATCGGCGCTTTTGTGGTGGGGGCGGCGGCTTTACTGGTTGTTGCCGTGACCGTCTTTGGATCAGGGGCGTTATTCAGTAAATCCGATAAGTACATTCTCTTCTTCGACGGTTCGGTAAAAGGACTTTCGGAAGGGGCCCCGGTAATTTTCCGCGGGGTAAAAATAGGCAATGTAAACAATATAAAGTTGATATACGATAAAAAAGAAGGGAATATCTTGATATCCGTGGTCATAGATGTGGAGCTGTCGCGGGTAAGCGGGATGCCCGATCAGTTCGGTTATCCCGATTATGAGCAAATGGTCAAACAGGGGTTGCGCGCGAAGTTAGAAATACAGAATTTTATTACCGGCCAATTGATGATAGGCTTTGATTTTTATCCGGACAGGCCTTATAAGAGCTACGCTATTTCCAGTAAATATCCCCAATTGCCCGCGCTCCCCATATCGCCGGATATCTTTGAGGCGATGAGCGATATTCCGGTAAAGAAGATTGCCGATGACCTCCAGCAGACAGTCAGCGGTATTAACAGGCTGGTAAATTCTGACGGGGTTATTGAGATGGAAAGGGCTTTAAGGGAAGTCTCCCAGGCCGCGCGTTCGGTGCGTCTTCTCACGGAGTATCTCGAACAGCATCCCGAGGCGCTGTTAAGGGGGAAGACTGTATCCAAAGGAGAGTGAGATGAAAAAACAGATATTTTATCCAGGCGTTGTATTGTTCTGCGGGTTGATTCTATTTGTTTTGTCCGGCTGCATTTGCGCGGGGAGCAGCCCCTCGCCGCGTTTTTACATGCTCAAATGCATGAAGGATGACGGGAGCGCGCAAAAATTCGATATGCCTGCCGGGGTGATAACTTCCGTAGGCCCGGTAAACATACCCCAGTACCTGGACCGTCCCCAGATCGTTACCGTTGACGGGAGGGGGTTGATGGGCATTTCTCAATTCGACCGCTGGAGCGAATCTCTCGATTCCGAGATAGCGCGGGCGATTAACTTGAACTTGAGCCGGATGCTCCCCGGCGGGGTATTCGAGCTGTTCCCGTGCAATTTTGCCATTCCTTTGAATTACCAGCTTATCGTTGAAGTCATGCGCCTCGAGGCGGATTTAAAGAACGAACTTTTGTTTGTCGCCCAATGGTCGATTATAGACGCCGATGCGAAAAAGATGGTATTTACCAGGAGGTCGGAATTCACCCGGCCGGTAAATCCGCATAATTACTCCGGCCTGGCGGATGCCTTAAGCGGCGCGGTGGAGGATCTCAGCGCGGAGATCGCCAAAGATTTATCCTCTTTGGCTAAAAAGCCTAAAGCCCCGCGCCAGGAGGGAGAAGGTCAATAGGCAGTCGGCGGATAAAAGGAGGAGAGAAGATGGAAGATAAAGGGGCAGGTAAAGAAGGCAAGAAGGGTTTTTTCTCAAAGATAGTGGATAAGCTGGATGAAGCGATGCGCCGGAAAGCGGAGAAATCGTGCTCCTGCTGCAATAAGGATAAATCCGGACAAAAATAATGCTTCAATTAAGCGTAGATTGGCTTGTTTATTCTTTCCTGGGGATGGACCCTTTGTCGGGCTGGGGCCAGGCGGTAAACTTCTTTATTTATGACTCGCTGAAGATACTCGTATTGCTCTTTGTGCTGATATCCCTGGTTGGCTTCCTGAGATCTTTCCTGCCTATGGATAAAATACGTGTTTATCTTTCCGCGCGGACGCCTATCCCTAATATAATCTCGTCTGTCTTCGGTGCGCTCACTCCGTTTTGCTCCTGTTCCTCTATTCCCGTCTTCTTCAGTTTCCTGCGCGCCCAGGTGCCTTTGGGCGCGGCGTTTTCTTTCCTGATCACTTCGCCCCTGGTCAATGAGTATCTTGTAGTGCTGATGCTCGGTTTCTTCGGTTTGAAGATCACCTTGCTTTATGTGCTTAGCGGAATAACCATAGGAACACTCTGCGGGATTTTCCTGGGAAGGATGAATCTCGAGCGTTTTCTTGAGTCGGACCTGTCCGGCAATGATGATGGCGGCTGCATGCCCGGAGAGAAAAAGGGGATGGCCGGACGCCTGGCTTCCGGCGTCTCCGAGGCCTTGTCCATAATAAAAAAACTCTGGGTTTGGATACTTGCCGGCGTGGGCCTGGGAAGTATTATCCATAATTTTGTCCCCCAGGAGCTTGTCCGCCACCTGATAAGCAGATCCGGCATTTTTAATGTGCCGATCGCCGCCGCCGCCGGAGTCCCTATGTACGGGAATTGCGCGGCAATTGTGCCGATCGCCGTAGCGTTATTCCAGAAAGGCCTTCCCTTGGGTACCGCTTTGGCTTTTATGATGGCGGTTTCCGCCTTAAGCCTTCCTGAAGCGATTATGTTAAGAAGGGCTATGCACCTTAAATTGATCGCGGTATTTTTCCTCACAGTCGCTTCGGCAATCGTGTTCACCGGTTATCTTTTTAACTTTCTCCAGAAGATATTAGTCTAAAAATGATCGTTTTCCTGTTGATTCTTACGCTGGCTATTTTTATCCTCGCTTATTTTAAATACGGAAATTTTCTCTCCCGCCTGTTCGACCTGGATGACCGCAACCGCCCTCCTTCGGATACCATGCGTGATGGAGTCGATTATCTGCCGGCCCCCGCCACCGTGCTCTTCGGCCATCATTTTTCCTCTATTGCCGGAGCAGGGCCTGTGCTTGGCCCGATAATCGCCGCTTTGGCGTTTGGCTGGCTGCCTGTTTGGCTTTGGGTTGTGGTGGGCGCTATTTTTATAGGAGGCGTGCATGATTTTTCCAGCCTGGTCATCTCTATACGCAACCGGGGCAGGTCGATTGCCGAGATAGCGAATATTTATATGTCCAGGCGTTCTTACCGCCTGATGCTCGTTTTCATATGGTTTACCCTGGTTTATATAATTACCGTTTTTGCCGACCTGGCTGCCGCGGCTTTTGCTTCCGATGGAGGGGTGGCCAGTTCTTCCTGTATATTCATAGTTTTGGCCGTTGCCTTCGGGTTGTCCCTTTACCGCCTGAGGATTCCGCTTCTTCCGGCGACAATCATTTTCGTGCCCCTGCTTTTTTTCTCGGTTTGGTTCGGTCAAGCCATACCGTTGAACGCCATGCCTCCCTTGTTCGGAAGCAGCGTGAATACCTGGAGCGCGCTGCTTATCGTTTATTGTTTCATTGCTTCAGTGGCCCCGGTCTGGATTCTTCTGCAGCCGAGGGATTACCTTTCGAGTTTCCTGCTGTATGCTTCGGTATTGGGAGGGTCTCTGGGTATTATATTCGGAGGATTCGATTTAAAATACCCTGTTTTTACCGGTTATAGTTCCTCGAGCCTCGGCCCGATATTCCCGCTTCTTTTTGTTACTGTTGCCTGCGGGGCGATCAGCGGATTCCATTCGATAGTTGCCAGCGGGACATCCTCCAAACAAATCAGGAAAGAAACCGATTCTCTTCCAATAGGTTACGGTGCCATGTTGGTTGAAGGACTGGTTGCGGTTGTGGCGCTGAGCACAGTCATGGTGATTGGCGCCGGAAGCCCTCTTTCAAGAAGCGATCCGTTGGCGGTTTATGGCGCGGGAATGGCTAAGTTCCTTTCTATATTCGGGATTCCGGAGAAATACGGAGGATCGCTGGGGATTCTTGCTTTATCGACCTTTATTTTGACTACCCTTGATACCGCTACCCGGCTTAGCCGTTATGTTTTTCAGGAGTTTTTTTCTCTGAAGAATAAGGCCGACCGTTTTATTGCCACCGCGGCTACTTTGGTCCTGCCGACAGTGCTTGTGCTCACGGACATAAAGGATGCCCAGGGTAATGTTATCCCGGCCTGGAAATCGATATGGCCAGTTTTCGGTTCCGCTAATCAGCTCCTGGCCGGCTTGGCGCTTATGGTCGCCGGCCTGTGGCTGAGAAAAAAAGGAAAGCCTTCGTGGTTTGTGCTTTTGCCTATGATATTCATGCTGGTTACCGCCTTTTCCGCGTTGTGCGATACGGTTTTGAGGTACAGATTCGGTATCCTGGGCCTGGTCGGGGCGGTGCTTTTGTTCTTGTCTTTCCTGCTTGTCCTGGAAGCGGCAAGAATATTCTTGCCGGCGGCGGAGAAAAGGATATAATGATTCCATAGTTTCGAAAAAACATGATATAGTAAAAAGATGCAGGAGGTTTCGAGATGGCAGGATTTTTCGCTCAAACGGCTTGTTTTGATATAAGCGGTTTGAGTTTTTTTATTTTTGGGAGGTTTAGATGCGCATCCACATGAAACTCATTGTTCAGACCTGCGTGCTTTTCCTGATCGCCACCACCTTGTTTTTCTTCTATATAAGGCTGGAATTCAAGAAGGCCGCTGTTTTGTTCCAAAGCCAGAGAAGCGGCATCGAGACCACCTTTGACAGGATAGCAAAACTTAAGTCTAAAACCCTGGAAACGGTTGCCGTAGATTACACTTATTGGGATGAGATGGTAGGTTACGCGAGGAGGCCGGATAAGGAATGGGCGGAGGAAAACCTGCGTACCGCCGTTTCCACCTATGGGGCGGATCTCCTGGCGGTTTACGCCAAAGATTCCCGTCCGGTATCCCACTTTTCTTCAAAAGGCAACGATTCATTGTATGAAGCCTTGGAAAATAACCTGGATCAGGGTTTTTTCTCCAAAGAGGGAAGGGTAACGCATTTTTTTATTTATACTCCGGCGGGGTTGTTCGAAGTCTATGCCGCTTCGATCCATCCTACCGCCGACCCGGAGAGAAAAAGCGACCCCCAGGGGTATCTGTTTGTCGGCAAAGTATGGAACCGGGAATATATCGATGAGATCTCGCGTATTACCGGCTGCAATTTGCAGATCGTTTACCCTTACGGGAAAGCGACCCTGGTGAATAAAAATAAATACAGGGAGGAAGTTATACAGTTTTCTAGGGTGCTCCGGGGATGGAATGATCTTCCGGTGGCAAGAGTGGATGTCACCCGGGTATCGCAAAGCGTAATTGAATTCAAGGAGATGTCCAGGCAGGAGCTCATTCTTGTTATAGTCTTCGCTTTGTTCATAGTCCTGGTATATATACGCTTTATCCTGAAGTGGGTCCATGACCCCCTGGCTTTGATATCCCGGGCGCTCAAGGAGAATAACCTTAAGTATATCGTCGGCATGCAGTCTGGTAACAACGAATTTGCCGAAATCGCCAGGCTGATTTTCAAATTTTCGGAGAACAAAATCCAGCTTGCCAGGGAGATAGAGCTGCTTAAAGCGGCCGAGGACCAGCTCGAGAAGGAGCGCGACCGCGTCCAGGAGTATCTGGATATAGCGGGGGTTATGATTATGATCCTTGACCAGGAGGGCATAATCAGCATGATAAACAAGAAAGGCTGCGCTATCCTCGGCTATGAAGAGAGCGAGCTTTTGGGAAAAAACTGGTTTGAGCTGTGCCTGCCGGAAGAGAACCGCCGGGAGATCTCCGGGGTGTTCAATGACCTGGTTGCGGAGAATCCTTCCGCCAGAGAGTATTATGAGAATTATGTACTGCGCAGGGACGGAAAACTGCGCATGCTCGCTTTCCATAACGCTGTCCTCAAGAATAAATCCATGAAGACTGTAGGGATACTTGTTTCGGGGGAGGACATAACCAAGCGCAAGGAGGCGGAAAAAGAGCTGCGCAGGGTTTCCGAAGAGCTGCGGGTGATCATAGATTCTTCGCAGAGCATGATTATGCGTAAAGACAGGGATAACCGTTTTGTCCTCGTAAACAAGGCCTTTACGGAAAAGATCGGCTTGCCCAGGGAGCAGATAGAGGGCAGGAGCGCTTTCGATCTGTTCCCGGCTTATGCGCAGAGGTACTGGAAAGACGATTTAGAGGTGATAGAGACCAATACGAAGAAGCTGAATATCCTTGAGTATATGGAGACGGATAAGGGGCTGATATGGCTGCATACGGATAAGGTTCCTTACATCGACGATAACGGCAATATAATAGGGGTAATAAGTTTTTCCCTGGATATCACGGAGTATAAACAGGCAGTGGAGAAGCTGCGCGAGAGCGAAGAGCGCTACCGGGTGGTTTTTAATAGTTCTTACGATGCCTTAATGACCCTGGACCCGCAGAGTTTAAGGTTTACTTCCGGCAACGCGGCGGCCATAAAGCTTTTTGGGTTAAAAGACGAAAACGAGTTTATCAACCTTTGCCCGTGCGATATTTCACCCGAGTTCCAGCCTGACGGGATGAGCTCGGACGAAAAAGCCCGGAAGATGTGGGAGATTGCGGTCCGTGACGGAGGATGTTATTTTGAGTGGGTGCATAAAAGGCGCGACGGGACCGAGTTTCCCTGTTTAGTGCTGCTTAGTGTATTTTCTTGCGGGGACAAGAAGATAATACATGCGAGTGTCCGGGATATAACCGAAAGAAAAAAGATAGAGGATGAATTAAACCGCAAGACGGAGCTCCTGGAGGCCCAAAAGGAGGCCTCTCCGGACGGGTTGCTTGTAGTGGATGAAAACGGGCAGAAGGCGCTGGTGAACAGGCGGCTGATCGAATTATGGGAAGTGCCTAAGGAGATCGAAGAAGACAAGAATGACGAGAGCCTCCTGCGTTTTGTTACGGGCAAGGTGAAAAACCCGGAGAAGTTTCTTGAAAAGGTAAACTATCTGTATTCCAATAAAGAAGAAAAAAGCCGCGATGAAGTGGAATTCAAGAACGGGATGTTCCTGGAAAGATATTCTTCGCCGGTTATCGACAAGAACGGTAAATACTTCGGGCGCATCTGGACCTTCCGCGACATTACGGAGCTTAAACAGGCGGAGCAGGAGCTGAAAAAAGACCTGCATGACCTGGAGGTTTTTTATAAGGCTTCCATAGGCAGGGAGGAGAGGATATTGGAATTAAAGAAGCAGATCAAGGAACTGGAAAGCAGGTTGAAAAAATGAACGTCGGATTGATCCGGAGACGCTTATGTCGGTAGTCCTGTTTTTTTATGGCCTGGCTTTTATAGCCATGGGGGTGATTTTTGTCTCCATCCCCAGGAACAAGGATTTTCTGGGCATATTGGATAACCTGTGGTTTCTCGCCGCCTTTGGTTTCATCCGCGGGATAAATGCCTGGATAAATATGCTTGTCATAAATCCGGGACGCATGAATGCAAAGATCCTGTCCATGTCGAGTGCCGTTCTTTTGCCGGTATCTTTCCTTTTTATATTAATTTTCGCTGTTCTGAATCTCCGGCAGAGCTTTCCCAAATGTAAATGGCTGCGTTTTATTCCGCTGCTCTGCCTGATACCCTGGTTTGCCGTTTCCGCGGGAGGAAAAGGCGCGGCTGTTTCTAACATAGCGGCGCGTTATTTTATATGCCTGCCCGGGATGATCCTGCTCTTGGCCGATATTGCCAGGAGGGCGGTCTTGTTCAAGAAGGAATCCCCCCGGTTCGTTTTCCTGAGCGCGGTAACATTCATTTCCTCCGGCGCCTTATATGCCGTTGTTGCCGGCATCATTGTCCCGCAGGCGGATTTTTTCCCCGCCTCCGTATTTAATTACTCCAATTTTATCATGATCTTTGGTTTTCCCGTTCAGGTGATAAGGATACTTTGCGTCCTGGTTATGACTGCTGCCGTTTTCGGCATGACCGGAGTATTCTATAAGGACGGGGAAAAGGTGCGCCTGGTCGGGGGAGTAAGAAGGAAGGTGTTGATTTTTACCGCCCTGTTCAGCGCCGTCTTTCTGATCGCCAGCGTGTTAATGTTTTATTTATCGGGGCTGTTTACTTTGCGCCAGTCGACTTTCCGGCACCAGCAGGCGATCGTGCAATTGATGGCCGGTTACGTAGGCGAGATGATAGAGTCTGAGGTAGAGGAGCTTGAGAACTATGTGGCTTATCCGAATATATGGGTTCCTGCCATAGAAGATGCAAACAAAAGGTATGCCGGCCTGAGCGATAAGGAGATTCAGGATTATCTCAGGGGCATGAATGAAGAATGGACGCGGGCTGCCCCGGACAGCCGGCTGGTGTCCAGGTATACCGCCGTGCCTGTTTTGGGAAAGAGGCTCGGGAAATTTATCGAGAGAAAAGGCAATATTGCGGAAATGTTCTTTACCGATAAATACGGCGGGCTTATCCTGGCTTCCGGCAAGACAGACAAGTTTTACCAGGGGGATAAAGACTGGTGGGGAAGGGTTTTTGCCGGGGGGAAGGGCGGCATCTTTATAGGGGATTTGGAGTTTGACCAGGCGGAAAGGGAATGGTCGATCACCATATGCATACCTGTATATGGCGGGGATTCCGCTTTGATCGGGTTCTGCGGGGTCGTGTATAACACCTTGAAGTTTTCCGAAGCCGTTTCCCGTTTCAGGATCGGGCTTACCGGGTATGCCATATTGTTCGATGAACACGGCGGGATTATCTGCCAGAGCGGCCATAAGCCGATCAGGGCGGAAGGAAAAGTTTTTCCTGAGTGGAAGATTATCAAAAAAGAGGAGCAGGAGAAGGATCCCCGTTTTTTCGCGTATGTGCGCCATGGCTCGGGAGGGGTTTTCTTCGCTTCCTGGTCCGTTGTTCCTTCGGAACTTTTAATACAGCAGGGGGTAAAATGGACTGCGTGCGTGGAGCAGAATACCAGGGAGATATTCGGTAACCAGGAGTTCATGCTCCTGCTTTATTCCATGGTATTGTTTATCGTGCTGGCGGTTTTGTCCGTGTATTTCAGTTTCCTGATGATGCGCCTGTTGATACGCCCGATCGAGAATATGCGTTTGGGTTTGCATGAGATTTCCATGGGCAACTTGAATTACCATCTGAATTTAAAAGGCGGTGATGAATTCGAGGATCTTTCGGATTCTTTCAACGCTACTACCGATACGCTGCGCCAGACCCTGGTTTCGAAAGACGCCCTGGAGGGGGAGGTCGCCGAACGCAAACAGACGGAAGACGAGCTTAAACAGGCCAGGGATAAGCTGGAAAAACAGGCCGAGGAGCTTAACCTGCAGTTGAAGGAGGCGGCCAGGGCGCATGAGATAATGATGAGCATGCTTGAAGACAATAACGATATCAGGGACGCGCTGGAGAAGAGCCTGGCGGAATTAAAACAGACCCAGGAGATGATGCTTCAGGTAGGCAAGCTCAGCGCGGTAGGCCAGTTGGCCAGCGGCGTAGCGCATGAGGTAAAAAACCCCTTGGGTATTATTCTCCAGGGGATAAATTATCTGGAAAAGAAGATACCGTCCGGCAGGCAGGATATCGGAGAGGTGCTCGTGATGATGAAGAATGGCATAGACCGGGCGGACAGGATAATCAACGGATTGCTCGATTTCTCCAAGTCGAACAAGCTTGATTTCAGGCCCGAAGATATAAATTCCGTATTGGAGAATTCGATAAACCTGGCCCAGCTTTCCTCGAGATTTTCGGATGTGCAGGTCGTAAAGGAGCTGGGGTCAAGCCTTCCCAAGGTCAAAATCGACAAGAATAAAATGGAACAGGTGTTCATCAATATCCTGGTGAATGCCGCACAGGCCATAGAGAATAAAGGTACGATCACTGTGCGCAGCTATGTCGCCAAGCTGGAAAAAGTGGAGAAGTCCAGGATAAACAAGGACGCTGATTGTTTTTCGGCCGGCGAGGAAGTCTTGAAGGTCGAGGTGGAGGATACAGGGGAGGGGATTTCCGAAGAAAACCTGAACAAGATATTCGACGCCTTTTTCTCCACCAAGGGCCCTAAGGGAGGGGCGGGTTTGGGAATGGGGATCTGCCTGAGCATAGTGGATATGCACAAGGGGCTGATCGATGTGGATAGCAGGCCGGGTAAGGGCACCAAGGTCACCATTACCTTAAAGCTGCTGGAAGACGGCAAATGCCCGATAGGAGCCGACGGAAGGACAGGGCCTTAAAATGAACGCCGGAAGAGAAAGTTAAGCCGAGGAGGAAGAGATGCCCAAGAAGAAAATTATGATCGTAGATGACGAAATCGATTTTACCAGGCTGCTGAAAACCAACCTTGAGGAATCCGGCAAATTCGAAGTTATGACGCTGCCTAACGCCAATGATATCATAACGCAGGTGCATACCTTCAGGCCCGATGTAATTCTTTTGGATATCCTTATGCCGGGGATAAAGGGCATCGAGGTGTGCGAGATGCTGAATCAGGATATAGTTGGCAGGTCGATCCCGATTATTATTATCTCCGCTTTGGTCAAAGAGGCGGATAAATACAAGGCTTACAAGGTGGGGGTTGTCGATTACATGGAGAAGCCGATCGAACTGGACCGGCTGCTTATGAAGATAGAGAAATATATCAGTTTTAAGCATGACGCTTAAACACTCTTGTCTCATTTAGCGCTTCCCGCCAGAATAATTGTTTTTGCCCGCCCGTTTCCGGCAAGCAGGCCGATTTTGTGTTGACAAAATATCGAAAAAGTAATAATTATATATCTATATTTCCAAAAAGGAGGGTATATGAATACGGGTCTTACTGCGATCAATGAAAAAGTACAAAAGGAAAGCCTGTTTGTGCAAAGCCTTATCGCTGAAATGGGCAAGGTTATCGTTGGGCAAAAGTACCTTATCGAGAGGCTCCTGGTGGGCCTTTTTGCCAACGGCCATATACTTGTGGAAGGCGTGCCCGGGCTGGCCAAGACCTTGTCCATCAAGACGCTGGCTCAGACGATAAACACCAAATTCCAGAGGATACAATTTACACCCGATCTTCTCCCCGCTGATTTGATCGGCACGCTTATTTATAACCCCAAAGACGGGGAGTTTTCCACCAAAAAAGGCCCTATATTCGCCAACGTCATCCTGGCGGACGAAATAAACCGCGCTCCGGCAAAAGTGCAGAGCGCATTGCTTGAAGCCATGCAGGAGAGGCAGGTAACCATAGGAGAGAATACCTTTAAGCTTGACGATCCATTTTTGGTAATGGCCACACAGAACCCGATAGAACAAGAGGGCACTTATCCCCTGCCGGAGGCCCAGGTTGACAGGTTCATGCTTAAGATCAATATCACTTATCCGGACATGGATGAAGAGCACAAGATTATCAAGCGTATGGGTTTTACGGATAAGAAAAACGAAGTCAAGGCTGTCGTGGAACCGCAGGATATAGTCAGGGCGCGCGGCGTGGTGGATGAGGTTTATATGGATGAGAAGATAGAAAAGTATATCCTGGACATAGTCTTTGCCACGCGCCAGCCGCAGAAATATAAACTAAACGATATCTCAGGGATGCTGCAGTACGGCGCTTCCCCCCGGGCGAGCATATGCCTTATGCTTGCTTCCAAGGCTTACGCCTTTATCCAGGGCAGGGGGTATGTTACTCCCCAGGATGTAAAGTCAATCGGCCCCGATGTCTTGCGCCACAGGGTGATCGTCAGTTATGAGGCGGAGGCAGAGGAGAAGACCTCCGATGACATAATCAAGAGAATATTTACGGATATAGAGGTTCCTTAGAGAGACATGATACCCAAGGAAGTCCTGAAAAACATCCGCCGCATACAAATAACTACTTCCCGCATGGTAACCGATGTCTTTGCCGGGCAGTACCAGAGCGTATTCAAAGGCAAAGGCATGGAGTTCGATGAGGTGCGTCAATACCAGCCGGGGGATGAGATCCGTTCCATAGACTGGAATGTTACCGCCAGGATGGGAGCCCCGTATATAAAGAAATTCGTGGAAGAGAGAGAGCTTACCGTGATGCTCATGCTGGATATGTCGCCTTCTTCTTTTTTCGGCACTTCCAAACAGCTTAAGATGCGCCTTGCCGCGGAAATCTGTTCTCTGCTTGCCATGGCCGCGATAAAAAATAACGATAAAGTCGGGTTTATCGCTTTTACCGACAAGATTGAGAAATTTATCCCTCCGCGCAAAGGCCTGCGCCATGTCCTGCGCATCGTCAGCGAGGCTTTATACTTCAAGCCTTCCGGGAGAAAAACCGATATTGCCGCCGCCTTGGAGTATTTGAACAGGGTCACCACGCGCAAGACAGTCGCTTTCGTGATTTCCGATTTTTATGCCCCTGATTTCAAGAATATGCTGGCAGTGAGCAATAAACGCCACGATATCGTGGCGATTACCGTTACCGACCCGAGAGAGCTGGAGCTTCCGGATACGGGAATAGTCATGCTGGAGGACCTGGAGAGCGGGGAAAGCTTTACAGTGGATACCTCTGACAGAGAATTGCGTGAAAGATACAGCCGGGACGCCGGGCAAAGACAGAAAGACAGGGAAATGCTCTTTCGTTCCGTAAACGTGGATAGTATAGACGTAAGGACAGATATGCCTTATGCGCAGAGCCTGTTCAGGTTCTTTAAGACCAGGGAGAGGAGACTGAGGATAAGATGAAGAGTAAGCCTAAAATAACCCTTACCTTAATTATAGCAGCTGCGTTAATTTCAGGTTCGATCCTTGCCGGGAAAGCGCTCAAGATTCGGGGCGTTTCGCAAAATTCCGCATGGACGGACAAAATGCAATTAGGGTACGCGAATACGCTATTGTCCAAGGGGCTGTATGCGGACGCCGCACGGGCCTTCGAAGCATACGTGGACGGAGGAGGGTCAGATAAAAAAGAGATGGCCAGCGTGTGCAATAAGCTGGGGAATATCTACATGGGTTTGAAGGATTATGAAAAAGCGTTGTCCAGTTTTTACAAAAGCGAAATGCTTGATCCGGACTCAGGCTATAAACAGGAGATGAACCAGAAGATAGTCAGCGCTTTGGAAAACCTGGGTTTAAACCAGCAGGCCCAGTATGAATTGGAGAGCCGCACATCCCTTAATCCGAAGGAACAAAAGAAGGAGAATATCGCCGTGAGGATCGGAAAAAGGGAGATTACCAACGAGGAGATAGAATTGTCTATAAGCCGGCTTCCCGAACAGGTAAGGAGCCAATTGAACAACAAAGAAGCCAAGCTGAAGTTTATCCGGGATTATGTTGCTACAGAGGTGCTTTATGAGAAGGGTAAAAAACTGGGATTGGATAAAGATCCCGGCATTCGCGCCTCGGTGGAGGATTATAAGAAACATCTCGTATTGCAGTCGCTGATCGGCAGCGAGATAAAGAAGGAGCTGAAGATTGCCCCGGAAGACGTTGCCTTGTATTACAAGGCAAATAAAGATAAATACGGCATTCCGGAGAGAGCCAAGGTTTCTTTTATCTGCCTCGACGGCCCTGCCGATAGCGGGCGCGCTTCGAGCGAGCTTAAGCAGGGCAAAGGACAGGAAATCAAGCTGTGGATTGATTCTAATACCGTTTCCCTGCCGGAGGGCATAGGGGATTCCAGGGAGGCGGTAGCGAGCATCCTTAAGCAGGGCAAGGGGGGCGTAGCGGGCCCGGTCAAGATTGGCGATAAATGGTATATGTTTATCGTGAACGAAAAGGAAGCGGGAGGAGAGAAGCCTTTCGAGATGGTCAAAGACAAGGTGGAAGGCGATTACCGCCTCTCCAAGGAACAGCAAATACTCCAGTCGATAGTAGATAAGGCCATGGAGCAGCAGGAAGTCGAAATCTTGTACCAGCCTAAAACAGAAAATGACAAGACAGGCGAATAAACACATTTTTTTGCTCGCCGGCATCATTTTATCTGCGGCGCTTTCGATGCCCGGTTGCGCCAAAGGGAACAAAGAACCTCCTGCGCCTGCCGCAGTAAAGGCGTCCGTGGATAAAACAGCCGTTTCCATCGGAGATAAAATAAAATATACCCTGTCGATCGAAAAGGATAAGGGCGTAGAGGTGGAGTTGCCGGTATTCGGGGATAACCTGGGTAACTTTGCGATAAAGGATTTCGGTTCCGCAAAAAAGAACCTGTTCTCCGGCAGGGAGATAATATCCAAATGGTACATTCTGGATACCTATATTACCGGAAAGGCCGCAATACCGCCGGCGGTGATAAAATACAGGAAAAAAGGGCAAAATGACTGGAGCAGGGTTGAAAGCGGAGAGGTCTCCGTAGAGGTAAAAAGCCTCCTTGGCGGCTCCGGGGAGGCTGTCCAGATGCGCGGCATAAAAGGCCCGGTAACCCTGCCCTCTCCTTTAAACAAAATTTTTATTTTCGCCGGGCTGTTGTTTTTGTGCCTTTTATCCGGTGCTTATATTTATTATGCAAGAAAGAAGAAAGGCGGACAATGCATACCTTCTAAGCCCGCCCACCAGACGGCTTACGAACAACTTGAGGCTTTGAAGGCTAAGGATTACGCCGGGCGCGGGTTGATCAAGGAGTATTACAGCGAGATCTCCGATATTATCAGGCATTATCTCGAGGATAGATTCAAGCTCAGGGCTCCGGAAATGACTACCGAGGAGTTCCTGGCCGGCGCCAGGGAGGCCCAGGAGCTTGGCGGAGAAGCCAAGAACCTCCTTAAAGAATTCCTGCTTTGCTGCGATTTGGTAAAATTCGCCAAGTATGCCCCGTCCCGGGATGAGGCGGATGCTATCTTTGATTCGGCGAAGAACTTTATAGACCAGACAAAAGAAAATGAGCCTGCATAACCCGTCAGTTTTAATTCTGATTCCGTTACTAATCGCATTGTTCGTTTTGCGCATGCGCAGGGGGCCTCGGCGTCAGCCGGGATTAAAGTTTCCCTATGGAGGCCTGCTGGGCAAACCCGGGACTTCCCTGAAACTTAAACTCAGCAAGAGCCTGGTCTATTTCAGGCTTGTTGCCGTTATACTGCTTGTATTGGCTCTGGCCAGGCCGCAGACTCCGGTTGCCGATTCCAAGGTGCAGTCGGAAGGCATCGATATAGTATTGGCCATAGACTGTTCTACCAGCATGCTCGCCGAAGACTTTAAGCTTGGCGCGCAGAGGCAGAACAGGATAGAGGTGGTAAAGAGCGTGGTAAAGGATTTTATCATGGGGCGCAGGAATGACCGTATCGGCATCGTAGCTTTCGCCGCCCGGGCATATACAGTATGCCCGCTGACCCTGGATTACGGCTGGCTGCTGGATAACCTGGCAAGGGTTAAGACCGGGCTGGTGGAAGACGGAACGGCGATAGGCTCGGGTATCGCAACTTCTCTGAACCGGCTCAGGGATTCCGGGGCCAAGAGCAAGGTAATCATTTTGCTCACCGACGGAAGGAATAATACCGGGGATATCTCCCCTTTAACCGCCGCAGAGGCGGCCAAGGCCCTTAAAATAAAGATTTATACCATCGGGGCCGGGTCAAAAGGCCCGGTGCCTTACCCGGTAAAAGACTTTTTCGGCAATACCGTTTACCAGCCCGTGGAGATAGATATCGATGAGGATGCTTTGATAAAAATCGCGGATATGACCGGGGGCAGATACTTTAGGGCGACGGATACGCAAAGCCTGCGCAATATATACAAAGAGATAGACAGCCTTGAGAAGACGTCAATAGAAGAAAAGGGTTATCTGGAATACAACGAATTGTTCGGAGGATTCGCCGTGGCGGCGTTGTTGCTTTTGCTCATGGAGATACTCCTGTCCAATACCATTTTAAGGAAGATCCCATGAGATTTGCCGCCGCAGGTTTTTCTTTCTGGTTTGCGCTAATCCCCTTGCTGGTACTTTTTTACATCTGGTCCGCCAGGGCGCGCGGTTCGGTTATGGAAAAATTTGCCCATAAGGAGCTCCTGGAAGAGCTGTCCTCCCGCCTTGACCGCAGGAAAAGATCGTTGAAGATTATCTTGATTATCCTGGCTGCGGCGCTTATTCTTTTTTCCCTTATGCGGCCGCAATGGGGTTTTCACTGGGAGGAGGTTAAACGAAAAGGCGTGGATATACTGATCGCCCTGGATACCTCAAAGAGCATGCTTGCCGAAGACGTGAAACCGAGCAGGTTCGAGCGTTCCAAACTGGCGATCAGGGATTTGGTGCGCGGGTTAAGAGGGGACAGGATAGGGCTTATCGCTTTTTCCGGGAGCGCTTTCTTGCAGTGTCCGCTGACCCTGGATTACGGAGGATTCCTGCTTTCTTTGGACAATACCGGAATAGATACTATCCCCAAAGGCGGCACTTCCATAACCAGCGCGATCAGGGAAGCGATAAAAAGCTATGAAGGCGGACAGAAGAAATATAAAACCCTGGTTATCATTACTGACGGTGAAGACCATGAAGGGGATGCCGGGCAAGCCGCCGAAGAGGCAAAAAAGGAGGGGATTACCATATTCTGCATAGGCATAGGCACTAAAGAAGGAGATATCATCCCGATCACGGACGAATCCGGGCAGAAGGGTTATCTTAAAGACAGCCGGGGGAACGTGGTCAAGTCCCGCCTTGATGAAACCAGTCTCCAGAAGGTAGCCCTTGAGACCGGCGGAGTGTATGTGAGGGCCACAAACGCGGATTTCGGGCTGGATGTGATTTACCGCCAGAGGATATGCAAAATGGAAAAGAGGGAACTGGAAACCAGGATGAATAAGCATTATGAAGAACGGTTTCAGGTATTCCTTGGCATGGCCCTGCTGTTGCTTTTGGCAGAGTATTGCTTGAGTGAAAACAAGACGACCGGGAGAGCTCCTTAATGAGGAAGGCCCTGTTCAGCTTAGCGCAATTATTATTCCTTATTTGCCTTGCGTATCTTCCTTTGTTCGCCGAAGACGGACCCGGCCTGGTGCGCAAAGGGAATAATTCTTACAGGCAGAAACAATACGACCAGGCCCTTAAGTTTTATAATGAGGCGCAGATAAAATCCCCCGGCGCCCCTGAGATAGAGTATAATATAGGAATAGCCCGGTATGAAAAAGGGGATTATCCTTCGGCCGTCAAGTCATTTGAAAAGGCCACTTTTTCCAAGGATAAGGTTCTTGAGTCTAAGGCAAATTTCAACATCGCTAATTCAAAATACAAGCTCGGAAAGCTGAAAGAAAATACCGACCTGCAAGAGACGGTAGGACTGTTGCGTCAATCGCTCGATTATTATAAAAGAGCGATAGAGCTGGATTCTAAAGATACGGATTCCCGGGTAAACCATGAGTTAGTCGAAAAAGAATTGAAACGGATCCTGGATAAGTTGAAACAGGAACAGGATAAGCAGAAAGAGCAATCCGGGGAAGATAAGGAAAACAGGGAACAGGATAAATCAGGCCGGCAAGGCAGCCAGCAGGGAGAAGGCAAGAGCAAGCAGGATTCCCGGGGATCGTCCGGCCAAGAGAAAAAGGAAGAAGAGGATAAGGGCAGACAGGAAGCCGAGGCATCATCCCCGGAAGAGCGGAAGGAAAGCGGGGAGGATAAACAGGAGGCGCAGGCCGGGCAGGTCGAAACGGGGAAGGAAGAAAATGCAGCAGAGCCGTCAAGCGGACAGCCTGCGGCTGAGGCTAAAGAGATGTCCGAGAGAGAGGCGAAGATGCTTCTGGACGGTTACCGGCAGGATGAGGGCGGCGCGGGCAGAATAGAAGACAGAGGCAAGGGTGGGCGCGCGCAGGAAGTTCTTAAGGATTGGTAGCAGAGCTAAAACTTATGGGCAGATTATTTAAATATATAATTTCAGGCGTGTTTCTTGCGTGCTGTTTCCTGGTTTATGCGCCTGCCGGTTGTTATGCCAAAGATACCGGTTTTGAAGCGGTAGTAGACAGGGATAAGGTGTCTTTAGGCGCTTCTGTGCGCCTGTCGCTGGTTTTTAACAACCAGCAAAATCTGCCGGCTCCGGAGTTACCGGCAATAGAAGGTATCCAGATGCGTTATCTCGGGCCGTCTACGATGATGTCCATAGTCAACGGCAAAGTTTCCGGTTCGGTCACGCATAACTACCTGCTTTTGCCTATGAAGGCGGGTGTTTTTAAACTGGGGCCGTTCAAATTCGAACATGACGGAAATAAATATGTTTCTAACCAGGTCACCCTGGAGGTCGCAGAAGGCCAGGTCCAGCAGCAGCAAAGTGCCGTTTCGCAGCCTGCGGCGCAGAGACAGGATCCGGGATTGAAGGATTTGAACGACAGGCTGTTTGTAACGGCGCAGGCAAAGAAAGACAAGCTTTATTTGAATGAATCGGTTCCCCTGGCCGTAAAACTGTATGTCAATAAACTCGGAGTCAGGGATATACAGTATCCGGAGTTCGGACATGAGGGTTTTTCGGTAAGCGCCTTCGATAAACCCAAGCAATACCAGGAAACGTTGAACGGGGTGGTTTTCGACGTAATAGAGTTCGATACTTATATATTCGGGTTAAGGCCGGGAGAATATAATCTCGGCCCGGCCGGCATAAAATGCAACATGATTGTACGCAAGCAGCCGCAGCGCAGGTCTCCTTTTGGGTCAGACAGCGCATTCGATTCCGGCATCTTCGATGATTTCTTCGGCAGGTATGAAACTTATCCGCTGGAGCTCAAATCCAAGGATATCGCGTTTACTGTTTTACCCCTGCCTCAGGAGGGCAGGCCTGCGGATTTCTCCGGGGCAACAGGCAGCTTTGATTTTCAGGCGAGCGCTTCTCCCCTGGAGGTGAAATTAGGCGATCCGATTACGCTCAATATGGCAGTAAGCGGAGAAGGAAATTTCAATACCGTGGGCGCCCCTAAACTCGGATCCAGAGAGTATTTCAAGGTGTATGAAGCCCAGGCAAAGCAGGAAGCCGGGGAGAAAAAATTCGAGCAGATAATCATGCCGCTTAGCCTGGAGGCCAAGGAGGTGCCGGCTTTATCATTCTGTTGTTTTGATCCGGAATCGGGACAGTACAAGACCATCACCCGCGGCCCTTTCCCTATAAAAGTAGTCAAACCCGATAAGGAAGAAGAGCTTAAGATAGTTGAGAACAGGCAGGAAGAAACGCCTCTTGTGGCCCCAAATGAAGAAAAACTTGGCAGGGATATAGTCTATATCAAGGATGCGCCCGGGCCGATGACGAGAAAGGGAGAATATCTTTATAAGAATAAGCTGTTTCTGTTCTCCCAGTCCGCCCCGTTGTTATTGTATCTGTTCATTTATATTTTGTATAAGAAGATGAAGAGAATGAAAACCGATATAAAATACGCCAGGGGATTACTCGCCCCCAGAAAAGCCGGTTTGGGGCTCAGGCAGGCGAAGAGGTATCTGGAGAAGGGGGATGCTCCGAGGTTCTATGACACTTTATTTACTACTATGCAGGAATATATAGGGGATAAGTTCCACCTTTCCTCGAAAGGCATAACTATAAGCGTTGTAGATGAAGAGCTGCGCAAAAAGGACATTCCCGAAGAGGTGCTTGCCAAGCTGAGAGACATATTCCGGGAATGCGATATGGCAAGGTACGCTTCATCGCAGTTCACCCCGGATAAGATGTCCGCTGCCTTAAGGAACCTTGAAGAGGCCATAGATTATTTGCAAAGAAGGAGAGTATGAAAAAGGCAATCTTAGCGGTACTGCTGTTGTTTATCCAGGTTCCGTTTTATACGCAAGAGGCGTATTGCCGGCAGGATGCCCAGGTAAATTCCCCGAGAGCGCTCTTTTACCGGTCGAATATCAATTATCAGGATGGTAAATATGCTCTGGCGATCGAAGGGTATGAGGATATTATTTCTTCCGGGTGGGAGAGCGGCAATCTTTATTATAACCTTGGCAACAGTTATTTTAAAAAGGGAGATATAGGGCTTGCTATCGTAAACTATTACAGGGCAATGAGTTTTATCCCTAATGATAGTGATTTAAGATCTAACTATAGATTTGCCCTGCAGACTCTCAAGATAGAACAAAAGCCTTTCGGGGGGCGGTTTCAAAAGACGCTTTCTGCTTTATTCGGGCATATGACTATAGATTCCGTGACTATACTGTTGTCATTGCTATATATAGCTACGGTAGTTTTCTTTATTTTGGGCCTGTTCCTGGAGCGGCTGAAGAGATTTAACTGGTTTTTCGCCGGGATTATGGCGGTTTTGTTTATTCTTTCAGCTTATTCCTTGGCGGAGAAAATATCTTATAAGGACAGGTTCGCAGTAGCCGTATCGAAAGAAACAGAGGCAAGATTCGAACCTTTGCCGAACGCAACTGCATATTTCAAGATAGAAGAGGGTGACAGGGTAGAAATTATAGAAGAGAACCCGGGCTGGTATAAAGTCAGGCGTTTCGATAATAAAACCGGCTGGGCGGAGAAGCGTTCTTTTGTGAAATTGAATCAATGAATGAAGTCCTCAAAGTTTGACTCCTGCCTCTAAATCCACAATATAAGATCAGTTTATTTTTCAGAATTTACTATTGACATAAGATGAAATGAATGTTATATTTAAACTATGAATAATAATTCATTATATGAATAATATCAAGGAAATGAATCCGGTACCCAGAAAATTAAGAGATAAGCTTTTAAGGCGTTCTGATATTTTGGAAGCGGCCATCCGTGTTTTTGCCGAAAAGGGATACCATGAGGCAACTATGCTTGATATCGCCCGTCAGGCAGAGTATGCCGTGGGAACTATTTATCTTTATTTTAAAGACAAGCAATCCCTTTATCTGGCGCTTATCGATGAGAAAACAGAAGGATTCATCCGTTCGACGGAGAGTAAAATAGACAAGACCCAGGAGGTCCTAGATAAAATAAAGGTGCTGGTGGAGGAAGAGCTTCTGTATTTCGAGGAAAACAGGGATTTCTTTAAAATATATTTCTCGGAAGGCGGTATAGATAATTGGACGATAAAGGACAAGCCCCATATTTCTACCATAAACAAACTTGTAAAATTCATGGATTATGTGGCGGGTATAATGAAGGCGGGTCAGGATAAAGGAATAATTAAAGATGACCTTGAACCGAAAAAAGCTGCTTATCTGCTGATGAGCTTAATAAAGGCTAATACTCTGCCCTGGTTCAAGGAAAGCCAGGTAAAAGAGGGCGGATTGAGAGGGCAAACCGCAGCCATACTGGATATATTCCTGCGCGGGGTGTCGGCAAGATGAGAAAAAACGTTTTTATATCCATGATTCTATTATCTGCATTCAGCTTATCCCCCTTTGCCGCGGAAGCGAATACCGCCAGGCAGGATGAGATGGAAAAAGTCCTTTTTATGGCCGCAGGAGCGCAAAACAGGGTGTTAAGAATAGGTATGGTGGATTGCATACTTTATTGCCTGAAAAGCAATTCCGAGATTCTTATCAAACGTATCGAGCCTCAAATAAAACAAGGGGACGTAAGGATTGCCGAGTCGGATTTTGAACCCACCTTTAGCGCGGATGTTTCACTCCAGGATACTTCGGAGATAGCTACATCCACTCTCGAAGGGGCGGATAAATTCAATGCCCGCGGCATAGATATAGGCGCAGGGGTATCGGGAAAACTGGTGACCGGGACAAAATACGCCTTTGAATTCGTTAACCAAAAATACAGGAGCGATTCCTCATACCAGGTTTATTCCCCTTATTACCTGAGCGAACCCAAGATTACCATAACCCAGCCGCTTTTCAGGGGGGCGGGCATTGTGGTGAACAAGGCGGATATCATGATTGCGAAAAATAACCATGAAGCCTCCGAGAAGAATTTCAAGGAGACGGTCATGGATAGCATAAGCAAGGCCAAGACCGCTTATTATAATTATACTTTTTATCTCGAGAAATACTCCATAGACAAACTTTCCTTGCAGCGCGCCAACGACCTTCTGGAGATAAACAGGGCCAGGTACCAGAAGGGGTTGATTAGTTCCGTGGACCTCCTGGAGACCGAAGCGGCTGCGGCGGAAAGGGAAAAGGTGCTTCTTTCCTCTGAGGCGGCGCTCAAGAGGGCGGAGGACGATTTGAAGCTTGTGACCAATCTTGTGGATGATCCGGAAGTCTGGAATGCGAAAATCGAATTGGTCGATATCCCGGAACTCAAAGATGAAGAGGTTGACCTTTTAAAGAGCCTGCATGAGGCATTCGCGAACAGGCCTGATTACCAGGCCGCTAATATCGACCTGCGGAATAGGGATATCAAGATAAAAGTAGCCAAGAATGATCTGCTGCCTACTTTGGACCTGACGGGAAGTTTGGGCCTGAACGGGATAGGCAAGGATTATCAAAGCGCGGTGGAGAAGATCAATTCAAACTATCCGGACTGGGGAGTGGGCTTGAAATTCAGCCTGCCCTGGGGAGGGGGAGACAGGGCGCGATACGACCAGAGAAAAATGGAGAAGACCCAGGCCCTGCTTTCCTTTAAGAGGCTGGAACAGAATATAATTCTTGACGTAAGGGATAAAGTCAGGCTGGTGGGCATACAGCGCCGCCAGGTTGAGGTTTCCCTGCTTTCCAAGGAAAAAGAGACGCAGAATTACGAAGCGCAAAGGGAAAGATATGTTGCGGGCCAGGTCTCTACTCATGATATACTTGATTACCAGGATAAGCTTTCGCAGGCAGAATTGGATTATTTCAAGGCCCTGGTGGATTATAATCTGGCGTTGATAAATCTGGATAAATCCCAGGGGTTGACCCTGGTGAAGAATAACATTCAAATAGAGGGGTAAACGATGCATAGGAAAACAAATTTGTCTTTATATTCTTTAATATGGTTTCTTGTAATTTTCTTATTTGCCGGCTGCCAGGATAAAAGCAGGCTTGTGTCTGAAAAAGAGGTTGTTCCGGTCAAGGTATACAAAGTCGAGCTTCAGTCGATCAAGAATACGCTTGATTACGTGGATGATATCAAGGCGCAGGATGAAGCGGTGATTTATCCCAAGGTAAACGGTAAGATCATCGAGAAGACCAAGGAAGAAGGGGACAGGGTCGAGCGCGGTGATGTTGTCGCTTATATTGACCGCGATGAAGTGGGGTTCAAGTTCGAGAAAGCGCCGGTAGAGAGCCCGCTTACCGGCATTATCGGCAGGACATATGTGGATAAGGGCACGAGCGTCACTCCGCAGACCCCTATCGCTTTAGTGGTGGATATGGATAAGGTAAAGATAGATATAGATATCACCGAAGAGAATATTCCGAAGATAGCTATTGCCCAGGAGGCAGAGATTACCCTGCAGGCTTATCCCGGAGAAGAGTTCGTCGGTAAAGTATCCAAGATCAGCCCCGTGCTTGACCTGGAAACGCGTACTGCGCCTATAGAGATAATTATCCCGAATGCCGACCATCGCCTCAAAAGCGGGATGTTTGCGCGGGTACAGCTGATCATGGAGGAGCACAAGAACGTTCCCGTAATCATAAAAGAGGCCGTGATGGGGCGGGGGGATGATACCTATGTGTATGTAGTCAAGGACAACGCGGCCTACCAGAGGAATGTAAAACTGGGCATACGGCAGGGCGCTTATTATGAAGTGAGCGAAGGCCTGCAGGAAGGCGACCTGGTGGTGGTGATGGGGCAGCAGAAACTTTATAACGGGGTTGCGGTTATGGCGGAGGAAGAGCGATGAACCTTCCTGAATTCGGGGTAAAAAAGCCGGTTACCAACTTGATGATATTCCTCGGGATTATCATCGTCGCACTTTACAGCTTGACCCGCCTGGGGATAGACCTTATGCCGGAGATCGAGCCTCCCATAATCTCGGTAATCACTACTTATGACGGGGCCAGCCCGGAGGATGTCGAGATAAGGGTTACCGAGCCGCTGGAAAACCAGCTGGCCACCACCCCGGGCCTGGAGAAGATTACTTCCCGTTCCCTGGAGGGGGCATCGGTAGTCAGCCTGAAATTTTCCTGGGGCACGAACCTGGACGAGGCATCCAACGATATCCGCGACCGTATCGAACGCGCCAAGCGTTTCCTGCCGGATATACCAGATGAGATAGATAACCCGTATATTTTCAAGTTCAATACCGCGATGATGCCGGTGCTTTTCGTGGGGATAACCGCCGACCAGAGTTATACCGAGCTCTATGATATGATTGACGACAAGATAGGCGACCCGTTGAGGCAGATACCGGGAGTAGGGACCGTGCAGTTGAACGGAGGCCTGGAACGCCAGATAAACATATGGATTAACAGGAGCAAGCTCCAGGGGTACGGTTTTTCCATACTTGACGTAGAGGATGTCCTGGACCGGGAGAACGTCACTCTTCCTGCGGGACATATCAAATCCGGGTTTACTGATTATCTTTTGCGCATACCCGGCGAATTCGCCACACCGGAAGAGATAAACCTGGTCATACTCGGGAAGCGCAACGGCAACCTGGTTTATTTAAAGGACGTAGCGAAGATAGAGGACAGTTTCAAAGAGGTTACGCGTATCGCCCGGGTAGACAGGAAACAGGGTATTGTGATGATGGTGCAGAAGCAGATCGGCACGAATACAGTAAAGGTCGCCGGCCTGGTCAAGGACAAGCTCGAGCAGCTCAAGAAATCCCTGCCTAATGACGTTAAGGTTGTGGTTATGATGGATTCCTCTCAGGATATCATAGATTCGCTTAACTCCCTGAAGTCTACGGTCTGGACGGGAGGGATCCTGGTAATCCTGGTGGTATGGTTTTTCCTGCGGCAATTCCTGCCCAGTTTGATTATCGCCATGACTATCCCCTTTTCCCTGCTGGTTGCCTTTATCTATCTTTTCTTCAGCGGCAATACCATAAATATCATAAGCCTTTCTTCATTGACTATCGCTATCGGCATGGTGGTGGATAACGCAATCGTAGTCGTGGATAATGTGCACCGGCACCTGGAAAGGGGGAAGCGCCCCAAGGAAGCGGCGATTTTCGGGACTTCCGAGATGTTCCTTTCCATCGCCGCCTCCACTTTGACAACCGTGGTAGTCTTTATGCCTATGCTGTTCATAACCGGGGTGACCGGGATAATGTTCGGCGGCCTGGCGGTAATTATTACGGTTACATTAATAGCCTCTCTTTTTACCGCATCCACATTCACCCCGATGCTCTGTTCGAAATGGATGCGCGCAGAAAATAAAGAAAACAGGGGCAGGAACAAGTTGTTTTCCGGTTTTTATAATTTCAGCGAGCGCATATTCAACAATCTCGAGAATTTTTACGCTAACCTGCTTGCCCGGTGCCTGAGGCACAAGAAGATGGTTATTTTCGGTTTCCTGGGAGTTTTTATTTTCAGCCTTTTCCTGGTAAAGTTCGTAGGTAATGAGTTTTTCCCGGAGGAGGACTCGGGGGATATCCGTTCACCATTGCTTTGCCTATAGGCACGCGGGTGGAGGAGACGGATAAGGTTGCCTCGCGGGTGGAGGAGATATTCAAAGAGAACGTCCCGGAGGAAAAGTTCATATATGTATTCAGCGGGCAGGGCTCCGCGATAAGTCTTTCCATGGGCAGGCAATCTGGCACCCACATTGTTTCAAGCGGCGCCAAGCTCGTGAGAAAAACGAAAAGAAAGCGTTCGGTAAAAGAAATCGGGCAGATTATCAGGAATAAGGTTAAGCAGATC
>Ga0265297_10002580_pt1 | contig 36129 bp, 39 predicted proteins | sample Munlanlwell13791_FD_192502 | JGI IMG/M metagenome (GOLD analysis project Ga0265297, IMG submission 192502) | Leachate microbial communities from a municipal landfill in Southern Ontario, Canada - Leachate well 137-91 | ecosystem: Engineered > Solid waste > Landfill > Unclassified | place... | reverse complement strand
TCTTCATATTTTTTGCTTTTTTATGATAGCTACATCATATCATAAAGTTGCAATGGATTCTTGAAACCAAGCATTAAAACTTCTTTACATTTAAGAAGTTTTTCTTTTATATATCCCAATCTTTCACCTTCAAAGCTTCTTCAGCTGCTTTTAATTCAGCCTCATGTTTTGACGATCCATCTCCTTTGGCAATCAATTCCTCTCCTAGAAATACTCCTACTACAAACAATTTCATATGATCTGGACCACTTTCTTCTAAAACCTGATAAACCGGGGTAATCGCAACAATCTCTTGCGACTTTTCTTGAAATAAAGACTTAGGATCCTTAAATAATCTTTTTTCAATTATCTCGGGAAGCTTCCTTTCAATCAAATTCTTTTCAATAAACTTTTTTGTTACCTCATATCCTTGGTCCAAATACAAAGAACCAATAAAAGCTTCGAAAGTATCACTTAAAATATACTTTCTCGCTTTACCCTTCTCTTTCTCTTCTCCCGAAGACAGTAAAAGAAAATCTTCAAACTTCATTTCCTTGGCTGTATCCGAGAGAATATTAGCATTAACTAAGGAAGCTCTCCATCCAGTCATTTCTCCTTCTGATTTATCAGGATAAGTTTTAAAAAGATAATCCGTTGTTATTAATTCCAAAACTGCATCGCCCAGAAATTCCAATCTTTCATTGTGAAATAAGTAAAAGTTTGGATTCTCATTCAAGTATGAACGATGACAGAATGCTTGAATTAATAAATCCTTGTTTTTAAAAGAAATATTTAACAATTTCTCTAAAAGAGAGAAATCTTTCATATTATTTTTCTTCATTATTTTCAGTCTTAACTTTTTCATCCTCCTCTTCAACAATTTCTCGATACACTGTTCCTAAAACTCCATTAATAAATTTTCTTGAATTCTCGCCACCAAAGTTTTTAGCCAATTCAATTGATTCATTGATTGCAACCTTAGGAGGAACCTCGTCTTTATTTTCATAAAGAAGCTCAAAAATACCGATCCTCAAAACATTCCTATCAAGAATATTTATTTGATTGATCGGCCATTCTGGAGCAGTTTTTTGAATAATCTTATCAATTACCTCGAGATTTGATTTAACTCCATTAACTATTGCCCAGATAAAATCATAACTTTCAAGACCTTTTCCAAATTCCTCAATATTCTTTTCGGTTATTTTTTCCAATTCATTATCGCCCTTTCCATGAAAGTCCCACTCATACAAGCTTTGCATTGCGACCGATCTTGATAGGTGTCTTGAAGCCATATTATTTCTTTTCTTCTTTTTTAGATTCTGCGGATTTAGCTTCTCCAATCTCCTTCTGTCTTTGTTTTTTCTCTTTCTTTTCCATCTTAGCCATTACGTTTACAAGTTCAGTTCCCTTATAATATCCGCAAAAACCACAAAGAGTATGAGGCAAAACAGGTTTGCCACATTTAGCACACTTAACTAAAGTCGGAGCTTTAATAAAGATATTTCCCCTTCTTCTATTTTTTCTTGACGAATTATGTCTTTGTTTTGGTACTGCCATATTCTTATCTTTAAATCTATATGCCCATTATACATTTTTAAAAGTTTTTGTCAAAAAAACTAAATCTATTAACTAAAAAAGATTATACAGAAAACTTGGTTTTAACACAAAAAAATCATCCTTAAAGCCGATTTTCAACACGCTAATTACTATCAGATGGAATGACTCTATCTGTTGAACTTGGTGCTATGCACTCATATTCAAGAAATATAGGATAAGGATTATATAATTGTACTGACCATCCTGATATCCCACATGTAAAACCTTCTCCCTCCTGAAAACAACCGCGAAGCTTTGCAAGATACTTTTCACCCACAATTATTACTGGACTAACCCGCTGAGGTTGAACTTGATTTGCAGGTACGGTTTTTTCAGTTATTAAACTTCTAGTGTAACCAACTGGACATACCTTTCCATCATCTTTATAAGTATCTAGCCAATCATTAAAAGAAATAGAAATAGTGTTACCAGCTTTTAATTGAGGATTTGTAGCCTTGGGATATCGAATATAGTCACGAATCTTATCAATACTAATCTTCAAATCATTTCCCGTCTGAGAGAGAACGGTAATCTCTGCTAATGCTTGATCGCTTGGCTCAGAAGAAACCCCAGAAACATCTATTTTACTTGGAAAAGAAGGAATTTCTATCTTCATTAATTCCGATTCAATTTTTGTCTCTGGTAAAAGCTCATTTTCTGTCGATCCTGTATTATTTTCTACAGCCGACTGATTATATTCTAATGAAAATTCATTATCCACTGTATTTATATTTAGAAAATAACAACCAATCACAGCAATTCCCACCAAAAATAAAACTACTAAAATAATCACAACAGAGCCCAAACCTCTTTGTTTTTGATTCATATTTTCATTACTTTTATTATATATACGCATTTTAACATAAAAAAAACGAAAGTCAACACAAAATCTTTATAAAAAAATCCCCCTTTTCTTTGATTTAAGGGGAATCAATTGAGAAATTTGGAGAACTAACAAATGCATATAAACATCGGCCACTCCAAGAATCATCAAGTTTGCTATAACTATCACAATTTAGCCATAATCCGCTATCATTGCGTCCTAAAATAAACAGCTTAGGCCATTGATCAACATGATCAATAATTGGTTTAGTCGCTACAACAATATACTCTCCGATAAGCTGATTACTATATTGCAATCGCAATTGAAAGCTAATTTCGTCTGGACACAAACTTAGTCCTGCTCTCTCAGCTCGCCGATAAATATCTTCATAGCTTACTCCGTTTATCATATTCTTCTCTTTTTCCGGTTTATTATTAAAACCAAGATCATCAAGTGAAAGAAGCACTACATCAACATTAATCTCTTTTGTAACGATATGAATATTCTCAAGAAGACTCTTGGTTGAAACACCAAACTTCATTCCTTTCCTTTCCATTTCTTCAAATATCTCAGTAATATTTTGAAAATTACCAATTTTAACATTTTCTAGAACTTTAAATTTGTTCAAAAGAAAAAGTGCTGTGGTTTGTGCATTACAATAAGTTTTTACGCTTATCATCCTTCCTCTCCTGCTAAGCTAAATATTTAAATTAGTCATAGCTAAAAAACATCCTCACTTAATATCTTTTAGCTATGACCAAATCATAAACAATTACAATATGTAAAAGAACTGATCTAGTTTAGATTATAAGAAACATAAACAAGACTGTCAATTTTACTATTTCCAAATTAAGTATAAAAAAACGCTATTAATATATTAAAATAGCGATTCCCTCATTTTCATTTTTTCTTTGAATTGAGGAATAGTCTCTTGAAAAAGACGATATATCTTGATTATAAAATCATCGATACTAAGATTACATTTTTTGAGTATTTCCTCCCATTCTTTATGATTTAAATCGTTTAGAAATTGACCTTTTTTCTGCTTCAGAGGGCCATTTTCAAGATCGATAATACTTCCATGAAATCCTTTAATTGTACTTTTAAAAATTTCTTGAACGTAATCTAGATCCTTTATTTGATACAACTGATTATCTCTAAAAAAGATTATCAATCCTACTCTTTGCATGAAATTTTCATCGTCGCATGGCTTAATAGTTAAAAACAATGAAATTTCTTCGAGATATTCACGAGGATCGCTCAATGCTTTGGATAGAATAATAAGATCGCGGTTTTTGTTATTATCGCGAAACCAATCATTTCTCCAGCAACTCCTCAAGTAAACAACTCTCCGGTAGGAAAATTCTATTACTTCGTGTTCACTATTGCGATGCCTAATTCTATGTTCAAAGCTGGGAGCTCGATTATCTTCTGAGCAACCAATATGAAGAAGACAAGTACAATTAGGTATTATTTTTTCCATCAAATTGAATACGGGACCATTCTTGATAGGAAGACAAAAAGTATCTTGGTCTTTCCATCCCATTGCTTCAATAGCAGAATTTAATCCAGCTGAACAACTTTTTCCAATTTCAAAATTGATTTCGTGAAACTTCATTAATACTCTCCATTTTCTTTTTACAAATAACCATAAAAACCTCTAATAAGGCTGTTACCTATGTAACGTATTACTTATAGTATATTCAATGTATTATTTCAAGAGTTTTTCTATCTTTACACCAATCAGCCGAATCAATTTTTCTTTTGGATTATTTCTTCTATCTAGAAAAGGCATTACTAATTTTAAAACCTCAACCCTAAACTTCTTTTTATCGTTCTGACCAATCCCGATCTTAAAACTTTTAGAACTAGTTTTTGTTTCAAAATCAGCAAAACGAACAATAATAGTGATATTTTTAAATTCATGAAAATTACCTTCAATAAATCTTTTAAAAACATTATCCGCAAGAGATATAAACGTGTCACAAATAAGGGTAATATTATGCGTATTTTGATTAAAAGTTATTTGCTCTCCAATAGATTTAACCTCGCGATATTCAATAACTAGATCATCATCAATACCTCTAATCTTATCATGTATTTTTTCTCCTTGCTTACCTAGCATTTCTTTTAATTCTTCCTTCGAAAACCTAGTCAAGTCAGCAATAGTTTTTATTCCTTTCTTGTAAAAAACCTCGGCTGTTTTTGGGCCAATTCCCGGAATCTCTCGAATAAACAATGGATTCAAAAAACTCTGTACATCTTTTTCTTCAACTAAAAGTAGCCCATTAGGCTTATTAATCCCCGCCGCTATTTTAGAAATAAGCTTATTAGGCCCAATACCGATTGAGCAAGTAATTTTCTTTTCTTTTTTAATTTCATTCTTTATCTTTTTACAAACAACTTCTGCTTTTTTGATTGTTTTTAAATAACTAAAATCAAAGTAAAATTCATCGATACTGGCCTGCTCCACTACTACTGCATATTTTTTAATGATCTCTAAAATCTCATTCGAAACTTTAGTATATAATTCAAAATCTACTGGTAAAAATACAGCTTCAACTTTACCTTGTTTTTTGGCTTTCTCTGATAATTGCCAAGCCGTCATAATCGGCAGAGCCGAATGAATACCATATTCACGAGCCTTGTAGTTAGCGGTTGAAACAACTCCCCTCCCTTTTCCATTGATTATTTCCGAGCCAACCACAATTGGCTTACCTAAAAAACCAGGAGTAGTAACCTCCTCAATTGAAGCAAAAAAAGCATCCATATCCAAATGCGCAATTATTCTTTGACTCATAAACTAATTAATCCCCTCTTTTTCATCTCCCAAAAACATTTAGCCGTTATTTGTATATCAATTAAAGCATTATGAGCTTCCGAAAAATCTGTTTCGAAAAGCTTGTAATGCAATTCTTCTAACTTAGGCCATTTATAGCCATACTGACTGCTAATAGCACAATAATTAGTCGAAGCCTTCATCGTACAAAATTTATTTTTATTTTCGAAACAATTCATATTACCCATTCGCAATAATTCAGATCCCATTATTTTTTCATCAAAATCAATATTATGAGCAATTAAAAAATCCGCTTGTTCAACTAAGTTCTCAAATTCACTCAAAACATCTATTAATTCAAAACCTTCAACAACGGCTCTTTCATGCGTAATTCCATGAATCAAAGAAGATTCTTTGGGAATAACAAATCCTTCTGGTTTTATAATATAACTATTACTTACCATTTCTTTTCCCTCTTCATCAAATAAGATCCAGGCTACCTGAACTAATCTTGGCCAATTATCAAAATCATCGGCCGGAGCATTGTATCTTTTGGGTAGTCCAGTTGTTTCCGTGTCAAAAAATAAGTACATATATGTTATTCTTCATTTTCCTTTGATAACTCTAAAAACTCTTTATCCTTTTTTGTAATTTCTTCATTTACCTTCAAAGCATTTTCATTTATACCCACTAATTTAATACTACTCAATCTTCTCACTCGAGACAAGGCCACGTAACCCATTCCATAGTCAAAAGATTGACTTAAATCAATTTCCGCTGCATCCAAACTCATCCCTTGGCTTTTATGAATCGTGATTGCCCACGCTAACCGCAAAGGAATTTGCCAAATTGAAGCCACTATTTCTTCCCCATTTTCAATATCCCATCTTTCTTTTTCAACAGTTATCGTCTTTCCCTTGATGGTTTTTACAATTGGAAGGCTACCACTTTCAAATCCTATTATTGTTCCTAGTGTTCCATTAACATAACCTTCTTTGTAATTATTCTTAACAAACATCACAATTGCTCCTTTTTTAAGTTTTAAAGTCTCGGGAGCCAAACAATTCTTTTTTAAAACTTCAATTGCTCTCACTATTCCCGACGAAGACATTGTGTATCTCTTTTCCGGTTCTTTTATTTTCGAAAGCTCTAAATTATTGATATCATCAACATTTCGATTATGACTATATAGTTTAGTAACTTTCTCATAACCGATAATATCCTTATTAAGTCGCGTATTTATCTTTTTTATTGTTTTACTACTAACCTTACTATTTCGAATATCATTTAAAATATCGATAAACTCTTTATCATTTTGCCGATACTGTTTCTCTAAATAACAAACCTTAAATCCGGCCTTACGCCAAACATGAGAATTATAAGCAAAATCTGATTTCTCTTCCATCATTCTATTTATCGGAGGAAGTTGAAAAAAGTCTCCACAAACAACCAGCTGTATTCCTCCAAAAGGAAGAAAAGGATCTTTTATTTCCTTACATACTCGATCAATTAAAGCCAAATGATCAGCATCAAACATCGAAATTTCATCGATAATTAAAACCTTTGTCTCTCTAATTTCTTTCCACTTAGGATTTCTGCCTCTTAAAAACTTTTTAATCTTAGGATCATTAATATCTTTGGCTATTCCAATTCCCGCCCAAGAATGAATAGTTATTCCTCCGATATGAGTCGAGGCTATTCCCGTTGAAGCAGTAATTCCAACTTTTATTTTTTCATCTTTAAGATGCTGAATAAATTTGTTTAACAAAAAAGTCTTGCCTGTTCCAGCAGAACCAGTCAAGAATACATTCTCTCCAGACTTTAATATTTTGAACGCTTGTGTTTGATTCATTTACAAAGATAGTATATCTCTAAATGACAAAAGACGCCATTATTTGACGTCTTAACTTGCAAAGAGCATTATTTCTCAGCTATCAACGTACTTACTTTATCGTAATATTCTTTTTGCGTCATTGCTCCATTTAAAAACAAATTATTTAATCCTGTATAATATTGCTCCTTAATTAAAGCTTGAGGAACTGCTTCGTTATATATCCTAACATCATCAATAATACCATTTAAAAAATCTCCGACATTACCCGTTAAAGAATTAGAACCAATATAGGGGTTATTAGCTGTTGGACTATATGATGGCCAGGCACCGGTTTGTCCTTTATATACTCCATTAGCATATACCTTACCTTTATTTACAATTCTATTTATTTCCACAACTACATAATTCCAAGAATCAAATGTAAAACTAACTGGAACCCAATAATCATAAAAAATACCATTATTATCTATTCCGATTCGATCATTAATCCATTTTATACCTGTCCTATTTCCACCAGTCACCGAATATAACTCAGCGTAATAATTCGGCCCTAGAGAACGGATATAAACCCACATTGATACGGTATTAATATTGTTCTGTAGAGATGTATTTACGTTTGCTGGAACAGAAAGAAAATCATTACTTCCATCAAAATTCAAGCATTGGCCAGAAATACATTCCGCCTCTGGTTTATAAGTAGCGGTTCCCCCATTAAATGAGGCTCCATTAGGACCCCACGAATCATTAGTATTCCCATCTAACTTATATTCAGAAACTAAATTTATCATCAAAGCATTCCTTAAGGAATTAGAAAATACTTTTACCTTGGCAATGTTTGCTTTTTTAGTTACTCCACTCATCGAAACCACAATTAAGCCAGACAAAATACCGATAATGGCAATTACCACCAATAGTTCAATTAAAGTAAATGCTTGTTTCAATAATTTATTCATTGAAATTATTATACAAAAATTACACTCAAAAGAAAAGTAATCACAATAAGAACTGGATTAAATATGCACCAACAATTGGCAAAATAAGATTATCCAATCCTAATACTAATAACAACTCAACCCCAGTAAGAATAGTTACAACAATTAAAGATGAGAAATCTAATCTTTGCGTAAAAAGATAAACAATAAGGAGGCTACTAATAAAAAACATTAAACAACCCTCAATGCTTTTTTTGTGACCAAATATTTTTACTGTATGATTACCAAATTTTTCTCCAACTAAAGAAGCTAAAGCATCAGAAATTCCCATTATTAAAATTCCGAATTGAAAGGCCACAATATTTTCTGGAACGAATAACAGAGCGCAAAGAATAACTCCTAGAGGTAAAAAAACCTCTCCAAAGGTTTTTCTTTGAACTGAGTGTATGGAAGAAAAAATACTAGTCCGACGTGTAAAAAATAACAATAGCGCAAAAAACAATCCAATTATAATAATCTCATCCCTCATTAAAAAGATTGGCATCAGATAAACAAGAATTGCGGCTCCAACATGACTTATCTTTCTACTAATTGTAGGCTTAATCAAATATTTTCTTGATAAAATCTCAATAACAATAAGAAAAAATAATAAAGTAGTGATGAATAAAATTAGTGATAACATATCGTTTAAATTAAAAACTCAAAAGAAGAGTATTTTCTAAATATGACGGCATCATCCTTGGGAAAGTTCTTAACATTATTATCTTCGTTTACGAGTGCATAAATGATTCTCTTAACACCATCTCGTTCCGCATCAAGATGAACCTTATAAGCCAAGGCGTTCCCAAGACCTAAGCCAAGATATTCTGGTAAAACAGCGATTGTTTTAAAAATAATAGTTGAATCGTTTTCCTTTAAAATAATACTAAATCCGATAATCTTATCTTTCAATTGTAATAAATATAATTTATTTAAATTAGATTTAATTTTTTCTCCAGAATATAGATCAAGGAATTCATCATCTGATAAATCTGTAAGTCCCCAACTATTACTAAAAACTTTTCTCGAAATATCCACAACTACTCCTAAAATATTCTTATCTATTATTTCAATTTCTTGTATGGAAAAGCCCGCCCCAATGAATTTTTCGTAAGAAAGCCTGCCAGCATTAATAATTGCAGAAAAGTTTTCTCTGTATCCGGAGTGATATTTAATTTCTACTTGAGGATTTTTACTTAGAAATAAGTCATAATAATACGACTCACACATCATTTCGGATTTAAAAAAAGGAGAACCATCAGTTTGCCTTATGGCACGATACTGATGCCAAATACTACCATTTACCGGTCCCTTAATTAATGAAACTCCCATCTCCTTGGCTAATACTTTTAATTCCTCCCATAACGAATTAAATACAGTGTAATCATCTAAACATTCAAAGAATCCTAGAAAAGCTTCATTCAATTCAGTGCGATAATCTTTTATTATCGCCCCATGAGCTTTAACTTTATCACCGGAATATATAGCAATTGGCACAAAACATATATTCTTGTTTTTTACACAAAAACTAAATGCTTTTACAAAATCATTTAAAAAGTAATCAAAATTTTCTTGGTGACCATATTTCTCCCTTACTAGCCCTATTAGCTCTTTTGGCAAACCATCTTTTGGATTGTATCTTTTTACTTTCAAATCCATATACTTATTGAATAATTTTAATTATGCCTGTTCTACCATCCATTTCTACTATTTGTCCATCCTTTAACCTATCGGTTGCGTTTAAGGCCCCGATTATCGTTGGTATATTCAATTCTCGGGCCACAATAGAGGCGTGTGACAAAAGACCTCCATGTTCAATTATTAAGCCCTTCGCAAGGGCAATTATGGGGGTCCAACCAGGATCAGTATGTGAAGCAACTAAAATATCAAAATCTACCTCTTTAGGCACTGAAAAATCCTTAAAAACTCTCACTTTGCCTCTAACTATTCCCGGGAAAGATGGTTTCCCTGAAAGATAGTTATCTTTTAGTTCTTCTTCATTAAATAAAAATTCTAATATATCTTCTTTTTTTGTAGAAAAATGAATTGGTATGTTCATATTCTCATATGTCAGATATTCTTTTTTTCGCGTTTCAATAAGTAATTTAAAATTTTCTCGCATCGATAAATCATCACTAAAAACCTCCTGCATTGTTAAATAGAATATGTCATCTTCATTTTCAATTGTTTTATCACAATAAAGCAAATTACCCATTCTTCTAAAAAGACGCCTAATAATACCAAAAGCACTCGAACGCAATAAACGGAATTTCTCTCTCTGTGAAGCATATTTTTTAAATTCTCCAAGAACGAAGAAGAATAATATCCTTTTTAACAAAGGTAAAGACAAGGTAACTTTTTCAACCTCATGATTTAATGCTTTATAATTTTTATAAACTTTCAAAACTTCGAAAAGTTTTGTTACATCCTCTTCAATACCAATTGACTCTAATTTTAATTCATTAGCAAATCTATATCCAAACTCCATTAAATAATCATTTAGTATTTTTTCTATTTCAATATTCTTAGAAATAATACATTCAAACTTTTCAACATCTTCCTCTTCGATAGAATCCCATAAAACTTTGTTTTCCTGCATTTTTAAACTTAGATTAGCAATAGCATCAATTTGCTTAGTCGCCATGCTTTGGAAAGCAATAATTCTCTGTAGATCGTCTTTATTAACCATCTTCTCCAATAAGCCCAAATAAGTCATAACAAGAAAATCATTTTCCAGTGTTATGTACCATTTATGCAATAAACTGTCGCTCAAGTCTTTGAACAATAAAGAACATTTCTCATAATTTAAATCATTAAAATCATATTTCTGTATCTTTTTAATTTTTGCCTGAACTGATAGCTTAAAATAAACAGCAGTAAAGCTAAATAACAAAATTTTTGTACCAGCAATAAATGGATAAAAGATTTTAAGCCATAGCGATGGACCCACTGGAATATTAACTTCTTCTCTTACATTACTCGTCATCATTCCTTCTAGATTTTTCTTGTTTCTTTGATATCCAGGTATAAAAGCAGTCATCTTATACCAATTATTCATATTGTAATACATTCGTCCATAAAAATGACCAAGTAGATTACTAAAAATATCTTGATATTTTCTAATCTTACTCTTGGAAACTCCTGACATTATCAATAGGTCCATATAGGCTTCTTTGTAAACATATTGGGCATAGGAAAAAGTCAAAGGCAAAACAACTCCGGAATAACTTTCTGCTATGTTCGCACTATCAAAAAAATATTCCTCTTCTTCTAATTTGAAGTCTCTGGTTATTGGGCGAGATTGAAGTATATACAAAATTCCATCCTTAATACACCATTCAATATCCTGAGGATAACCTAAAAAACTTTGTATATTTTTAGCAGCACCAAAAAGCTGATTAACTTCCTCGAGAATTAAAGATTCTGCAGAGCTATTTATTGTTTCAATTTTACCATCTTTAAATATTTCAATTTCTTTTTCTCTCGCTATGTATTTTTTTGCTATTTCTCCTTTCTTATTAAGAACATATTCATCACACTTATAGCCACTCACTACTGGTCGGCAAAGACCAAAAGTAGAATCTATAATCATCTTATCGTTATCTACTTGAGAGAATATTACCCCAGCTTTATCACTAGGAATAAATTCCTGAATAATCACTACACCATCTTTACCACAATAAGAATCTACTACCTTAATAAATTCATCATACAAATTCTCTTTAGTGACACCTAATGCAGAATAAAAATGACCAGCATAAGATTTTTCTTTTGAATCTTCGCTACCGGCAGAAGATCTAACCGCAAAATACCTTACCCCTGACAATACTTTATTTACCATCACTAATATATCTTCTTTTTTGTCATTAATTTTAGCAACAAAAAATGAAGGCACTCTAAAGCCTTTCTCTTTAAGCTTTATTAATGAATTAGCCTTTCCGATACTACTCATGTTTAATACTCTTTATTTTAATCTCTTCTAAAATACAGGATGGCACTAATTTATCATTAAAAAACATTGCATCCGGACAACCATCGCATAAATCTCTTCCCCCATCGTTAGTAAACTTAGGCCCACGAAGAATTAAAAGTTTTTGCAAATAAATATCTCTCACAATAGAGCTAGGATTTTTTAAAATAGATAGTAAATACTTTCTCAGCGCCTTACGAATACATGAATAACTTGCAAGTTTTAAAAACTGCATTATTGAAATTTTATTACCCGTCTTGGTAATAAAATATCTTCCCGTCTTTTTGTAGTGACTTAATTCTATGTCTTGATATAATTTTCCATCAAAAAAACCAAACTCTTTATCTTTAGAGCCAATTGATACAGAAAAAAGCCATGTCGGATTATCTTTATCAACAGTGCTCCCTAGATAAGCACTTGGAAAATATGGGAATTGATTTCTTATCGCCGCAACAACATCCAACACTTCTATATCCGTATTAATTTTAGCTTTAATAGAATCATCCCAGTTTATATCACTATACAAAGTAAAAACAATGGCACTAACTATATCTGCATTGTTTTTACAAAACCTCAAGATAGTAGACACATCCGATAAATTATCTTTTGAGACTGGCTGAATAAAACCAAGATTAATCCCACCTACCTTTCTGAATAAATCGCAATAGCTAGCGCGAAGACTATTTAAATCACTTTCATCACTATCTTTATATCCTTCTCTCTTTTGAAATTTATCAATATGGATTATAAATTCTATCGCCCCCGAATTCTTGAGTCTTCTTAATAATTCTTCGTTAAGGGATATCCCATTAGTAAAAATCTTGGTTTTTAAACCTCTAGATCTTATATACGAAACTAGTTCTTCTAACTTAGGATACAAAAGTGGCTCTCCACCAGCAATCGAAATTGTTTGCACGTTTCTTTTTTCTAAAAAAAGATCTACCTCTCTTTTTAAATCTTCTAAATCTGTATGAATATGAACAACTCCATCTTTATCAAGTCCTCGATAACAACCTGGACATTTTAATTGACAATAAGTAGTAGGCTCTATCCAACCATTCGGATTATCTTTTTCAGACCATGGAAGATGATAGCAATTTTTAAGTAATTCAAAGTATTTCATAATTGCTAAATCTTATAATTGGTAAAATAAATAATCATATTAAACAAACCATAACCCGATAAAGAAACAACCTGCATTGCCTTATTCATATTATCACTCCTTTTTATCCAAAATAAGCATGCAAATAGTGACGAAAGCAAAATAAATATTAATGAAATAACCATAAAACCATTTAAATCTAATGATGCAAAGACTACAATTTTAAAAAACAAAAATGTATTTAAAACAACCAATAGTAAATAAAAAGCAATTGACCTGCCAAAACCCATATGCCAACTATACGTATCCTTACCAATCCCCTCTGCTTCTGGTATTTTTAATTTACGCAAAAACTCAAATATTAAAGTTCCCGTAATAATAAAAGCAAAGTGGAGCAATAATAGATTACTAATATATAAATTTTTAGAGAAAAAAGCATAAATAAAAACTTGCAAAATTATCATTTGAAATAAATTTACCAAATTGTAAAGATAAAAATACTTACGAATTTTTTTAGATATAAAAAAATCATTACTAGCAAAGTATGTATATATCAATAATAATGTCGCTAAAACTAAACTATATAAATTAGAAAAAATAGAAATAATTAAAAAAATAAGTATCATTATTAAATCTACCCTTTTTAACTCACTCAAAGATATTATGCCAGCTTGCACTGGACGATCGGGATGACACAAATTATCATGATTAAAGTCACGACAATCATCAATAATTCTAATGTGCAAGAAATAACACAAGGAAGCAATAAAAGCTAATAATATCGATAACAAATTTATCTTCCCTTGCGTAATAATAACCGCTGAGCTCAATATTACTGGCAAAATACTTAACGTCAAGAAAACAACCGGAAATCTTTTTTCTTGATAAATATAAAGCTTATTAATTAAAGATAATGATTTACTGTGATTCATTTAATGATTTTATTAACATGAAAACTTCCGTAAAAAAATGACTTATCTAATTTATGCAAATCAATAACGGCTTCTTTGTCTTCAATAACATTATTCGATAAATATTGAGGACAGGCTCTTGGTATTAAATTATTCCAATAAGCAATTAAAGCATCGGGCTTAGCAGTACGAATAATTTCTTCCCAAAGACTATCATTTTCTTTCTCAGATAAAAACTCGAAAATATCCGATAAGTTAAATTTAGAAAAGTAATTATCAGGAACCGATTTTAAATAACTAAAAATATTATCGGTAACTATATCTAAATTAAATTGATTGCTTCTTATAAAATCATATCCTTCCTTTTCCAAATAAGGAGGCAAGACACTCAATTCATACTTTCCCGCAAGACAATAATGCATAAAATAATTATCTTTAATAAGATTAGTCTGAGCTTTATCTTCAAATCTCTTGAAATATATGTTACCCACTTCTAAATCATCGATATGTCTAAAAGCTCCTTTCTGTCTAGCAAACAATTTCAAAACAAACTGACTAGAAAATATTTTAAATAGAAATCTCCATCTTCCATTATTCCATCTTTCTTTGTAAAAACTTTTCTGTTCATTTAAATTATTAACACTTAAAAATTTAACAATTGTTTTCTTTGAATGAACTAACGGTAAAACAATACTTTTAAATGAACTCAAAAATCTTTCAAAGCGACCCATATTGATTACACCACCCTTAATTAAGTAAAGATGTTCTTCCCACCACAATCTTGATTCAACCGAAAGAGATTTTTTAATCTCATTAAATAAGTCTAATCTCTTTTTGGATTCAATTACCCCAAGAAATTCTAAAAATTCCTGATAATCTAAAGCTTTAGCAGTAGCTATTTTTAATTCTAATAAATAGTTTTGCGCTTTATTAAAATCAATAGAAACCACTCTGTTAGGTTTTTCGAATAAGAGAGATAATGTATTATCACCTCCTGAAGTTATAGAAAGAACTATATCTTCATTTGAAATCAATAAAGCCTTCTTTAAAAGCAATGAATCTTCCCAGCACTGACTATAATTAATTTTATCTACCATTATTATATATAAATTACCCCCTACTAAAGATCGACTAACTGGGCGACATACCCCGCATTCAAAAATAAGAATGCGGGGTAACAAATATTACATTTTTTAAAAATCATTAAACCTCTACTTCTTTTTTGCTAAATAAGATTGTAAGAAGCGCTAAATATGCTATTGCCATAATCCAACCAGTTATATTAAGCACCTGAAAATCAGTATTTATGATAAGTATAATACCTCCGATTACCTCGAGCATAAAACCATAACTAATAAGCAAAGAATATGGAGCTTTAAATTTAGAAGCTAATATATTGATTGCTGGCAAAGCAGCAACTGCTAACCCAAATATATATAGCATTTGCACTATTGGCCACAAATTAAAGAAAAGTAAACCCTCTCGAGAAATATATGCATCTGCCCTACCCATGCCAACATAAAATATTCCAAATGCAGCTACAGCACTAAGAATTGTTAGCAAAAAACGGTTTTTAGCTTCTGGTATTTTCTGAATCGAAACGCGAGATAAAAAAACGAGTGAAGCAAGAAAAAAGATTGCTCCCCAAGTAACATAGAAGGCTATTTTTTCTGGCTGAAGCAATCCCAATGACCACAAAATAAAAGCAACTCCATCCAGTAATAGAGCCATACCAAAACTCTTAAAGACCTTACCTCCACGACGAACAAGATTAATACCTAAAAGAAAAGTAGAAAGAACGATAAACAAGAAAAATAAAAGTACAAATAAATTCATAATTTTTTATTTATTAATATTTAATCTTAAGACAACCGACCTTTCATATATTACTTTGTAAGATTATAACCATAAAAAACAAAAATCGCAAATAATTTCTTACTTTTTAACTACTCTAGCTTGATCATTTTATTAACTATTATGTCTATATTTTCTTGATATATTTCTGGTTTTTCTTTTATTAACTTTAAGCTTTCTAGCAACACTTCTAATGCTTTTTTAAGCTCAGAACTAATATTCAAAAAAACAGATGTGTCATCCTTGCGAAACAAATTCTCGATAGCTTCTTTTTGTTTTTTAGCCTCTTCAAATATATTCCTCACCTTTTCTTTAGAAAGCGTTTTAAGATAATCTTGAAAAGGTTTTTCCAAATTCATTATCATATCTATTCTTCTCTTTTCATTTTTCATTTCTTCGGTTTCTTCAACTTTTACAAGATTAGGACACAGAGACTGCAAAAGAGAGGAAAAATCTACTTCCCGAAAATTTTGCTTATATTTATTTAAATATTCCTTTGCTTCTTTTTTTTCAATCGTCTCATTAGAAGTATCCTGATCTTCAGCCTCTTGCTTTAACGAAGCTAGATTACCAAGAATAGAACCGACTATTTCCGAATTATCATGAATAGGTATGAACCTATAAGCAATATCTGGGTTGTTGATTTTTAAAACCGGAACACTATCAAGAGTTATTTCTTCGGGATTAATCTTAATTACATTTTGTTTACCATTACGAAAATCAACATACCACCAGTCACCATTTGACAGTTTAGCTATGTTAACAGCATGCCCATGAGGAGTTCCATAGTATGATTTTATACCTCCCTTATCCAATAAGGACATCCCCAATAAAGTAGCACCAACACAATTGAATCCCTTTGACTCTCTCATCTTTTTGGGCCAGGAATCCCATTTTGTACTTTTTTCTGATAATCTATCAAATTTTTGTGCAACATCGTCAACTTGAGCGTGTTCTTTTTTGATATATTCTAGTTCTAACGCAGCCTTACTATCTATGTTTTCTGTTTTTTGTATTGATTCAATTAGTTTTGGATCGGCTTGTAAGTTCCATTCAATAATAAGATTATCAATATCTTCTATTGTTTTTCGATAAAGTTCTTTTTTAAATTCTTCCGGTTCTAATTCACTAATATTTTGAAGTATACAAGAATCATCAATAATCATATCTGCCCAAATTCCTCCAAGACTTTTCTTTTGTTCAAGACTGATTTCTTGCTCACCTTGAATTAACTCATTTTTTCCCTCAAAATTCATATATTTATACATACTTATCAAAATTTGATTTTTGTACTCTTAGAAAAAATTAACAATCTACCAACTTCCTCCCCCTCCACCACCCCCTCCACCACCAGAAAATCCTCCGCCACCACTAAAGGCACTACTTCCTGATCCAGAAGTAGAAAAAGCAAAAGCACTATTTGTAGCTGTACTAAAAGCTGCTATGTCATGAATAAAATTATCAGCTAAAACAAAAGAAACAGGAGAAGAAGAATGGTACCAATTAGAAAGATAAATGCTATCAAACTGACTAGCCCATTTCTTTTCAATTCCTAAAACCATAGCGTAAGGTAAAAACTTCTCAAATATTTTAGGATTCTTTTTGGGATCATTATGAAAATCAATTCTTCTTTTTTCGGCAACAGAAAGATAAAGCTTTAACCCATTAATATATTCCTTAGCTTCAACTCCTTTTTTTGCTCTTACTGAAAAAACATACCCAACCAAAGTAATTAAAATTAAAGAAACGATAAAAGATATTATACCAATAAAAAGGTGATAGTTTATTGCAATTAAGGCACCAAAAACTAGCAATACTATCATCTTAGCTTTAGTACCATTCTTTTTAAAATATTCTTTAGATTCAAGATCTGAAATAACATCTTTTTTAATATCTGCAATATATTTTTGAGTAAGAAAAACATCTTTTCTTTTTTTAATATCAGAAAGATTAACTTCATTTCCCTGATTAAACAAATAACCCATTAAATTTTTATCGAATAGATTAACTAAAGAATTGTCATCTTTTAATTTCTCGAGTTTATAATCTTCTTTCTCTAGCTTACTTATTCTTAAATAGCCGTTGATAGCCAAGTATATTATTTGCGCTGAAATATCAACACCATCAGTTACTTGATCAGCTATAGTTCCAACTTGTATCGGCGTAAGTCCATCAGGAACATCATATTGAGGAATGATAACGCCTCTTCCTCTTGGTTCCTTTCCAAACTTAAACCAAATAAAAACAAAAGCTAACACAAACAAAATCGCCACATCAAGATCTAAATTATTAAAATCAAAAAAATTAATAATCAATTGATAAATATTAACTTTTCTAGTTGTAGATTGGGACACTATTCCCTTGGGAAATTTAATTGCAATAGTTAAATTCTCTCCTGCATTAAGTATTCTTGGTGTCACAAAATTTACTTCAATATGATCCTCTTTAGTTTCAAAATTATAATCACACTCACTTTTTGAGCCATAACTACCATAAAAACACTTAATTTCAAAAATAGAATCATCTTTCGCCTCTAAAGGAAGAAAAACAGTAGCTTTGCTTTTTAAAATCGGGACAGTCCAGTCGAAACCATTAACGTTCCAATAGAACTCATCATAATTAGCAAAATGACTAATCGCACCAAAAGTATTATATTTTATTTCATAAGTCTTAATACCAGATATTAGAACATTAGCATCACCTATTTTAAACTTAATATTTTTATTATCATATGACTTACTAAAAGAATAAACCTTACCGTTTTCATCTTTTACTGAAACATTATCAATTATAATACTATAATTACTAGATCCAAAATAATTTATTGGAATATCTCTGTAAAAACCATGTTTTTCTAAATTACCAAAATCGTAATCAATTGTTTCGCTAATATCAACAGTCGCGTCAGTATTTATATTTATGATCGAATTAAAACCATTTATTGTTTCGGCCCAACAAAAAGAAAAACTAAAAAATACACCTAAAAAAATGCTGAATAGAATTAACAAATTTTGAATCATTTTTTTCATTAAAAACCTGGCATTGTGAAAATATTAATAAGGAACGATGCTACTAATACTAGTATTAATCCTAAAATACCGTAAAGTATTACTTTTTTTGCTTGGCTAATCTTCTTTTTATCACCACGAGCAAGCATATACTTCAGACCTCCACAAACAATAGCCAATGGAGCAAAAATTATTGCAATACCAATAATCCAATCAAGTATGATTAGGCCAACAGGTGGTGTTGCTGGGTGTGGAAATGCGATATTTGATTCCATAGCAAAAATAAACAAAGGAAAAATAAATAGACAGATAAAAATAAATGTAAATGTTTTTTTCATAAAATAAAAACGCAATTAAGCGTTAATTAACTAATGTTCCAAACTTTTCTCCTTTTAAAGCTTTAGAAATATTTTTAATGTTTTTAATATTAAATACAATTATTGGTTTTTGATTATCTGAGCATAAAGCAAAAGCAGTTAAATCCATCACATTTAGATTCTTTTCTAATGCTTCTTGAAATGACAATCTTTCATATAGTTTAGCATCAGAGTGATTTTTTGGGTCTTTATCATATACTCCATCAACATTCGTTGCTTTTAAAATTAAATCACAATTAACTTCGAAAGCTCTTAAAGCTGCCGAAGTATCTGTTGTGAAGAAAGGATTACCTGTTCCACCAGCAAAGATTACAATCCTACCTTTATCCAAATGATGAATAGCCCTTTTTTCTGAGAACGATTCACAAACCTTTTCCATTGGAACAGCTGACATTAATCTAGTAGAAACTCCAGCCAATTCTAACGCTTCTCCTAATCCTAATCCATTAATAACGGTTGCTAACATTCCCATATAATCAGCCGTAACTCGATCAAAATGTTCTTCGCCTACTTCACGACCCCTAAAAATATTACCTCCACCAATAACAATACATAAATCAATATCATTCTTCTTTTTAATATCAGCAATCTGTTTAGCCATCTCTATGTATGAAGAAAGAGAAACTCCTTTCCCATCTTCTTTGCCAAACGCTTCCCCGCCTATTTTTAATAACACCCTTTTGTATTTTTTCATTTAGTAAAATATAAATTATTATTATCAATATTATATTCCATTTCTTGAAACCTAGCAACTTTTATATAAAAAAACAGAAAGCATAATATACGATCTGTATTGAGTAGTTTTTGCTATTCTTATTCACTCGTCCAGAATCCATTACTTGGATTGAAGGTACGAATGAAACACTCAACTTTTGACTTAGGAAACATCTCTGCAACCGTCTGTCCAATTTTTTCTGCCAGTTTTTGGCACACTTCTGGCGTCCGTTCAGGCTTTTCAAAGAGACCGGAAACATCAATGATTATCTCTTCTCCAAGTCCTTGTCTCATATAGTCCTTTGGGAAGAGAACAGTGATGTCCTTTTCTTTGAGTTCGAGCTCCGATACCGTTTCGACTGCCTTCATTATCTTCCGGCATAATTTACGAAACTTTTTTTGCTTTTTACGAGGCAAACACCATACCGTTATGATTGGCATTAATAATCTCCTACCTTATCTTAAATGATCATCATTCTTTATTGATAATAGCATTATCCACAAAGAATGCTTTCTCTCCACTCCTGGTAAAAACAGGATTGCCACTCATCCAGTACAATCGCCCACACTGTTCACAAGGATGAGCTTTGTCCAGAGAGCATTGTCCACATCCACCACAACCAATAATTAAGGAGATAGTGGATTGCTCATCAATCTCTCCTTCACAACCTTTTTCCTTGCACTTCATTTCAGATCCCTCCAAGAGGTATCATTTTTATATAATGATTCACTAGAATTGTCAAACAAAAAAACGAAAGAGCCGAATATATATCCTGCTCGTTTTAAAAAATTAGAATACTTTGTCAAAAATATCATCAACATACTGAAGCTTCTTTATACACCAAGCATTCTTTAGGTTTTTAAAAAGCTGTAAAATTAATGCAAAAATACGATGATTTTTGCAGCCAAACTATAACAAAATAGGAGATTATTGTCAAAACACTGCAAATATAAAAAAAGCGGAGAATGCATTATCTGCAAATCTCACGCTTAGTAATCACCTCGCCCATCCTAAAGATAAGCCAATTGTCCATTCGGCCAGCCCATCTGGCTCTACCAAAAGCAATAGCATCTTCCTTCCTGGTGAAATAAAGGTGGCTTACTTCATGAGAAGAATAATCAGCTCCCGGCATACCCCAGACTGGATTCATCTCCTCTTCAGAAAAGGAATAGGCTCCTTTTGGATTTTTCGTTAAAATCCCCAAAGAAAGAAACACTGCACAGCTATATTGACCAATGGCTGTACACCAGCGGTAATCCGCATCCTGAATAATGTCTTCTCTTTTCTGCCAGTCGATAATTATCTTTTTTTCATCTCGGCTTAAAATCTTAACAAGGTATTTCTCATAAACCTTGAAGGTTTCAATAGTCTCCTCCTCGCAGCTTCTTTTTAAGATATTCCCGACTATGGGAATATCAATTTTCCCACCAACTACAGTAATCTCCATACGGGCCTCCTTTTACAAATTTCTAAAGAGAATAATAACAAAAATTAAGATTATTGTAAAATTGACAAAAAGACCAACTAATACTACTTTAAATAAAAAGGTGTTTACATGAGGTGTTCTTTAAAAATTACGGCTGCAGTAATCTTGGTTATTCTTTCAGTCTACGGTGCCCAGATAGTAACAGAAAGAACTAATTTAACGGAAGGAGTGCTGTTCGGATTAGGATTTGCTCTCTTTGTGACTGCAATCTTTATTGTTTGCGAAAAAATGAAAAACTTTCTTGACAGTTTCAACAAAGAAAGAATTTTAGAAAAAGGGGGTGAAGTTTAATTACTGATTCCCCTTTAAAATTTTAATCCTCTTCGGTCACTAACTGTCCACAAGCTGCCTTGATTCCTCTTCCAAACTCATATCTTTGAGTAGTAAATATTCCCTCGCCCTCCAGGCATTCTTTAAACATTTTTATTGTTTTAGAATCCGATGCCTTGAATTTTCCCGTTGGATTATAAACTATTAAATTAACCATATATAATGGTTTTTTCATTAATTGAGCTAATTCATAAGCACATTCTAAAGAATCATTTTCTCCTTCAATCATTAAATACTCAAACATTACTTTCCTATTAGTCTTTAAAACATATCTATCAACTGCTTCCATTAATTCCCTTAAAGGATATTTTTTGTTCACCGGCATCAATTTACTTCTCAATCCATCATTGGGGGCATGCAAAGAAATAGAAAGATTTACTTGCAAATCTTCGTTCATAAACTTTTCTATACCTTCAACTATCCCTGAGGTAGAAACTGAAATCTTACGAGAACCAATATTTAAATATTCGGCACTATTTAACATGCGAATTGCTTCAATCACATTATCATAATTCAAGAATGGCTCCCCCATTCCCATAAAAACAATATTGGTTACTTTGCAAATTCTAGCAAACAACAAGACTTGCATCACTATCTCCTCAGCAGTTAAATTTCTTTTTAATCCCATTGTTCCGGTAGCACAAAAAGAACAAGCTAGTGGGCAACCAACCTGAGAAGAAACACAAACCGTTGAGCGATCACTAGTATGCTTCATTAAAACTGATTCAATCTTTAATCCATCCTCTAATTCAATTAAAGCTTTAAGAGTATTCCCTTCGTCAAAAATCTGATGCTTTATCTCAAGTGAACAAAACTTTTTTAATTCTTCTCGTAAAGCAATCGGCAAAACACTGGCACTATTCCAATCTTCAATTAGGTCTTGAAAAATCAACTTATGCACCTGCTTAATTCGATACTTCGGTTGAGATTTTAATTTTTCTTCAATTAATGATAAGTTCATTCTTTGTTTTCTATAATCTTAACTTCTTCTTTGGTTAAAACATTCTCACTTTTAATCTTATCAACAATCGTTGAAAGCTTTTTAGTTCGAGTAATTGAAACTTCATCAAACTGAGTTGAAACCGCTCTAATCTTTTTCCCCAAAGAATCAACTTCTTCATTGTATTTATTGTACTCAATCTCAAATTTCTTAATTAGTTTAATAATCTCATGAAGATTCTCTTGATATTTAAAACTTTTATATGACTGAAAAACAATACGTAATATCGCGGTAAAGCTAAATGGTCCAGCTAATACTACTTTCTTAGCCATGGCATCATTCCAGATTTCATTCATCTGATCATAAATAAAACTGAAGATCATTTCATTAGGAACAAATAAAATAACAAAGTCTACGGTATCTTCTTCCGGATTGATATACTCTCGGCCAGATATTTCCTTTATCCTTGCTTTTACATCCTGCTCAAAAGCCTTCTTAAATTGCTTTTTCTTTTCTTTATCTTCTTCATCATTAAACTTAATGAAGTTATTTAAAGGAAACTTAACATCAATATTTATCTTGGTTCGATCAGGAAGAAAAATAGTAAAATCAGGCCTATTGGCATTATTGTCTTGAGCAGTATTGGCTTCATAATTCTCACCCCTTACAAACCCAATTGTTTTTAATAGATTCTCAGCAATCTCTTCCCCGTATTTTCCTCTCAATTGGTTATTTGATAAAACATTCCTTAATCCCTCAGTCGAATCTTTTAAACTACCAGTTACTGTTTTGTATTCTTCTAAAACTGTTCGTAAACTATTGAATTCACCAATTCTTTCTTTTTCCACTTCATCTAACTGTTTCTTGCTTTTATCTAATTCAGAATGCACCCTCTCAATTAATTCCTTAATTGTATCTTTGTTATGCTGAATTGATTCGCTAATGATCTCTTTCTTAGAATCAAATTGCTCTAACAATCTCTTTCTTTCCTCTTCAAATAACTCTTTACTTCTTTTAACGTTTTCATTCATTAACTTCTGAAAAAGAAGATACGTAAAAACAAGTAAGATAATTAAGGAAGCGATTAATGTAATTGTTTCGGTTGTTATTGACATTTTTTATTGATGATATATAATATGCTTGTAATCAGAAATGATTGCCCTGCCCGTGGACTCGGGTTCAAATTCGGCAAATCTAGCTTTGGCTAGATTTTTGCGTTATGCGACAAATATACTTTTTGATATTTTGAGCATTGACTACTAAATCCGCTAAGTTGTGTAATTCGTGCCTAATATGTCCAGATTTTATTAAAATTATCTTTTTATTCTTTTCTTTTAAAAATTTGATTAGCTTTATAAAATCAGCGTCGCCAGAAAAAAGACAAAAGGTATCATATGCATCGATCAACCTTATTGCATCCACTGAAATTTCAACATCAAAATTACATTTTGGAATATAAATAAAATCTCCTCCTCTGTCTGAATTAACAAATTTACTATTTTTGATTAAGTCGCTATCTTTAATATAATGTTTTATTTGTTGTATCTCTTTCGTAGAAACCTTATGTGCTCCAAAAATCTTCTTTGAAACAAAAATAAAACCTACTGACCCCTTATTGCTCGAATCAAAGCCATAATAGAATCTAATACTTTCAGAAAAAACACAAGAAAAATCGTATAATTTTTGAATATCTATCCAAATTTTATTTCCTAGTTTTAAAGTATTTCCATTCACATCTCTTGTGTCTTCTCTAAACCAATAAGTTACATTTCCAAAATCTATAAAGGAAAAAACTCTACCCCAAGAATCATTAATTTCCAAGTCTTTCTTTATTAAATTTTTTTGAAATTTTTCTAGATTCATTAAATCTATTATATCACACTTTCCTCTTTTGTAAGATAAAAACCTTATCATTCTTCCTCACAACATCTTTAAATACAAGCGCTACTTCACTTCCTTTCTTTCCCTTTTCAATACTCTTGTTTTCAATTTGTATTGATTGAACCTCTTGTTCAATATATGTATTACTTCCTTCAACAATAATATTATCCCCTACTTTTAAATCTAAGTGATTCAAAGTTACTGAGCCTGATTTAACGCGTGGGTAATAATGAGTTACGTAACCAACCAATAATTTCTTATCAGTTGAAACATTATCCGCTTTCTCATAGCTTATTCCTTCTTTTCCAGGAACACTAAAATAGAAACCGGTTGAGAATCCTCGATTGTAAACCGAAGATAATTCTTCTTTCCATTTTTTAACTTTTTCCGAAGTAAAAGATTTATCGAAATAAGCATCAATTGCTTCGCGATAACATCTTGAAGTAACTTCAATATACTTAGGATCTCTTCTTCGCCCCTCAATCTTAAAAGAATCTAATCCTGTCTTAATTAATTCGGGAACAAATTCAATCATGCATAAATCCTTAGCACTCATAAAATACTTTCCTGTATTAGAAATAGCATTACCTTCTTCGTCAGATAGTTTCCATTCTTTTCGACAAGGCTGAGCACACGATCCACAGTTAGCTGACTTTCCATACAAGTAAGCCGACAAAATACAACGGCCAGAAATAGCCATACACATTGCTCCATGAACAAAAACCTCAACTTCAGTTTTTACCTTTTTCTTTAATTCTTTGATTTGCTTTAAGGTCATTTCTCGAGCCAATACTACTCTTTTTGCTCCCAGCTTCTTGTAAAACAACGCTGATTCATAATTAGAGATATTAGCTTGGGTAGAAATAATAAAGGGCATCTTCTCCTTTTTAGCTATTAAAATGACGGCTGGATCCCAAACGATAATGGCATCCACGCCCGCTTTTTTGGCCTTTTTAACTAGGTTTTCTGCCTTTTTGATATCAGGGCTATACACCACCGAATTAATCGTTAGATAAGCTTTTATGCCATAAGAATGGCACTTCTTGCAAAAGGCATGGATTTCATTAGCTCTAATACCTGAAGCAGCTCTCATGCTTAATTCTGAAACGCCGAAATACACTGCGTTAGCATGGTCTTTACAAGCTTCCAAACTGGCCCAATCACGAATTGGACACATTAATTCTGGTTTCTTCATATTTTTAATTTAACATAAAATTAAGCATTATAAAAGGCAAAACTCTCTTTGTTAAAAAAGAGAGATAAATTATGATGTCAGAATTTTCGAAATCTTCCGATAACGTTTAATCGTTTCTGCTTTAACGCTTTCGGGAATCTCGGATGGGGACGACACCTTGTCCCATTGAGCTTCTTTGATCAACCAGTCGCGGAAAAATTGTTTATCCAAGCTCGGCTGAGATTCACCAACTTTGTAACTTTCAAAGGGCCAGAACCGAGAAGAATCTGGAGTTAGAACCTCATCAATCAAGATCAGCTTACACCCGTCTTCACAAGTATAAATCATGCCAAATTCAAACTTAGTATCGGCAATAATAATTCCCTTTTGAATAGCAATATTATATGCTGCTGAATAAAGGGCAATACTTGTTGTTCGAATCGTTTGAGCAAGAGAACGACCTGTATGTCCGGTAATGCCACGTTCTCTTATCCAGCCGGAAATAATCAAAACCATTCTTTCGTAATCAATTGGCTTATCATGGCCGACTGATTCTTTAGTTGTTGGAGTGAAAATAGGCACCGGAAACATTTGTGATTCTTTCATTCCAGCTGGAATCCATAGACCATTAATGTGGCATCTCTTTCCATTATTTTTCTCGTACTCCTCATAAAGAGAACCGCTGATATATCCTCGAACAATGGCCTCAATGGGAACAACTTCGGCAACCCTCACTAAAGACATTTTTCCTTGCAAATCTTCGGAAACTTTTTGAAAGCCAAGCAATCGAGCAATCGCATCATGATTTGTAATAACAATATCATTCTTAATTATTCCTGAAAGCTTCTTTTTCCAAAAGTTAGAAATCCTGTTGATCTCTTTTCCCTTACCATCGATTTGACCAATGACAACGTCATATGCCGAAATGTTATCGCCCATAACTTTCAACATAAAACCATGAGTAGCATCATACAAACTACTCACCTTTCTCGACCCTTGTATTAGAAAAGGTTGAAGATCACTTATTGTCAAAATACTCATCACTTTCTCCTTGTCAGCCCTTTTATAGAACTGATTAAATTAAACATACCATAAACATATAAAAAAATCATCTTTGTAAATCAAAAAAGTAACGATTGCTCATTACTTCTTTTTCAATATTTCATTTAATACCTCTTTCACTTTTTCAATACTATCATAATCATAAATAGAAATAGGAATCTTTTTCTTTCTCCATTTGCTCATCCGCTCCTTTATTATATCTTTATCAACCAAATCAGTTTTAGTGATAAAAATATATTCTTCTTTGTTTAATAATTCTTCATTAAATTCTCCTAATTCTTTTTTAATCGTATCATAATCTTTTTTGTAATCTTCTGATTCAGCCGAAATAAAATGAAATAATATTTTAGTTCGCTCCACGTGTCTTAAGAACTTAACTCCTAATCCTTTTCCTTCTGAAGCTCCTTCGATTAATCCTGGAATATCGGCTAAAATTAAATCGTAGTAAACTCCTAAATGAGGTTCTAGAGTTGTAAAAGGATAATTAGCTACTTTTGGAGTGGCATTAGTTAATTCTTTTAATAGACTTGATTTGCCAACATTAGGCAAGCCGATAAAACCAATATCAGCAATCATTTTTAATTCTAATCTTAAGGAATAGGCTTCGCCTTTGATTCCTGACTGTGCTTGCATTGGCGTTGTGTTAGTTGAGGAACGGAAAAGAAAATTACCTCTGCCTCCCTTTCCTCCCTTAGCAAACAAGACTGGCTCGCCAATTTTAACAATCTCTGTTTTTTGATTTGTATCTAGATTATAAACTATTGTTCCAACTGGAATCTTAAAAACAACATCTTTCCCTTTTGGACCATCAACGAATTCACCCTTTCCATTTCCTCCATCTTCTGCTTGAACTTCTTTTTTAAAACGAAACTGTTTTAAAGCACTCAAATCAGAAACTCCGACAAAGTAAAAACTACCTCCTTCTCCTCCGGAACCTCCTGTTGGGCCTAAAGCATATCTACTTTTCTGGAAGGCAACACATCCCTTGCCTCCATTACCTGCCCTGACTCTAATTTTTACATCATCTATTAACATATACTAGATATAGCACATCTAGAGTAAAAAAACTACCTTGTTACTAATTCAGAAATTCTAGAAATGCATTAAACTCCTCTTCATTATCTAACCAAAACATACATTATTCCATAATCATACGCATCAACAGGAGCAATTTTAGTACAACTCCCATTATATTCATGCCCATTTATACCTAAAACCCCGCAACTATTATTCCACTGACAAGATGATAGACTATATGGAGGAGATACTTCGGAATAAAAATTAGGATAACTACAATCTCCGCAAACACCAATACCTCCAACCTGATTACAGGTACTCGCTACTGCCATATTATACCAAATTCTTAAACCATCATCGCCATTACCAAGAGCTTGAAACATTAAGGCAGGCCCATACCAACTTGAGGCATCAGAATTATTCGTATAAAATCTAGTCCAACTAGGATTACTATTGCTTTGAGCTCTAGTCGTTTGACTTTTTAATGCTTCGCTATTTAATCCTGAATATGCTGCCGCCATCCTTTTTGCTTGCCCTGACGTATACTTATAATCTATTAGAATTTGATTCCATGCGCTTAAATTATAATAAGCCGGAGAAAGATAATCGTTACTCCCCGAAAGAGATCCCTGTTCGGATGATGATGTCCAAAAAGATGAATTGTATTGTTGTGTAGTTCCATCATTTGTATTTAATCTAAGTGCTAATGTCCATCCACCACCCAAAGTCGTCATATCACAGTAAGCCTGGAAAGAGGCATTACCTGTAGGATTAATGGTATATAGTCCACTTGTTGTTTGTCCCGATACTAAAAGAGACAAACAAGAAGTTCCAAAACCAGAAGGAGAGCTGGAATAAACTTGTCCTGAAGAAAGATTGGCAGTTAAAGTATATGATGTTCCATCGGCTGAATAGTAATCGTAGTAAGCTCCACTAGGATCACGAGGTAAGGTAGAGAAATATGTCGGAACTAAAACTGAAGCCAGATTCCCACAATTATTACCAACTTCACAGGGAACAGTTTGAACGGGATACAAACCAAAAACCTTTTCAATAACTAAGGCTTTTCTAATCGAATCAATGTTGGCTTTTCTTTTTGCATCATTAGCTGAATTAACTGAGGCATTCATGGAAATAACAATTAAGCCAGACAAAATACCAATGATTGCAATCACGACTAATAGTTCGATTAAAGTAAAAGCTTGTTTAATTAATTTATTCATTGTCTCGCGATTAAATTAATTTTTTGAATATATTCTTTTCCATCAATTTGACCACCAACTAATAAACTATTTAATCCAGAATAGTAATTTTGTTTCACTAAAGATGACGATACCCCAGCACTATAAAAACGCGCCTCATCAATCATTCCATCAAAAGGAAAAGTATTAAAGTCTCTAATGCCTATATATAAAACCCCTCCTGTATTATTAATAGCTAGAGTTTCAGGAACAGAGTTGTCAAAGACACCATTAACATAAATAGTAATATTTACTCGATCATAACTTAAAACAACATGATTCCACTGTGACAATTTTATTGATTTATTGCCAGACATAAAATGCCAACCTCCAGTAGTAAAAATTCCCGTCTCATTACCTATTTTATTATTTGACAAAGAAAAAGCAAATGGTCCGTTTTTAAAAAATATTGTTTGCCTTGAGGAAAAAACATCTGGATTGATCCATGCTTCAAAAGCAAAACCATCAACAGGACTTAAGCTAGAATTATTAGCAATTGATATGTGATCATTTGAACCATCGAATCTTAAACAATAATTTTGGACACATCCAGAAGTAACTGTTGTCGCTTCAACCACTGAACCAGAATTATTGCCCCAAAAATCAAAACCATTTCCATCCATTTTCCACTCAGAAACTAAATTAATCATTAATGAATTCCTTAAAGAATTAGAAAATACTTGAGATTTAGCAATGTTGGCTTTTTCTGTTATTCCGCTCATCGAAACAACAATTAGACCAGAAAGGATTCCGACAATAGCAATCACAACTAATAGCTCAATTAAAGTAAAAGCTACTCTATAAGAGAGAGAGAGAGAGAGAGAGACGATTTTAGACTTTTAATATTAATTCTTTTCATTGTTTCTATTATATCAACAATAACTAAAAAATCAAAATAATTAATCGACAAATTTTATTTTTATCTTACAATCCAAAACATTAGCAATCCTAGAAAGAATATCTACAGAGAAATTATATTCCCCTTCTTCCATTTTCTTAACAATAAATTGCGTTTTTCCAATTCTCCTAGCAAATTCTTCTTGAGAAATTTTCTTCTTCTTTCTCAATTGAAGAATCTCGTAAGCTAATTTAATTCTTAAACAATATCTTTCATATTCTTTTTTAAAGTTTTGATTCTTTAATAAAATTTTTAGATATTCTTCGTAATTTGTCATATCTTATCTTTCAAATACTTCTTCCCTTTTAATTTCTCTGGTAAATATTCTTGTTTTTCTTTGTACTCATACTCAGGACTATACTTATACCCTTTTCCGTAGCCAACTTCTTCCATTAATTTAGAAACCGCATTTCTTAAATGCAAAGGAACCGGAAGATTACCATGCTTCCTCACATCATCAGCTACTTTTGCGTAAGCGACATACAATTCATTTGATTTTTTACACTTAGACATATATACCACTGCCTGAGCTAAGATAACATTACATTCAGGGTACCCAATAAAATGACAAGCTTGATAAGCAGCGACTGCTTGCTCTAAGGCTCTTGAATTAGCGATTCCAATATCTTCAGAAGCAAAACGAACCAAACGACGGGCAATAAATAATGGATCTTCTCCCGACTCAACCATTCGACTTAACCAATACAAAGCAGCATTAGCATCAGATCCTCTCATTGATTTATGAAGGGCTGAAATAATATTGTAATGCTCTTCTCCATCTTTATCGTAAAGCAAAGCTGCTTTCTGGGTTGCTTCTTTTATTAATTCAACATTAATTTTATTAGAAACCGAAGCAGCATATTCTAAAATATTTAAAGCAATACGGGCATCTCCATTACTAACTAACGATAATAAATCAACTGCCTTTTTATCAATCTTTATTTTCAACCCTCCCAACCCCTTCTTATCTTTAATTGCTCTCTTAATAATTAAAGCGATACTATCCTTTCCTAATTGTTTAAAAACAAAAACTCGAGAACGAGATAATAAAGCACCTCTGACTTCAAAACTAGGATTTTCAGTGGTGGCACCAATTAAAGTTACTAACCCACTTTCAATATGTGGCAATAATCCATCTTGCTGTGTCTTGTTCCAGCGATGAATCTCATCAATAAAAAGAATGGTTCTTTTTCCTAATCGTTGATCAATCTTCGCTCTTTCTATTATTTCTCTTAAATCTTTCAATCCACTCGAAACAGCGCTCACCCGAACAAACTCTGATTTAGTTTGTTTAGCAATAATCGAAGCCAAGGTTGTTTTACCAGTTCCGGGCGGACCCCAAAAAATCATTGAAGGAATCTTGTCATTCTTAATTGCCTCTCTTAATAGTTTCTTTTCTCCCACAATTTCATCTTGACCAAAAAACTCTTCCAATGTTTCAGGACGCATTCGATCGGCTAAAGGATTTTTGAAATTAATATTTTCCATTCTGCAATTTCTTAACATGATTCTCTTTGGAGATAACAGACCTGCCTAATTTCTTTTCTAATTCTTTTCGAGCGACTCCTGCAACACTACCTCCTTTTCTCGCTACAACTCTATTCTGATTAAAATTATCTGGCTTATCTTTTTTAGATATTTCGGTCGTTGAAGTTTCAGCTAACATATTTAAAACTAACTCTAAATTAGTCATATTATCTCGAAGATTCTCTTTCTTTAATTCTTTATGCTTCTTGTATTCCTTAGTTACTATTCCTGCCCAAGCAAAAGTAATATCGTCAGTTAAAACAGCAAACTCTTTTGATTTTTTAACTCCTCTATTCTCCCACTCATTAGTTAAATCTTTTCTAATTTCAATACTTTTCAATCTTAAATCAACCCATTCTTTAGAATATCCTTTTTTAAGATAAGTTCTTAGGGCTCTTTGAATTGCTTTTTCCGGATCTTCAGCCTCTTCAATTCTCTCATAACCAACACGCGCCAACCAAAGCTTAAAAGGCTCCGCATTAGAAGAAGGAATGGATTGAATTACCCTAAACATTGTTTCAGTATCAGCAACATCGGTTTCCCGCATCTTTCCATCTCCAGCAATCAATTTCAACTGGTGACAATTTGTCACCACTTGACTTCCTTCTTTTCTAAGTCTTTCTTTCAGTTTATTCCAGTACTTTCTAGCAGTCTGAAAATCTGATTGACTTGTTAAAACTCTAACAACATCAACAACTGAAAAATACCATTTTTCTTCTTTATCATTCCACTCCCTTCTAATTTTACTTCCTTCGAAAATAGCGATTTTGTTCTTTTTCATATTTTTTAATATTAAAAGTGGACATATTCCTTTTCTTTTATTATACTGTAAGTGTAATTAAAAAACAACGAAAATGGACAATATAGACGAAATATTCCCTAAAAACTACGACTTTAAAACCATTGAAAACAAGTGGAGAAAAAATTGGAACGAAAAAGAACTTTTTAAATTCTCGTATAAAGAAGGAGATAAGCTTTTTACCGTTGATACTCCTCCTCCTTATGTTTCTGCTGATCATCTTCACGCCGGACACATTATGTCTTACGCTCAAGCCGAATTCATTGTCCGCTACAAAAGAATGCAAGGCTATAAAGTATTCTATCCAATGGGCTTTGACGATAATGGACTGCCAACCGAAAGATTTGTCGAAAAGAAATACAAAATTGATAAATCTAGAACCACTAAAAAAGAATTTATCAAGCTTTGTTTAGAAGAAACGGAAAAAGGAATTCAAACTTACAAAAATCTTTGGAACAGCTTGGGAATTTCTGTTGACTGGTCTAAAACCTACAGCACGATTGCCCCCCTTCCAACTAAAGTTTCTCAGTGGTCTTTAATTGATTTATACAAAAAAGGATTACTCTACCGCCAAGAACTTCCCATCCTTTGGTGTCCCACCTGTCAAACTGCCATCTCTCAATCCGATCTAGAAGACAAAGAAAAGAATTCTAAAATGAATTACTTAAGTTTCCCTATTAAAGATGGAGAAAGCGTTGTTATTGCCACCACCAGACCTGAACTTTTACCAGCTTGTGTTGCTTTGTATTTCAACCCTACCGACGATCGCTACAAGGAATTAATTAACAAGAAAGCAATTGTTCCTCTTTTTAATCAAGAAGTAAACTTCAAAACTAGCGAAGCGGTAGACAAAGAAAAAGGAACTGGCTTAATGATGGTTTGTACTTGGGGCGATCAAGAAGATTTAGAAAAATGGCGATTAGACAATTTAGAGACTAAAAGTCTCTTAACTTCTGATGGAAGGTTAAATGAATTAGGACAAAAGTATCAAGGATTGAAAATTGAAAAAGCTCGAGAAGAAATAATCAAAGATTTGCAAGAACAAGATTTTTTAATTAAGCAAGAAGACCTAACTCACTCAGTCAATGTTCATGAAAGATGCGATACTCCTGTAGAACTGATTTTAAGTAAGCAATGGTTTATCAAAATAGCCAACCAAAAAGAAAAATGGTTAGAAATGGGAGAAAAAATAGACTGGCATCCTAAAGAAATGTTTGAAAGTTACAAACTTTGGATCAATTCTTTAAAATGGGATTGGTGCGTTTCGCGCCAAAGATTCTATGGGGTTCCTTTTCCTTTCTGGTATTGTAAAAAATGTGGAGAAACAATTTTACCTGATGAAAAAGATCTACCCGTTAGCCCAACCGAACAAAACCCACCAGTTATCATCTGCCCTAAATGCGGTAATAAAAAAATTATTCCTGAAACTGATGTTATGGATACTTGGGCTACCTCATCTTGCACTCCCTTCCTCTTAAAAGAATTGGCTAATAACAAAGAATTATTCCCCGTTGATTTGCGTCCTAACGCTCATGAAATTATTCGAACTTGGGATTTCTATTCAATCGTTAAAAGCTTCTATCATTTCGACAGTATTCCTTTTAAAAATATCATGGTTTCTGGTCATGGCTTAGATGAACAAGGAAAAAAGATCTCTAAGAGATTAGGAAACTATGTTCCTAGCGATCAATTAGTTGATGAATTCGGTGCCGATGCAATTAGGTACTGGGCTACTGGCGCTGGACTTGGACAAAACTTAAGATTTAATCCTAAAGAAATTAAAAAAGGAAAACAAATCACAACTAAACTTTGGAACGTTGCTAGATTTATTATGATGAATCAAAATAGCTACGAAACAAATGATATCACTCTTGAATATCCTGATCTTTGGATATTAAAAGAAATGAACGAAACAATCAAAAAAACTACTGAGTATTTTGAAGCTTACCAGTATGCTAAAGCTAAAAACGAAATAGAAGAATTCTTTATGTCTAAATTCTGCGATTACTATGTTGAGTTTATAAAATACAGATTATACGGCGACAATAAAGAATCAAAACAAGCAGCGGAATATACATTAAAAATTGTTTTTACTAATATTCTAAAGATGTTTGCTCCGATTATTCCTTTTATTACTGACGAACTATACACCTACTTCAGCGAAGAAGAAAGTATTCATACTTCTACTTGGCCAACAATAATAAAAATTGAAAACACACTAGATGATTCTGATTTTAATGAAGCTATCTCTGCTATTAACGAAGTTAGAAAATACAAATCAGAGAATCAAATATCTCTTGGTGCTGAACTTGAAGAATACAAACTTCAAACAAAAGTTAATTTAGATAAATATGGAGAATTTATTAAAAGGGCGATTAAAGTAAAATCTTTATCTTAAAGCTATCTCCGCTAATCTTAAACTATACTCTTTTGAAGTTATTAATCCATTAGCCAACATACTATTCAATCCTGAATAATACTGTTCTTTGATTTGAGAAGTTGAAATAGCTACATTATATATACGAACATCATCTATGGAACCATTAAAAAATTGCGAAAGATTTCCACGAGAACCTATGCAATCATAAGTTCCTAAAGGAACAATATTGGCATTACTAACTTCTTGCAATAAATATGTTAGAGAATTGTTTAAGATTCCATCAATATAAATATCGATAGTAGATACGCCAATCCCTTTCCACACAGCCACCACATAATGCCAATTATTATCATTTATCAATGATGCAGAATCTCTGTAAGTTGTAAACGCTTCATCTCTTATAAGAAGTCTAATTTTCCCAGAAACAGATCTAAATTCTACTCTATCGTTTGAACTTTCATAATTACTATATATGTATATATCTCCCGCTGATACCGTTTTAATCCACGACCCCCAAGTCATATTACCCATTTCTGGATTTAATAAAGAAGAAGACGTAATTGAAATATAATCATTGCTTCCATCAAAAGATAAACAATTGCCAGATGGACAACCAAAAGTTACTAGCTGAGGACATTTAAGAGTACCATTAAAAGAACAAGCACCTGATGTATCAGCAAGAGTTCCTGTATTACCTCCACTCCATGAATCAGGAGTGGTATATGGAGCGCTTGATCCTATTATTTGATCTAATTTCCATTCAGAAATCAAGTCCAGCATCAATGAATTCCTTAAGGAATTAGAAAATACTTGAGCTTTAGCAATGTTAGCTTTTTGCGTTACTCCGCTCATGGAAACAACAATCAAACCAGACAAAATACCAATAATAGCAATTACCACTAGTAATTCAATCAACGTAAAAGCTTGTTTAATTAATTTATTCATTGTTGTGCAATTGAATTAACCCTACTCAAGTATTCTTCTTTTGTTATTCCCCTACTATTTAATAAATTATTTAAACCTAAATAATACTGTTCTTTAATTTGGGAAATTGGAATGGCTGTATTATACAATCTAACATCGTCTATTAAACCATTAAATCTTTGTGGATAAGCAGAAGAGTGACTACCAATTCTAACTGGACTTGTGTCATAGGTAATTGTCACAGCCGAAACAGGTACCGATACCTTTGCCCCGTTTATAAAAAGTCTTAAATTACTTTGAATTACGAAATGCAAAATTTGTCTAAAAATATTTAAATCTCAAAACAACCAAGATTTTCTTGGTTTTTTGTTAAGCAGATATTTAAGCAAAAAGTAATTCAAATGTGAAATGAAAATTACTTTAAAACATAGGCGAGGATAGAGTAAACGTAGTTAGAAAAGTATCCGTCAATTGAACGAGGAAGAGAAGTAATTAATCCATAGAACATTTTTAAATTTCTGAAATTCAATTCAATTATCATTCTGGTATCG
>Ga0265297_10002579_pt1 | contig 36129 bp, 33 predicted proteins | sample Munlanlwell13791_FD_192502 | JGI IMG/M metagenome (GOLD analysis project Ga0265297, IMG submission 192502) | Leachate microbial communities from a municipal landfill in Southern Ontario, Canada - Leachate well 137-91 | ecosystem: Engineered > Solid waste > Landfill > Unclassified | place... | reverse complement strand
TAGTTAGTGTTCGGCTTCACTATTGTGGGTAGGGAACTATATAACAAAAAAATATATCATATTATTTTAACTATGTCAACTAGTTTATCTTCCCGTTAGGGGCCTGGCTAGTCTAAAACAAAAATAACCCCAATAAAGGGGCTATTTTTTGTGGGTGCCTACTGGGAGTTGAACCCAGACTAACGGGACCACAACCCGTCGTTCTACCGCTAAACCATAGGCACCATACTATATAGATTGGCTATATAAAAAATTAAACTTCGTAAAAATAAATATTCCCACTCTTAGTTTCGATTGTCTTTCTGATTGATAAGTTAGGAATAGAAAATAAATAACTGATAACTATTGTTCCAGGACGACATTCTTTCTGAATTTTCTCGGATAATTTTGGCATCATTGTCGGTATTAAATAACAGTATATAAAGGAGGCATCATGTAGACTAGTTTTGTATAAGTCTCCTCTTCTGAAATCAATTTTACTTTTCAATGTCTTCAATTTTGTCTTAGTCAATAAGTATGGATAGAAAGAATTTTCGATTCCAATTAGTGTCGCTTCCGGATATCTAGCCTCTACTCCTTTTAGAAAGTTGGCTGTTCCAGCGCCCAGTTCATAAACAACTTGGCCCTTAACTGGTTTGATATTATCAATTATAGTTTCAATTACTTCTGGTTTGGCGGCAAAAAATGGGGCAAAACCACGAAAGACAATGTTGAAGAAATTCATGGCCACAAACACCAAAATTACTAAGAGCACTACCTCTAGAATAATTAAAAATATCATATTTTTTTATTTTCGGCTACCGCAAACAGCTGAGCAACAATGACAATTATGATTGTCAGAGGCTACTTTTTTGACAGCAGTCTTAGGGGTGGCCTTTTTAGCGGCAACCACTTTTTTAGGGGTAATTGTCTTTTTTATCATATTTTTTAAGGATTATTTTTTAATTTGTACGCCCGGTAGGAATCGAACCTACGTAATCAGCTTAGAAGGCTGGTGTTCTATCCATTGAACTACGGGCGCCCACTGCTTTTTAATCTATCAAAATTAGTTTGAAAAGTCAACGAAATAGAAAATGTCTCTAAAGTATTGTAATTTTTTATTTAAAAAAGAGACCCTGGTTTTGGGTCTCTTTTCTCTTTTTATTATATTTTTGGGGGAGTAAGACTAATGTCCATGGTCCTTACGCCATATCCGGAGGAATTTTCCTCTATTCTGGCCAGTCGGTATTCTCCCGTAGATTGTCCTTCGTAATATACAAAATAACTGCCATTGAAAATACTCATTGGACATTTGGTTACAAAATTTAGAGTATCAAGGTCTGAGAAATGGAAGTTAATCTGTTTCTTGTTTATTGTTTTTTCAAGCCTATAGGTTTGAAAATCGGAAGGGTCAACAGAATAGTCTGACCAAAAGTTTATTTCATCTTTTTCTAGATCGAGTGTAAACTCCGGTTGCCCCGTCACGTTAAATTTATCACAAGAGGCAACATTATCATATGAAAACATGAACGTTCGTGAGTCAGTTGTTTGGTTTATTTGCCCGTATGCTTTGTAAATAGTAAATTTTTTATTATTTACTATTTCTGCACTTTGAGGACCATCAGTATTAGGTTCGTCTTTTTTACAAGATGTAAATGTTAGGGCCGTTAGGATTATTATCAATATTTTTTTCATGACTTATGCTTTTTTGGGGGTTTAGATGACTGTTTTTAAATAACAATTAATATAGAGATTATAACATATTTGATAATATTTGTCAAACAAAACCTCGTTGACGTTTGGCCTCGTAGATTACAATGGCGCTGGAAACAGAAACATTAAGGGAGTCTATTCCGGACTGCATCGGTATTTTTATCTCATTATTAATGTTTTTAAGCCATTCTGCGCTTAATCCAATTGATTCGGTCCCCATAATAATGGCACTGGGAGATTTGAAACTGACCTGATGGTAATATTTTTTAGCTTTAATAGTTGTCCCATAACTCTTGATCTTATTTTTCTTGAGCCATTCCTTGGTTTCTGGAGTGGTGGCGACAACGACTTGGTTGGTAAAAAGATGGCCCATACTGGCTCTAACAACATTAGGATTGTAGATGTCTGTTTGCGGATCGGTGATAATCACAGCGTCAACTTTAGCGGCATAGGCGGTGCGCAGAATCGCTCCTAGATTGCCTGGCTTTTCAACCATTTCTAGAACTATGATTAAGGGGTTGGCGCTTAATTTAATACCTTTTAAATCTTTTTTAATTATTTTAGCCAAAGCTAAATAGCCATCTGGTTTTTCTTTATAGGCAATTTTTTTGAAGATATTAGCGCTTACTTCAGTAGTAATTAGGTTGTGCTTAGAAAATTTGTTGTTGGGGCTGATCTCGGGAGAGTAGAAAAGCTCTTGAATTTGGTATTTATTTTTTAGGGCTAGTTCTAATTCGCGTTCACCCTCAATAATAAACAGACCCTGCTGTGATCGTTCACGTGGCTTGGTTAACTTGACAATATTCAAAATTCTGTCATTATGAGAGCTACTAATCATTTTATTTTTATTTTAGATTTTTAGGTGATTAATTTCATTTTACACTAGTATTTGAAGCATTGTCAAAAGAGCTTAATATCGTTATAATGAAATTAACATGAATATTTTCTCTTTATCTTTTTAGAGTTTATAATTATAGCCCTTGAAGCTATTTTATTTTTATTGGTATGGAAGTAGATTTTAATAAAAAAATTGCTAATGACCCGGATTTCGCTGAATATCATCAAGTTCCGGAAGAGCCAAAATCATCCCGTCGATTTTTCTACGTGGTTGGTTTTTTAGTGGCAGCTATTATTATTTTCTCGGCTACCATGCTAATGAGCAGTGATAGTCGGGAATCTTGGCTGGGCCATATTCCTTTCTTGGGAAAATTATTAGCCGCTTCCAATAATGAATTATTAGGTGAAAAAGAAGACCGAATAAATATTCTGTTGTTAGGAATGGGTGGCGAGAATCATGATGGAGGTTATTTAGCTGATACTATTATGTTAGCTAGTTTAGAGCCATCAACTAAAAAAGTGGCTTTGATTTCTATTCCACGCGACCTAACTGTTCCAGATTCAAATGGTGTTTGGCAAAAGGTGAATAGTATTAATGCTTATGCTGAGGCTAAGAAAGAGGACGGTTCTCAGGCGACAGTTGATGCTTTGTCCTCATTATTAGATATTCCAATCCAATATTATGTTCGAGTCGACTTTGATGGCTTTATTAGTATTATTGATGAATTAGGAGGGATAACCGTTGACGTTGAAAATACTTTAGATGACTATAGTTATCCTATTAGAGGCCGAGAAGACAATCCTGATTATTATTCTCGTTATGAGCATTTACATATCGACAAGGGCTTACAAGAAATGGATGGTAGCTTAGCTTTGAAATATGCTCGCAGTCGTCATGGAGTTGGACTAGAAGGATCAGATTTTGCTCGGAGCAAAAGACAGAAAAAAATATTATCAGCTGTTCGCAATGAGCTGATGAGCTCTAGCAATATATTGAAGCCAGGGATGCTAACTAGAATTGCGGGACAAGTTTTGGAGCATACTGCTACTAATTTAAAAATTTGGGAAGGACTTCGTCTTTGGGATCTTTTTAAAGATACGCCGCAAGAGCAAATTAATTCTATTGGTTTAGATGACGGCCCAGGAGGACTTCTAGTTTCTTCTCGTGGCGTTGATGGCGCTTATATTCTTGTTCCAATCGGAGGTAATTTTGAGAAGATTAAAACAATGGTTAATGATGTTTTTGGCCAAATGCCAGAAACTAAGAGTGCCCCGAAGGAATTAGAAATTTCTTCTGAACCAGCAACAATTGAGATTCGAAACGGCACTAATATCAGTGGCCTAGCGAGCGAAGTCTCGACTCGTTTAGAAGCAACAAATATCAAAACTATCAGAACTGCTAATTCCACTAAGCGTGATTTGAAAGACGCTGTTATCTATGATTTAACTTATGGCGCTAAACCCCAAGCCTTAGAAGCTTTGAAAAATAATACTAATGCGGTTATTGGTTTAGAATTACCTGAATGGCTTGTTGCTGACATTAAAGAAGGGTTAAAAAATAATCCAAAACAAGCTCGACCGGACTTTATATTAATTGTCGGAACTAATAATCATCAATTATAAATATATGAAAATATCAGGAGACCATCCAATTATCGCTATCGTCGGTCGGACCAATGTGGGTAAATCCACCTTGTTTAATCGTATCGTTGAAAAAAACCAAGCCTTGGTTTCCGATATTGAAAACACTACTCGTGACAGCAATCAAGCTGTCGGTTATTGGAGCAATCATAATTTTACCGTTGTAGATACGGCTGGAATTATTGATGTCAAATATTTATCAGACAAAAAATTATTAAACAATCCTTTAAATAGTATTGATTTAAAAACGCAAAAACAAGTTGTCACTTTTTTTAAGAAAGCCGCTGTGATTATCTTTATGGTTGATAATAAAGCGGGGATTATGCCAGCCGACAGAGATATGGCTAAATTTTTTCAGAAACGAAAAGAATTAAAGGAGAGATTAATATTGGTAGTTAATAAGGTTGATAATCATCGTCAGAAGAATGAGGCCGCTATTTTCAATAAATTAGGACTTGGTGAACCGGTCTATATTTCAGCTGCTTCTGGTTCAGCGACCGGTGACTTATTGGATATTATTGTTAGTCGTTTGCCGGAAGACAAGGAGGCACAGAAACCAAAATGGGAAGGCTATACCGAAGAAGATGATGATAGTGAGGGACCTCAGGATGAAAATCGGCCAATCAATGTTTGTATCATTGGTAAACCTAATGTTGGTAAATCGTCACTTTTGAATTCTATTTTAGGTTATGAGCGGGTAATTGTGAGTGATATTCCGCATACTACCAGAGAGCCTCAAAAGACTGAAATTATTTATAAGGATAAAGTTATTAATGTTATTGATACTGCCGGTATTTCTAAGCATGGTCATAAAGCTGAACGTTTAGAAAAATATGGCATTATGAAATCTCTAGCAACCCTGAAGCATGCTGACATTGCTCTTTTGATGCTTGATATCAGTCAAGATATAACTCATCAGGATGCCAAAATTATTGAAGAGATTACTGATGTTCGAAAGAGCTTTATAATCTTAGCTAATAAATGGGATTTGATTCCAGATAGAAATGTCAAAAAATGGACAGCTGATATTTATAAAAAGTTACCTTTTGTTACTTGGGCTCCAATTCATTTCTTGTCCGCTAAGACCGGAGCTAAGGTTGATAAGATTTTTGATTTAGTCTTGGCTATTGCTGAAGCTCGTAAAGTTAAGTTAAGCGATTCGCAATTAGATAAATTTTTGAAAAGAATTGTTAAAATTCATAAACCAGCTAAAGGAAAGGGTATTGGTCATCCTCATATTTATCGCATCACTCAGGCTAAGGTCAATCCACCTCGTTTTGAAGTTCGGATTGGTTCTCATGATGATCTGCATTTTTCCTATGCGCGATTTATCGAAAATCAACTGAGAGCTCAATTTAATATTGTTGGAACCCCAATCGGCATTCGGATTGTCAAAAACATTAAGACCCATAGTATGTCCGAAGAAAGATCGGCTGAAGTACAAAAAGCGTAAATTAGCAGTTAAAATAGGAACAGGCACCAGGCTAGGTGTCTGTTTTATTTTCTGCTATAATTAAGTCATATGAAAATAATCGTTGGTTTGGGTAACCCCGGAGAACAATATGCCAGAAGCCGCCATAATATTGGTTGGTTGATTTTAGATTCTATTCTGGGCGATGTTAAATGGACACTTAATAAAAAGTGGAACGCTTTAGTTTATGAACGGGGAGGCGATCTTTATCTTAAGCCCCAGACCTTTATGAATAATTCTGGTATGGCTGTTCGAGCCGCTTTGGATTATTATCATCTACTGCCAAAAAAATTAAAGTTGTTTTCGACTAAGAATGCTGATTTGTCTGACACCCTAATTGTTATTCATGATGATTTGGATATTGATCTGGGTAAAATGAAAGTAGCTGTTGGTTCTCGGAGTGCCGGTCATAATGGAGTTCAATCAATTATTAATCACACTAAGACCCTTAACTTTAAACGACTTAGAGTGGGGGTCAGAATTGAGGAGCGGGAGTATATCCCGGCTGATAAATTTGTTTTGGGAAGATTTAAGGCTGAGGAGTTAAAACAAATTACGGAGTTAATTCCAGGAATCAAAAAAGAAATAATTTAGAAATAACAAGAAGCTCACATCAGAGCTTTTTTGCTTTTGTCTTGACAGTCTCAGCGGAACGTATACAATAGGTTATATTATATATCTCATTTTAGGTAATTATGAATCTAATTATTGTCGAGTCTCCAACTAAAGCCCGGACTATTAGCAAGTTTTTGGGATCGGGTTATAAAGTCGAATCTTCCTTTGGTCATATTCGTGATTTGCCGGTAAGTACCATGGGAGTGGATATTGAGCATGATTTTCAACCGACCTATATCGTTCCTGACAAGGCCAAGAAGAATTTAAATAACTTAAAAAAATTAGCTAAGGATGCTGATGAAGTTATTCTGGCTTCGGACGAGGACCGCGAAGGAGAGGCTATTGCTTGGCATTTAAGTGAGGCTTTAAAATTAGATTCTAAAAAAGCGAAACGTATTGTTTTTCATGAAATTACCAAGGCGGCTATTTTGGGTGCTTTAGAACATCCTCGAACAATCGATCAAAAATTGGTTGATGCCCAACAAGCTCGTCGTATCTTAGATCGTCTGGTTGGTTATGAACTTTCACCTTTCTTATGGAAAAAAGTAGCCCGAGGCTTGTCAGCTGGTAGAGTTCAGAGTGTTGCTGTTCGTTTGATTGTTGAAAGAGAAAGAGAGATAACAGCCTTTAAGAATGAAGAGTATTGGAGTATCACTGGAGATTTTTCTAAAACAGCTGATGCTGATATTAAATTTAGCGCTGATCTCAACAAAATTAACGGCAAGACGATTGATAAGATGTTTATCAAAAATAAGGAACAAGCTGATAATTTAGTGGCATCATTACAAGAAGCTAAATATGAAGTTTTTAAAGTAGAACATAAAGATAGTCAAAAAAAGGCCCCGACTCCTTTCACTACCTCTACCTTGCAACAGACCGCTAATCGTTTTTTAGGGTTTAGTGCCAAGCAGACTATGATGGTTGCTCAGAAATTATATGAACAGGGTTATATTACTTATATGAGGACTGACTCTTTAAACCTTTCAGCTAAGTTTACCACCGACGCTTATGAATACTTAGTTAAAGAGCTGGGAAGGGAATATGCTATTTCTGGCGGTCAGGTTTTCAAAACCAAGAGTAAAAATGCTCAAGAGGCGCATGAGGCCATCCGTCCAACTGAGGTTGGTAATAACCCCGAAGATCTAAAGGTTAAATTAGAACCAAATCAATATCGTTTATATAAATTAATTTGGCAAAGATCCATAGCTACTCAGATGCCACCAGCTCTTTTAGCAGTGACTGTTATTGATATCGCTGCTCTTGATACCCCATATCATTTTAGGGCCTCAGGACAAGTTTTGAAATTTGAAGGTTATCTCAAAATCTACCCTGAATCAACTAAGGATCAAACCCTGCCTAATTTAACCAGCGGGGAGAAATTAAGTTTAGAAAAATTATCTGGAACACAGCATTTTACCGCTCCTCCAGCTCGCTATTCTGATGCTGGACTAGTGAAGGAGATGGAAAAATATGGTATTGGCCGTCCTTCCACTTATGCTCCGACAATTTCTACCATCATTGATCGTAATTATGTTTTTCGGGACGACAAGAAACGTTTAGCACCGACTGAAATCGCCTTTGTCGTTATTGATTTATTAATCGCCCATTTTCATCATATTGTAGATTTCAAATTCACCGCGGAGATGGAAAATAATTTAGATGAAGTGGCGATTGGAAAAAAAGATTGGGTGCCGGTTATCTCTGATTTCTATTTACCTTTTCATAAAAATTTAGAAGAAAAATATAAAGAAGTTAACAAAGATAATATTATGCCAGAAGAAAAATCAAGTGAAGTTTGTGACAAATGTGGGTCTCCAATGATTGTCAAAACTGGTCGTTATGGTAAGTTCTTAGCTTGCAGTAATTACCCGACCTGTAAAAATATTAAGTCTTCCGGCGAACCTAAACCGGGAATAGTTACATCGCCTGAAGCCGAAGCGAAGTTAAAAGCTTTGCAGGTTAAATTTGCCGGTGAGGTCTGCGACAAATGTGGATCACCGATGTCGGTTAAGAATGGTAAGTTTGGGCCGTTTATGGGTTGTAGCGCTTATCCTGGTTGTAAGAATATTAAGAATATTCCTGATGAGAATGCTGTTAAGGTTACTTGTCCTTCTTGCGGTAAGGGTGAGATAGTCAAGAAGTTCAGCCGTCGTGGCGCCTTTTACGCTTGTAGTGCTTATCCTGACTGTAAGAATGCCTATTGGGGCAAGCCAACCGGAGAGAAATGTCCAGAATGCCAATCATTATTAATTGAAGATAAAGATGGAATTAAATGTAGTGATCGGGCCTGTGGCTTTGCTAAATAAGGTAGTTATTATTGTTAAATAATTTTTTTTGAGTTATAATACTAATATCAATAAAATTTATTTAAATTATATAATAAATCTCTATGTCTAAACCTAAAAAAGCCTTTACCCTCATTGAACTCCTGGTTGTTATTGCTATCATTGGTGTTTTAGCAACAGTCTCTATTATTGCTCTCTCTAATGCCAGGTCTAAATCAAGAGATGCTAAGAGGGTTGGTAATATGAAGCAAGTTCAAACAGCCTTAGAACTATTCTTTAACGATAATGGTCGTTACCCAACTGAAGAAGAATGGGCTTTCGGATCTTTATTCGCTACTTCTTCTTCGGCTACCACCACCTATCTCCAGGTTATCCCAACTGCTCCCACTCCAGCTGATGGTGATTGCAGTGAAAACGAAAATGCTTTAGCTTATACCCAAGTAGAAAGTGGTGCCTCCTATTCCATTTCTTTTTGTATTGGCAATACCACTGGTACTATTGCTCCTGGAAATAAAACTTTAACTCCGGCTGGCATTATTGCTGTTGGAGGAGAAGAGGAAGAAGAAACTCCTCCGGAAGAATTTGTTTGCGGTGACACCCTAACCGATAGCCGTGACTCTCAAACTTATGCCACTGTTAACATTGATGGTCAGTGTTGGATGGCGGAGAATCTAAATATTGGCGATATGGTTCTTGGCAGTGTTAATCAGGCGGACAACAGTGTCTTTGAAAAACATTGCTATGATAATGATGCTGCCAATTGTCTAATTTATGGTGGAATCTATCAATGGGATGAAGCTATGCAATATAGTTCAACCGAAGGGGCCCAGGGTATTTGCCCGACAGGCTGGCACGTTCCAGCCAGAGCCGACTTTTTTGCTTTAGCTGTTTATTTAATTGGTCAGAGTTGTGATAATTCACTAGACGGTTGTCCGCCGGCTGGCGACAGTTTAAAGGAGGTTGGAACTTCTCATTGGAATAGCCCTAATACTGGAGCCACTAACTCTTCTGGCTTTACTGCTCTGGGGGGTGGAAGTAGTTACGGCGGATCATTTTATAACTTTAAAAACTTTGGCGTGTTTTGGTCCTCTCTTTTTTCTGGCGGACCTATGAATTGGCACGTTGAAGCAGATAATTCAAACTTTATAGAAGGTGAGTCGATGACTATTACTGGTGTTTCTGTACGTTGTCTCCAAGATCCTATCTAGTCGAGGATCATCTATTGGTCTCGCAAAAAATTAAATTATTGATATAAAAAAAGACATCTCTGATTGAGATGTCTTTTTCTTTTAGAGACTATTTCTTGGTAGTTTTTTTCTTCTCGACCTTAGCTTCTTTCTTTTCTTGCATGAAGTCAAAGATTCTTTTTAATACTTCGGAGATAATCATGAAGTAGGAGCCAGAACTATTTAACTTGTCTTTTACCGTTTGGCAGAGGTCGTTAGCTTTTTCGCTTAAGCCATTGAAGACAGCGGCGCCAGACTGAACCTTGTTTTTTATGAATTTAGCCAAGTCTTCGATGGTTTTGCTAAATAAGGTAGCTATTATGGTTAAATAATTTTTTTTGAGTTATAATAATATTAATAAGAGTTTCTTTAAATTATATAATAAATCTCTATGTTCAAACCTAAAAAAGCCTTTACGCTCATTGAGCTCCTCGTTGTTATCGCCATCATTGGTATTTTAGCTACAGTCTCAATTATTGCTCTCTCTAACGCTAGATCTAAATCAAGAGATGCTAAGAGAGTTGGCAATATGAAACAAGTTCAAACTGCGCTAGAACTATTCTTTAACGACAATGGTCGTTACCCAACTGAAGGGGAGTGGGCACAAGGCTCTTTGTTCTCTACTACTTCAGATGCCACCACTACCTACCTCCAAGTTATTCCAACTGCTCCGATCCCAGCCGATGGTGATTGTAGTGAAAATGAAAATGCTTTAGCTTATACCCAAGTAGAAAGTGGTGCCTCTTACTCTATCTCTTTCTGTATTGGTAACACTACTGGATCTATTATTCCAGGAAACAAAACTCTAACCCCAGCCGGAATTATTGCTGTTGGTGGTGAACAAGAAGAGGAAGAAGAAACTCCTCCGGCTGGGTTCTCTTGCGGTAGTACTTTAACCGATACTCGAGACTCTCAAACCTACTCTACTGTTTTAATTGGAACGCAGTGTTGGATGGCGGAGAATTTAAATGTTGGGACTAGAGTCGCTGGTTCTCAAAATCAGGGAGACTATGCTGATGGTATTGAGAAGTATTGTTATGGTGATAATGAGATTAATCCTAATCTTTCTAATTATACCGTCGGTGGTTGTGATACGGACGGTGGATTATATCAGTGGCACATGGCGATGGGTCTTCCTCAGGGCTGCGACTATGATGGACAAAGTCCTTGCATACCATCTCAACCGCAACAAGGCATTTGTCCAGCTGGTTGGCATTTGCCCAGTGATAGTGAATTGCCGGATAACACTTCTGACTGGCGAGCGTTGGAGCAAGGACTAGCTTCTGATGGTTCTTGCGATACTACCTATACTTGGGGTTGTTCTCCAGCGGGGACTAAAATCAAGACAAGATATAATAATCCTAGTTCTAACAGTAATGGTTGTAACCCCGATAATTCCGATTGTGGATCTTCTGGGTTTGGTGCTCTTGCGGTTGGCTATCGTGATCCTTCCGGAGTATTTGCTATGCGGGGTGACTGGGAAATTTTGTGGTCATCACTTTATCATCCATCAATTGTCACAAATTCTTGGGCTCGGTTTATTTCTTTGTGGAACCCTACTATTTATCGTAATACTTATGATAAAACTCATGGTTTTCCTGTGCGCTGTGTTAAGGATTGATAATAATTTTTTTATTATATAAAAAAAGACATCTCAGACAGAGATGTCTTTTTCTTTTAGAGGTTATTTTTTAGTAGTTTTTTTCTTCTCGACCTTAGCTTCTTTTTTCTCTTGCATGAAGTCAAAGATTCTTTTTAATACTTCGGAGATAATCATGAAGTAGGAGCCAGAACTATTTAATTTGTCTTTTACCGTTTGGCAGAGGTCGTTAGCTTTTTCGCTTAAGCCATTGAAGACAGCAGCGCCGGATTCAACCTTGTCTTTCATAAATCTAGTTAAGTCGCCAATTTTTTCGATAACAGCTTCCACCTCCCGAATCACCTTATACACTGTTCTCATGCTGACGATTAGATAATAGAGGGACCAGCAAATAAAAACGCTTAGTCCGGCAATGGAGATGGCTAAGACTAAGTTTAGAATGTCTCGGCTGGTGTTAAACATAGGTTTAAAGTTTTAAAGCCTAATTAGAAGTTTCTAATTTGAGCTTCAAATTTAGATTGTAAATAATTAATGAGTTCATTTTGAATCACGTCAATTTCTTCAGCCGTTAGGGTTCTTTCATTTGATTGATAGATGACGTGGAAGGCTAGATTTTTTTTGTTAGCGCCTAATTTGTCTCCGCTATAAACATCGAAGAGCTCAACGCTCAAGATTAATTCATGAAAATTCTTAAGTGCCTCTCTAATATCATTATACAATATTTTTGAGTCAACTACAAAAGCTAAGTCACGAACTACTGGAGGATATTTTGGTGTGGCATGGTATTGTTTAAAGCCATAATCTAAAACTAGTTTCAATAATTCATTAAAACTTAATTCAACTATTACCACAACCTTCTTTAAGTTATTATTCTTGGTAATATTATCAGCTACCTTAGCAATTGTCCCGATATTCTTTCCTAAAACATTGATAGTGGCCTTTAATTCTTTGTCGCTATAGCCGATATGTATATCTGTTGGCATAAAACTAACTTCAGCCTGAGGGTTAATTACGCCGTAGATTAAGCTGGAGACAATACTTTTGGCTGTACTGAATATTTCATTTTTACTTCCAGCTAAAGCGATTCCAATCTGCTTTTCTTGATGAGGCAGTCTTTCTTCATCTTTATTATTTTTCTTTAAACTGCCAAAAATATCTAAAAATATATCTCCGATTTCAAATAATGCTAAATTATCATAGCGATATTGATTGGTGCGGATATTATTTATTAATCCGGGTAAGAGATTTTGTCGTAATAGAGTATGTTGTTTGGAAATAGGGTTAACTAGTCTGATATATTTAGTATGATCCAAATTCAATTTTTTTAATTCTTCTTCATTGGTGAAAGAGTAATTATAGACCTCGGTCATTTTACTTTCTTGGGACAGGACTGATCTGATTTTATGTTCCAAGGCTCTAGTTTCATTCTTTTCCGGAGCTTCCATGGCGACTTGGGGTAATTTGGCTGGGAGATTATTATAACCATAGAGGCGCATAACCTCTTCGGCGACATCTTCTCTGATGGAAACGTCCTTAGTGGCTCTCCAGCTAGGGATAATAACAGAAAGAATTTCTTGGCCGTCATTATTTTTTCCTTTTGAGGCTAGAATAAAGCCCAAATTCTCTAAAATCTCTTTGACTCTTTCCGGAGCTATTTCTAAACCAGTTATCATATTTAGCCAGCCTAAATCTAATTCTATTTCAGGGATAGTTTTGAGTTCTTGATGTAGGTCACTCAACTCACTGGCAATCTTAACTTTCTTGTTATCTTTCTGAATCAATTTAACAGCCATTTTAAGTCCGATTTCTGTTAAATATGGATCGAGGGCTTTTTCATAACGCATTGAGGCGTCAGTTCGAAGACCTAGCTTTGTTGATCCTTGGCGAATGGTGGTTGCTTCAAAATTAGCGGATTCAATAATAATAGTTTTAGTCTCAGAAGAAACAGCCGAATCAGCTCCACCCATAATACCAGCAATCGCGATAGCTTTCTGGCCGTCAGTGATTAATAATTGATTGTTTTCTAGTTTGTGATCTTTACCATCTAAGGTTTTAATCGGCTCTTCTTTTTTAGCGGTTCGAACAACAATCTTATTAATCTTTTGAGCGTCAAAAGCATGGAGCGGTTGGCCCACCTCCAACATGATATAATTGGTAATATCAACAATATTGTTGATTGGTTTTAGGCCAACAGAAATTAATCTTTTTTTAATCCATTCCGGTGATTCTTTAATTTCAATATTTTCCAGTTCAATGGCCATGTATCGAGGACAAAGATTATAATTCTCAACTTTGATATCTAGTTTTTTTAGCTTCTGAATGTTTTTACCTTTTTTGCCGGAGTTAGTATCAAGACTGATATCGCTGAGGTCGATTTTTCGAAGTTTGATATTCAAGATAGCGCTAATTTCACGAGCTATACCATAATGGCTCCAGAGATCTGGTCGATTGGACAATGATTTATTATCAACTTCAATTGTGATGTCGTCTAGCTTTAGATAAGAGGCAAAGCTTTGACCTGGTTTTCCTTTTTCCAAAATCATAATTCCTTCATGACTATCTCCTAGCCCCAATTCATCTGGAGCGCATAACATTCCTTGAGATTTTTCTCCCCGAACTTCAGCTTCTTTGATTTCAATTCCGCTAGGAAGGATTGTTCCTGGTAGGGCGAGCGGTACTAGTTGACCAGTGGCAATATTGGGGGCGCCACAAACAATAGTCAGTTCTTCTTGGCCGGCGTCAACTGTGGCAATTTGTAATTTGTCGGCGTTAGGATGTTTTTTGACGGTTAGAATTTTGGCCACTATTATTTTGTCGAAACGCTTTGCTTGTGACTCTACTTTTTCAACCTCAACCGTATGAAGAGTTAGTTTGTTTGCTAAGTCATCGGGGGAAATATTTTTTGGTAGAGTCAGATGATCCTTTAACCAATTAAGTGATAATAACATATATAAAAAATTAGTTTATTTAAATTTAAAATTGTTCAAGAAAGCGCATGTCACCGCCGTTAAATAGTCTGATATCATCAATGCCGTATTTCAGCATTACTAATCGGTTTAAACCAAAGCCAAAAGCAAATCCGGTATATTCTTTAGGGTCAACTCCACCAGCTCGCAAAACCTCTGGGTGAATAAGACCACATCCAACTATTTCTAGCCAACCGCTGTCTTTACATAAACGACAACCTTTTCCTTGGCATAGAAAGCAGGTGTATTCACCATTTGATCCTGGTTCAACAAAGGGGTAAAATTTTGGTCGCATTCTTAATTCAGTTTTTGGTCCGTAAAGTTTTTTTCCAACTAATTCTAAAACGCCCTTCATATCTGAAAAATTAATATTCTTTCCAACCATTAGACCCTCCATTTGATAGAAGGTATGTTCATGGCGAACATCTGTTGCCTCGCTTCTAAACACTCGGCCAACGGAAATGCCACGTAAAGGAGCGCCATATTTTTCTAAGGCTCTAATTTGAACCGGAGAGGTTTGAGTGCGCATGACTAAATCATATTCATTATCATCATTCTTTTTGTCGATATAAAAAGTGTCTTGCATATCGCGAGCCGGGTGGTGTTTAGAAACGTTCAGGGCCTCAAAGTTATAGAAGTCGCTTTCTAATTCTGGGCCGTCTAAGATGATAAATCCCAGAGAAGTAAATAAGTCTTCTAATTCTTTTTGAATTAGAGAGATTGGGTGAATATGGCCATGCTCAGTATTTAGTCCTGGTAAGGTAACATCAACAAATTCATTTTTAAGGCCACTAGATTCAAATCTTCTTTTAACCTCCAAATATTTGGCATTTATTTCCTGTTTAGTTTCATTGGCAAATTGACCAATTTCCTTTTTTGCTTCTTCTCCTAAGTCTTTAATCTCTTTTATCAGCTCCCCTAATTTTCCTTTCCGGCTTAAATATTTATTTTCAAAATCATGCAGAAATTCGCTACTCGTTATAGCGGTTAATTGTTCTAAAATCTCATCTTTTAATTGTTGTAATCTATTTTTCATATAAAATAATTTATTTTTGTTTAGAGCTAATCAGAAGAAATTCGATGATGGCTAAAATGATGACGAGGAGAATGAGGTTAAACCAGCTGAATAGGCGTTGGGAAAGTAAAAAGAGAATTGCAGCTACTAGAAAGGAAAAGAAGAATGATTGACGGAAGGCGTTTCGGACAGCCCGGACTGCCAAATCTTTTCGTAGTAGTTTAAAACGGATAAAAAATCCGATGAGGGCAATAATACCAGACAAGGCTAAGAATAAAGTCACGTAAAAAATAATAAAGCCGAGCCAATTGGTAGTGTCAGGGTTAATGAGATTAATGACAAAACCAAAGAGTCCACACAAAAAAATAGTAGTCGATCCCATGAAGATAAGATAGTTCTTGAGAGTCATAAATCTTTTTAGTTAGATATTATTTATTTTGTTTAGCTCTAAACGGTAATTATTAAGCTTATTTTTTTCTAATTCAACGATTTGTTGCGGTGCCTTGTCAGTAAATTCTGCATTACTTAGTTTATCTTCTAGCGCCTTGATTACTTTTTCTAAATTAGCTCTTTCTTTGGCTAATCTTTCTTGGTCCTTAGCTTCGTCTTTGGCTCCTAGAAGATAAATTTCATTTTTTTCAATTGGAATAAAAATAGCGTCTGATATTTTTTCTCCTTTAGTTTGAACTGTTAATTTGGCGATGCCAGTTTTGAGACCAGTGATAACATTGGTCATTTGAGTAATTAATTCCGCTTTTTCTGGAGAATAAATTAGAGCTTCAATTTTCTTGGCTGGTTCTACTTTATTTTCGGCTCGAGCGTTGCGGATGGAGATAATAATTTCTTTGATAAAATTAAAGTCAGCCGTATTGTTTTGCGGTTCATATTTGGAGTTAGAGATAGTGGGCCAAGTTTCAACTAATAATAATTTTTTCTGATCTAGACTTTGCCAAATAACTTCAGTAACATAAGGTGCAAAAGGGTGCCAGAGTTTTAGAATTGTTTTTAGAATGTGAGATAGAATTTGATCTTTGTCTTTTTCAATTTTAGCTATTTCTAAATACCAATCAGCCAAATTATTCCAGGTAAAGTCACTTAAGGCTTCAATGGCCAAAGAAAATTCATAATTAGTTAGACAAGTATCAACGCGTTTAATAGTCTGGTCTAATTGATTTAAAATCCAGTCATCGGCTAGAGTTTTAGCTACGGGCCAAGAAAAATTGTCTGATGATAATTCTTCGGTTTTAGTTGAGCTAATTATATAACGGGAAATATTCCAAAGCTTGTTAACAAAATTACGGTTGTTTTCAATTTTGTCTTCGCCGAGACGTTGGTCGTTACCGGGTGTTGTGCCATAAAGCAGGCTAAGTCGAACAGCATCACAGCCAAATTTTTCAATTACGCTTAAGGGGTCAATGCCATTGCCTTTTGACTTACTCATTTTCTTTCCATCTTTGTCTAAAACCATGCCATGAAGATAGACATCTCTAAAAGGAATTTCATCTAAAGCAAAAACCGACATCATCACCATTCGAGAAACCCAAAGAGTCAAGATTTCATATCCGGTTTCTAGTACTTGAGTCGGATGAAATTTAGCTAGATCGCCGATTTTCTTTCCGTCCTTGAAATTATCTGGCCAGCCGAGAGTCGAGAAGGTCCACATCGCAGAAGAGAACCAGGTGTCTAAGGTGTCTGGGTCTTGAGCCCAGCCTTTTTCAGTGGGAGCTATTTCGCTCACCATGATTTTGTCATCCTGATACCAAACTGGGATGCGATGACCAAACCAAATTTGACGTGAGATACACCAATCATGAAGATTATTCATCCAGTCGGAATATTTTTTAGTAAATCTTTCCGGGTAGAATTTTATTCTTTTGGTTTCTGCTTCTTCTAAGGCCCTTTCTTTGAGTGATTTATTGCCTAGTCTTTCTAGTGGCTTATCAACGGCGACAAACCATTGTTTTGATGGCAATGGTTCAATGGCGGATGAACAACGATAGCAGACTGAGAGATTATTTTTCATTTCTTCTTCTTTCTCTAGTAGTCCGTCAGCTTTTAGTTTTTCGACAATCTGTTTTCTGGCGGTTAGAACATCAAGTCCATCGTAAACAGTATTGGTATTATATATTTTGCCGTCTTCGTTGATAACTTTCTTGATAGTTAGATTATTTTTTTCTGCCATTTGCCAATCAACCATTGAGTGCGCCGGAGTAACGCCTAGGGCTCCAGTGCCGAATTCCATCTCAACGTTATAATCAGAAATTATTTTGATAGTTAAGTCAGCGCCACAAAAATTGACTTTAAATTCTTGACCGATATATTTAGCATAACGTTCATCTTTAGGATTAACGGCTACGGCACAATCACCTAATTTTGTTTCTGGTCGAGTAGTGGCGATGCTGAACGGAAAATTGGCGTCATATTTAAAAGTATAGATGGTTGTCGCTTGCTCCTTGTAATCTACCTCATCATCAGATAATGTTGATTTACAGCGAGGACACCAATTGACGATTCTCTCTCCTTGATAAATAGCGCCAGCTTCATACATATCAACAAACATTTTTGTAACTGCTTTTTGGCGAAGCTCATCTAACGTAAAAGCGACTCGAGACCAGTCGAGGGAAGAGCCCATTTTCTTGATTTGGTGAAGAATGGTTGCTTGAGTGATATGTAGAAAATCCCAAACTTTTTCTAAAAACTTTTCCCGGCCTAAATCATGTCGAGTTTTACCTTCTTCAGCCAGAATCTTCTTTTCAACGACATTCTGGGTGGCAATAGCTGCATGATCGGTTCCAGGAATCCAGAGGGTGCGATAGCCTTTGAGACGATGATAGCGAATTAAAAGATCTTCAATGGCAACCGTTGAAGCGTGACCTAAATGTAAAATTGCGGTAATATTCGGTGGTGGGAGAACAATAGTATAGGTTGGAGCATCTTCTGGTAGGATTAGGTTGTCGGGATTAAAAAAACCGGACTTTTCCCAGAGGGAATAAATCTCATCTTCGTATAATCCTGGGAGATAGGTTTTTTCTAGTTCTTTCGCCATATTTTCCTTGATTTTTATTGATTATATACTTTCTTATCCTAACAAAAACAAAGCTTGACGTCAAATAGAAATCACGATATATTGAATAGTTACTTAAGTAAATATTTATCTATGATTAGTGCTGAACAGCAGATTTTTAATCAAATTGAAAAATCACAAAATATTTTAATTTCTTTTCCAGTTGATTGGAATGGGGACGCTATTAGCTCGGCCCTAGCTTTTTATTGGTTTTTGAAAAAAATGGGAAAAAATGTGGAAATAGCAGCAGCTCCAATTTCAGATACTAAGAGTCGAGCATTTTCTTTTTTACCGGGCTTTTCAGATATCAAGAATTCCCTGGACAATCTGGCTAAGTTTATTGTTTCTTTAAATATTACCAATGCCAAAGTCGATCAGATCAAATATGTTGTTTCTGACAAGACCCTGGATTTTATTATCTCTCCCAAGGACGGTTGGTTTACTAAGGATGATGTCGAGACCTCGACCTCGGGTTATAAGTATGACTTGATTATTACCCTCAACACTCCAGATTTGGAGTCATTGGGTAAGATTTATGATAATGATGTCGATTTTTTCTATAAGACTACCATTATTAATATTGATCACCACCCAGCTAATGAGGAGTTCGGTCAGGTTAATTTTGTTGAGTTAAATGCCGTATCAGTAACTGAGGTTCTCTTTGAAATTTTTCGGGATTATAATGAAAAATTGATTGACGAAGATATTGCTACTTGTCTTTTGGCTGGAATTATTTACAAAACTAAAAGCTTTAAAACCCCCAATCTAACGCCTCATTCTTTGACGACCACTTCGGAGTTGATAAAATTGGGAGCGCGACGAGAAGAAATTGTAACTCGTCTTTATCGTTCTCGTGATCTACCGGTTTTGAAATTATGGGGCAGGGTGTTAAACAACTTAAATGGTCTAAATGATAATCAGCTTCTATGGTCGTCTCTTTTTCAAAATGATTTTGCTGAAACTGGGTCAGTCGAGGACAATTTACTTGAAGTTATTGATGAGTTAATAATTAATATTCCACAAGCTAAATTAATTACTATTTTCTATTCTTTAACGGAGAATCCTTTAGCCGAAGAGAAGAGCGCTGAATCAAAAGAAACGATTGTGGTTCACAAAGACCAGGCTGAATCATTATTTAAAACTAAAGCTATTATCTATGCCGTTAGAAATGTTAACGCTACCGAATTAGTTCAAGAGTTTAATCCTTCTGGTGGTCGTAAAATAGCCTATCTTTCCAGTTCTAAGCCTTTGTCTGTTTTTAGACGGGAAATTACTGATGTGCTACAAAACAAATTAGACAAGCTAGGCTCCTAACTTGTCAAAACTCTTCTCCGATGGTAAATTAAGCTTGTAGGCGCCCATAGCTCAGTGGTTAGAGCACCGCCCTTATAAGGCGGGGGTCGATGGTTCAAGTCCATCTGGGCGCACAATTGAAGTTTTCAAAGAGGACCTAATGCGGTTCTTTTTTATTTTAGATATTTTATTTATTGTTAAATTGTGGTATTTTATAAGTATATCAAATAATATCTTATTTTTATGGTTAAACACGAAAAAATGTACGTGGTGACGGTTGATATGGGCTATGGCCATCAACGAGCCGCCTATCCTTTCGCAGATGTCGCCGAGGGCGGTATTATTACCATTAATGATTATGATGGTATTAGTGAAGAGGAAAAGAAAATTTGGCATGATATCAGAACTCAATATGAGTATGTTTCTTTTTTCAAAAAGCTACCTTTAATTGGCGGTTTGGCTTTCTCCATCATGGATTATTTTCAGCAGATTAAACCATTTTATCCCCATCGTGATTTATCCAAGAGCACTCTGCAACAAAAATATTTTTATCGCAAAATCAGAGATGGTCTTGGTCGAAAATTAATTGAGAAGCTTAACGTTAACCCTTTGCCCCTTTTGACGACTTTCTTCGTAGCAGCCTATTGTGCTGAATATTATAATTACAAAGGAGAAATCTATTTAGTCGTTTGTGACGCTGATGTCTCTCGCGCTTGGGCTCCACTTGATCCTGAAACTAGTAGAATTACTTATTTAGTTCCAAATCAACGGGTCAAAGATCGTCTGATGCTCTATGGCGTTAAAGAAGACAAAATTTTTGTTACCGGCTTTCCGCTCCCTAAAGAAAATATTGGAGTCAAAGATTGGGAGTATCTGAAAGCTGATCTCAAGGCTCGTTTAGAGGTTTTAGATCCAGCCAAAGTTTATCGAAAAAAATATTTTAAAATTATTGAAGCCTATCTCTGCCCGCCAGCTGAAATTAATGGCGCTAGAAGACCATTAACTTTGACTTTTGCTGTCGGCGGTGCTGGAGCTCAGAGAGATTTAGGAATTTTAGTGTTAAAGAGGTTGAAGAATAAGATTATTGAAGATAAGATTCGCTTGAATTTAGTAGCTGGCAGTCGTAAGGATGTGGCTGATTATTATGAGCAGGCCCTAAAGGACAATTTTTTACAGAATTATCCTAATGTCTGTATAATTTATGCGCCGGATAAAAATGAATATTTCCGTCAGTTTAATGAAGCTCTGCGGAGTACTGATCTGCTTTGGACTAAACCCTCGGAACTTAGTTTCTTTGCTGGGTTAGGAATCCCAATAATTATGACTGAGCCAATCGGATCACAAGAAGAGTATAATCGCCGTTGGCTTTTGGGTGTCGGTGCTGGAGTTGATAGTAAAAATCCTAATTACGCCGATGAATGGTTATTTGATTTCTTAAATTCTGGTTGGTTGGCGGAAGCAGCGATGCGCGGTTATTTAAATGCGCCTAAGATGGGAACTTATAATATGGAAAATATTGTTCTCCATCACAAGATCAATGAAATTGAGAATGTTCGGTTATTATAAATAATTTATGTCTTGGATTTTAATTGCAGTCATCGCTTATTTTTTTCTGGCTATTGTTAATTTGCTGGATAAGTTTTTGTTGGATAATGTTTTAAATAGCAGTAAGGTTTATACCTTCTTAATTACTGTTATGGGTGCCTCGGTGGTAATTATCGCTCCTTGGTTTCTGCATTGGCCAGGGACTTTTTTATTGTTTTTTCAATTAGCTACTGGATTATTTTTTCCTTTAGCCTTGTTGTTTATGTTTGAGGCGTTAAAAAGGGGAGATGCTTCCAAAGTGACAGTTTTAATCGGTGGGATTATTCCAGTTTTAACTATTCTTTTTTCTGTTTTGTTTTTTCAAGAAAAGTTTTTACTTAACCAACGTCTCGGATTATTATTCTTGTTACTTGGGACCTTTGCTATCGCTTTAATTGGTGAGAAAAAAACTATCAAGCAAAAATTATTTAATCGCCAAGTTATTGTTTACTCTTTTCTAGCCGCACTTTTTTATGCCATATTTTTTATCGGTACTAAATATAGTTATGACCATCATGATTTTTTAAGTAGCTTTATCTGGGTTCGTTTGGGTAGCTTGATAACCATCATCTTTTTGCTGATTAGAAAAAAGGATCGTCAGGAAATATTTGGCAGTTTCAAAAAACGATCCAGAAAGATTAGAACTAAAGCCCAAAATTTTATTATCTTTGGTACCCAAATTTTGGGAGCTTTAGCTTTCATTCTGCAAAATTATGCTATTTCCTTTGGTTCGGTGGCTATAGTTAATGCTCTTCAGGGAGTTCAATATGCTTTTCTGTTGGCCTTTAGTTGGATTTTGGGCTTATTCTTGCCCAAATTATTTAGAGAAGATTTTTCAGTTAGAATAATTTTAGAAAAAGTGCTGGCTATTATTCTAGTTAGTATCGGTTTATACTTTATCGTTATTTAGTGTTATGAAAAATAAATTTAAGTATTTAATTGTTTTAATATTTTTGGTGATTATCTTTTTAGCTATTTGGTTTTTTAAATTTGCTAAGAATTATCCTTGGCCTCAGGATTTAAATTATCGTCCAGGTTATTTTGGCGTTACTTTTTCAACAAAGATGGCTAAGGAGTTGGGTCTTGATTGGAAAGAATCTTTTCTGGCTATCTTAGATGATTTAAAAGTCAAAAATATTCGGTTGCCGATATATTGGGACCAAGTTGTTCCTCATCGCGGCGAATATAAGTTTTCCGATTATGATTGGATGTTAAATGAGGGTAAAAATCGAGATGTTAAGTTTGTTCTTAATGTCGGCTATCGTTTACCTCGTTGGCCAGAATGTCATGCCCCGGTGTGGATTTTGGGCAAGAACAAAGATTTTAGGGAGACGGAAGCGTTAAAGATGTTGGAGGTGGTGGTTAAGAGATATCGCGATCGTAGCGAAATAGAATATTGGCAGGTAGAGAACGAACCATTTTTGGATGTCTTCGGTGAGTGTCCGGCCAGTGATTTAAATTTTTTGCAAAAAGAAATTGATTTAGTTCGTCGTTTGGACTCTCGACCGATTTTAATTTCAGCTTCGGGTGAGTTAAGTCTATGGCAAAAGGAATCGAAGGCGGGTGATATTTTTGGCACCACTTTATATCGAGTAGTTTGGGGTCCTTCTTCTGGCTATATTCGTTATCCTTTGCCAGCAATATTCTATCGCTTGAAAGCTGACTTAGCTAAAATACCGCAGGAGAAAAGGATTATTAGCGAGCTTCAAGCCGAGCCCTGGGTCCCTAGTGGCTATATGAAAGATCTACCCGAGAGTGAGGCTAAAAAATCTTTTAGCTTAGAACAATTCAAAGCCAATACTCAATTTGGAATTAATGTTGATTTTCAAAAAGCCTATTTTTGGGGAGTTGAGTGGTGGTATAAAAAGTTTAAAGATGGTGAGCCCCAATATTGGGATTTTGCTAAAACTTTATTTAAATAATATGTTGTCAATTATTATCCCAACTTTAAATGAGGAGAAGTATTTGCCTCTACTGATTGATTCTATCCATCGGCAAGATTTTTCTGATTATGAAATTATTGTTTCTGATGCTAATTCTGAGGACAAGACGCGAGAGATTGCAATCGCTAAGGGAGCGATGGTGGTAGTTGACGAGAGACGGCACCCTTCATTTCAAAGAAACACTGGGGCTAAGGCAGCTCAAGGAGATACCTTTTTATTCTTAGACGCTGATTCTGTTTTGCCGGATAATTTTTTGAGTACAGTAGTCAAAGAGTTCCAAAATAGGAAGTTGGGAGTGGCTGGATTCTATTTGAATTTTGGTTCAAATAAGTTTATCTATCGTCTTTGTTCTCTGGGCTATAATTTCTTTGCTTGGTTTAGACAGTATTGGCGTCCAATATCGGTTGGCGCCGGAATTATGGTTAGAAGTGACGTTCACCGGAGGATTAATGGTTTTGATGAAACTCTCTTTGTAGCCGAAGACTTTGATTATTGCTACCGCTCTTCAAGAATCGCCAAATTCCGTCTTTTGAAGATGGTGCGACTCCCATATTCCATTAGACGAATGGAAAAAGAAGGAGATTTCAAGGTTCTACTTAAATGGTTGAAAATGGGGACTAGAACTATCTGGGGTGGAAGAATTAAAAAGAAAATTGTTAAATATGATTTTGGTAATTATTAATTTATATTTATTTTTATGAAATTAGAGATAATAAAAAATCCCAGCATCTTGCTGAGAGTGTTAATGGGGTTAGTATTTTGTTCGGCTGGGCTATTTAGGTTATTTGTACCCCAAGTAGCTTTAAATGAAATGGCTAATCTAAACATTTCGTCTCTATTTGTTTTTCCTATCACGGCCTTAGAGATAATTACTGGCTTGGCCTTGTTATTAAATCGCTATGTTAAATATGCGGCTGGTGCTTTAATTATTTTTCTATTTTTTGCTTTGATCAAAGGATTAATTATTGGTGGCGGTGGTTTGTGGACAGCAGCTGGAGAATTATTTGTTTTCAACGTCACCCCCACTGATTTCTTTATGCATTTCGCTTTCTTGGTTGTTTTGGTTTTTCTTTTCTTGTCGACCATTTCTAAAAGCTCGAAAGATATGCCAGATGACAGCCAGAAGAACTAGGATGATAATGGCCTCATGAAACCTGTCCCACCAGGGCCCGATATTATCCCAATTATCTCCTAAAACAACTCCAAAATAAACTAGTAGGTAGCTCCAGATCCAAGAGCCTAAGAAGGTATAGATACAAAATTTAAGGAAATTACCACGGGAAACTCCAGCGATGAAAGAGATAAAAGTTCTGATTACCGGAAGTAAGCGAGAGAAAAAATAAGTAAGATCACCATAGCGGGCAATAAATTTGTCTGCTTTTTCTATTTCGTGGTGAGACAATAGGAGCCATTTACCATATTTCCATAATATTGGTCGGCCTAATTTATGTCCCAGCCAATAACTGACCATGGATCCTAACAGACAGCCAATACCACCGGCTAAAGCAGCGAGATGAATATTCATTTGTCCTTGGCTAACTAAATAACCGGCATAAGGAAGGATAATTTCGGAAGGGATTGGAATATTACAGGATTCCAGGGCCATTAAAAACATTGTCCCGCCATAGCCCATTTGGTCGACGAAAAAGACGATAAATAATGTTAGTTTGTTGATAATAAATTCAATCATGGTTTATACTATATCATGTTTGCTAAAAAGAAAAAAGTATCTCAAAATAAGGATTTATTGTCAGTTAATGTAAATTTAAGCCGGAAAAGTCTTTAAAACTATAAAACTTGACTATTTTCAAAAAAAAGAGCATAGTAGTCCTATTGTTAAAATTAATTTTTATTTATGGAAATCAGAAACATCGCCATTATTGCCCATGTTGATCATGGAAAGACTACCCTGACAGATGCCCTCATGCGTCAGACTAATATGATTGAGGAAGGTGTTAGCATGGATAGTAATGACTTAGAGAAAGAAAGAGGTATTACTATCTATTCTAAGAATACTTCCGTTGTCTATCGAGGAACTAAGATCAATATTATTGATACTCCGGGTCATGCCGACTTCAGTTCTGAAGTGGAGCGCATTTTGCGCTCTATTGATTGTGTTTTGCTTCTAGTTGATGCTCAGGAAGGTCCGATGCCTCAGACTAAATTCGTTTTGAAAAAGTCTTTGGAGTTAGGGCTATGTCCAATTGTGGTTATTAACAAAATTGATAAGCCAGCTGCTCGAGTTCCGGAAGTGGAAGAGATGGTTTATGAATTGTTTATGGATTTGGGAGCTACTGATGAGCAATTAGATTTTTCTGTAGTTTATGCGGCCGCTAAGCAGGGTTATGCCAAGCTTAATATGGCCGATGAAAATATTAATTTATTTCCTCTTTTAGATTTAGTTTTAGAGAAGGTAAAAGTAGCTGCAACTCCAGATGACTTAGCCTCTGAATTTTTAGCTCAACCTTTCAATTTAGCCTATGATAATTTTTTAGGAAGATTAGCCATTGTCCGGGTTTATTCCGGTAGTATTAAGACTGGTTCTAGTGTTATCATTATGGATCCATCAGGTGAGATCAGAAACGCCAAAATTGGTAAATTATTTTCCTTCTTTGGTCCAACCAGAAAAGAAACTGATATTGTTGAGGCTGGTGATGTAGTTATGATTGCCGGATTACCAAATATTGATATTGGTGAAACTATTGCTATCTCAGCTGACCAAAAACAATTGCCAGCCATTAAAATTGATGAACCAACTATTTCGTTAAATTTTTTGGTTAATAATTCTCCTTTTGCTGGTCGTGATGGTAAGTTTGTAACCAATAGACAATTAAAAGAAAGACTGGAAAAAGAATTGGAAGTTAATGTTGGTTTGAAAGTTGATTTCTCCAGCGGCGATCAGTATAAGGTTTTTGGTCGTGGCGAATTACACGTTGCTATTCTGCTCGAGAATATGCGTCGCGAAGGTTATGAATTACAAGTTTCTCAGCCTCAAGTTATTATCAAGGAGGAGAATGGTAAAAAATTAGAACCATTTGAAGAGGCTTTAATTGATGTCCCAGCTGATATGGCCGGGATGGTAATTGAAAAATTATCCAAGAGAAAAGGCTTGCTTCAAGAAATTAAAAATCATAATAATCAATCTCGTTTAGTTTTTGAAATCCCAACTCGTGGGTTATTAGGTTTCAGAAATGAATTTGTAGTAGCTACTAGAGGTGAGGGTATTCTGTGCTCTCGCTTCATTGGCTTTAAAGAGCACGTTGGAGTGATTGATAAGTTTGATTTAGGTTCGATGATCTCCATGGCGACTGGTAAAGCTTTGGCCTATGCCCTTTGGAATTTAGAAAGTCGTGGCGCCTTGTATTTAGAACCTAACTCCGAAGTCTATGAAGGTATGATTATTGGTAATACCGCTAAAGGCCTTGATATGGCCGTTAACCCAATTAAAGGTAAACATCTAACTAATGTTCGAGCTTCGGGCTCTGATGAGGCTATTAAGCTTACTCCACCTAATCCTATCACTTTGGAAGGTGGTTTAGAGATTATGAAGGGTGATGAATATTTAGAAATTACTCCAAAAAATATTCGTTTGAGAAAACAAATCCTCTCGGAAACTGACCGCGTTCGAGCTGGTCGAAAAGCTTAATATTCTTATAGCTACTGAATATAGAAAAGGCCAATCCAGTGATTGGTCTTTTTGTTTTTTGTGTTGCTAATAATTATTAAAAACTATATAATACTAATATCAATAAAATCTATTTTAATTATACAAAAATTATTTATGTCCAAGTCCAAAAAAGCTTTTACGCTCATTGAACTCCTCGTTGTCATCGCTATTATTGGTGTTCTAGCAACAGTCTCAATTATTGCCCTCTCTAACGCCAGGTCTAAGTCAAGAGATGCTAAGAGGGTCGGTAACATGAAACAAGTTCAAACAGCCCTAGAGTTATTTTTTAACGATAATGGTCGTTATCCAACTGTCGAGGAGTGGAATCTCGGGAGCCTTTATTCTACTTCTTCCTCGGCTACTACGACTTATCTTCAAGTTATCCCAACTGCTCCCATTCCAGCTGATGGTAATTGTAGCGAGAATGAAAATACTTCAGTTTATACTCAGACTGAGAGTGGTGCTTCTTATTCTATCGCTTTCTGTATTGGTAATACCACTGGCACTATTACTCCTGGAAATAAAACCCTAACCCCGGCTGGAATTATTGCTGTCGGTGGCGAAGAGTGTGTTCCTGAATGCACTGGCGTTTGCAGTGGTGATGATGGGTGTGGCGGTACTTGCCCCGATGATTGTACTGGCGGAGATGTTTGTACTAACGGTACCTGTCAGGCCCCAGCTTTCTCGTGTGGCAACACGCTAACTGACTCTAGGGACTCTAATACCTATGCCACTGTTGATATCAACGGTCAATGTTGGATGCAAGAAAATCTAGCTTATTTACCTAGTGTTTCTCCGAGCGGTGCTGGTAACGGCGTTGATCCTTTTTATTTTGTATATGGTTATGATGGTTCAAGTGTCCCGACAGCTAAGGCGGAACCTAATTATTCTACTTATGGAGTTTTATACAATTATCCGGCCGCAACAGCTGCCTGTCCTACGGGCTGGCACTTACCAACTGATGCCGAATGGCTTACTTTGGCTAATAATTATAATGGAGTTGGGTTGGCCCCCTGCATCTGAGACCAGCGGGTACAACTTATTGGGATACAGATTTAGGGAATGATAATACTTCCGGTTTCACCATGCTCGGGGCTGGTATGTACAAACCCTCTTGGTCATTTTTTGCCCTTAGAGGTAGGGCTCAGTTTTGGACCCCCACTAGTTATATTTTAGTATTCTCAGATTCATCATTATTACAAACTGAAAGTACTTCAGAGCTTGAGATGGCCAACTCCGTTAGATGTTTGGCTGATACAGATTAATCTTAGAAATTAATATTTAGAGATATAATAAAAAAGACTCCTGTTATAGGGGTCTTTTTATGTTGTGCGCCGTGAAGGATTCGAACCTTCGACCGTCTCCTTAAGAGGGAGCTGCTCTACCAGCTGAGCTAACAGCGCATAAATTGTGACTGGTGGCTGGGGAGAGGCTTGAACTCTCGACCTCGGCGTTATGAGTGCCGCGCTCTAACCAACTGAGCTACCCAGCCATTATTTTATACATAATAATAAAAAAATTCAAGTCTGTAAACCTCATTGTCTTTTTGTGCACCCGGCAGGATTCGAACCCGCAACCTTCTGGTCCGAAGCCAGACGCTCTATCCAGTTGCGCTACGGATGCTCTGAACCTATTAAATTAATAGGTTGTTTTTATATACTTTAACTTTTTAAAGCTTCTTTTAAATTCTTACCAGTTCTAAACTTAGCCACCTTAACAGCTGGAATGGTAATTCTTTCTTGCGGTTTGCGGGGATTAACTCCGCCCCGGGCGTATCTGGTCATGGAGGTGAAAGTGCCAAATCCGGTGATGGTCACTTCATGATCGTTCTTTAATTCTTCAATGATAATTTCGGCTAAAGTTTCTAACATCGCTTCTGATTGTTTTTTTCCAATTTTGTCAGCGCTCTTGTTAATCTTCTGATTAGTTTTTTCAGTTAGGGTTTCAATTAATTTAGCTTTATTCATATGGTTTAATAATTATCTGGCAAACTCGATAACACGAGTTTCTCTAATGACATTAACTTTGATCTCACCAGGGTATTTTAATTCTTTTTCAATTTTGTCAGCTATCTCTCGAGCCAAGTTATGAGACTTCAAATCATCAATGATATCTGATTGAACAAAGATTCGAACTTCACGACCAGCTTGGATGGCATAGGTCTTTTCAACGCCTTCAAACGATAGGGCAATTTTTTCTAACTCTTCTAACCGTTGTAAATAGTTTTCTCGGGTATCGCTTCTGGCTCCTGGACGAGCTGAGGAAATAGCATCAGCTACTTTGACAATCACGGAGATCAAAGTGGAAGGATGATCATCGTGGTGGGTTTCAATTGGAGCGATAATTTCAGCTGGGAGATTAAACTTCTTGGCGATGTCCCGACCAATCTCATTGTGGTTACCTTGGATCTCATGATCAACAGCCTTACCAATATCATGCAGTAATCCACCCTTTTTGGCAATAGTGACATCAGCGCCTAATTCTTCTGCTAACATAGCGGAAAGATGAGCCACTTCAATGGAATGTCTGAGAGCATTTTGACCATAGCTGGTTCGGTATTTCAAGCGACCTAAGATTTGAACTAATTTCGGATCAAAGCCAGCGACACCCACGTCATACATAGCTTCTTCTCCAGCTTTTTTAATATCTAAAGAAATTTCTCTCTTAGCGCTTTCAACCGCATCTTCAATCTTAGTTGGGTGAATCCGACCATCTTTAATTAAATAGTCTAAAGCTTTCTTGGCGACGTGACGGCGGATTAAGGAGAAACCAGAAATAGTAATTGCATTTGGAGTGTCATCAACAATAATTTCAACGCCAGTCATTTGCTCAATAGATTTAATATTTCGTCCTTCACGACCAATAATTCGGCCCTTCATTTCATCGCTGGGCAAATCAACTGTTGTGGTGGAAAGCTCAGGGGTATAAGTTGAGGCTAACCGTTGCATAGCGCCGGCGATTAGGTTCTTGGCTTTCTCGTCAAAAATATCATCATTTTCAATTTCTAATTTATTGATTCTGGCAATAATGTCTTCCTTATATTGATCCTCGATATTTTTGATTAAAATGTCTTTAGCTTCTTCCTGACTTAATTTAGAAATCTTTTCTAATCTTGCTAATTGTTCTTCTTTAATTTCTTTAATTTTTTCTTTAATCTCTTGAACCTCATTAACTTTGTCATAGAGCTTCTGTTGCTTCTCCTGTAGGTCTAATAGTTTTTGGGAAAAAGCAGTTTCTCTTTGTTCCAAGCGTTGTTGTAGTGAGTTGATTTCTTTGCGACGTTCATTCTCTTCTTTTTTAGCTTCTTCAATAATCTTGATTGCTCTTTCTTGGGCATCTAATTCAGTTTTTTTGTATTTAGCTTTAGCATCGTTTAATATCTTCTCAGCTTTGCCTTCGGCAGTTCCGATTTTAAGGGCGGAACGTTTACGATAAACAAAGTAGCCAGCAGTGAAGCCGGCAGCTAAAATGACAATATACAGAGCGTACTGCATATTTTTATAATTGGATTTTAGGAGGTGAGGCAATCTCTAAATTTCGGGCCATCTCTAATTAAAAGGATTTAACTAACGGCTCGATGCTTTGATTTTATGAGATTATTGGGTATTTAACGAGTTAATATTTTTGAATTTTTGAAATCCGAATCAACCGCGACCTTCCTAAAAACTTTAATTAATTATTAAGGGATTACAAAATAACTCTAGCATAGATTTTTTGCTTTGTAAAGTTGGCTAATATTGGGATTTTTTTACGATTTATAATCATCTTTATGTCTTATTTACTTTTTCCAGTAATGTTGCTAAATTATTATTATCATTTTTAAATTAGAGGGCTCGTAGCTCAGTTGGTTAGAGCGCTACATTGACATTGTAGAGGTCACTGGTTCGAATCCAGTCGGGCCCACTAAACCAAAAGCACTTCAATCCATGAAGTGCTTTTGTTTATTAAATCGCTTGTCAGCCTCAATTTAATAACTCTATATTTTCTCTTGAAAAACAAATATAACGTCAAAAGGCAGCTCTGAAAATGGTTTGTATTTATCGTCATCATTCTGTTTATAGCTCAGTTTTATTTTATAGGTTCCGTCCGAAGTTATCACAAAACCGTTAACTTTGATAATGGCTCTGAGCCTTTTTTTTCCTCTTTCAAAACTAATATCTTGCTCGAAAGATTTTAATTCTTTACCATTTGGATCAAAAAACTGTATTAGGATATTGAAATTGTCGGGCTCATCAATTTCTTTTGTCCACAAACTAACTAAATCAAAAGAAAGAGGTATGTTTTTAGGTTTATCATTAATTTCTTCTCTTCTTGCAAAACTCATCGTCAGTTCATCTATACAATTAAACAGACTTATTTTGTTGGTATTTGAATCCACGCTCGATTCCTGACACAATATTGACCAGATGTTTTTCATAGGTTTTAAAATTATTTTTATAGTGTATTAAGCATAAATTAATTCTTTTGATATGGTAGATACATTTTTGCTGATATTTCTAGATTTGACCGATAGATTGAGATGATTTTCGGAAATCTCACCTACTATAAAAAATCTATTAGTTGTCTTGTCCAAATTTTTAATTTCCGAAAAACTAGATGGATTGAATTCTACTCCAAGAGCGTCAGCAAATTTTTTCAAAAAACCATCAGTTTGATTGCCCCCTCTGCCGGATTCTATTCTGGCTATGCTGGATTGCTTTTTGCCCATTCTTTTTGCCAATTCTTCTTGCGTCAAACCCTTGCTTATCCTCATTTCTTTTATTTGTCTACCAATCTTAAATGAGGGGTCATTTTTAAAATATTCCTTTGAAAATTTTTGATCTTTTAATAATTCATTTTTTAAATCGTCGTGTCTCATATTTATTTTTTATTATATTTTAATCTTGAGATGGCAATATTAATTTCCTGTGGCCTGGTTTTCTCGTCTTTTTATTAAATATATGAAGAATGTGAATAATGTTTGCTGTCATTTCAAACATGGTTCGATAGATCTTATTAACGCAAGGGCTTCTTAATTCCCAAATATCAAATTAGATTCCTTTAATTTTTTTAACATCCTGGGTTTTAATAAGTTGTCTAATGTCCGTTTTTGCCAACAATTCTATATCATACAAAATCTGTTTTACATGGTTCTTGTCCGAGATCTTTCTTAAAAATTTTAATATTGGTTTGTTGCCAGTAGGGCTAGTATAATATTCTATTTCCATGGAATTATAATTATTATAACATGTATGTTATAATATTCCAATATCAGTTATTTGTCAAGACCATCATTAAGATATTTAGAAGTTAGAAAATTAATTAAAAAGTTCAAAGGAGGGCTGCCATCAGGCTTCCTTTTTTATTTGTAATAACCTATAATATCAATATCTATATTATTTTATTCTAAAATATCCTATGTTTAATATTTTTTCTAATCGAGATAAGTCTAAATATCAAATAGCTCCGGAAAATTCTTCTGATTTAACTGAACGTTGGCTGGATGATTCAGTCAGCGATGGCCAGCTCTTGGTTGATGTTTATTCTACTGACAAGCAGATTATTGTTAAGGCGGCCATGGCCGGAGTCAAGCCGGAAGATTTAAATATTTCTTTGCATCATGATTTTTTGACTATTAAAGGGAAGAGAGAGGAAGAAAAAAAGTCTCAGGATCCTGATTATATTTATCGGGAATGCTATTGGGGATCATTTTCTCGTTCTCTAGTTTTGCCCTTTGAAGTTGACCCTAAAAAAATTCAGGCTGTTTTAGAGAATGGCGTTTTGACTATTATTTTAGAGAAGGTTGGAGCCGCTCAAAATATAAAAATTACTGTTAAAGAATAATATGCTTTATAATTTTATAGTCTCCAGTTTTAAAGATGACCAAGCTGTTTTGAAAGATAATGCCGGTGAAATAATCCTTTGGCCTCAGAATAAGTTGCCGGAGAATATTAGCATCGGTTCGTCATTATATTTTAATATTCATCCCCAAAAAGATTTAGCTGAAAGCGATCCGCAATTAGCTAAAAATATTTTAAATGAAATTTTAAAAATTTCTTAAATCGCATGATGACAGCTTCCAACAAACGCATTTTGTTTCTATCTCTGGTTATCTTCTCCGGACTTGTAATCCTTTTTTCCGGGGCTTATTTAGTGTATGCTAAAGTTTATGATAATAAGGTTTATCCGGGGGTGGTAGTTGACTCTCTCGATTTGGGTGGGCTTAGCTTTCCAGAGGCTGAGAAGGCTATTAAGGAGAGAAGTGATAATTTGTCCGGCCAGGACTTTCAGTTTGTTTATCGAGATCGGACTATTAATATTGCCTCCACTCAATCGGCCTTTGACATGGACCTTTCGGCATTTCTTTGGAATTTTGATTTTGTGGCTACAACCAGAGAGGCTTATCAAGTTGGTCGGTCGGGAAATTTTGGTGCTGATCTTTGGAGCCAAATTAAATTACGCTTTAAACCTCAGAAAGTTAATTTTGTTTATCGTCTTAATGAAGATGGTATTCGGGGCGAATTGAAAAATAAATTTGGTGACTTAGAGATTCCAGTTAAGAATGCTAATTTAGAATTAGTTTCTAGCGATTTTATCTTTGACGTCAAAGAAGCTTCGGCTGGAGAAATAATTGACTATGACTCGGCTGTTGATAAGTTAAAAAATCAATTGGCCCAAGGAGAGATTGGGACCATTACGCTTACCTCTAAAACTGAGCCAGCTACTATTGTGGCCGGAGATATTGATAATTTTCAATCTCAGGCCGATAGTCTTTTGACTCTAGCTCCTTTGACACTGGAATATAAGTCTAGTTCCTCGGTGGCGACCAAATTTAGCATTAGTAAATCCAAGCTAGCCTCTCTTTTGGGATTGGAGAGAAATGGCTCAGTTAAGGTAACTATTTCTAATGAATTAGCAACTGAATTTTTAGAGTCGGACATTGCTCCGAAGATAGACAAGGAACCAACTAAGGCTCGTTTTGAAATGAAGAATGGCCGGGTTGATAATTTTCAAGTTAGCTCTGATGGTCGGAAATTAAATATTTCAGAATCGATTAAGCAGATTAAAAATAATTTAGATAACCATTCTACCAGCACTATTATTTTGGTGGTGGACACTATTTCGGACGACAAAGTTGCAACCGAAGATATTAATAATTTGGGTATTAAGGAAATTGTTGGCACTGGTTATTCTAACTTCGCTGGCTCGCCCAAAAATCGTCGTCATAATATTGCAGTTGGTGCGGCAGCTGTTAATGGCTTGCTTATTAAACCAGGCGAAGAGTTTTCATTAGTTAAAGCGTTGGGCGAAATTGATGCCGCCTCCGGTTATCTACCAGAATTAGTTATTAAAGAAAATAAAACTATTCCAGAATATGGTGGCGGATTATGCCAAGTTGGAACCACTATTTTTCGGGCTGCTTTAAACTCTGGCCTGCCCATTACTGCTCGCAGAAATCATTCTTACCGCGTTGCCTATTACGAGCCAGCCGGAATGGATGCCGCTGTTTATATCCCCAACCCTGATGTTCGTTTTTTAAACGACACAACTAATTATATTTTGATCCAGTCGCGGATTAATGGTAATGAATTTTATTTTGATTTTTGGGGAGTCAAAGATGATCGAATTGTTACTGTTGGCAAGCCAGTTATTTTCAATATTGTAAAACCAGCTCCAACTAAGATTGTCGAGACCACTGATTTAGCTCCGGGTAAAAAGAAATGTACGGAGAGCGCTCATAATGGAGCTGATGCTTATTTTGATTATACTGTTGTTTATAACCCTGGATCTGAAGCTCAAAAGAAAGAAGAGAAGAGATTCAGTTCTCATTATGTTCCTTGGCAAGAAGTTTGCTTGGTCGGTGTTGCGCCAGAAAGTTTAGCCACAACCAGTGCTGCTACCTCAACTGTTAGTCAATAAAAAAAAGAACTCTACTCGAGTTCTTTTTTGGTACAAAAAAAGATCAATTAAAACGGGATAGGCAAGAAAGTTTTTTTCTACGAATTCGTGAGCGCGAGCCCTAAAACCGTGGAAAAAAATCCCATGCTTGTCGTGCCTGACCCGTTGCAAGTGACCTTTTTATTTTTCTTCTTTAATTATTTTTTAACTATATCATATAAAAAAATATTTGTCAATACACAGTTTATCCACAGATTTTATCTTTTGGCTAAAATAAGCAAAAAGCCTTTAAAAATAGGGTTTTTTGTAATATATTCCGTCATCTTTGAGCCATATTTTGAGGTCTTTGTCGACGTCGGTGCGGATAACTTTTAATTCTAATTCTTGTAACCTATCTAAAACTTCTGGTGAGGGCAGATTGTATTTATTATCTTTTCCAACCGAAATAATAGCCAGATCGGGATTAACTTGTTCGATAAATCCGGGGCTACTGGCAGTTTTAGAGCCATGATGCCCTAGCTTTAATATCTTAGCTTGAAGATCGGGATAATTAGCCATCAATTCTTTTTCGACTGGTGTTTCAGCGTCACCCATTAATAGTATTTTTTCTGTTGCGCAACTTAGTTCGGAAACGATTGAGCTGTTATTAATATTCTTGAAATCCTGTTCGGAGATATTGGAGAAGGGAAATAGGATATTGAGTTGACAGCCATCATCTAGATTTAAATAATCTCCAGCTTTAGCCAGGAATATTGTCGAAGCTTTTTGTTGAGCTATTTCTTGAAAATAATGATAGTCGTTATTTTGGTAATTAACCCCGGTATAAATGACAGTATTGACCAAATAGCGATCTAAAATGGCGTTTAAGCCAATTAGATGATCGGCGTGAGGATGAGTGAGAATTATGACATCAATCTTTCTGTCAGTGTAGGGTAAGATTCGACCTAGTTTTTCTAAAATAGAATTGTCGGGACCACCATCAATTAGAATGTTTTTTCCAGTACTGGTTCTAATTAAAACAGCATCACCCTGGCCAACATCTAAAAAATATACCTCCAGCCCAGTATGAGATGGATTGGTGCTGTATTTTAGGGCGAGAGCCGGGAGGGTTAATATTACAATAATTAAGATGATTCTTTTGATTTTCATGATGTTAGTTTAACAATAATTGGCTTAAATATTGATAAAATAGGGGTAAAATTAAAGTAAATTAATGACCTACTCCCCGCACTCAAAAAGGCCATCATAAATGATGGTCTTTTTTCATACGGGGTTTCTTGTTATCGGTCATCAAAACCCGAGCGTGCTAACTTGTGGCATATCCTTCTGTCCTTGCCAGGCAATGTATTTTT
>Ga0265297_10002578_pt1 | contig 36138 bp, 33 predicted proteins | sample Munlanlwell13791_FD_192502 | JGI IMG/M metagenome (GOLD analysis project Ga0265297, IMG submission 192502) | Leachate microbial communities from a municipal landfill in Southern Ontario, Canada - Leachate well 137-91 | ecosystem: Engineered > Solid waste > Landfill > Unclassified | place... | reverse complement strand
CGCCCCGAGCTAAACAGATGGCGGGATAAACCCATACGAGCCCTTTTGAAGAAAAAGTCCAAGCCGCGGCAGCCTGCCCGCCTGAAGCAGTCTCTCGCTGGCAGGCGGGGACCCGAAAAATTTACTGGGGTGGATGGATTGCGATGTAATAATTCAGCGACTTCTGGTATAATACTGCCCATGGAAATAATAAAGAATATCATCGAGTTCATATTCCATATCGACAAGCACCTCGACGTTATCATCAAGAGCTTCGGCGTATGGTCGTACGCCCTGCTCTTTGCCATTATATTCACGGAGACGGGACTCGTCGTGATGCCGTTCCTTCCCGGCGATTCCCTCTTATTCGCGGCGGGCGCGTTCGCGGCGGTCGGCTCTTTCAATGTCTGGTATCTCTTCGGCGCGCTGGCGCTCGCGGCGGTGATCGGCGACAGTGTAAATTACGCGCTTGGGAAATACCTGGGGCATAAGGTTTTCCAGCTCAATCCCAGGATATTCAAGAAAGAATATATAGATCGCACTCACGCCTTTTACGAGAAGTACGGCGGCAAGACGATAATAATCGCCAGGTTCGTCCCGATAGTCCGCACTTTCGCGCCTTTCGTCGCCGGGGTAGGGAAGATGAGTTACGCGTACTTCTTCACCTACAATGTCGTCGGAGGGATCCTCTGGGTGGCGCTCTTTATATTCGGCGGGTTCTACTTCGGCAATATGCCCATCGTCAAGGACAACTTCACCATAACGATATTCGTAATAATATTCCTTTCAATTTTGCCCGGTATAATCGAATACTGGAAACACCACCAGCGAAAAAAATCCAAATGAAATACCTGTTCCTCGCCATGCGGCCGTATCAATGGCTTAAGAACATATTCATATTTCTACCCGTCCTTTTCGGCCGCCGGCTGACGGACCCATCCTCCCTCGCAAGGACCGCCCTTATATTCGTCTCTTTTTGCCTGGTCTCCAGCGCCGTATACCTTTTAAACGACATAATGGATATGGACGAAGACAGGGGGCATCCGGAAAAATCTAAGAGGCCGCTTGTTTCCGGCAGGATATCGGTCCGGGAATCCTGCCTAGCCGCGGGCGTATTGCTTCTTTTGGGGCTCCCCATATCGTTTGCGCTGGGGCTCTACCCGGGGATCACAGTCTCCGTTTATCTTATGTTGAACATGGCTTATACGGCCGCCTTGAAAAACGTCGTTATAATAGACGTCTTCTGCGTCGGGGCATTCTACTATTTGAGGGTGCTTGCCGGAGGCGCCGCGAACGGTATAGAGCTCTCCGGTTGGATCGTCATCTGCACGGTGCTCCTGGCGCTCTTCCTCGCGTTTAACAAAAGGCGGCATGATCTTGGCCTTGCCAAAGATCATAAGAGCGTCCCGGCAAAATATAACGCGCGTTTTTTAGACCGGATGATCGGCATTATCTCCGCTTCTGTGATAATCTCATACGCTCTATATGCCATGGACGCCGGGACAATCGAAAAATTTGGCACGAACCACCTTATCTTTACTGTTCCGTTCGTATTTTACGGGATATTCCGTTACCTCTATCTGGTCGATGTAAAAAATGCTGGGGGAGATCCTTCGCGCGTTTTGATATACGACAGCAAGATGCAGATCAATATTATCCTTTGGATCGTCGTATGCGTAGCGGTGGTTTATTTTAAGATATAGTTAGGTTACAAAAAAGGTATATTTTAAATATTGACTATCTTCTCTTATGCGGTATATTATAAGATAGACATAGATACGACGCATTTCTTTGAAAGAGGTAATAAAGGTGAGGAAAGACTGCTGTAGCATAAAACCTTGGGTAGTTTACAAGAGCCTGGCGCAAATCGCGCCAGGCTCTTTTTTTTAAATAAAAGACTTTATAAATCGGAAAACAATTAGCAACAGGGCTCAAGCATGTCCGTAATATTGGGGGGTAGGACATAAGACTTGGGCCTTTTTTTAATGAGGCCACAACTTATGAATTTTTTCATATATCTGGCGGGATAAGTTGTGGCATAATATGTGTATTATGATACCCTCAAGCAGTAAAATTCTATTGTTTGATCCGCCGGGCAAGTTGTATCAGCGCGGAGAGGACAGGTGCCAGGCGGATATAGAGGGTTCTGCGGCTATAAGCTTGAGAGCTCCGAACGACCTCGGTTACATCGCCGCCATTGCCAGGCAGCTCGGACTTGACCCTGTTATCAGGGATTATCCCGCCGAACGTCTCACCGAAAAGAATTTCCTGGAAGACTTATCCGGCCTTAAGCCCTCGGTTATTATCATGAGCGCCACCTCGAGTACCTTTCGCGAGGACATGGGTTATCTTATTAAGGCGAAGGCTGTTGATAGCGGCATCATCACCATCGCTAAAGGCGCATTTTTTTATGAATGTCCGCCGGAAGTCCTGGACAAGGCGCTCGCTTCCTCTCCATGCCTGGATATCGCGGTCTCGGGCGAAGCCGAGAGCGTCATATCCGGCCTCCTCGGCGCGCTCATAGCCGGCGATACTTTGGAAAGCGTTAAAGGCGTCATCTATTTCGACCCGGATTCAAAAAAATTCAAAAAAAATCCGCCCGGACAATTCATTGAAGACCTTGACGTTCTGCCGTTCCCGGCCAGGGACCTGATGAAGAACGATCTGTATGTCAGGCCGGACACAGGCTCTCCGATGGCGACTATCGTAACCTCCCGCGGATGTCCGGAAGAATGCATCTATTGCCTCTCGCCGGTGATCTCCGGGAAAAAACTCCGCGCGCGAAGCCCAAAGAGCATTATCGACGAGGTAGAAGAATGTGTGCGATGTTATGGAATCTCAGATTTTTTCTTCATGGCCGACACATTTACGATGAATAAGCCGTGGGTGATAGATATATGCAGGGAGATCCTCCGCCGCGACCTGAAGATACGATGGGCCGCCAATTCACGCGTCAAGCCGCTCGACGTTGAGCGTCTCGGGTGGATGAAGCGCGCCGGCTGCCGGCTCATTTCTCTCGGGATAGAGTCCGGCAGTCCCGAGAGCCTGGCGAAGATGAAGAAGAACGCGTCGAAGGCGGACGCGGTCGAGGCAGTGAGGATGGTCCGCGAGGCCGGCCTTAAGCTCTACGCTTACTACATGATAGGGTTTCCGTGGGAGGACCGCAGCTATGTGAGCGCGACACTCAATTTTGCCCGTGAGATCGCCGCGGATTTTTCCGAGATACATATAGCCGCGCCTTTCCGGGGGACGGAACAATTCAAGACGCTGGCGGATTACGGATTAAAGCTCGAGGACCCGTACGGTTACAACTACTTCTCCAACCCGCCGATCGGAACAAAATATCTGTCGCGGCGGGAGCTGATATGCTTACGCAAAAAGGGAATGCGGCAGTTGTATATGAACCCCGCCTATGTCTTCCGGACGCTCAAGAGTATAAAAAATTTCAGGGAATTAATGAATTACTTGAAATACGGTTTTAGGCTTTTGAAGAATTTGTCCCAATAATGATTTGGCAAAATCGGTTTTATAAAGTATAATTGTGTATTGATATAATTATACCTTATAAGAGGCATATGACCATAGGAATCCGCATTTCTCTTTTTGCGTTACTTTTTTTGATATCCTCCATAACCCCCCGTGTCTGTTGCCAGGAAGTCGCCCGAGACAATAGTATCATGGAGTTGTCCCTCAAAGACGCGGTGAGGATCGCATACCTGAACAATAATCAGATCCAGATACAGGAAGAAGAAGTCGAGATCGCCAAGGCCAATATCCTCGCCGCGCAGGGCAATTTCATGCCTATCGTCAATGTGGGCGCGGGATATACCTACAACGATTCCGTATTATATTCGGGCAAGATAAGGGAGGGCAATAAAGATACCCGCATATTTACCGGATACAAGAGCGATAATGTCCTTAACATAACGGTCAACGAGTCCATATTTAACGGCGGCGCGAATATCGCGAATTTAGCTCAGGCGAAACTGGGGCTGAAGGTCCAGCAGGAGACCCTGCGCGCCAGGAAGCTCGACGTGGAATTCGAGACGAAGCGTCTTTACTACGGAGTGCTCCTCGCCTACGAGGCTGAGCGCATCGCAAACGACCTTGTCAACAGGGCGAAGGTCCATTACGACGACGTGAAGAACAGGTTCGACCAGGGCGCGGTCTCGAAATTCGAGCTCCTCCAGTCTTCGGTGCAGGTATCGAAGTTAATACCGGATCTCGTTAAGGCGCGTAACGACGTGGAGCTCATAACGGCCGAATTGAAGAAACTACTAAGCGTCGACCTGGACATTCCCATAAGGTTGAGGGGCAAACTCTACTATTCTTCGGTTGAAATAAAAGAGAAGGAGTTTCTTTCGGAGGCGTACAAGAACAAGCCGGAGATGATATTGAAGATGCTCGGCATAAATATAAGCAAATGGGCGATAGAATACGCCAAGGCGGGTTATTATCCCCAGGTGAACGCGATGGGTAACTACAGCTACAGGTCTAACGACGTCGCGAACATGGTCAATCCGCGCCATGACAACTGGAATATCGGCGCGACCGTGACATTCATGTTGTTTGACGGATTTTCCACAACGGCAAAGATCAAAGAGGCAAAGGCGAAGTACGCCGAGTCTTATCTGCAGAAAGAGGATACGGTCCAGCAGACGGCGGTGGATATAAAACAGGCCTGCCTCGATATGGCTAAATCGGAGTCGATAATAAAGTCGCAGAAAGACAGCGTCGTCGAAGCGAAAGAGGCGCTCTATATTTCCGAGATAGGTTACGATAACGGCGTGACCACGAATCTCGACGTCCTGACGAGTCAGGTGTCCCTGGGACAGGTGGAGACGTATCTCGCCCAGGGCACGTATGATTACATCATGGCAAAGGCCCAGCTCTACAGGACGATGGGCCGGGAATCTTTGGAAGAATAAACCACGGAGGATCATCGCAATGATCAAAAAGCTTAAGCCCATTATTGATAAGATAAAATCGGATACCGCTTTCAGGAAGGTCTTTGTCAGGAGGACCGCTGTTGTGCTCGCCGCCGCGGCGGTGATCGCGGGCCTGCTCATGTGGCATGAGCATGAAGTCATGTCCAGGCAGATCAAGGTATCCGGCACTATCGAAGGGGATGACGTCAGGATATCCTTCAGGGTGGAGGGGCAGATAGAAGAGCTTCTCGCAGACGAGGGCGTGGTCCTGAAGAACGGCCAGATAGTGGCCAGGCTTAATAAGGATGAACTTTCCAAGAATAAGGCCGAGGCTGAGGCCTCTTTGAAATTGGCGGAATTCCAGTATGGGCTCGATGAACTTGACTACATAAGGGCGGAGAATATGCTTACGGCAGGCGCGATCTCCGTCCAGCAGAGGGACGCGGCCAGGACGAAAGCCGATACGGATATGGCGAGCGTCGAGAACCTGCGCGCGTCGCTTGAGCTTGCCGATACTAAGCTCGGATGGGCGGATCTCGCCTCACCTCTTAACGGCTATGTGCTGGTCAAGAGCGCGTTACAGGGCGAGGTCGTGCAGATCGGCGCTCCCGTATTTACCGCCATCGACCTTAATAATATATGGGTCACGGCATATATTAACGAGACCGATCTCGCCAGGGTCAAATTGAACCAGAAAGCCTATATCAAGACAGACACCTATCCCGATAAGAAATACGACGGCTGGGTATCGTTCATATGCCAGCAGGCGGAGTTCACTCCTAAATATATTCAGACCACCGAAGAGCGGGTGAAGTATGTATACAGGATAAAGGTCAGGGCGGATAATTCGTCCCTGGAACTGAAACCCGGTATGCCCGCTGACGCTTTTATAATGCTGGACTAGACGCCACCCGATGATCACCATAAAGACCGAAAACCTTACCCGTAAGTTCGGATCGCTTACAGCTCTCGACCGCCTGAACCTCGAGGTCGAAGAGGGGGAGATCTTCGGCCTCGTGGGCCCCGACGGCGCGGGGAAGACGACCACGATGCGCCTCCTTACCGGGATACTGGATCCTACCGAAGGCCAGGCATGGGTCTACGATAAACACACCGTGAAAGAATCCGAACCCCTGAAAGAGAACATCGCTTACATGTCCCAGCGCTTCGGCCTCTACGAGGAATTAAGCGTTATGGAGAACATCAACTTTTACGCGGACGTCTACGGCGTGGCGAAAGATAAACGGTCGGAGACGATAGACAGGTTGCTGGGTTTTTCCGGGCTATTGCCGTTCAAAGGGCGTTTCGCTGGCAAACTATCCGGCGGGATGAAACAGAAACTGGGGCTCGCGTGCGCGCTTATTCATACGCCGAAAGTACTTTTCCTGGACGAGCCCACCAACGGCGTCGACCCGGTCTCCAGGAGGGATTTCTGGGACATACTTTATGACCTTCTAAAGGAAAAGGTGACGATATTCTGCTCTACCTGTTATCTCGACGAGGCCGAGCGATGCGGAAGGGTCGGCCTTATGCATAAGGGGAAGCTTCTGCGCTGCGAGTCCCCCGGTAAGATAAAAAAAGAGTTCGGCGTCAAGACGCTTGAAGAGGCGTTCATCAGGATAATAAAGGAATATGAAAACCAGCAGCAACTTAAATAACATTGTAGGGGACGTTTAAACGTCCCCTACAATGTGGATAACTTCCATATGACTACTGACAATATCGCTGTCAGCGTCCGGGACCTCGAAAAGAAATTCGGCGACTTCATCGCCGTCAACAAGATCAACTTCGAGGTCAAGCGCGGCGAGATATTCGGCTTTCTCGGCCCCAACGGCGCGGGCAAGTCCACCACGATCAGGATGCTCTGCGGGATCATCTCTCCGACCTCGGGCTCCGGCCGGGTCGGCGGCTACGATATCGTAAAAGAGCAGTCGAAGATCAAGGAGAACATCGGATATATGTCGCAGAAGTTCTCCCTGTATAACGACCTTACGATAGAAGAGAATATAAATTTTTACAGCGGTATATACAGGATCCCGGAAGAGGAGAAGCAAAAGCGCTTTGAAGAGACCATTAAAACGGCGGGATTGGAAGGGATGGAATCCAACCTCACCGCCACGCTTGCCGGCGGATGGAAACAGCGGCTTGCCCTGGGATGTTCGCTTATCCACAAGCCCAGGATAATATTTCTCGACGAGCCGACTTCGGGCGTCGACCCGATAACGCGCGCGAATTTCTGGGGAGTGATAAAAGACCTGGCAGGACAGGGCGTGACGGTATTCGTCACCACGCATTATATGGACGAGGCGGAGAACTGCAACCGGATGGTGCTGATATACCACGGCACTATCATTGCCTCCGGCACGCCTCAGGAGATGAAGACCAAAGTTATGAAGAACGAGGTCCTGGAGATAACCCTGCCCGATTCCCAGAAATGGCTCGATAAGATCGGTAAGACGGAAGGCGTGAAAAAGGCGGCGCTCTTCGGCGCCGATATCCACACAGTGGTTTACGACAGCGCTAAGGCTATTCCCGCGATAAGCGGCTTCCTGAAAAGTGCGAATATCGGGGATTTCACCGTTAATAAGATACTCCCATCCCTGGAGGACGTCTTCGTATCTTCTATAGAGGAATATGATAAATCTCAATCTGAAAAGAGTTAAGGCCATAGCCTGGAAGGAATTCGTCCAGATAAAACGCGATCCGCGTTCGCTCGCGCTGGCCCTGGGTATACCGATGTTCCTGCTTTTGATCTTCGGCTACGGGCTTTCCCTGGATATCGACCACGTCCGCACCGTCGTATGGAACCAGGACGCGTCTTCGGAACTCACCCGCAATTTCCTGCTGAATTTCAAGAATTCCAAATATTTCAGGATTATCCACTACACAGACAACTACCGCGATATAGAGCGCATGATAAACAGCGGCGAAGTGATAATGGCGCTCATCATCCCCAGGCACTTCTCGCGAAATATCGAGTCGGGGACAGCGGCCCCATTGCAGCTCCTGATGGACGGGAGCGACGCAAATACCGCGACTATAGCCAGGAATTACGTGCGCTCGGTAGTCGCAGATTACAATGTTAAGCTGCTGGACATAACGCTTGAAGAATACGGCATAAGCCCGCGCAAGACGCTCGATGCCCGTTCGAGGATCTGGTATAACATGGGCCTTGAGAGCACGTGGTTTATCGTCCCGGGAGTAATTGCGATGATCATTATGATAATCGCGGCCCTTCTCACCTCTATCTGTATCGCGCGGGAATGGGAGAGGGGCACGATGGAGCAGCTCATCTCCACTCCGGTGAAGGCGCCGGAGCTGGTCATAGGCAAATTCATACCGTATTTCGTGATCGGTTTTTTTGACCTCACCGTGGGAGTGCTTATGGCCAAGTTTTTATTCGGAGTCCCTTTCAGGGGCAGTTATCTCCTGCTCTTCATCCTGAGCTGCCTCTTCCTGACGGGCGGCCTGTCGCAGGGCATAGTCATCTCCATAGTAGCCAGGACGCAGCTCATGGCCAGCCAGCTTGCGACTCTGACGACTATGATACCGACATTGCTTCTGTCGGGGTTCATATACCCGATATTCAATATGCCGCAGGCGCTTCAGCTCATCACCTATCTTATTCCCGCGCGCTATTACATCATCATAACGAGAAATCTCTTCCTGAAAGGTTGCGGCATAGAGGTGTTGTGGGATGACGCGCTTTTCCTGCTGTTATTCGCTTTTGTGATGTTAACGTTTGCTATAAGGAAGTTTAAAAAGAAGGTTGCGTAATGGTTCGACGCGCCCGGACTCGGTATAAGGGCTTGCTCACCATAATTTTAATTAGTCTTGGCCTCGGTCGGAGACCTCGGCACATGGTAGATGGACTTATTTAATTAACTTGCGAGGGATTTATAATGTTCGAACGGGCAAAGGCCATCCTAATAAAAGAGTTCAAACAGGTCTTCCGCGATCCGCGGATGAAGACGGTCATATTCGTTACTCCGCTCATCCAGATAATACTATTCGGCTATGCCGCGAATAAAGATATCAATTTTGTCCCGACGGCCATTTTCGACCGGGATAACACCGTCGAGAGCCGCGAGCTCATCAGGGACTTCACCTTCTCCAAATATTTTATACCCAAAGAATATATATCAAGCGGCAAGGAGCAGGACTATGTTCTCGACAGGGGATTGGCGAGCGTGGTCATCCACATGGATCGGGGTTTCGGCCGCAACCTCAAAGCCGGCAAGGACGCCCAGGTCCAGCTGGCTTTCGACGGCACCGACTCGAATACTGCCATGATAATAATGGGCTACGCCAATTCGATCGTGGAGAACCGCTCCTATCAGCTTATGGAAGAAAAGCTGCAGTCAAAAGGTTTTATGGGTAACGCGCCGAGTGTGGATTTGAGGGACAGGCCGTGGTTTAACGGGAACCTTGTTTCCAGGAATTATTACCTGCCCGGAGTAATTGCCACCATTGTGACGATGATGTCCCTTCTGCTTACAGCCATGGCTATAGTAAAAGAGAAAGAGATAGGCACCATGGAACAGCTGATCGTCAGCCCCCTGAAACCCATTGAACTTATTATCGGGAAGCTTGTGCCTTTTGCCATCATAGCTCTTGTTCAGATAACGCTCATCACGACGCTGGGAGTATTCTGGTTCCATGTGCCGCTAAGAGGCAACTTATTGTTGTTATTATTCTCTACATGCGTATATCTCTTCACTTCTTTAGGGATAGGGCTTTTCATATCGACAGTATCTTCAACCCAACAGGAGGCGATGATGTCGGTATTTCTCTTTTTCATGCCGACGGTGCTATTATCGGGGTTCGCGTATCCGATCGCCAATATGCCGCAGGTTATACAGTGGTTTACGTTTTTTAATCCTCTGCGCTATTTCATGGTGGTAACGAGGAGCATATTCCTGAAAGGGGTCGGGATCGAGGTTTTATGGGCCCAGCTTCTGCCGCTTGCGGTCATGGGCGTATGTGTAATAACTTTAAGCGCCGTGCGGTTCAGGAAGAGTATGGGGTAGCCTTGAAACACCTACGAGGTGTGACGGGTCTAAGTGGTCCCCGCCCGGAATAGGATTCGGGGCGGGATCCCGCCCCGAGTAAAAGAATTGGCGGGACACTCCTCGTAGGTGGAATCAGTTGTTAAGATACTTCGGCGGCTGCAATCCTGCTGTTAGTCGGATTGCTTAACACCGCCTCAGTATCGATTTTGCACGCAAAATCGAAAGGAGTCGATATGACTAAGCAAAAGAGAATAGCGATCCTGACGGGCGGCGGGGACTGCCCCGGCATCAACGCGGTCATAAGGGCGGTAGCGAAGAAAGCGATACTCGATCACGGGATGGAGATCATAGGCATAGAAGATTCATACGAGGGCCTGGTCAAGAACAGGCACAGGAGGATATCTTACAACGATGTCTCGGGCATATTGACCCTGGGCGGGACGATACTCGGCACTTCAAAGATAGCCAATCCTTACAGGTATGCCGTCCAGAAAGGCAAGTCGCTGAAATTCGAGGACCGTTCCAGGACTGTGATTAAGAACCTGAAGAAGCTGGGAGTTTCATGCCTTGTCGTCATAGGCGGCGACGGGACGCTGGGCATAGCCAGCAGGCTTTACAAGGAAGGCATCCCCGTGGTCGGCGTGCCTAAGACGATCGATAACGACATACGCGGCACGGACGTGACTTTCGGATTCGCGACAGCGGTCTGGATAGCGACCGAGGGGATCGACAGGATCCATACTACGGCGCAGTCGCACCATCGTATCATGATCGTGGAGGTCATGGGGCATAAGGCCGGATGGATAGCGCTTCATTCGGGGCTTGCCTCCGGAGGTGACATAATACTGATGCCTGAGATACCTTTCGACATAGGAAAGATAGCCGATGTCACCAAAAAGAGGAATAAGAAGGGCAGGAGGTTCAGTATCATAGTTGTCGCCGAAGGCGCGAAACCGAAAGGCGGCGATGTTGTCGTCAGGAAGATGGTGGAGAAGAGCGCCGACCCGGTACGGTTAGGCGGCATAGGTTTTGTCATCGCGGAAAAGCTTGAGAAGATGACGGGCCTCGAGGCGCGCACCGTGGTCATGGGCCATCTGTTAAGGGGCGGTTCTCCGACTCCTTTTGACAGGGTGCTGGCCACAGAGCTCGGCTCCACGGCCGTAGACATGATAGTGAATAAAGAGTTCGGCCATATCATGGGGTATAGGGGCGGGACTATAATGAGCGTGCCGCTGGAAGAAGTCGCCAGAGGGCCGAGGCTTGTCCCCCTCGACCACAGGCTGGTACAGACAGCTCGCGCCCTTGGAACGTCATTCGGGGATTAGAAAAGGGTGAAATTTTTCTTCCTGTCCAAACTCAAACCTAAGCCTAGTTATGTGAGCACTGAAAATATTCCCCCAACACTCATATCTATGGGGTCGGTCTTTGTTCAGTCGAAAAACGGGAGCCTGCGGCAACTCGGCCGGCGTCCCGCCTCCGGCGGGACGATGATCCGGCCTCGAGCAGCCTTGGCTCTTTTAATATCAAAACATTGTTATATATAACCGTTTTTCTTCTTCACAAAGACCTAATATTATTCCCGCCCTCTGTCATATTCTGGCGGGATCCCGCCCCGCATTAGACTCTAGGCGGGACAATGTGCTCATCATAACGTCGGCTTAGGTTTTCCTGTACGGGTAGAAAAATTTTACTGGGGAAACAGACATAAGGAAGTGTGATTGGGAAATTTTTACGGGTGATGCTCCTTCCAGACTTTTTCTCGATAAAGGGCGAAGTATGCCCGCCTGATCGCAGCAAGCTAAGTCTGGCGGGCAGGGATGGGGTGTCCCGAATATAGAAGAGTCTAGTTCGGGCATATAGATACGCGCGAATGTCGTAGGGGAGGTTTAAACCTCCCCTACGACTACAGATTGTAAACCCAATCCGATGGAGTTAATGATAGGCGGATTGGATGGGGTGCCCGAATGTTAAAGACTATAGTTCGGGATACGTAGATACGCGCATAGAATATACTCGTGATAGATTGTCCCGCCCGGAGTGAGGCTTGAGGCGGGATCCCGCCCCGAGCTAAACAGATGGCGGGATAAACCCATACGAGCCCTTTAAAAGAAAAAGTCGAAGGAGCAGCAGCCTGCCCGCCTGAAGCAGTCTCTCGCTGGCAGGCGGGGACCCGTAAAAATTTCCTGGTGCTCGAATAACGAGGCTTAGGTTTGAGCAGCCCCCGCATGATTGATTTTTACGCTTAAATGTGATATTCTTCTCATATGCCATTAAACGACTCCGATCTGATAGGGCAATTGTTGCTGCAGAAGGGCCTCGTTACTATAGAAGGGCTCGAAAGGGCCCTGTTGGAGCAGGAATATTCCAAAGAGCACTTAGGAGATATATTAATAAAATTAGGTCTTATAAATGAAGATGTATTCTATAAGGCCTTGTCTGAGAAGACCGGTGTTGAATACATCAAGCTTCGCAGCGTCAAGATAGATCCCTCCGTAATAGATAAGATACCCGCTAAATTCGCCACCCATTACGAGCTGATACCTATCAGTATCGACGACAATCTCATAACCGTAGCGATGGCCAATCCGCTCGACATCCATACCGTAGACGACATACGCCTGCTCCTGAAGAAAGAGATAAAGACCGTCCTCGCGAGCAAGAAGGACATCGTAGAGGCCATAAAGAAATACTACGGCGTCGGCGCCGAGACGATAGAGAAGATGGCGCCCGAGTTGTCGCAGGACAGGATCGTGAGCGTCCAGTCCCAGGAGACGCAGGACCTGGTCGAATCGGCCGATGACGCCTCTATAATAAAGTTCGTCAACCAGATACTGCTCGAGGCCTACAAGGAAAGGGCGACGGATGTTCACATAGAGCCTTACGAGGGCGAACTTAACGTGAGATACCGCATAGACGGCGTCCTGCACGACACGAAGGTGCCTCCGACGATAAAGAACTTCCAGTCCGCCATCATCTCCCGCATCAAGATAATGGCCAACCTCGATATCGCGGAGAAGCGCCTGCCGCAGGACGGAAGGATAAAGATAAAGATAGGCGACGATGAGGTCGACCTCAGGGTGTCGATACTCCCGACGCCTTTCGGCGAGAGCGTCGTCATCAGGGTGCTCTCTACGAATATCCTTTTCGGGCTCGAGAGGCTGGGGCTCTTGAAGAAGGATCTCGATATCCTGGAGCGGATGATAAAACTGCCGCACGGCATCATATTCGTGACGGGCCCGACGGGAAGCGGGAAGACGACGACCCTTTACGCCTCTTTGAGCAAGATTAATACCAAGGATAAGAAGATCATAACTATCGAAGACCCGATAGAATACCAGCTTCAGGGGATAACGCAGATTCAGGTCCAGCCCAAGATAAACCTCACATTCGCCAACGCCCTGAGGTCGATGTTAAGGCACGACCCCGATGTCATGATGGTCGGAGAGGTCAGGGATTACGAAACCGCGGAGATAACCATAAGGGTCGCGCTCACAGGCCACCTCGTATTCTCGACGATACATACCAATGACGCGGCAGGCGGTGTGACGCGTCTTGTCGATATGGGCGTCGAGCCGTTTCTCGTATCATCGGCAGTCGAGTGTTTCATAGCCCAGCGCCTCGTGAGGGTAATATGCAAGAATTGCAAGAGCGAGGCCAGGCCGGATAAAGAGGTGCTTAAAGAGCTGGGGGTATCGAGCCTCGACCTGTCGAAGGTAAAGATATACGAAGGAAAGGGATGCGAGTCCTGCAGGTTCACCGGCTATAAGGGCAGGACCGCGATATACGAGATACTGGTCATGAACGATCCCATAAGGGAGCTTGTGCTGAAGAGGGCCTCATCCGACCAGATAAAGAAGAAGGCCATGTCTCTTGGCATGAGGACCCTGCGCCAGGACGGATGGGAGAAGATAATGCTCGGCATAACGACGCCGGGCGAAGTCATCAGGGTAACTCAACAGGAAGAGCTCGAGGATTAAATTCGAAAGGGCGAATATCGAAATCCGAAACAATATCGAATGACCAAAATTCAAATAATCAAAATATCTGTTTTGAAAATTTTTTTAGCATTTAAATATTCGAATTTGTTTCGAATTTCGGATTTCGTGCTTCGAGTTTATCGGCCTGTCCCATAATTCAAATATTATCTAGGAATTACGATGCCCAAGTTTATCTACGAAGCTAAAAAAAGTCCAACCGAACATATCAAAGGCTCGCTTGTCGCCGATACCAAAGCTGCGGCCATCCAGAAGATAAGCCAGATGGGCCTTTTCCTCGTTTCGATCGGCGAGGAAGATGATATATTAAGCAAGTCCGCCGGAGGCGGCTCTTATTTCTTTTACAGGGTGAGCCTGAAAGACATCACGGATTTTACCAGGCAGCTCTCCGACCTGCTGGAATCGGGGCTCACCATCGTCAAGGCGCTCGAGATACTCTATAATCAGACCGGCAATAAGACCCTGAAGAAAGTGATAGAGGATGTCAGGGAAGTCTGCGTCAGCGGCAAGTCCCTCTCCGAAGCGTTGGCCAGGCACCCCAAAGTCTTTTCCAACCTCTTCGTCAGCATGATAAGGTCGGGAGAGACCGGAGGCGCCATGGAAAATATCCTGATGAGGCTTTCTGATTTTAACGAGAAACAGCTCGATATACAGACTAAGATAAAGACGGCGCTCGCGTATCCGGTCCTCATGTCGTTGGTGGGACTGGCCACGATCATCGTGCTTATGACTTTCGTCATCCCGAAGATGACGGTCATGTTCAGCGATCTCGGGCAGGCGATGCCGCTCCCTACGCAGGCGCTGCTCTTAATAAGCGGCCTCATCAGGGATTACTGGTGGCTCATCCTCGGTTTCGTATTTGCCATAGCCATGACCGTGATGAAGGTATACAAGACCCGGGACGGAAGGCTTGCGATAGACAAGTTCAAATTAAACCTTCCCATCGCCGGCCAATTGACAAGAAAGGTCGAGATAGCCAGGTTCTCCAGGACGCTGGCGACCCTCCTCGAGAACGGCGTGCCTATACTTGAGTCGCTCAAGGTCGTCTCGGAGACTATAGAGAACGCGCTGATGCGGCGTGATATCGAAGAGACCTACAACGCGGTCAGGGAAGGGTCGAGCCTCGCCAACGGGCTGCATAGATCTCAGACGATACCGCCCGCCGTCATCAATATGATATCTATAGGCGAAGAAGGCGGCCATCTTGAGAAGTCGCTCTTTAAGGTGGCTCAGGGCTACGAAAGAGAATCCGACGAAGCGATAAAGATCATGATGTCTCTTCTGGAGCCGCTTATTATATTGACGCTGGGGCTGGTCGTCGGTTTTATAGTCATAGCGATGCTTTTGCCGATATTCGAGATAAACTTTTTAATGGGATGAAAGGGGTAACAGATATGAAAAAAGATAATAGAGGTTTCACGCTGGTAGAGCTGATGCTCGTCGTAATAATTATTGGTACTCTCGTTGCCATGGTCATGCCGCGCCTCGCGGGCAGGACGGAACAGGCGAAACGCGCCGCCGCGAAGGCGGACATCCAGGCCAACATAGCCTCGGCCCTCGATATGTATGAGATAGATAACGGCTCTTATCCCGAAAACCTCGATATCCTGATGGAGAAGAAGGAAGGCAGAGGCCCGTATCTTAAGAAGAGGCCGATAGACCCGTGGGGCCGCCCATACGGATATAAGTTCCCCGGCTCGCACGGCGATTACGATCTTTATTCTACGGGGAAAGACGGGGTAGAGGGCGGCCAGGACGACGTAATAAGCTGGGAAGAAGAGAAGACCGAAACGCAATGAACTCAAGGCCCGCGTTTACCCTGATAGAACTGACCCTGGTAGCGGTCATAATACTTGTGCTTTTAGGGCTCTCCACGCCGCTCTTCAAAAGATCGTTCTCAGACCTCGCTGTCAAAGACGCGGCTTACAATATATCCAAGCTTATAAATTATATCCAGGAAAAGGCTGTCCTCGAGACGAAGGCTTTTAAACTCGTATTTGACTTCGAGAAAGGCAGGTATCGCGTCCTTGAGGCAAGCCCTTCCGCCGGTCAGCCCGAGAAAAAGATAACAGGCAGGTTCGGCAGGATCTTTGACCTGCCCCAGGGCGTTTCGTTCAAAGCGCCGAAAAATTTTATAACATTTTATCCGGACGGCCATTGCGACGAAGTGGATATAGACGTCTTCGCCAGGGCAGGGACCGGATACAAGATAAGCGCGAAAGGCTTCGGGAGCCTTACCCGGATAAAAGAGATAAAAGATGCCGAGTAGAATAAGAGGTAAAAAGGGTTTTCTCTTGTTGGAGGTGATGATAAGCATAATCATACTGACAGGGGGCCTCCTCTTCGTCACGCGTGTCTATTCGACGGCAAAGATCGCCATCCAGCGGTCGAAGGCCCTCTTCAAATACAGCCTTCTATTGGAAGAGGCCATGTTTGAGATCGAAGAAAAGGGCGAGGCCGAAAAGGGAAGGAACGAGAATGAGTTCAAGGACGACAGGGACTATCTCTGGGCCTCGAACGTTACGGCGATAGTGGAAGACGACAGAGAGGATCCGAACCTTAACGCCGTGACGATGGATGTCTACCGTAAAAAAGGCTCCGGGGCCGATAGGTATTCTATAACAAGCTTTATAGGTAAACCGCAAAAGTGACCGCCATGGATATGGAAAGACACAAAGACCGGGAGAAGGGCTTCACGTTCGTAGAGCTGATCGTCGCCGTGACGATATTTTCTATAATCGCGGTGAGCATCTATTCCACATTCAGCGCGGGCCTGAGGGTGTGGCGCAGGACGAATCCGGTGATAGAGGCCAACCAGTCGGCGAGGTTCTTTTTCAATATCATAGCCATGGACCTTAAGAACGCCGTCAAATATACGGCCGCTAAGGATGAACCGAATTTTGAGGGTGACGACAAGAGAATAGCTTTTATCACGCTTGTCGATATGCCGGCAGAAGACGGCCGGGCGCGCAAAGAGCTCGCGAAGGTCATCTATGAACTTAAGGCCGTCACAGAGGAAAAGAAAGAGAGATATGCCCTCATCAGGTCCGTCGCCGCCGCCGGAGAAGCCCTCGACGAAAAGAAGGCGTTTCCGTCGGAGGTCATGAGCGTCGCAAGCGAAAAAGATTTCGGTTTCAAGTACGCTTATATCGAAGGATCTCCCAAGGATAAAGAGTACTCATACCGGTGGAAGGATGAATGGGAAGAGGAAGACAGGACGAATATACCGCGTGGAGTGAAGATAAAAGCAGGCAGCTTCGAGAAGACGGTATTTATACCGATGGGCAGCCTGGGTGACATAATATAGGAAAAGGGCGCTAAATGATACGGGATAAAAAAGGCACCATACTCGTAGCGTCACTCTGGATGCTGGCGATATTGTCCGTGCTGGCGATCGGGATAGGCTTCCGCATGTCTATTGAGGCGCGCCTTAGCAAATACGCGATGGATAAGACCAGGGCCTTGTTTATCGCCAAGGCCGGTGTATACAAGACCCGGGAGTTCCTGTCCTGGGACGCCAACGACTTCGATTCCATGACTGAATGCGGTGTGATGTTGATAGCAACTGAGGACAAGACGGCCCAGCTGTCGAAAATGTTCACCAATGTCGCTGTAGGCTCCGGGAATTATTCCATCGGCTACGTCCAGGAAGGGAAAGATTATCCCGGAATGATGGACGAAGAGCGGAAGATAAATATAAATAAAGCTTCCCAAAGGGTGCTTGAAACGCTTTTGGGCGAGGATAATAAAGGGATCGCGGCGGCTATAATAGACTGGCGTGACGCGGACGACATGACTTCGCCCGGCGGCGCGGAGGATGACGATTATTCGGACCTCGGTTACGCCTGCAAGAACGAGCCTTTCAGCGTCATAGAAGAGCTCATGCTTGTGAAAGGCATGACGCCGGAGATATTTGACGCTGTCAAAGAATATATCACGGTATACGGTCCCGACGACGCCAAGGTGAATCTGAATACGGCGACCGAAAAGGTCATACGCGTCATCGGGCAGTCTACCCTGCCTCCGATATCCGATATCGTGATGAATGAGATCGCCTCCAAGCGCTGGGGCAAAAAAGACGAGCAGGCCATCGGGCCCGAGAGCGAGACGGTCTTTACCGATGAAAACAGCATCAAGGATATATTGAACCTCGGAGGATACGAGACCGATTTCGGAAGCATAAGAAACTCCTTTACAACGAAGTCGAGTTATTTTAGAATTGAATCGAAAGCGGCGCTGGATAGATCCGGCGTTGAAAAGAGGATCGTTTGCGTCGTCCAGAGAGACGCTCAGAAAGGGACAATATTAATATCTTATCGGGAGTATTAGACGCCCTTAAGGACCTGTTCGGCCTCGAGAAGACCGTCGTGGCGGTAGAGTTGAACGAGGGTTATATAAAGATCGCCGAGACGGCCGTTTTTAAGGGTCGAAAAGAGCTTGTCCGTTTATCGAAGAGGCCTCTAACGGCGTTCGCCGACAGCGCGATATCCGAAGAGATAGACGGCATATTCGATTCGCTCGGCATATCCCACCGCAAGATCCGCTTGAGCGTGCCAAGGCATCTGGTGACGGTAAGGTTCCTGAGGCTCCCGTCGTCCGATGACGGAGAGATAAAGAAGATAATCAAGCTCGAGGCCCTTAAGTACGTCCCGTATACGGACGAGGCCGTTATAGCCGGCTACAGGGTAGTGGAGCGCTTTGAAGACGGATACTCGAGCGTGCTCCTGGCGATCGCGCAGTCGGAGACCGTTCATCGCCTGGTCGGAATACTGAAAAAAGCCCGCCTAGACGTCGAGGATATAGCTCTGGGCTCTGAAGGCCTGCTCATGTGGTGCGCTCTTACTTCCGCCGCCGCGCCGGAAGAAGCGGCGCTGGCCGTTAACGTGGACCCGGCCTATATCGACATCGGCGTGATCGCCGGCGGGAAACTTATCTTCACGCGGGGCGTCTCATACGACGTTAAGAACCCGATCTCTAAAGAAAAGATCGTCGACCAGGTGAAGATGTCGATGATGACCTACCGTAAAGGGACGCATGATCCGGTGAAAAAGCTCATCCTCTGCGGCGCGCAGGCCGCGCCGGAGGAATGCAAAGCCCTCCTCGAGACTCAGCTGAATATTCCCGTCGAGATCGCGGATCCCATGAAGGATGTTCCCGTAAACTCGTCCGCGCAGATAGAGCCGGAGGGGGCCTCGTTCGTCGAGCTTCTCGGCCTTGTATTCAAAGCGGAAGACATGAGCATAAGCCTTATGCCGGAGGCGTTGTCAGATGAGCGGCGGACGCTCCTCGTTAAGAAGAATATCATATTCGGCGCCGCTTTGATATTGACGATAGTATCGGTCGCCGTCGGAATAGCGGCCAAAAAGCTGGGCGATAAGACGGGCTATCTCAAAAAGATCGATTCGGAGTTGAGTTCGGCAGGGCCGAAGGTACGCAACGCGAAGAAGATGCTGAAGGATATCAATATCGTAAAGGAAGGCCTGAAGAAGAAGCCGCTAGCCATAGATATCCTGCGCGAGGTCCACAAGATAACGCCGGATAACATATCGTTCACGATGCTCGATTACGAGAGAGGCAGGTCGCTTACCGTCAGGGGAAGCGCGTCGGCGCTCGGAGATGTCTTCGCGTATGTCTCTATCCTCGAGAAGTCGCCGTATTTTGAGAACGTGAAAGTGAAGTACGCCACAAAGAGGATAACGGCCGGGAAAGAGGTGGCGGATTTTGAAGCGACCTGCGCCCTTACGCCCATAAAATAGGCGGGCACCCAATACATGTTCATAAAGAACCTGAGCAAAAGGGAAAAAACCATAGCGGCCTTCGCGGTATCTATGATACTCGCCGCTGTCATATACAGCTTTCTGGTGGATCCCATATTGTCGCGTTGGAGGACGGCAGACGATGATATAAAGTCCGGGGCGGTCATACTGGAAAAGGACATGAAGATGCTCGCCGCGTATAAAGATATAGAAGCGGATTACAGGAAATATTCAAAGTATGTAAAATCGGCGAAGAGCGAAGATGAATCTGTAGCCGAGATATTGACGCACATAGAGACCATATCGCGCAACGATTCCTGCCTGATCGTGAATATTAAACCCGTAGGGGCCAGGAACGTCGGCTCATACAGGGAAGTGCTCGTAGATGTCACCGCCGAGGCGACGATGGAGAATTTCTCGAAATTCCTTTACGACATAGAAAATTCGCCCAACATGATCCTGGGAGTGCGGCGGTTCACATTGAATTCAAAATCCTCGCCGGGCACGCTCAAAGGCACCTTCCTCATAAGCAAGATAGCCTTAGATTAACCCACCCATCTCACCTACGAGGTGATAGGTATCACCTACGAGGTGTGACGGGTCTAAGTAATCACTCCTCGTAGGTGGATACGGTTATACACATCCCATTGACAAATAAGGATCTTATGATATACTCTCTACATAGAGAGTGAGAACCTACTATCCACATGGAGAGCGCGGCGCTTAATAATAACCTCTACCTGGTAAAAGACCTTTCCCGTCTTTCGGGCCTTTCTGTCTATACGGTCAAATATTATTTGAAGTTGGGCCTCATAAGAGAGATAGGCCGCTCTCCCGAAACGAACTTCCGGTATTTTAATAATTCCACCGTTGATTCATTAAAACGCATAATCGGACTCAGGAAAGAAAAGGTCTCCCTTAACAAGATCCGCTATCTAATGGACGAGAAGGGATCCTCATGAGCTATTATGAGACGCTCGGCCTGAAGAAAGAACCGTTCTCCACGAGCCCGGACCCCGCGTTCTTTTACCGCTCATCGGCGCACAACACCGCCCTCCAGAGATTGGAGATAATGATAAGGTTGAAGCGGGGATTAAGCCTCGTATTGGGAGACGTCGGTATCGGAAAGACCACCATGTCGCGCGCTCTCCTGCAGAGCTTCGCGAGCGACGAAAATTACATATTCCACATAGTCCTCGACCCATCCTACAAGTCCGAGTTCCAGTTCCTGTCGAGCCTCGTCAAGATGTTCGGCATAAAGCCGGATTCCAGGTCTACTCTCGATTACAAAGAAGAGATACAGAGGTATCTCTTCAAAAAAGGCGTCGAGGAATCCAAGACGGTCGTCCTTATCATAGACGAAGGACAGAAGCTATCGGCGCCGTATCTCGAGATATTGAGGACGTTCCTGAATTACGAGACGAACGATTACAAACTACTCCAGCTCGTCATCGTTTCCCAGATGGAGCTTTTGCCCAGGATAAAGAAGATAAATAATTTTTACGACAGGATAGGGTTGAAGTATATAATAAATCCGCTGGACGAAAAAGAGACCAGGGAGATGATAGAGTTCAGGCTCTCGGAGGCCGGCCTTAATTTGGACAGGAAACTATTCACCGAAGGCGCGATTAAGCGGATATTCGAATATGTCCAGGGGTATCCCAGGAAGATATCGATATTGTGCCATAACGCGCTCGAATTCCTTGTCATGAACGACCGGGAAGTCGTCGACGAGACTTTCATAGCGGATGTGATCGGTAAGGACATAACTTAAATGAACAAGAACGCGTCGCCGGAACAGCGCCTGCTGGACCTTATTAAAGGAAAGAGCAAGAAGGGAGATCCCCGTCATCCGGAATCCGGCGCGGCGCAGGATTCCGGAGCCCCGCCCGGGCCCGCGAAAAAGAACAGGGCCCAGGTTTATATGACGGAGATATTCAAGACGGATATCTTTAAGAATAAGATGTTCGATCCGGACAGGTTAAAGACATTAAATAAATACCTTGTTATTGCCGCGTCGCTCCTGGCGGTATATTTTTTCATAGAGTTGATATTCATAAGGCCGTACAAAGACCTGGAAACGGTCATATCCGCCGCCGCCCGGGTTCCGTCAAAGCCGCCGAAGGCGGAAAAAGATATAACTTCGGAGCAAAAAGATTATTCATATTATTCCGGCGACATCTCGAGAAAGAAGATATTCACGGCGTCGTCAGGCGATGCGACTGCCCCGAAAATAGGCGTTTCGAGCGATGCGTTGAACGACCTGGGTCTGGTCGGGATAATACCCGGCGACGACCCGCAGGCTATTATAGAGGATAAGAAGAACCAAAAGACATATTACCTTAATAAAGGGCAGTCTTTCGATAACTTTACGGTGGAAGAGATAACCGAGAGCAAGGTAGTCCTCGATCAGGACGGAAGGAAGATAGCGCTGTTTTTGTAAGATAATAAAATGTAGTCCCTCGAAACCTTTTGTTCATCGGTTTCTCGGGACGAATTTTACTATCGTAAAATTCGGGGGTACAAATGATGAGAAGATCAATTATTGCTTTGATATTAATCTGCAGCATGTCAACCGCGGCGGCCCCAATGCCGGCGCAGGCCCAGGACGCCCAGGCGGAGACGATCCCGCTCACAGGAAAAGAGACCATATCTCTCCAGCAGACGGGCGGCATTGACAAGATCTCTCTCGACCTGAAAGGGATGGATGTGATCGAGGTCATTAAGATGTTGGCCGCCAAAGGCAACCTGAATGTCGTCCTTGGTAACGACGTCAAAGGCCGCGTCACCATATTCCTTAAGAGCGTGAACCTTATGGACGCTTTCGAGATAATACTTCTCGCCAATAACCTCGCTTACGATAGGCGCGGCGACATAATATACGTTATGACGCAAAGGGAATATGAGGCCATGTACGGCGAAAGGTACGCGGACAAGAAAGAGATGAAGACGTTCCAGTTGAAATTCGCGAAGGCCGCCGAAGTTAACAAGACCCTCAGCCAGATGAAGACGAAGATGGGGAAGATCGTCGTTGACGAAGGCTCAAATACGGTCATAGCGATAGACAGCCCCGGCATCGTCGAACAGATGGCGCTCACCATAGAAAAGATAGACTCGCCTACCGTTACAAAGATTTTTGAATTGAGATACGCGAAAGCCGCTGACATGAAGACGAAGATATCAGATACCATGACAAAGGGCGCGGGGACGGTGCAGATAGACGAGAGGACCAATAAGATAATGGTCACCGACCTTACGAGGAAGATGGGCGAGATAGAGGAGATGGTCATCGCCTTCGACGATAAACTACAGCAGGTCCTGATAGAGTCGAAGATAGTGCAGATCACCCTGGATGATAAATATAAGCTTGGAGTCGACTGGCAGTCGGTCCTCAACAAACTTACAAAAGAAATAAATGTCGCTAACACATTTGAGCTGGCTACGGCGGCTACCGGCATGAACCCCGGATTGCAGATCATGGTAGGCGCGCTCAATTCAGGGCAGGAATACGCCATGATGATCCAGGCGCTGAAAGAGGTTGGCGACGCGAACCTCCTATCGAGCCCCAGGATAACGGCGCTCAATAACCAGGAGGCCAAGATCCTGATAGGGACATCCCAGCCTTACGCTACAAATACGGTCACGCAGGGCACTTCGACCTCCACCACCGCGACAAACTTAAGTTTCATCGATGTCGGCGTGAAGTTATACGTCACTCCTACCATAAATAAGGACGGTTTTGTTACAATGAAGATAAAACCCGAGGTCAGCTCTAAATCGGGCGACTACACTTACGGCAGCCCCGCTACATTGGTTCCCGTGGTTTCTACGACACAGGCTGAGACGAGCGTCACGGTAAAAGACGGGACTACAATAGTCATAGCCGGCCTCATAAAAGACGAACGGACCAACACGGTAAACAAAGTCCCGATAATAGGAGACATTCCTTTGATAGGCCTGATGTTCAAAAAGACCGATAAGGAAGTGAAGAAGCAGGAGCTTGTCATCTTCCTCACTCCTCACATAATTACGGGCGAGTACGATTACCTGGAGACTCCGGAGACACCGCCCACAGGAGAAAAGAGGTTTACCATAACCGAAAAACCCGCTTTTGAGAGAAGGAGCAAAATAGACATGAAGCCGGGGATCTTCAAAGAAGATAAGATGTCCGCTTTCGATAAATACGCCCTGGAAAGGGAATCTGGAAGCATCCCGGCGAAGGATAGGGTGGAGATGACCCTAGTCCCAAAGAACGTCGGCGAATATTACTATTCCGTGAAGCAGAAGATCGTCCAGAACGTCGAGATCCCCAGGAAGAAGAAAGGCGCGCCCGCCAGGGGAAGCGTGAAGCTGGCGTTCTTCCTTTCTCCGAAAGGAGCGATCTCATACGGGCCGGAGATATTGAAGTCCGCCAACCACGCCCTGGACGCGACAGCGATAAAGGCCGTGAAGAAGTCGGCCCCGTTCCCGGCATTCCCGGAATCGATGGGCCAGGAAGAGAAGCGTTTCATTATTGACCTGGATTTCCAGTAGCCTGATTACACCTACGAGGTGTGACGGGTCTAAGTAATCACTCCTCGTAGGTGTAGTTAAAGTGTCCGACTTAATCACCTACGAGGTGTGACGGGTCTAAGTAGTCACTCCTCGTAGGTGTAATTAAGGCATCAGACTGAAGTTTAGTCTATATAAAGGGGGATACCCATGAATATGGATAAAGACGGTAAAATTTTTCTTATATCGTTATCGATAACGACCGTCATCTTACTGTACAGCACCATAGTCCTCTTCGTCATCAAGGAGAGCGAAAAGGACAAGAAGATATCTTTCCAGAAACGCTTCGAGGAAGTCACGATTGCCAAGCAGGATATCGAGACGAGGCTGAAAGAGTTCGAGATAGCGAACGCCGAGATGAAGGTCAGCATCAGGATGCAGGATGAGAAGATAAAGACCCTGTCCCAGCGCGTGGAAGACGAGAGGTCGCAAAGCGCCAAGTCGGTAAGCCAGCTTCAGCAGAGAGAATTTGAATTCCAGTCGCTTAAGTCAAAGCTGGCGGAAGAGAAGGCGGAGAAGGAGAGCCTCATAAGCCGTATGGAGAAGATAAGCGAGGAGCGCCTTGAGCTGAAATTACAGCTGGAGAATATGCTGAAGACCAAGGAAGAGATGGACAGGAAGGCGAAAGAGCTTGCCGAAAAAGAGGGCATCTCTCTGGGCACGATAGTGATAAACCAGGAACGTAAATAGATGAAAACGCGTTACGAGCAATTCCCCCATACCGCGGATATAGGCGTGCGTGTATTCGGCAAGGACTTGAAAGAGCTCTTCGAGAACGCCGCGTTCGCCATGTTCGATCTCGCCGCCGACCTCGAGGGGCTGAAGGACGGGTCCGAGGATAAATTCGACCTCCGCGCCGATAACTACGAAGACCTTCTTGTCTTATGGCTCGACGAACTTTTGTATAATTTTTATACGAGGCAGATAATATTCTTTAAGTTTAAAGTCGAGGAGCTGACCGGGAACAGGATACAGGCCTCCGCAACCGGCAGGCCTGTCGGGGCCAACAGGAACCGCCTGCAGAAAGAGATAAAGGCGGCGACCTATTCGGACCTGAAAATAAAGAAGACGGACGCAGGCTATCAGGTCGAGGTGATTTTCGACGTATAGGCCTAAAATTACACCTACGAGGTGTGACTATTCCACCTACGAGGTGTGACGGGTCCTGAGTAATCAAGGTCAGCCTTAATCACCTACGAGGTGTGACGGGTCTAAGTAGTCACTCCTCGTAGGTGAAATCAAAGAGTCAGACTGAAGGTTCACGTGCTAGAGAAGATCGACCAATACAGGTGGCGCATACCCAAGAGCTATAAACAGGGCATGCGGGTCGACGGCGTCATCTACACGAGCGAAAAGATGCTCGAGGCTGTCATGCATGACAAGGCTCTCGAGCAGGTCGCGAACGTCGCTATGCTGCCGGGGATTGTAAAACATTCTCTCGCGATGCCTGACATCCATTGGGGCTACGGGTTCCCGATCGGCGGCGTTGCGGCTACGGATATTGAAGAAGGCGGCGTTATTTCGCCGGGCGGAGTGGGGTTTGACATAAACTGCGGCGTCAGGCTGATGAAGACGGATCTCACCGAAGAGGACGTAAAACCCAGGCTTAAGGATCTGGTCTACGCTCTTCATAATAATGTCCCCGCCGGCGTAGGGTCGACGGGCGATATCAAGATAAGCGCTCCGGAAGAGAGGAAGCTTCTCGTCGAAGGCGCGAAGTGGGTCGTGGATCACGGTTATGGAAGACAGGAAGACCTGGAATGCACCGAGGAGCGAGGCGCCATAAAAGGGGCCGACCCTGATAAGGTCTCGCCGCGCGCTTACGAACGCGGCAAGCATCAATCCGGCACGCTCGGTTCGGGCAACCATTTCCTGGAGGTCCAGGTAGTCGACGAGGTATACGACGCCCCTATCGCGTCGGCGTTAGGCGTAAGCAAGGGGCAGGTCACCGTCATGATACATTCCGGCTCGCGCGGCCTCGGCTATCAGGTCTGCGATGAGTATTCTAAAGATTTTATTCACTCGCTTTCGAAATACGGCATAACCGTGCCGGACAGGCAGCTTGCATGCGCGCCTGTGAATTCGCCGGAGGGCAAGGCGTATCTTGGCGCCATGAAATGCGCCGCCAACTACGCGTGGGCCAACAGGCAATGCCTGATGTACCTGACGAGGCTTGTATTCGAGAAGGTATTCCATATGGGGCCGAAAGACCTCGGCATGGACCTCGTTTACGACGTCGCGCACAACATTGCCAAGATAGAGAAGTATGAGATAAACGGCAAAGTAAAAGAGTTATGCGTCCACAGGAAAGGCGCTACCAGGGCTTTTCCTCCGGAGCATCCCGAATTGCCCGATAAGTACAAGAAGACAGGACAGCCTGTTATAATACCCGGAGACATGGGCAGAAATTCATATCTACTCGTCGGCACAAAAAAGGCCGAAGAGACTTTTTTTAGTACATGTCACGGCGCGGGCAGGCTGATGTCGCGCTCGGCGGCGATACAGGCCTCCCGCGGAAGATCTATATCGCGCGAATTGGAAAATAAAGGTATAATAGTAAAATCGAGCGGCCGCTCGACCCTGGCCGAAGAGATGCCGGATGCTTATAAAGACGTCAACGAGGTCGTGGACGTGGTGCACGGCGCGGGCATTTCAAAGAAGGTCTGCCGGATGAAGCCCCTAGGGGTTATCAAGGGGTAATAATAGTAACCAGAAAGAAAGTAACCAGTAACCAGAAAAATAATAAAGCTGCAATATAACAATTCTGGTTTCTGGAAACTGGTTTCTGGTTACTAATGTATAACAAGGAGTCAACATGCTAGACTTGAAATTCATTCGAGAGAACAAGGAGCTTGTGAAAGAGGCTCTGAAGAACCGCAATAATATGAAGATCGACATAGATGAGCTTCTGAGGCTTGATGAGGAGCGCCGGAAATTGCTGGTCGAAACAGAGACCCTTAAAGCCGAAAGGAATAAGGCTAACGATGAGATATCGTTCCTTATGAAAAATAAGAAAAACGCTAAGGAAATTATAGCCAAAATGAAGGTCGTTTCCCAAAAAATAGCCGATTTTGACAAAAAAGTGGAGGAATGTGACCAAAAAATATCCAAATTTACATATACAATCCCAAATATACCCGATAAATCAGTGCCTGTAGGGGGTCCGGAATGCAATAAAATAGTCAAATCCTGGGACAAGAACCCCGCTTTTGACTTCAATCCTAAAAACCATATTGAGCTTGCCGAGCATCTCGGTATAATAAGCTTTGGCATTGCTTCGAAGATAAGCGGTTCCAATTTTGTCCTGTTCATGGGCCTGGGTGCGCGCCTTGAGAGGGCGCTTATTAACTTCATGCTCGATCTGCACACAAAAAAGCACGGTTATAAGGAGATATTCCCTCCGTTCCTCGTGAACAGGCGGAGCATGACAGGGACGGGGCAGCTTCCTAAACTCGAAGAGGATATGTATAAGCTCAAAGACGACGACCTCTTCCTTATTCCGACCGCCGAGGTGCCGGTTACTAATATCCACGCTAACGATACTCTGGAAGAGGCCGATCTTCCTGTACGTTATACGGCATATACGGCATGCTTCAGAAGGGAGGCCGGTTCTTACGGCAAGGACACGAAAGGCCTGATAAGGGTGCATCAATTTGACAAGGTGGAGATGGTGAAGTTCGTAAAGCCGGAGACGTCCCTGGACGAGCTGGAGAAACTGGTCGGCGACGCCGAGGATGTCCTGCAGTTATTGAACCTCCCGTACAGGATACTGCTCCTTGCGACTGGCGACATATCCTTCGCCGCCGCGAAATGCTACGACATCGAGCTTTACGCGCCCGGCACGGACGCATATCTCGAAGTGTCAAGCTGCTCGTGTTTCACCGATTTTCAGGCGCGCCGGGCCAACATACGTTATAAACGAATAAACGAACAAACGAACAAACGAACAAACGAATATGTCCACACATTGAACGGTTCCGGCGTCGCGCTGGCGAGGCTAGTCGTCGCGATACTGGAAAATTACCAGAATAAGGACGGCAGCGTGAATATCCCGAAAGTTTTGGTCCCGTACATGGACGGGCTTGAGGTTATCAAACCGGAGGAATAGCGCATGTTAGGGCTCGTCATCAAATTCATAGCCGCGATACTCAGCCTGCCGATCGCCGTCGGAGTGTCGATAGCGTTCCGTGACTGTATCGTCATGATAAAGGAGCTCTCGGGCAGCCTGGATTATTTCGTCTGGGGCATAGCCGTTTATGTCGTCCTGCACCTGTTGTTCTATAAGCCGACTTACCTGTATGTCCTCGGCCATGAAGCCGTCCACGCGGGCTTTTCATGGGTATTCGGCGGTAAGATAAAATCGATCAAGGTCTCGGAAGAGGGCGGCTCCGTCAAGACGGACAAGACCAACGCGGTCATAGAGTTGAGCCCGTATTTCATCCCGATATACGCTATACTCATAACTATCGTATATTTTGTGATAGCGTCTTCGTATAATATAAACGGCTCGATCTTTGTCTTCCTGATAGGGTTCGCGCTCGCGTTCCACATAGTGTCGACGGTAGAGGTGATGAAGATAAGACAGCCGGATTTCATGAAGTCTGGTTACTTCTTTTCGATAGTGATGGTCTATGTGCTGAATATAGTGGTGATATCGGTGATATTCAACCTGCTCTTCCCGTCATTTTCTTTAAAGAAATTTTTCGTCGATAGCTGGCTCCATTCGAGGGTCATATACGCGGCGGTCGTTAGGCAGCTTTTCTTTTAATGTAATTTAGCTTTTTTTTGTTGCATTTACATAATATGTAGTGTATACTTATCTTGCCATGAAGCGATATATCCATAGAGCAATAGAAAAAGAATTATTAAAAGCGGCAGAAGAATTTCCGGTCATCGTTCTCACAGGACCCCGCCAGACCGGAAAGTCTACCGTCCTGCAGAACATATTCCCGAAGCACAATTATGTGACCTTTGACGACCCGTTTACGAGCAAACTTGCCAACGACGATCCGAGGTTTTTTCTCTCCCGCGCTAAAAAGATGATCGTAGACGAAATACAATATTTACCAAGCCTGCTGCCGTTTATAAAAATGGCAGTAGACAGCGACCGGAGAAACGCAGGGCATTTTATATTGACCGGATCTCAATATTTCACTCTTATGGGCGGCATAAGCGAATCTCTGGCGGGCAGAGCGGCCCTGTATGAATTATTACCGTTTTCTTCGGAGGAGATGCCGCATAAACCGGGAGAAGATGGGATCAGGCAGTCGTTTTCGGCCATGTTCCACGGGTTTTTTCCTGAGATTGTTGTTCATGGTGTGGACCGAAACAGATTTTATGCCTCATATCTCCAGACATATCTCGAACGCGACATTCGCCAGATAACATCTGTTCATGACCTAAAAGTCTTTCAGAATTTTCTGGAACTCCTGGCGGCGCGGGCCGGGAATATTCTTAATATTCACGAATTGTCAAAAGAGGCCGGTGTAAGTTTCACATCCGCAAGACGGTGGATTTCTATCCTCGAGTCAACACGTCTTATATACCTTCTGCGTCCTTTTACAAAAAATATAACAAAGAGAGTAATCAAGAGTCCAAAACTTTATTTTACCGATACAGGCCTTCTGGCATATCTTTTGAGATACCCAAATCCCGCTACGATGAATGCCGGCCCGCAGGCGGGCGCTTTTTTTGAAAATCTCGTGCTTGCTGAAATCTTAAAATTGAAATACAATCATAACCTTAATTTCGAGCCGTATTTTTATAGAGACTCGAACCATAATGAAATAGACTTTTTCCTGGACTATGGTGTCGCTATTAAAATGTTTGAGGTTAAGTGTACTTCTTCACCGAGCGAGAAACATTTGGCGGCCCTAGAGAAGATGGTTAAGGAGTTCCGCAATTCCTGCGGGTATCTTGTAAGTTTTGCCAAAGAAAGAATGCCTGCGGCGAAAAGCATCGAATTAATTCCGTGGAATATTATCAAAGATATCGCCTATAGCCATAGAAAGCGGCAGGAAAAGTAAGGATAGTGGGCATTTAATCACCTACGAGGTGTGACGGGTCTAAGTAATCACTCCTCGTAGGTGAAATAAGGTTCGTAGCAACAGTCTTTTTAGATGTAGTCCTTCAGCGCCTGCAATGCTCCTATTTGTCGCATTGCTTAACGGCGCTTCAGGATCGATTTTACTTCGTAAAATCGGAGAGGTGGCTGAGCGGTTGAAAGCGCACGCCTCGAAAGCGTGTTATCCCTTACGGGATACGAGAGTTCGAATCTCTCCCTCTCCGCCATCATTTTCATGAGAAAATGATGGCGGATGCCGAAGCCCCTGGCTTCGACGCCGCCAGTTTTCGCCGTCGATTAAGTGAGGCGAAAACTGTCCCGAGCGAAGCCGAGGGACGAACCATCAAAAATGCCTCAATGGTAGATTTTGGTTAAATTTCTTTAATTCTCTCATCAATTCTGACTTCGTTGGTAAATACAGTTTATATCTCGAAGCGAATATCTGTTTGTTATCTTTTGATAGGGTATAGCGGACGACTGCTTCTTTTTTACGTCCGCAGAGGATAAGGCCTACAGTTGGGTTATCTTTCGACTCTTTAAGCTCGCGGTCATAATAATTGACATACATCTGCATCTGCCCGATATCCTGGTGGGTGAGCTTGCCGATTTTCAGGTCTATGAGCACATAGCATTTCAGGATAGTATTATAAAATACGAGATCGATATAAAAATGATCTCCATCCAGTGAGATGCGTTTTTGGCGGGCTACAAAGGTAAATCCTTTCCCCAGCTCAAACAGGAATTTAGACAAGTTATCGATTAATGCCTGTTCTACCTTGCTTTCATATAGTTTTGGATCAGCTGAGAGGCCAGTAAACTCCAAAACATACGGATCCTTTATCATATCCGCATACTTCTGTAATTCCTGCCCCTTGCGTGCCAGCTTCATAAGACCTTTTTTGTCTTTGCTCAAGGCGAGGCGTTCGTAAAGGAAAGACCCCGTCTGGCGCTCCAATTCACGGGATGACCACTTATTATTTATACATTCAATCTCGTAAAAAGACCGGGCATTGGGATTGTCGATACGCATTAGGATGCGGTAATGCGTCCAGCTCAATTCTGAACGCAGTGCGTTCAATTTTGGATACGAAAGATAAAACTGTCTCATATAGAAAAGATTGCGTGCATCAAAACCCTTGCCAAAATCATCGGATAATCTTTTGGAGATTGTTTCCAGGAGTCGTTCTCCATATCCAGCTCGGGACCTGCCCTCCTGCTCCTCTTTAACAATTTCCCCGCCGATATGCCAGTAGGCGATAACCATCTCGGTATTGACAACGCGTGCGATGTTGCTCCTGGCATCCTCGATGATTTTACGAATACGGTCATAAATTCTGCCTGATAGCATTAAACGCTTCTTCATTTAGAGGCCCCCTTTTTGTGTATAAAAAACAAAAAATCCCGCCCGAATCTTTTAAAGATTCAAGCAGGATATAGTATTCTATTCCAGACGCAAACCCAATATACCATATAGGACACTTTTGTCAAGTTTATTAAGCCACGGTGTTGGCTAAGTGCCGATATCTCTGACATCGGCCAAGTTTATTAAACCGAAGCGCCGGATAGGGTTTCGGTCTGCAAAGGTCCCCCACCATGTACATGTTACTTCGCTTCCTCAAGCAATTTAGCAATCTGTTCGGGTGATGGCAGCTCTCTCTTTAAGTCCTTAGGAAGCCTTGTCATTAGTGTATAAGTTCCGATGCCGATTGGCTTCCCGCTATCCTTTAACGCATATTCTACGATCGTTCTATTCTTATCCCGGCAGAGAATAATACCTATAGAAGGATTCTCGTCAGGTGTTTTTACCAAATCATCCAGCACAGAGAGATAAAATTGCATTTTACCCGCATATTCCGGAATAAATTTTCCTATTTTGAGCTCAATCGCTACAAGACATTTTAAATGGCGATGATATAAAAGAATATCAACGAAAAATTCATTGCCTTCGATTTCAATGCGGAATTGATTACCCATAAAAGCGAATACACCTCCCATCTCAACCAGGAAGCGGTTCATCTTCTTCATTACCTCCCGCTCTAACTCAAGCTCGTTATGGTCTTCCTCCAATTCCAGGAAATCGAACGTGTATTCATCTTTGACTGCCAGCTTTGCCTGATGGCGCAGCCTGTCGGGAAGCGCCTTATCGAAATTGGTCTGATTAAGAAGAGTCCTTTCATATGCCTTGGTATTTATCTGGTGAATGAGTATGTTCTTTGTCCAACCGAATTTACGGGTCATGCGGATGTAAAATTCACGTTCCAACATATCCTTACAACGGCTCATAATGACTAGATGTTTTGTCCAGCTGATTTCTCCAACCAGTGGTTGGAGTTTTGCGTTTCGGTGATATTCAAGATAAAACTGCCGCATGTACCATATATTTTGAACGGAAAAGCCATGAATACCGGGAAATTCGAGCTGTAAGTCCCGAGCCAAATTCTCGACGATAGACTTGCCCCAGCCATGTTTTTTCTGCTTCTCCACAACTATTTTTCCTATATCCCAATAAAGAGCTATCAACTCCTTGTTAACAGCTTTTAAAGCTTCGTACTGCGCTCTGTGGATCCTTTCTTTAACTTCCAGTAATAAGTTTTTGTAATTCATAGCATTTAGACCATGTTTCATAAAACCACCCTCCTTTTGTAATATTCCATAAAAACAAAAAATCCCGCCCGAATCTTTTAAAGATTCAAGCAGGATATAGTATTCTATTGCAGACGCAAACCCAATATACCATATAGGACATTTTTGTCAAGTTTATTAAGCCACGGTGTTGGCTAAGTGCCGATATCTCTGACATCGGCCAAGTTTATTAAGCCACTTTAATAAACTTGCCCCGCCCGGAGCCAAACCCGGGGCGGGATCCCGCCCCGGGTGAGATTCTTGGCGGGACAAGAATTTTGCCGATTTTGGCATCTTATATGGTAGGGGATAACCGTTTATATAAATGTAATCCCTCGTCGCGGGAATGAGATAATAGCGTCTCGGGACGATTTGCCATAGTGAAATGGCAGCAAATCGGAGGCAAAACATGAAAGAATTAATACCTCAGGAGGTTATCGAGAATAAAATCTATCTCATGCGTGGGCATAAGGTGATGCTAAGTATGCATCTGGCTAAGCTTTACGAAGTTGAAGTGAAGGTTCTTATGCAGGCGGTCAAACGTAATATTGATAGATTCCCCGATGATTTTATGTTTCAGTTGAGTGAAGAGGAATACGATATCTTGAAGTCACAATTTGTGACTTCAAGTTGGGGTGGAGCTAGACGCGCAAATCCATATGCCTTTACGGAACAGGGCGTTGCAATGCTTTCTAGCGTACTAAATAGTAAACGGACAATACAGGTCAATATCGCCATAATGAGAGCCTTTGTTAAATTACGGCAGATCCTCTCCACCCACAAGGAGCTTGCCCACAAGCTGAACGAACTCGAAAAAAAGATCGAGAAGCATGACGAGGATATCAGCTCGATCTTCGAGGCCATCCGCCAACTCATGGCACCCCAACCTGAGAAACCGAAGCGCCGGATAGGCTTTCAGCCTACGAGGTCAACGGAATGACCTACGAGGTGTGACGGGTTTGAGTAATTACTCCTCGTAGGTCTGCAAAGGTCCCCATATAGTAGGGGATGGTATGCCTACATATAGGCAGAAAAGGAGATAAAACATGAAAGAATTAATACCGCAGGGAGTTATTGAGAATAAGATCTATCTTATTCGTGGGCACAAAGTTATGCTGGATAAGGATTTATCTGCCCTATATGGAGTTAAAACCAAGAATCTTAACAAGGCAATAAAACGCAATATTAAACGATTCCCAGGGGATTTTATGTTTCAACTAACTGCAGACGAGTTTATGTCTTTGAGGTTCCAAAATGGAACCTCAAAAGAAGGGAGAGGCGGTAGGCGATATCTTCCGTATGTCTTTACAGAACAGGGTGTGGCTATGCTTTCAGGCGTCCTTAATAGCGAACGCGCTATCGAGGTCAATATAGCTATAATGCGTGCCTTTGTGCGGTTGAGAGATATATTGCTAACGCATAAGGACCTCGCCGCTAAAATCGCTGCCCTTGAGCTCAAATATAAGAATCATGATATGAAGTTTTCGGAATACGATAAGCATATCGCGGCGATCTTCGATGCCATCCGCCAACTCATGGCACCGCCGCCTGAGAAACCGAAGCGCAGGCTAGGGTTTCGACCTGCGAGGTCAACGGAATGACCTACGAGGTGTGACGGGTTTGAGTAATCCCCGCCTGGAGTAGAGCTCGGGGCGGGATCCCGCCCCGAATGAAAGAATTGGCGGGACACTCCTCGTAGGTCTGCAAAGGTTCCCTTCTTACCTCCCCCAAACACCCATCCCCATAACCCTGAAATGAGTTGCCCTGAATGTTACTATAGTGATATAATAACACCCAATAAGGGGCTACGAGGCGATGAAAGCACAAACCGCATATTGATCCAAACCGGGCGCATGTGACCCGGTTTTTGTATTTATGGGGGAAGAGTGATACTTAAATGACAAATATTTTTATTCTATATATTCCAAAAGGTAATTACGAAGCACTCGTCCATTATGAAGATACTGTCAAAAAGAAAATTTTACCTGATCGGATATTCCAGCATGTTGATTCAAACTTAAGACATAAACTTTCCAATATTTTTGGTAATAAGGCTATAGCGGTCTGGGGTTCTAGGGATTCCCTATCCAATAGATCGCGGTTTCAGAAGATGAAACCGGGCGATGACATACTTATAGTCGAAGGCGACACAATAAAACTTCTCGGAAAGGTTGCCGCTACAACAATTAATCCAAGTTTATCCAAAGAGCTATGGCAAAATATTAAGAGCGGCAGGTCCGATGGATGGAACCTGATATATTTCATAGCAAATCCTCTGGAAATAGAGTTGCCATTCACTGAATTTAAAAAGCTTTTCGGATATGCCATAAATTGGGGTCTTCGTGGATTTACAAGCATTGCCGAAGCCAAACTGAAGGAATTTTACTCAAAATATGACGATCTATATTCAATATTACAGCGGATTAAGAATGGTCAACAGATAGAAGAAAAAAAATCCATTTATACAGAAAAAGATAAGAAATTCGAAAAAACCGAAATAACAAAAGATGATATTGATAAAGTATTAGACGATAAAAGGCTGAGCGATCATATAGTAATGCAATGGAAATTAGTACGTCTCGGAATTAAATCCGGCTCCCGAGTATGGATACCTAAAAATGATCAACCCAAGATTACTACAGCATATGGGTTTAATGAATTTGAAAAGGAGTTTACAGCTGGTATTGATACGCCTGCAAGATATGTTGAGAATATTGATGTTGTTTGGAAGGAAGAATTTAGGATTGATGCAGCATTTGAAGTTGAAAATACTACAGCTATCTATTCAGGTTTACTCAGATTTGCCGATTTAAAACTAGTAGCCCCTAATAGCAATTATCCGCTTTTTATAGTTGCCCCCACCGCCAAGCGTAACCGGGTTATAGAACAAATCAAACGTCCTTCTTTTAAAAGATTCGATTTTGAGAAAAAAGTCCGTTATATTTCTTATGAAGTGCTGGATGAGATAGATAAATTTTTCGAAAGTTCCACTACCGGCTTGAACGTTGATTTGCTTGTTGGTAAGTCGGAAATGATTAACTGATAGAGACATCGAAAGCGTCCAGAAAATACCAGCCTATAAGGTAAGCGGACGCTTTAAAAAGATACGCTTATATGCTGTACCAAAATATGACGCCTACAAATATATATACGAAATCATTGCTGTCCAAATTACCAAAAAGTTAACTGGGCCTGTTGCGATATCCCAGTAGGCATTTTACTTCGTTCATG
>Ga0265297_10002577_pt1 | contig 36145 bp, 36 predicted proteins | sample Munlanlwell13791_FD_192502 | JGI IMG/M metagenome (GOLD analysis project Ga0265297, IMG submission 192502) | Leachate microbial communities from a municipal landfill in Southern Ontario, Canada - Leachate well 137-91 | ecosystem: Engineered > Solid waste > Landfill > Unclassified | place... | reverse complement strand
CAGGTATCAAATTTGCCTTTTTCTTCCTGGCAGAATACATCAATATGTTTATTGTAGCCGCCATGGCCACAACAGTATTCCTTGGAGGCTGGATGCCACTGCATTTTGGTCAGTTCGAATCATTTAATGCGGTTATGGATTTTATCCCGCCACTGGTTTGGTTCTTCGTGAAAGTTTTGGGTGTCATCTTCCTGATCATGTGGTTCAAATGGACATTTCCACGTTTGAGGGTCGACCAGATCCTGACCCTGGAGTGGAAGTATCTTTTGCCGATCAACCTGGTCAATATTCTTCTGATGTGCCTGGTCGTATTAACCAAATTCCATCTGTAAAATTATATACAAATGAACGCGCTATTTCAATATATCAGCACTGTTTTCAAAGGAGTAGGGACACTCCTTACGGGTATGAAAATTACCGGTAAGTATGTTTTTACCCCCTGGAATAATGTAACCCAGCAATATCCCGAAAACCGTGATACGCTCAAAATGTTTGATCGTTTCCGTGGAGAGGTGATCATGCCGCACAGCGAAAACAACGAGCACCTTTGTACCGGTTGCGGTATTTGCGAACTCAATTGCCCCAACGGTTCTATCGAAATCATCAGCAAGATGGAGCTGACCGAAGATGGCAAGAAAAAAAGGGCCATCGACCAGCACATCTACCATTTGGGAATGTGCACCTTCTGCAATCTTTGCGTAAAAGCCTGTCCGACAGGGGCCATCATCATGGGGCAGAATTTTGAGCATTCCGTTTGGGACCGTTCAAAATTGACCAAGGTGCTGAATCAGCCCGGTTCTAAAATTGCACAAGGAGTGAAAGAGTAATCACCGCATCAAAAAATAATCGTTATGACGCTCAATGATATCATGTTCTACCTGTTTGCCGGTTCAATTCTAACCTTCTCACTATTAACCGTCACCAGTCGCAGAATCCTCAGATCAGCAGTCTATTTGTTGTTCGTGCTGGTTTCAACAGCAGGAATCTATTTCATGCTGAACTACAACTTCCTTGCCGCCGTTCAGTTAACAGTATATGCCGGAGGTATTATTGTTCTGATCATCTTCTCGATCCTACTGACCAGTCATGTCAGTGAAAAGGCGGTCGTAGCGCCAGTCAGGCAGCAGATTTTTTCAGCCTTGGCAGTTGCCGCAGGCGCTATCCTGACCATTCTGACCATAGTCAAATTCGTCTTTACCCCAACAACATCGCCTGCCGTTGATGCCAATGTCACCAATGTCGGACGTGCGCTGGTCTCTTACAACAGGGACGGTTTTGCCTTGCCATTCGAGGTCATCTCCATCCTGTTGCTTGCAGCCATGGTGGGGGCCATTGTCCTGGCGAAAAAAGAGAAACATTTGGTTCCCAGCAATGAGCCCAATACTAATCCTGAAAACCCATCAAAGTCATGATAGATAATATCCCATTAAACGCATTTCTTATCCTCAGTACCCTGATGTTCTTTATCGGCATCTACGGCTTCCTGACAAGAAGAAATCTGATCACCATGTTGATGTCGATCGAATTGATCCTCAATTCAGTGAATATTAATTTCGTGGTTTTCAACAAGTTCCTCTATCCAAATCATCTCCACGGCCATTTTTTCAGTCTGATCGTGATTGCTGTGGCCGCTTCGGAAGCTGCTGTTGCCATCGCCATTATCATCAACATCTACCGAAACTTTAAATCGATTGATGTTGACAACCTTGACCAAATGAAACTCTGATCCTATAACTGTCTAGAAAATTCAACAACATGAGTAGTTACGCATATACACTGTTAATCCCGCTGATTCCATTCCTGGTTTTTGTCTTTGTCGGACTGGCAGAAGACAAGCTGAAAGGGAAATTGGGCGGTTTAATCGGAACAGCCGGACTTGGAATTGGAACATTCCTCTCCTACTACACTGCTTTCAAATATTTTATCACGGACCATGTTGCGGGCACGGGATATACCTCTTTAAAGGCATTTGAGATTACCTGGCTGCACCTGACCGATAAGCTGGTCATCAACCTGGGCGTCCTGATCGACCCGATTTCCGTGATGATGCTGGTGGTGATCACCACCGTTTCCTTCATGGTCCACATTTACAGTTTGGGATACATGGAGGGAGAGCGCGGTTTTGCACGTTTTTATGCCTTCCTATCCCTGTTTAGTTTTTCCATGCTTGGATTGGTTTTGGCAACCAACCTGTTTCAAATGTATATTTTCTGGGAGTTGGTGGGTGTCTCATCCTTCCTGCTGATCGGATATTATTACGAAAAACCAAGCGCATTTTCTGCTGCCAAAAAAGCATTTATCGTTACCAGGTTTGCCGACCTCGGCTTCCTGATCGGTATCCTGATATTGTCTTTCAATACCGGAACTTTTGATTTCCAAACGCTCACGGATCCTCATGGTTTGGCTATCGCTTCCAAAGGAGGCGCTGCCTTCATGGGACTTTCGATCATTACCTGGGCCTTGATCTTCATCTTTGTGGGTGGCGCCGGTAAATCGGCCATGTTCCCGCTACACATTTGGTTACCCGACGCCATGGAGGGGCCAACACCGGTTTCTGCCTTGATCCACGCCGCGACGATGGTTGTTGCCGGAGTCTATCTGGTTGCCCGTCTCTTTCCGGTTTATGCACAGGGTGGTCCTGTTGCCCTGGAGGTGGTGGCCTGGGTAGGGGCTATTACCTCGCTTTTTGCGGCAGTTATTGCCACTACCCAAACGGATATCAAAAGGGTACTCGCCTTTTCGACCATGTCGCAGATTGGCTACATGATGCTCTCTTTGGGCGTTTCCGGCTACGGAGGCGAAGAGGGATTGGGTTTTATGGCTTCCAACTTCCACCTGTTCACACACGCCATGTTCAAGGCGCTGCTGTTCCTCGGCGCAGGCGCAGTGATCCATGCCGTTCACAGCAACGACATGAATGATATGGGTGGATTGAGGAAATATTTGCCCATCACCCACATCACCTTCCTGATTGCCTGTCTGACCATTGCCGGTATTCCTCCTTTCTCGGGATTCTTCAGCAAGGATGAGATACTGGTTGCAGCTTTCCACTCCAACAAAATTCTGTTTGGCATCGAATATTTCGTAGCCGGCCTAACCGCTTTCTACATGTTCCGCCTTTACTACAATATTTTCTGGGGCCACGACCGTCATTACCACCACACCCCGCACGAATCGCCCAAAGTGATGACCATCCCGCTGATGATCCTTGCTTTTGGTTCCATCTTTTCAGGTTTCCTGCCATTCCACAACCTGGTTACCTCCGACGGATTGGGATTTGAATCGCATATCGACTGGATGATCGCCATTCCTTCCGTATTGGTTGGTGTGATTGGCATCGCAATTGCTACCGTGATGTACAAAACACAAAATGCACTTCCTGATAAGGTAGCCGGATCTTTCAGCTTCTTTTACCAGTGGGCTTTCCGCAAATTTTACATCGACGAAATTTATCTTTTCGTTACCAAGAAAATCATATTTAACTACATATCACGTCCAGTTGCCTGGTTCGACCGCCACATTGTCGACGGCACCATGAATGGGATTGCCAATCTGGTCGTATTTGTATCCTACAACATCAGGGGACTTCAATCCGGAAGGGTGCAACAGTATGCCTTTGTATTTGTTGGAGGTGTGATCGCACTGGTTTTGATTTTTGTTTACGCACTTTAAGACATTGATATAATATGAACATTTTAACCCTTTTTGTAGTGATCCCGGTACTTACCGTAGCCGGAATCCTATTTACAAAAGATCTGAAACAATCGCGGCTGGTGAGTGCCATCGGGATGACGGCGCAGTTAATTCTATCGGCCGTCCTGGTATATCTTTATGTATCGGAACGCAATGCCGGCAACATGGCGCCCATGCTGTTCATGTACGATTTGCTTTGGTTTCCATCGCTTAACATCCATTATGCAGTCGGTGTTGATGGTATTTCCGTAGCCATGATAGCCCTCACCGGAGTTGTGGTTTTCGCCGGAATTTTCGCCTCATGGAAGATGGAGTTTCTCTCGCGCGAGTTTTTTATATCACTGATCCTACTGGCTACAGGGGTTTTTGGGTTCTTTATCTCCCTCGACCTCTTTACCATGTTCCTTTTTTATGAGATCGCCGTGATCCCGATGTACCTGCTGATTGGTATCTGGGGTTCCGGACCGAAAGAGTATTCTGCCATGAAGCTGACGTTGATGCTGATGGGCGGTTCAGCCTTGCTGATGGTCGGTATTCTTGGAATCTATTTCTTCTCTGTACCTACCGGCGGACAGTTAACCTTCAATGTTCTGGAAATTGCGAAACATCAGATACCCATCGAGATGCAGCGCTTCCTTTTCCCATTCACCTTTGTGGGTTTTGGTATTCTTGGGGCCCTCTTCCCCTTCCACACCTGGTCGCCCGATGGTCATGCCTCGGCGCCAACAGCTGTATCGATGCTCCATGCCGGGGTATTGATGAAATTGGGTGGATACGGCGCTTTCCGCGTAGCCATTTACCTGATGCCGGAAGCCGCCCACGAACAAGCCTGGATCTTTATTATTCTTACCACAATTAGCGTGGTCTATGGCGCCTTTGGGGCCATCTTCCAAAAGGATTTGAAATACATCAACGCTTACTCTTCGGTGAGTCACTGCGGGTTGGTTCTGTTTGCCGTTTTGATGATGAACCAGACAGCATTCACCGGTGCAGTGATTCAGATGATCTCTCACGGTTTGATGACAGCCCTCTTCTTCGCCCTGATCGGGATGATTTACGGCCGCACGCATACCAGGATGATTGATGAAATGGGCGGATTGATGAAAATAATTCCGTTCCTGGGCGTAGTCTATGTCATTGCAGGTTTGGCTTCTCTTGGATTGCCCGGTTTCTCCGGTTTCGTTGCCGAGATGACCATCTTCTTCGGCGCTTACCAGCATGTGGACATGTTCCACAGGATAGCAACCATCGTGGCAGTCTCCTCCATCGTAATCACTGCGGTGTACATCCTGAGAGTAGTCGGTATACTGTTGATGGGACCCATCAAGGACGATCATTTTCTCCACCTTCCGGATGCCAACTGGTACGAAAGGCTTTCGACCATTACCCTGGTTGTCGGCATTACCTTTATTGGAATGATGCCATTGTGGCTTTCTGATATGATCAATTTCAGTTTGGCGCCGCTGATCCACAAGTTGGCTACCATCCAGTTACCAGGCATGTAAGAACGATAATTCTGTAAAATAAAAACTTTAGATATGAGTTTAAGCGATATTCTGATAATGAGAAATGAGCTCCTTCTGACCTTCATGGCCATGATCCTGCTCACGATCGATTTGAATTTGAACCACGCGAAGAAAAGCCTGATGATCCCAATCTCTATCGGCCTATTTCTTGTCGTTACGCTGATTGGTTTCATTCCGCAACCAGACCAGTCGCTCTTTGGCGGCATGTACCACACCAACGGGCTGGTGCAGCTGATGAAGAACATCCTGAACATTGGGGTGCTGATCATTCTCTTTCAATCGGCTGCCTGGTTGAAGAGTCCGGCCAACGCCACCAAAATCAGCGAATACTTCTTCTTGCTGGTCTCCACGCTGATCGGGATGAACTTCATGATCTCATCCGGCGACTTTTTGATGTTGTACCTGGGACTGGAACTTGCAACAATTCCATTGGCCGCACTGGCCGCCTTTATTCACTTCAACACCAAATCGTCCGAAGCCGGTATCAAGTTATTGCTTTCATCAGCGCTTTCATCAGGCATCCTTCTGTACGGTATTTCGATGATCTACGGTGCATGCGGATCTATCTATTTTGATGCCATCGGCGCAGCCTATTCCAATGTTCCGTTGCTGGTACTCGCGTTTATCTTCTTCTTTACCGGAATGGCCTTTAAAATATCGTTGGTACCGTTCCATCTCTGGACTGCAGACGTATATGAAGGCGCCCCGATCAATATCACCTCTTATCTTTCGGTGATCTCCAAAGGCGCTGCGGCTTTCATCCTGATCATCGTCATGTTCACGGTGTTCAAAACAATAGCGCCTGTCTACAAATCCATGATCTATCTGGTTGCCGTCCTTACCATGACCGTCGGTAACCTGTTTGCCATGAGACAAAAGAACATGAAGCGATTTTTGGCCTTCTCCTCCATCGCCCAGGCAGGGTTTATCCTTTTGGGTATCCTGGGAGCGAATAAAATGGGGATGACCTCGGTGGTCTATTTCGTACTGGTTTATATCTTCTCGAATCTTGGCGCTTTCGGCGTTGTTGCGGCCATTTCAGCCAAAACAGGCAAAGAGTACATGGACGATTATGACGGCTTGTACCTGACCAATCCAAAACTGAGCCTGCTGATGATGCTCGCAATGTTTTCGCTGGCCGGGATTCCTCCGGTTGCCGGGTTCTTTGGAAAGATGTTTCTCTTTACCTCAGCGGCATCAGGCGGGTATTACTGGTTGGTTTTCATTGCCGTATTGAATGCGACCATCTCTTTGTATTACTATCTTCTCGTAGTAAAAGCGATGTTCATCAATAAAAATGAACAACCGATCGCCAAATTCCAAAGCGATGGCTATACCAAGATCGGATTGGTACTATGTGCACTTGGCATCTTCGTATTAGGCTTCTGGAGCCAGGTCTATGAGTTCATCAATGGCCTGTCCTTTGGAATCTAGAATTTTAGGAGGTAAAAATTACAAACGAATCGATTTAAGAAAAGACCATGGTACTCAAAGCTAAACATATCGTTGAAGAGATCGGCGGACAACGTTGCACGGTTGTTGAAAAAGGGGTTGAGAAAAAAAGAGTAGATTTTCTGAAAAAACTACTCCAGCACAATCAGTTCGAAGTGGTTGTCGAAGAGGTGGCACAAACAGAAGATTCTACGGTCCAGTTGTACAACATCGGGGTTACAGACCTTGTTTTCAATCCGGTTATCGCGGTATACGAAATGTCGCTGAAAACAGAGAAAGGTGAAGCAGTTACCGCTCCTTACTGGAATCAGGAGACAACTGAAAGTGTGAAGGAGTACTGGTTGATGGCGAAATAACGCCTATTACCGGCCAGTTCTAATATGTTTGCCCATTTTCTTCCGGCAAAGATGCATTTTCGAAATCATTTTTTTGAAAATACACATGTCTTTTTTTGACTTCCTGATTGACAAACAAATAACTTAGAAATCCGCCCAAAATTCCTACCAAGATATCAACAACCAGGTCTTTAAGGGTTTCAGGCTGAAAAATATGGAGTGACAGATTGTACCTTTAACAGGTAACTAATCTTGAATCTTAAGTGCGAGCCGCCCACCCGGGCGGCTCGAAAATCTTCCGACCAACCCTAAATGTAAATCTTTGCCCGCAGGGATTTATTTGGCGAAAAAATAAATAAATCATTCTGTCGAATGCAATCAACATTTTTATTGTATTTTTGTCGTATTAAATCGACATAATCATGGATATCTTATTTGAGTTTCAGGAAAATCTTTTGCGTTCTGTGAAGAATGACTTCCGAAGATATTTACACGAGCGGATTAACTGGAAACAGCGAATGATCGGGATTAAAGGCCCCAGGGGTGCAGGGAAAACAACGCTAATGTTGCAGCATTTAAAGTATGACATGGGGTTACCTTCCTATGCACTGTATATCACCGCTGATCATACATGGTTTTATAATCATACCTTATTGGAAACAGCAAATGGCTGGTATAAGCAAGGTGGAAAAATACTGTTTATAGATGAGGTTCATAAATATCCAAATTGGTCCGTCGAATTGAAGAACATCTATGATGGATTACCAGAAATGCAGGTTATTTTTTCAGCCTCCTCAGCGTTGGATATTTATCGCGGGGAAGCCGACTTAAGCAGGAGAGTTGTAAGTTATATGCTTGCAGGGCTCTCTTTTCGGGAATATTTAATATTTACCAACGGGGTAAGCTTTGATACATTCAAAATTGATGATATCAACAACAATCATCGAAGCCTAAGCCGGATGATCATTGAAGATTTCCGTCCGCTACCGGCATTCCGCAAATATCTGGAAGTGGGCTATCTACCTATTATTGCGGAAGGTGAAGATACCTATCAGATGAAATTGAACCAAATAATCAACACAATTGTAGATACAGACCTTGCCTATATCGCTTCATATAATTCTGGTACTGCGACCAAGGTAAAAAAGTTACTGGGAGTAATAGCAGAATCGGTTCCTTTCAAACCGAATATTGCAGCTCTCTCCAGAAAACTTGATTTGAGCCGTGATAGTGTCTATCAGTATATCTATCAATTACAAGACGCAAGATTGATAAATACCATAAGCACAGAAGGGAAAGGGGTCTCAACGTTACAAAAACCGGATAAAATATTCCTGGAAAATACAAACCTTGCCTTTGCGCTAAAAGAAAGGCCTGATATTGGAAACATTAGGGAAACATTTGTTTTGAATCAATTGTTCAATGCAGGATTAAAGGTATGCTCCCCTGTAGAAGGCGACTTTGTCATTGATGGATTGACTATTGAAGTTGGAGGTAAGGGCAAAAGTTCAACACAGGTAAAGCATCTCGATAGTTTTCTGATTGCTGCAGATGATATTGAAACCGGAGGAGAAAACAGGGTTCCAATCTGGCTATTTGGATTTTTGTATTAAATACTCAGACAAGCTGGTTTCACCGACCGAGTGCAGCTTTTTGAGTATCAACTGGCCAAGCTCGTTGTAATCGTTTTGTGCAAGAACAACATTGCCATTGGTGGTAACACCTGCAATTTGCTGTTCTACCTTCTCCAGCCGTCCGGCATGGTCGTAGGTGAAGGTTTTGGTGATGCTGATGGTTTGGGCGACCTCTTTCAAACTGACCTTGCAAAACTGGTGGGGATACATTACACCCAAATAGGAAGGTATGAGAAGAAAGGAGCGCAGCCTTCGGCCGATATATTATCCAAACTTGCCAATTCGCTCGGGGTCTCTTCCGATTTCCTGACAAACGGCACCTCCGATGACCTGGCCGGGAGTTCATTGACCGACAAAGAACTCCTGAACCAGTTCAAGGCCATTGAAAAAATGCCGGAACGGGATAAAGATGTGGTTAAAACCTTGATTGACGCTTTTATTACCAAAGGAAAACTCAAACAGTTAGTACTATAACAAACAAAACCCGGCGCAGTGGCCGGGTTTGCTGTCTTTATTCTATTTGCCCTTCGTTGCAAGCGAGGGGCAGTGTGGGATCTGAGCTAGGGATATAATGTTTCATCAAGCAACTTAAATAAATTAGCATTGTCCTTCATTAAAATATCATTGAATACAGTAGTATAGCCTTCACCGAGGCAGAGTTTTTGAGGATGTTTTCCACTCTTCAAAACGATTAAACACGCAACTCTAAAATCATAATTAATTGGTTCATTCGATTTTTCGAGTTTATTGATATTTCGAACAAAATTGCATATAAATTCCTTGTCATTTATGACAGTATCCTTTAAAACAGGCCTATATTGAAAAATATCCTCACAATTACTAATTGCCTTATTTGTATTAATACCTTTTGGTAGAAAGGCAATTTTAATTTCTTGAACATCCTTGCAATCTAATGTTTGTTTTGAAGAAGTGCAACTTGACGTAACCTGAGTATATGCTAATATAAAAAATAATAACATACTCCTATTTAAACAAAAAATTCCACATTTTTTCATCTTGCTTCTTTTGGAATTCGTTAGTTTTTGCTGTATTAACTTTTGTCGACGTTACTCCATCAGTAATTACAGACTTACCTCCATGTGTTGTTCTTGTAACCTGATTTTTCTTTATTTCCCCATTTGCTCTTGATGTCTTTTGTTCCGAGCCGGTAATAACCCGTTCCTCCTCATTGGTGCCGTATTGTTTATTACTATTGGGTTCGCTATCTCTATTGTATTCATCAGGTTTTGTTGCACGCTGAACGCCATGATCTAACTCGTGATCAAAATCTGATGCTGGTGATGTTACTGTTCCGTTTTCATTTTGTGTTCCCAATTCTGGGTTCCAGTATACAGTACCTTTTGAATGAAAAGTTGCTCCATCTGTCTCATAAACATTAATTGTAATATTACTGTTTGTTGCTGCTTCATAAGAAGGTTTTCCTCCTCCATTACCCTTTCCATTACTCACATTATAATTCCAAGCGGTAGCAACTTTATTCACATAACTGTTAGAATGAGATGTACTTCCACCTGTATATCTATAACTACTCATTTGACCATTATCATTCTTATACCAAATCAGAATATCTTTCCCATCAGAATCAATAAACTTTATTGGATTATTGGCAGCATAGCAGTATGGAGATAACGAAAAATACTTCTCCGCCAGCGGATCTACAGTATTCCATCTCCCTATCGTCGGGTCATAAAATCTAGCTCCGTAATCGTACCAGTCTAAACTACCTTCATCCTGCAACTCTTTACCATTGTAGAGGTATTTGGTAGCACTGGCATCGTTGGTGTACCATTTGGCCATCTCCAATCCAAACGGATAGTAGTCTTTGTATTGCTTGGGCAGGGCAGTTCCGTTACCAGCAGCGAAGCTTACCCTGGTGTTGCCCAGGTGGTCCTTCAGGTCATACTCGTAGCTCCAGGTACCGTTTTTCACAGCACGGCCTTCGCCGGTAAGTACTATATCTGTTCCATTAAGTTTAAGAACGCTGCCCTGGTAGTAACTGATAGCCGATCCAACTGCCTTTTTCAGTTCTGTACCCGAGGCATCGTAAAGATAGTAAATTGTCCCTTGCGATCCAACGGTTACGTATGATCCCAACGAGCGAGTAACCTTTACAAAGCCATTGTTGTGAAATTATTGTTATGAATATTTATCCATTTCAAATTGAATTCGTATCTGTGGTTCATTCTTGTATTTTTACATAAATAAATCGGGCGCCGAATCATTGTATTTGACAAAAGCCTGATCTGATTGTTGAAAGTTGGTGTACCATCAGAAATAAGTATTGCAATGATCTGGAATGAAAAAATAGAATGTGCCGACCGGGCAGAGATGCGTGCAATTCAATCCAAACGGCTTCAGGATACGGTAACGCACATTTACCACTCGGTTCCCTCCTACCGGAAGAAGATGCAGGAGGTGGGATTAACACCTCATGATATTCATGGTGTGGATGATCTGAAGAAATTACCCTTCACCACCTAGGTCGATTTGCGCGATAATTATCCCTTTGGCCTTTTTACCGTTCCGATGAGTGAGATCGTCAGACTGCATGCATCCTCCGGTACTACCGGTAAACCAACGGTGGTCGGTTACACCAGAAAGGATATCCAGATGTGGGCGGAGGTAGTTACCAGGTCGCTCTGTATGGCTGGTGTCCATCGCAATGATATCGTACAAATTGCCTACGGTTATGGCCTTTTCACGGGTGGATTGGGCCTTCATTACGGAACCGAAAACCTGGGTGCGTCGGTCATTCCAATTTCGGGGGGCAATACCACCAAACAGATTCAGTTGATGGAAGATTTTGGCACTTCGGTGATCTGTTGCACCCCATCCTATGCTCTGAACATTGCAGAAGTGATGAAGGAGCAAGGTGTAGATCCGATGAAACTAAAGCTCAAAGTCGGGATCTTTGGGGCCGAACCCTGGACCGAAGCGATGCGAAAGGATATTGAGACGAAGCTGAACATCAAAGCCATCGATATCTACGGATTAAGCGAGATTGTTGGACCGGGAGTCTCCTGTGAATGCGAACATCAATGCGGCATGCACATTCATGAAGATCATTTCTTACCTGAAATCATCGACCCGGAGACACTTGAACCGGTTCCCGATGGCGAAATCGGGGAACTGGTGTTTACCACAATTACCAAAGAGGGTATTCCTTTAATCCGCTATCGCACCAGGGACCTTACGCGACTGATTTACGAACCCTGCGCCTGTGGAAGAACGCTCGTCAGGATGGTTAAATGCAAAGGACGAAGCGACGACATGCTGATCATTCGTGGAGTCAATGTATTTCCATCGCAAATCGAAACGGTTTTGTTGCAAATGAGTGAGGTCGAACCACACTACCTCCTGATCATCGAACGAGAAGGAACCCTGGATACCGTAACCCTGATGGTTGAAGTCCAGGAGCAGTTTTTTTCAGACGAAGTCAGAAAATTACAAGAGCTCCGGTTGAAGATTACACGTCAACTCGAAAGCATCCTCGGAATCTCCGTCAACGTGAAGCTGGTGGAGCCAAAAACCATCGAACGTACAGCAGGCAAGGCACAAAGGGTGATTGACAAACGAACGCTCATATAAATATTAAGTGATTTGATTTATTCGAACATCTTTCAGTAAGTTATAAGTTATGAATTATAAGTTATAATGCACTGCAGATCAACGCACAAATCAAATAATAACTCATAACTTATCACTCATAACTCCATATCATGATCATCAAACAACTCTCCGTCTTTCTTGAAAATAAATCGGGACGTTTGCATGAAGTATCAACCCTTCTGGGAGAAGCAGGGATCAATATGTCGGCCTTCTCGGTAGCAGATACTTCAGAGTTTGGGATTCTGCGGTTGATCGTCTCTGACCATGAAAAGGCCTTCAGGGTACTGAAAGAAAATGCCTTTTCTGTTAGCCTGACCGATGTGGTTTGCCTCAACTGTCCAAATCAGCCGGGGGCGCTGGCAAAAGCGCTATCAATTCTCCATGAAAACGAAGTTTCAATTGAATATCTCTACGCTTTTTCGGTTGGGGAGGCCGCAAATGTGGTGCTGAAACCGGACAATCTCGAGAAATGTATCTCAGTTTTGAGGGATCATAGCATGGAGCTTGTCAAAGCCAGTGACCTTTACAGGATTTAATAGGGGTTAAACTTTGCTGATTTTTTTTTACCTTGCGTTCCTGTTTCTGACTTGTGTTTCAGGGTATCCTGAAGACGATAATTTTAACCATTTCAATTCATGAAGAAAGTCGCAATACAAGGGATCAAAGGTAGTTTTCACGAAGACGCAGCCTTGAAATATTTTGGGGAGGAGGCCGAAATCGTCGAATGCAGGACCTTTCGGAATGTTTGTGATCTGCTCGATCGCGACCAGGTGGATTGCGCCGTGATGGCCATTGAGAACTCCATTGCGGGAAGCCTTCTCCAGAATTATGCCTTGATCCGGGATTACCACCTGAAAATTGTCGGTGAAATTTACATCCACATCCAGATGAACCTGATGGTCTTTCCTGGGGTGAAAAAGAAAGAGATCAAGGAAATCTACTCACATCCGGTCTCCTTTTTACAGTGTGCCGAATATCTCGAAAGGCATTTCCCAAATGCGGAACGTAAGGAATTGGGTGACAATGCACTGGTGGCAAAACTCATCCACGACGAAAAAATTTTGCATGCCGCGGCGATCAGTAACCTCCGTTCGGCAAGCCTGTATGGGCTTGAGATCCTTGACAAGGGCATCGAAACAAACAAGAAAAACTACACCCGCTTCTGGATTCTCTCCAAGCACGTTACCCAGAATGAACGAAACAACAAGGCATCATTGTGTTTCGAAGTTGGACATTATTACGGGGCCTTGGCCCGTGTGCTTAATATTTTTGCGGAAAATAAGATTAACCTCAATAAGATCCAATCGGTACCGGTCCTTGGAAAACCCAATGAATACACGATGCATGTCGATGTAGAATGGGATTCTGAAGGCGATTACGAACGGGCCATCCATCAGATTTTAAAGAATGTCTCGAGCCTGGCAGTTCTTGGCGAATACAAAAAAGCAGATATTAACTCATAAATAAACAATATTATGGAAAAAATAGCCATCTTTTTCGGACCACTGAACGGGTCCGTTCACCGAATTGCCAAAATGGTCGCTGCAAAAATCGGTCCTGAGAAAGTCGATTTAATCCACATTGCATCGGCAACGACTGCAGATCTGGATAAATATACTAAAATTATTTTTGGCATTTCGACGGTTGGTAAGGACACCTGGCAACAGAAGTTTGACAACAACGACTGGTCAAAATTCTTTCCTGCTATCACAACTTTCAACTTCACGGGGAAAAGAGTCGCCATTTTTGGTTTGGGCGACCACATTACCTACGCTTACCATTTTGTTGACTCCATGGGGCTCCTGGGCAAACTGATCAAGAACCAGGGTGGGGAGTTATTCGGCAAAATGGGAACTGAAGGATACACTTTTCAGGACTCTGAGGCCATTGTGGACGGAGCATTTATCGGACTGCCCATCGATGAGGATTTTGAGCCCGAATTAAGTGAAGGACGGGTCACAGCATGGGTTAACTCCCTGATGAAGGAATTCTGATGATGACCAACACACCGGTTCCAGCATCGATTGTCGAGGAGAAGATTGCGGCTTTAGAGGTCGAAGAGATCGGCAACGCTTCGATCAGGGAGATCGTACAACTGGTCAGCAGTATTGAGGCAGCAACAGGTATCAGTTACATCCGGATGGAGATGGGAATTCCCGGACTTCCCCCCTCCCGGGTTGGCGTAGAGGCCGAAATTGAAGCACTGCGAAACAATGTAGCATCAAAATATCCCCAAATTGACGGTATTCCAGCCTTGAAATTTGAAGCATCGCGTTTTGTGAAACTTTTTATGAACGTCGATGTCAGGCCTGAAGGATGTATTCCTACTGTCGGTTCGATGGAAGGCAGTTACGCTGCTTTTTTGGTTACGGCGGCAAGGGAAAAAGAGAAGGATACCGCACTCTTTATCGATCCTGGTTTTCCGGTTCAGAAGCAGCAGATGCTGGTAATGAACCAAAAATATGTCTCCTTTGATGTCTTCGACTTCAGAGGGGAGAAACTGAGGGAAAAACTGGAATCTTACCTTTCGAAGGGGAACATTTGCAACATCATCTACTCCAATCCCAACAATCCATCCTGGATATGTCTGACTGACGATGAGCTAAAAATCATCGGCGAACTGGCAAATAAATATGATGTGGTGGTCATAGAAGATCTCGCCTATTTTGCGATGGACTTCCGGCTGGATTTGTCAAAACCCGGCGTACCGCCTTATCAGCCTACCGTGGCACGATACACACGTAATTGGGTCATGATGATTTCAAGTTCCAAAGTATTCTCCTATGCCGGTCAAAGGATAGGAATCTTGATTATTTCAGATCTGTTATATCATCGTCATTCACAATATCTTAGCGAAAGGCTTCGTGTGCACGGCTTCGGCAATGCCATCGTCCATCGGGTGCTTTATGCCATGACATCCGGAACATCCCATTCTGCCCAGTATGCCCTGGCAGCCATGTTCAAACACGCCAATGATGGCACCTATGATTTCATCGCCGAAGTGAAGGAATATGGGGAAAAAGCACGGATCATGAAGCAACTTTTCCTCTCCAATGGGTTCGAAATTGTTTATGCTACGGATATTGACAAACCCGTCGGGGATGGATTCTATTTCACGATCAGCTATCCGGGTATGGATGAGACAAAATTGTTGTACCATCTCCTTTTTTATGGCATCAGCGCCATCTCATTGGGCAATACCGGGAGCTCAAAACAGGGTTTGAGGGCTTGTGTCTCAAATGTGCGTCGTGATCAATTCGAAGAACTCGAAAGAAGATTGGATCAGTTTCATCGGGATTTTCCGGCCGACTTATAAATTGAAAGTAAAAGTAGTCGTTTTTTGAAAATATGTAAGAAATCGGTAACAGAACAAAAGTCATAACTGACACCATTTCCTATACCGAAATTTGAAATTAAAATAACGAACAAAATGGCTAAAGTCATAGGAGCAGTAGTTGTTGACTCGGAAGTTTGCAAAGGATGTAACCTCTGTGTCGTATCATGTCCAACGAATACTTTGGGGCTCAACCGCGATGTCAACAGCAAAGGATATCACTATTCTTACATGGAATACCCTGAAGAGTGCATCGGATGTTCAAATTGCTCATCAGTTTGTCCGGACAGTTGTATCACCGTTTACAGATTAAAAGTAGGTTAGATTAATCAATTAAAAATCCAAATATGGGTGAATTAAGATTGATGAAAGGAAACGAAGTGATCGCAGAAGCAGCCATTCGTTATGGCTGTGATGGTTATTTCGGGTATCCGATCACTCCCCAGTCGGAAGTAATTGAATTGCTCATGGCACAACGTCCGTGGGAAACGACCGGAATGGTTGTATTGCAGGCCGAGAGTGAGATTGCTTCCATTCACATGGTGTACGGGGCCGCCGGTTGCGGCAAAAGAGTGATGACCTCTTCATCGAGTCCTGGTATCAGTCTGATGGCCGAAGGTATATCCTATATTGCCGGATGCGAACTACCCTGTGTGATCGTAAATGTCCAGAGGGGTGGTCCGGGTCTTGGTACCATCCAGCCTTCTCAGGCAGATTACAACCAGGCAACAAAAGGGGGTGGGCATGGCGACTATTCCCTGCTGGTATTGGCGCCTGCTTCCGTTCAGGAGATGCACGATTTTGTCGGACTAGCGTTTGATCTGGCATACAAGTACCGTAATCCGGTAATGATCCTTGCAGATGGTGTGATTGGTCAGATGATGGAAAAGGTTGAATTGATGGATCAGCGACCCAGATGGACAGACCATCAATTGAAGGAGATTACAGGCAACTGGGCCACGTACGGAAAAACCAGGGATCGCGAGAAGCATGTGATTACCTCTCTTGAGCTGGATTCAAACATCATGGAGGATAACAACCTTCGTCTTCAGGCAAAATACAAGCGAATGAAAGAAGAGGATGTCCGGTATGAAGCCATTTCCTGCGAAGATGCTGAATATGTACTTGTTGCATTTGGCTGTGCTGCCAGAATTTGTCAAAAAACCGTTCAAATAGCAAGGGGCCAGGGGTACAAAATCGGACTACTGAGGCCTATTACACTTTTCCCGTTTCCTGAAAAGGCCATAGCAGAAATGGCCGGCCGCATCAAAGGCTTTTTAACAGTTGAGTTCAATGCCGGGCAGATGGTCAACGATGTGCGTTTGGCTGCCAATGGCAAGACAAAAGTCGAATATTTTGGCAGGATGGGTGGAATACTTCCCACTCCGGATGAAGTTGAGAAAGCGCTTTTCCAAACATTGATAGGAGGATAAACTATGTCGGATGTAGCAGAAAGAATCAAGAATATCATCAAACCTGAAAACCTGATCTACAGCAAGTCGCCGGTTCTGAACGACGTAACAATGCACTATTGTCCGGGATGCAGTCATGGAGTCGTACACAAACTGATTGCAGAAGTTATCGATGAGATGGGGATCCAGGAACAGACCATTGGGGTTTCCCCGGTAGGTTGTGCCGTTTTTGCCTACAATTACATCGATATTGACTGGTCGGAAGCAGCCCATGGCAGGGCGCCTGCTGTTGCAACAGGAATCAAGCGGATTATGCCGGAGAAAACCGTTTTCACCTATCAGGGTGATGGCGACCTTGCAGCCATTGGAACAGCAGAAACCATTCATGCGGTGAACAGGGGCGAAAATATCGTCATGATCTTCATCAACAATGCCATCTACGGGATGACCGGGGGGCAAATGGCCCCAACCACCCTGCTTGGTCAGGTTACCGCAACGACCCCATATGGAAGGAATGCCGATCTGAATGGATATCCCTTGAAAATTACAGAATTAATCGCTCAATTGCCCGGTGCCGCTTTTGTTACCCGTCAGAGTGTCCATACCCCCGGAGCCGTTAGGAAAGCGAAAAAGGCAATTAGAAAAGCATTTGAAATATCGCAAAAGAATATTGGCACCAGTTTTGTTGAGATTGTCTCCACCTGTAATTCAGGTTGGAAAATGACCCCTGTCGCATCCAACGACTGGATGGTCGCAAACATGTTCCCGCTCTTTCCAATCGGCGACCTGAAGGACGGCGCTAAAGATTCAACTGAACCTTATAACGTTCAGATATGAGTTATGAGTTATGAGTTATGAGTTATGAGATATGAGATTTAAGTAAATTATCATAGTAGTGTTCTAACAATCAGCTAATCAACACATCAGCACATCCACACATCAGCACATTTTCAAGTAAAAATTTCAAAAAATGACTGAAGAAATTATAATTGCAGGATTTGGCGGACAAGGCGTTCTCTCCATGGGAAAGATCCTTGCCTATTCCGGTGTAATGCAGGACCAGGAAGTTGCATGGTTTCCATCTTATGGCCCGGAGATGAGAGGTGGAACAGCCAATGTGACAGTCATTCTGAGTGACGAAAGGATCAGTTCTCCGGTCCTTCATGAATTTGATACAGCCATCATCCTCAACCAGCAGTCCATGACCAAATTTGAGAAGATGGTCAAGCCGGGAGGAATCCTGTTGTACGATCCCAACGGGGTGGTCAAGCCCCCTTCCCGAAAAGATATCAATATTTACAAGGTTGAAGGCGCCAGATTGGCAGTTGAAATGGGTAATCCGCTCACTTTTAACATGATCGTATTAGGTGCTTTCCTGCAAGCCAAACCGGTCATCAAACTGGAGAACGTTAAAAAAGGGCTCGAAAAATCACTCCCGGAAAGACACCACAAGCTCATCCCACTGAATTTGAAGGCCATTGAAGTTGGGCAGGCTAATTTGGAGGTGGTTCAAAAACTTAAATAAAAATCGGTGAAAGCCGGTTATCTATTTTATCGCCAAAAGGAGGATTGAAGCTATTCTTCTAATTTTTCTAGCTTCTGTGGATTCTTTCTACAATCAAATATTGAAATTATTCTGACGATATTTTCGTCGAACCTGTAAATAATTTTGTAGTTGTTTTCAATGAAGAAACGGTATTCGAAGCTTCTGCCAGCCAATAATGGTTCTCTTATACCTATTAGTGGATTGGTTTCAATTAGAAGGGATTTTTCGACTAATCCTTTTACAATCTTTCTTGCAACAGATACACTTGCCCTAAGATTGTGATAGTCAAATATCTCCTGGAGTTGAATAAGAGACGTATCAGACCACAAGACTTTTACTTCCATGTTTCAATCTGGTCAATGAGATTTCGAGCTTCTGTAACTCTTCCGTTTTCAAAATCTTCTTCAGATTTTTCAACAATTTCATTGAATTCTTTCAGCGTCAGTAAATCTAATTCCCTATTCAATTTCTTCTTCCTTTCAACTAGAAGCAACTTTTCAAGTTTCGTAACAAGCTCATCGTCTGCAACCCGAAGAAATTCTTGAACAAAATGTAGTTTTCTTGCCTGAATATCCATATTCTATTCATTTTAATAATCAAAGATAAGCAATATTTTATCAGAAAAAATTTACTTAGTTTTAGTGCCCATAATTAATTTTTAACCAAACAGCAACTCAATCCATGAACATCAAAACAAGGTTGACCCTGATGAACTTTCTCCAGTTCTTTGTATGGGGTTGTTGGCTCATTTCGCTTGGCGGATACATGATGGGACCGCTAAAATTTACAGGGGGGCAAGTAGGCGGTGTCTATGCTACCATGGGACTCGCAGCGCTTTTCATGCCTGGGTTGATGGGCATAGTGGCCGATCGTTGGATCAATGCTGAGCGGGTTCTCGGGATGTGCCATCTGGTGGGCGCAGTTTTGCTTTTCTGGGCTTCAACGGTCACCAATCCTGTCGTGATGTATTGGGTTATGCTTTTCAATGCCATGGCGTACATGCCCACAATCGCCCTGAATAGTGCAGTCTCCTACAATATACTCCTGCAAAAAGGGTACGATGTTGTCAAGGATTTTCCGCCCATCCGGGTTTGGGGCACAATAGGTTTTATTTTTGCCATGTGGATCGTCGACCTTTTGGGTTGGGCCAGAAGTCCGGTGCAACTGTATGTCAGTTCAGTAACAGCTCTGTTTTTAGGCATCTACGCCTTCACACTGCCCGCATGTCCGCCAGCACGTGCCAAAAGGGACGGATCAATCCTCTCCGCACTCGGACTGGATGCCTTTGTTTTGTTTAAAAAACGAAAGATGGCTGTCTTCTTTATTTTCGCGATGCTAATCGGGGCGGCCCTTCAGATTACCAATACTTTTGGAGGGTCCTTTCTGGATGACTTTTCCAAATTTGATCTCTACAAAGACTCCTTCGCGGTAAAACATCCTACCCTCTTGCTCTCAATTTCCCAAATTTCTGAAACCCTGTTTATCCTGACTATCCCATTTTTCCTGAAGCGTTTTGGTATCAAAAAGGTGATGATCATCAGCATCTTTGCGTGGGTATTGCGCTTTGGCCTTTTCGGCATTGGGAATCCCGGCCACGGACTGGCGCTTCTGATCCTTTCCATGATCATCTACGGAATGGCATTTGATTTTTTCAATATTTCCGGGTCTCTCTTTGTCGAAATGGAAGCGGCACCTGAGAACAGGGCAAGCGCACAGGGATTGTTCATGATCATGACCAATGGTTTCGGTGCCTATCTGGGAGGTGTTTCCAGCGGTTTTGTGGTGGACCTGTTTACCAAAGATGGAGTAAAAGACTGGCCCCATATCTGGATGGTATTTTCGGCTTATGCTTTGGTGCTGGGATTGATTTTCCCATTCCTTTTCAAATACAAACATGAAAAGAGTGCCTAAAGTATTTAAAGTGACTAGAGTGCCTAGAGTACTTCGCCAGTAGCCAGATTTGTAAGGAGTCCTAACTTTAGGCAATTTAGTCACTTTAAATACTTTAGGCACTTCTAATTATCTAAATTTTCAGCATGCTGAACAGACAACTTCTCTCCCCTTCCAGCATCGTGGTGGTGGGAGCATCCAACAACGTCACGAAGCCGGGTGGCAAAATCCTGAAAAACCTGCTTGAGCACGAATACAAAGGGCAACTCTTTGCCGTTAATCCGAATGATTCAATTGTTCAAGGGGTTACAACCTATGCCTCCGTCAAAGATCTTCCAAATGTGGAGATGGCCATACTGGCTATTCCTGCGAAATTTTGTGCAGAGGCTGTTGCAATCCTTACAAAGGAGAAGAATACCAAGGCATTTATCATTATTTCAGGAGGATTCAGCGAAATGGGCCCGGAAGGTACCAAACTCGAAAACGAACTCGTCGAACTTGTCAACCAGGCGAATGCCTGTCTGATCGGCCCAAATTGCATCGGAATGCTTACGCACGACTATGCCGGCGTCTTTACAGAACCCATTCCAAGACTGGAACCAACCGGCGTGGATTTTGTGTCCGGATCGGGCGCCACGGCGGTATTTATTATGGAATCGGCTATTCCAAAAGGACTTACATTTTCCAGGGTTATTTCGGTTGGCAATTCGGCACAGTTGGGGGTCGAAGAGGTACTTGAATATTGGGACCTGCATTCAGATGAAGAGGCCGAGGCGCGGGTTAAATTGCTTTACATCGAAGCCATCCATAATCCTGATAAATTTTTATTTCATGCCGCTTCTTTGGTGAAAAAAGGGTTCAGGCTTGCGGCCATCAAAGCCGGAAGTTCCAAGGCCGGAAGCAGGGCAGCATCCTCGCACACCGGAGCTATGGCCAGTTCCGACTCGGCCGTTGAAGCGCTTTTCCGCAAGGCGGGAATCGTGCGTTGTTATGGACGCGAAGAGTTGACGACTGTCGCTTGTGTCCTGATGTCCAAACAGATGAATGGTAAAAATATTGCAATCATTACACATGCCGGAGGTCCGGCTGTTATGCTTACGGATGCTCTTGAGAACGGAGGAATCAACATCCCAAATATTCCCGATTCGCCGGTAAAACAAAGATTGAAAGAGGCATTGCCACCAGGCTCGTCCGTTGAAAACCCAATCGATTTTCTAGCAACAGGCAATGCAGAACAATTGGATCTGATTATCGATACCGTAGAAAATAAAATGGAGGATATCGATGGGATGGCAGTAATTTTTGGCAGTCCAGGACTTACCTCCGTCAAAGATGTATACGAGGTACTGAACAGGAAGATGAAACAGTGCAAAAAGCCAATCTATCCCATCTTACCCTCTGTGATGAACGTGAAAAAGGACCTGGCTTTTTTTCTCTCCCATGGGAATGTGAACTTCCCCGATGAAGTACTGTTGGGAAAGGCCCTCACACGGGTTAAGCTGACACCGAAACCATCCGGACAAGAGATCTTTCTGGATGGTGTGGATGTGCCTCGTATCAGAAGGATCATCGACAATAGTCCTAACGGCTACCTTTCACCTGACTTGGTCGAACAGCTTCTTGCCGCTGCCTCAATCCCTTCCGTTCAGGAGATCATCGCAAAAACTGAAACAGAAGCGATTCAGGCTGCAAAAAAAATCGGATTTCCGCTCGTGATGAAGGTGGTAGGACCTTTGCATAAAACGGATGTAGGCGGAGTCACTTTAAATGTTCGCTCAGAAGAGATGGTAAGTGTCGAATTTAGTCGCATGATGAAGATCAAACAGACAACGGCTGTTTTGCTGGCCGAGCAAGCATCAGGGATCGAACTTTTCTTGGGCGCCAGCTACGAACCAAAATTTGGCCATGTCATTCTTTGCGGCATCGGAGGGATTTTTGTCGAAGTGCTGAAAGATACCACCTCGGGCCTTGCACCGCTTACCTTCGAGGAGGCCGATTCCATGATCCGTAACCTGAATGCCTATCCTATTATCAAGGGTTATAGAGGAAAATGCGGAGTGAGCCGGAAAAAATTCAGCGAAATCATCGTGAGGCTCTCCTCCATGTTACGCTTCGCCACTGAAATCAAAGAGATGGATATCAATCCGTTGATGGGGAGCAAGGATAAAATTGTGGCGGTTGACGCGAGAATCCGCATTGAGAAATGAGAGGGTGAGAAAATGAGAAGTGGAGAGCTGAGACATGAGTCATAGTGAAATGAAAATCAGACTGCAGCGTTCTTTATTATCTCATTTTCTCACTCTCTCACCCTCTCATTTTCCTCGGTTTCCCGGTGTGCATAAAACCTGTTCAACAAACTCAAATCATTGCACTCCTTGGAAAGTGAATCGATGGTCTCTTTGGGAATGTCGAAGATATCCAGAACGATCATTCCGTCCACACAATTGTTAAATTTCGGATCCACATTGAATGCAATAATTTTCGCATTCAATCCTAAGTATTTTTTTAAAAGTACAGGCAGCCCGCTGTTGTATTGATCTACGTCGCCAATAAATTTATCCAGGGAACTAAGCTGTGGCGACAGGTGCATCATTGCCTCATTCAGATGGAGGTCCCGGGTTTTGACTTTGAACCGGTTGCGGGGTTTCACCAAGGCGGCCTTCCCATAATCATAATAATTGGCCATGATGTACCGAATGATCAACTCTTTCGACTTCTCGGAATAGGTGTTGCTGATACTTACCGGACCGATCAGGTAGCGGTATTCAGGATTTTTTAGCAGAAAAAAGAGAATCCCTTTCCAAAGCAGAAAGAGTGGAAGTGGTTTGCGTTGATATTCACCCACGATAAATGATCTGCCCAACTCGAGCGATTGCCGCAAGGTATTCTTGAAACCGTTGCTCATCTTGAAAAGGCTTTGGGTATAAAATCCCCTGATACCGAATTGGTCCATGATGTCGGCCCCCATCCCAATCCTGTAACCACCAACTATTTTTTTCTCATTGGTATCCCAGATAATCAGTTGCTGGTAATAAAGATCGAACTCGTCAATATCCGTTGAACGGTTGGTCCCTTCTCCAACCTCCCTAAAGGTGATCTCCCTTAAACGGCCCAGTTCGTTCAGAATGACCGGTATTACCTTGGTAGGAGCACAAAACACATCGTAATTTTTTACACTGAATAGAAAATGCTCCTTTTTTACAAAAGCTATTTCCCTTTCAATTAAATCATGCGCTTGAGGTCCAATGATCTCTTCAGGCTTTGGATCACTTTTCAGCGAGTAGTTGAAAAAGCGCTTTACCTCAATTCCTGAATCAAGGCAATAGGTCTTTGCCCTCAAATAACGGCCAAACTGATGAATATCAGAAAATTTGTCTTGCTCTTTGACCGAAATTGGATTCCCAATCCTCACTTTGATCGTTTTGTCTCTCTTGTTAATAAGTTCAGAAGGTAACTTTGCCGTCCGGAGAGCGGGGTGTATCCTTCCCAAAAGGTGGAACATGCGGCTGTTTGTTCCATGGAAGTAGATCGGAACAATAGGAACTTTATTCTTTTTGATAAATCGGATGGCAGAAACTAGCCACTCCCTGTCCGTAATGACCGAAGAGCTATAATTCGTAGATACCTCCCCTGCCGGGAAAAGGCTCAACACCCCTCCATGTTGAAGATGATCGATGGCAGTCTTCAAACCGGCAATGCTGGAACCCGCTTCGGGCATGTTTTCAAAGGGATTGACCGCCAAAAAAAAATCTGAGATGGGCTCCACCTTTTTAAGCAAGAAATTGGCAATTACCTTGTGGTCCCCTCGGGCCAACGAAAGCAATTTGATCAGCAATATCCCGTCAATGCCGCCAAACGGATGGTTCGAAACGGTTATAAAACCTCCTTCTGCGGGTAACTTTTTCAGATCATTTTCATCAAAATCCAGGGTAATGTTCAGGTATTTAATAATGGCGTCAATCGATTCGATGCCATGCTTTTGACTAACATTTTCATACAGGTCATTGATCTTGTGAAAACTCAGCAAGTGCATCAATATCTTCGCAAAATACTCACCTCCAAGGTATTGAATGAAGGGGCTCGCTTTGATTAGGTCCTGAGGTTTTACAAGTTTCATAATTTGCTGGTTTGTCGTTCCCCCTTAACAGGAAGTTTGCAGATCTCATGTGCCTTCAATTTTGAAACAAATGGAAAAAAGTTGGCACTTGATTATCCAAATATAAAGAATTGGAATTAATAAACAGGTTCAGAAAAAGATTAAATCAATGGAAAATTGATAGCTGACAATTGACAATGATCGAAACTAAAGAACTGATATAAGAAACAAATCAAATGATCTGACATTAAAATATTTGCATCAATTAAGCCCGTAAAACACATTTACCTATCAATAATCATTGTTGTCCCGATAAAATTCATTCCTCTTCTGTAATACTTTTAATTATAAGCTTTTACACAGATGACACCACTCCGTGGCTTCCATTTCCTTTATATTCTTTTCTACAAAGATTTAGCTGCTACGCAGCCTTCATTTTAGCAACTGAGTTGTTATATCTTTGTAGATGAGTGCATTGTATTAATATCAAAGCAACGGAGTTGCGAAATTGGCGCTGATCCATTTTTAACCGAACAAAAATTATAAATAATGAAATACCCATCCCGACATGTCGGGACCAACCGAAAATGTATAGGTGGGTATTAGCTTCGCTGATCTTCGATTCCATCAGACCATTAAAAAATAAAAATATATACTGATGAAACAATTCCAATTTTGCCAACCCAACATCATCTATGTAAATTAATGTATATCAGTGCTTTATCAATTCGTAATTCGTAATTCGTAATTTGTAATTCGTAATTTGTAATTCCCTGATTTGATTTAAGAAGTAAGTTTCGCATTCAATAAGGTGTACTTTTGCATCAAAACGATTTGATTTTGAACGAATATACAATCAGCAATTGGCTGCCCACCACAATCAAAGAGGTCAGGGCATTGGGATGGGAAGAGTTGGATGTGGTCCTCTTCTCAGGTGATGCCTATGTGGACCATCCATCCTTCGGTGCGGCTGTCATCGGGCGTATCCTGGAGAGCCAAGGGCTGAAAGTGGCTATTGTGCCACAGCCAAACTGGCAGGACGACCTTCGCGATTTCAAAAAAATGGGAAAGCCCAGGCTTTTCTTTGCCATTACTGCAGGGTGCATGGACTCGATGGTCAACCATTACACCGCCAACAAACGCAGACGTTCCAATGATGCCTACACGCCTGGCGACAGGGCCGGGGCGCGTCCGGATTATGCCACCATCGTCTATGCCAATATCATCAAAAATTTGTATCCCGATGTTCCGTTGATCATCGGGGGCATTGAAGCCTCCTTGCGCCGTGTGACCCATTACGACTATTGGTCCGACAAATTGAAACCAAGCATATTGATTGAGAGCCGGGCCGATCTGCTTTTTTACGGCATGGGGGAAAAGTCGCTCATCATGATGGTTGAGCAACTTCGTGCAGGGAAAAGTATAGGGGATTTAAGGGACATACCGCAAACCGCTTTCGTGATACCAAAGGATCAAACGGTCCCAGCCGACGGCGGTTGGGACGAATTTGAACTATTTGGCTATGAAGCTTGCCAGGCGGAGAAGATCAACTATGCCCGCAATTTTAAGGTTATTGAAGAGGAGTCCAACCGGATGGAACCGGAGACGCGACTCATCCAGGGGCATGGAGACCAGAAAGTAGTGATCAATCCGGCCTGGGCACCTTTAAGCACAGATGAGGCGGACCAGTACAGCGACCTGCCTTTTACCAGGTTGCCTCATCCAAAATACAATAACAAAGGGACGATTCCAGCCTACGAAATGATCAGGCACTCCATCAATATCCATCGTGGTTGTTTTGGGGGATGCGGATTTTGCACCATCTCTGCCCACCAGGGTAAATTTATCGCTTCAAGATCCGAAGCATCAGTACTCCGGGAGGCAGAAAAAGTAACACAAATGCCCGATTTCAAAGGATATATATCCGATGTTGGCGGACCTTCTGCCAATATGTACAAGATGGAAGGCATACATCTCTCTATTTGCCAATCCTGCAAAAGACCCTCCTGCATTTACCCTACTGTCTGCAAAAACCTGAATACTGACCACCGGCCAATGAGCAATCTTTACAACAAAGTATCCAATATCGAGGGGGTGAAGAAAGCTTTCATTGGCAGCGGAATTCGCTACGACCTGATCTTTCACAGGGTTGAAGATGAAAAGGTCAACCAGGGAAACCTGGATTATCTCGATCAGGTCATTGAAAAACATGTTTCGGGCCGGCTAAAAGTTGCCCCTGAACATACGGATGATGAGGTACTCAAAATCATGAGAAAACCCTCCTTTTCACAGTTCGACCAACTCAAAAAATTCTTCGATAAAGCCAATGAGAAGTATGGGTTAAAGCAGCAACTGATTCCCTATTTCATCTCCAGTCACCCGGGAAGTACCGTCGAATCAATGGCTGATCTTGCAGCCAAAATGAAGGAGCAAAACTTCAAACTGGAACAGGTCCAGGACTTCACTCCCACCCCCATGACCCTGGCTACCGTGATCTATTATACTGGCTACCATCCCTATACACTCGAAAGAGTCTACACAGCCAAAACGTCTGAGCAGAAACAGGCCCAGAAAAAATTCTTCTTTTGGTACAAGAGTGAATTCAGAAAAGATTTGATCGCAGAACTCCGCAAGAGCGGCAGACCGGACCTGGAAAAAAGACTCTTCAATAAATAATTTTTATCTGTGAAATTTCTCCCCAATATACTCTAATCCCGTTGCCAGCCCTGTTCTCCAGTAGCTCCAGCTATGACTGCCATCCCTGACCCGGTATTCGTGCGGAATGCCGAGTTTCCGCATTTCAACATGCAGCGCTGAATTTCCAATGTAAAGAAAATCATCATCGCCGCAATCGATCCAGAACCGAACAGATTTTAGTTTCCCGATTGGGACGGAGTGAATGAGATCCAGCGGATTGTTAGATTTCCATGCCTCATTCAGACGGGCCTGGCCTTGTAAACCTTTCCCATACAGTTCCGAAAAGTACATTTCATATTCCTTATCAGATTTTGTGATCATCTCATCATCCGTGAAAGTACCAGAACTCAGGGCCACACAAGTGGAAAAAAGGTCGGTATGCTTCATGGAGAGTTTCAGCGCGCCGTATCCGCCCATGGAGAGTCCGGCTATTGCACGGTATTCTTTTTTCGTCCGGATTCGGTACTCCTTTTCGACATAAGGGATTAGTTCCTTGATAAATATATCTTCCCAGTTGGTCTTCCCATCATAACTGTTGCAGTACCAGGTGAGTTTGCCATCAGGGATAATTATGATGCATGCGGGGATTTTACCCTCTTCAATGCCTTTGTCTGCAATCCGGTTGGCCTCGCCAAACTGTATCCAGCCAGTCTCGTCGTCCGAGTATCCATGCAACAGATAAACAACCGGATAACTTCGTTGGGAGGTAGAATAGTCTTCAGGCAAATAGACAGAATAGTCCATTTTTGTACCTGACTTTGAAGTAAAAGTCAACGATTCGATCACTTTTCCACCTTGAGAAAAGGCAGTTTGAAAAAAGAACAGGAACCCGAGGATAAGTAGGCAATTTCTCATTTTGACATCGATTTGTTTGTAAAAACACAGTATTTGCAAGGCAAATCTAACAATAAACAAGCTGTTTTACTATCTTTGAACATAGAATTGTACAGGCAAATTCCATCTTTTTCAACTTTAGAAAATGACAACTCTAATTCTTGGCTTCTTATTCGGAGCCCTGCTCCAAAGCGCCAAACTGAACCGTTTTGATACCATAAGCGGTATGGCAACCCTCCAAAACTACAAAGTGGCCAAAGCCATTGCACTAGCCATCGGTGTGGGGGTAATCCTCCTCAACATCGAAATTGGAATGGGATTCGCTACCTACCACATCAAGCCGCTTCTGCTGGGAGGGATCGTTTTGGGTGGACTGATTTTTGGGATGGGAATGGCCATATTGGGCTATTGTCCGGGTACGGTTTTGGTATCGGCAGGCGAGGGTTCGCTCGATGCAATGGTCGGAATCCTGGGGGGATTGGCCGGAGGATTGGTTTATACGTTGATACTGCCCAACATCAGCCCGGTTCTGGGACCAAATCTTGGGACCTATTCCATGTATACGGCATTTGGCTCAGACCCGTTCCTATTCTACTCATTGGCCATACCTGCCGGGCTCCTCTTTGTGGCGGTCGCATTTGTGATTCACCGGATGGAAAAGAGTACCGACAGGAGCTGGATCTTTGCCGGCATTGGCTTAGCGGTTCTGAATACTTTTGTCTTTTTCTATGCTGATCGTCCAATTGGAGCCTCCACCTTCTTCCCATATGTCGCGGACAATATCTTCGGAGTTGTCAACAATGATTACTTCAAACAAATACGTAAACCCGGAAGTTGGGAAGTAAACTTCCTGGCCGGCGGCTTCTTGTCAGGTCTGGTGATCTCCTTATTGCGGAAAGATTTCAAAATCAGGATGATTCATGACAATTGGGAAAAATACAAAGGCAAAAGTTTCGGTAAAAGGGCAATTTGGGCGTTTTTAGGAGGATTTATTCTGATCTTTGGGGCCCGAATGGCAGGTGGATGCACATCAGGACACATCCTCTCCGGCGGGATGCAACTTGCAGCAAGCAGTCTTTTGTTTGCCGTTTTTGTCTTTACAGGATTGCTGTTGACGGGAAAATTCTTTTACACTAAATAATGAAATAGCCATGATTGCTTAATCACCAATCGAAATGAACATAATTTCAACAATCATGCTATTCCATGCGACCATTAAAAAACAAATTATTTACGCATGAAAGCACCAATGAACACTGGTAATTTCCTGGCATTCGATCTTGGCGCCTCCTCCGGAAGGGCAATGCTTGGTACAATTGCTGACAAACGACTAAAACTTACCGAGATTCATCGATTCGAAAACCGTATGGTCGAAATTGACAACCACTTCTATTGGAACATATTTTCGATCTTCGATGAGCTGAAAACCGGACTTAAAAAGTGCATCCGGGACCATGGCATCCAGCCCGATTCCATTGCTATCGATACCTGGGGTGTCGATTTTGCCTTTGTTGACAAGGATGGGATGATTGCCTCCCTTCCCTATGCCTACCGGGATAGGCGCACCGATTCGGCCATGGATGATTTTTTTAAGATCATGCCCAGGGAGGAGCTTTACCTGAAAACCGGGATACAGCTGATGCAGTTTAACTCCCTGTTTCAACTATTCGTCAATCAAAAGACCAAAGCGCCACAGTACGAAATTGGCAAGGAACTTCTTTTTATGCCCGATGCCCTCTCCTACCTTTTTTGCGGGGTCAAAAAGAATGAATTTTCCATTGCATCGACCTCCCAACTTCTTAAACCCGGGAAATTAGCCTGGGAAACCACCCTTTTTGAGGCCATGGGCGTTGATCCGACCATCATGCAGGAGATAGTCTTACCAGGAACGCTTTTGGGCAAAATCAAGCCTGAGGTTCAAAAAGAGACCGGCAGCAGCGCAATCCCTGTGATCGCTGTGGCATCGCACGATACGGCCTCCGCCATTGCTTCCGTTCCGGCTTCCGGAAAGAATTGGGCATACATCAGTTCAGGAACCTGGTCATTGATGGGAATAGAATCTGACAGACCACTTATTTCGAAAGAGATACTGGCCCTCAATTTCACCAATGAAGGAGGTGTGGAAGGAACCACCCGCTTCCTGAAAAACATCATGGGGTTATGGCTATTGCAGGAGTGCAGGAGAAGTTGGTCGCACAAAGTCAATTATTCCTGGAGCGAAATGGTTGATTTAAGTACCTTATCACAACCATTTAAATGTCTGATAGATCCAGACAATCCAAGTTTTCTGAATCCTGCTGATATGCCCCAGGCCATCGTTGATTATTGCCTGAAAACCAATCAACCAAAACCCGAAACGCATGGTGAATTCATCCGGTGCATTTTTGAAAGCCTGGCGATGAAATACCGGCTTACCCTCGATTCGATCAGGTCGGTCATCTCCTATTCGATCGACATCGTGCACATCATCGGGGGGGGCGCCAACAATGAGCTCCTTTGCCAGTACAGCGCCAATGCGTTACAGCTTCCCGTAAAAGCCGGTCCTACAGAGGCGACCGCCATTGGGAATATCCTGATACAGGCCAAGGCCATGAAAGTAGTAGCAAGCCTGGAGGAGATCAGGACCATGGTAGGCGAATCTTTCGGAACAAAAACATTTTTACCTGCGGAAGCAGATGTCTGGAAAGCTCAGTTTGAAAGGTTCAGGAAAATTGTCAAGTAATAATAAGATAATAATGTCATACTTTAAATCCTCATCATTTGACCTTCCCCTGCCCTACCGAGGAGGGGAGTATTGCGTTGATGTTGATCTGATCGCGAATTAAATGTCTCCCCCTCGGGGAGATTTAGAGGGGTCAAATTTTGGAAAAGTGAGGTATTGATTCTTTCCCTTACTAAATACCTTCTGTTGTGTTGATAAATCCTTTTATTGATTCAAATTTTGACCGTATAAGTTTTTTTTTATTTTTGGCATCCTCCCATTTGGAGGCAATAAATAAAAATTAAATAAAATAGTTATGAAAAGAACACTTTTACTTGTGATGATGGGAGTTTTGGTATACAATATCTCCTCTGCACAGATAGCAAGACATGCTTTGGGATTACGTTTTGGTACCGATGATGGCTTTGGCACTGAAATCTCCTACCAACATGGCCTGAGCGGCAACAACAGGCTCGAGTTTGATTTGGGCTTCAACAATTATCACGAAAATTACATGAATTACCGGTACAATTACACAAGCTGGGGACTATCAGGCCTTTACCATTGGGTATATAAACTCGATTCAAACTTCAACTGGTACATAGGCCCCGGAGCCAAAATCGGCTCATGGAGTTACGATAGCGGGTACAACGACTACCGTTATAGCAACGGCATGTTTCTGGCTGCTGCCGGGGATATCGGAATCGAATACAACTTCCCGGTTGGATTCCAACTGGCATTGAACGCCCGTCCTGAAGTCGGGCTGATCAACCATGGCACGGCCATAAATATTGGATTGGCAGTACGATACAGATTTTAGTAGAACAAAAGATTGTATCGCATCTTGTGTCCTTTGTGGGAACCTTCGTGGTGAAATTTAATTACCAACAACGATGGTCACAACGGATGTCACAAAGAAAACACAAAGAAATTCATTAACTAAACGACATTTTCCTAACGGGATGGAATATTTCGTGGTATAGTCTCTGCATGCCGATAGGAGGTGGCAACAGCACAGTCCTAATCAAGAGTATTCTGACACCTTATTTTGGAACCACAAAACTTAACCAGTTTCTGAGCCTATAAATACAAAATTTACCTTTAAATTTGCTTCTCCATGAGAATATGTCCTCACCAGTTGAAAATAATCTGTCGGCTGGCGGAGGGATATTCCTTGCGACCCATAAAAGGCAAATTATATAAAGATGAAACGAATTTATTGTACCCTTTTTGCAGGTATGTTTTTGGTAAATATTGATATGGCTCAAATCCCCCAACATTCGGTGGGTTTACGTTACGGTGCTGTTTATGGGTTAGGGACTGAGGCCACCTACCAGCGCGGATTATCTTCCGAAAACCGGTTGGAATTTGATTTTGGTTTCAACAGCAATTTTGATTATGTCAACAATTTCAGGCAGGACCACAACAGTTGGGCACTCACCGGGATCTACCAATGGCTCTGGAAACTGCCGCAACTGGATGAAAATGTTAACTGGTACGCCGGCGCCGGCGCCAAATTGGGCACCTGGAGTTCCAACCAGGGTTATGATTACAGGTACAAAAACGGACTATTTATTAATGCGTGCGGGAATATTGGCATAGAGTATTGTTTTCCCGCCGGTATCCAGTTTGCGCTGGACGCACGTCCTGAACTTGGCATTTTCAACCATGGGACCGGGGTCAATATTGGCTTTGCTGTTCGGTACCAATTCAAATAGTTCCGGATGATAACCATCTTAGTCGTCTTGTCGGCCGGAATTCTGTTTGGATTGCTCATTGTCGGGAAACCCAAATGGCACCTTTTCAACAATCACCTGCTGAATTGGGCCATCTACCTGCTGCTTTTCCTGCTCGGCATTTCTGTTGGTACGAACAGGGAGGTAATCCAAAATATTGGCAAAATTGGCTACGAAGCCATCGCAATCAGCATCATTTCAATAGCAGGCAGTGTTCTCTTGTCTGCTATTCTTTTTAAGTTCTTATTCAAACAAGATGAGAAGTAGCCTGATCATCTTCGGTTTCTTTGTCGCCGGGGTCCTTGCCGGACTATCGGGAAAGTTACCTACCGGATATGATTTCGACAAATTCGGAAATTATGCCCTCTTCCTGCTGATGTTTCTTGCCGGGGTAAGTATCGGAAGCGACAAGAACTCCTGGAAGGTTCTCTCTACCTATAATTACAAAATCATCTGGGTACCAGTAACCATCATCGTCGGGACTTTGGCAGGTTCTGCCCTTGTTACCTTGGTAATCCCTACCCTCACCCTGCGAGAATCCCTTGCCGTTGGGGCCGGATTTGGGTACTACAGCCTCTCCAGTGCCTTCATCACCCAGTTACACAGCCACAGCCTGGGCGTTGTCGCCCTCCTGTCGAACATTTTCAGGGAGGTGGCTACCCTGCTGGCCACTCCGATCCTGGTAAAATACTTCGGGAACCTGGCCGGGATTGCCTCGGGCGGGGCTACGGCTATGGACACGACTCTACCCGTTATCAGCAAATATTCAGGAAAATCGTATGCCATTATCGCTGTTTTCAGCGGGATTGTGCTCACGATATTGGTGCCGTTTCTGGTAACCCTAATTTTGACTTTTAAAGGATAAAGGGGAAAGAACCCTTCGACAAGCTCAGGGCAAGTAAAGGATAAAGGGGAGCACAGCACGTTTGGCAAGATAGGCTGGGCCTAGGACATGCTCTGTACTACGGGGGAAGCCGCCCAGCCGGGCGGCTGTACAGGTTTCGAGTCAACCGCGTAAAGACGTCCGGCCGGACGTCTCTTCGGAAAATTAGCATTCTGTTTGTACAGCCGCCCGGTTGGGCGGCTCCCGTGGCCGATTCAAGAAAAAATCTCTGGTTGAATGGCAAAATCAGCAAACCTATTTGCACGTTCATGAAAAAGCAAATTTCCTCAAACTTGCCAAATTTAGCTAAATACAGAAAGTTTACTTGCAAAATTTAGGTGCAACCCATGCAAATTAAAAGCCCCCAAAGCTTTGAACGATGCGTATCCCGATTCAGAATTTCAGGTCATTTCGAAGGAAAATTTTCTGGAATTTTGATTTGATGCCCCCTGGTTTTCTATAGTCTTAACCAGATTTATAAGGGCATTGATTGCAAATCAGAGCCAGTAAGGGGAATTGTAGAATCATTTGGTCGTCTTGCTACCAATCTGGATTCCGAGTTTTTCATATTCAATATCGTTTGGCTCCCACAATTCTATCTTGTTTCCTTCTATATCCATGATGTGAACAAACTTTCCATAATCAAATGTTTCAATGGTGTCGGTTACCGTTACGCCTTCTTTTTTCAATGCCGCAACAAGGGCCTCTAAATTTTCAACTCGGTAGTTTATCATAAACTCCTTTGTTGATGGTTCAAAATATTTTGTCTTTTCTGTAAACGGACTCCATTGCGAAAAACCCTTTTTAGTAGAGTCGCTAGCTTGCCGCCATTCAAACACTGTTCCGTATTGGTTGGTGTTCAAACCCAAATGCGTTTTATACCACTCTTTCATTTTGTTTGGGTCTTTGCATTTGAAGAAAATGCCACCAATGCCTGTTACTCTTTTCATTTGTTTCTGGTCTTTAGACTGTGTTGTTATCATAGTCTTGAATGCGAATCCGAAGCAGAAGGATGCCGCGATAACCAAAATCATTAATGTCGCTTTTTTCATTTTGCCTGAATTTATTTTGTCTGTTGTGTCGTCTGTTACGCTTACCGCTAACGGTTTTTGCTGGGTGAACCACCCTACGAACTCCGCAAAATCTTCTCCATCTTTCTTCCTTTCGCCAACTCATCTACCAACTTATCTAAATACCTAACTTTTCGTGTTAAAATATTTTCGATTTGCTCTACACGAAAACCACATATTACGCCAGTAATGAGGTGGGAATTTGGATTGGTTGTTGCCTCCTGAAAGAATTCTTCAAAAGTAACTTTTTTATCAATTTGGTCCTGCAGTTTCTTCTTATCGAAGCCAGTTAGCCACTCTATTACCTGGATCAATTCTTCTTTCGTTCTGCCTTTCTTCTCCACTTTGGTGAGATACATAGGATAGACAGTGGCGAAGGTCATTTTTGCAATACGCTGGTCCTGTGTATTTGTGTTGTTCATACCTTGACTTTTAATGTTAATTATTCAGTCCGTGACAATTTTTTATTGACTGTAGTGTTTGTCTTCCAACATCTCCCACGCTGGTATATTATTTAATCTTAAGGTTAAAGGATGGTTTTGAATAGAGGTCTGATTGTAATATTGACCCAGTGTATCCTGCTTTTTCAATTTCTTTCTTTTTTCTAGAAAAGTTTGAAGTTGAAATGAATGGATCAAGAATTATTTCATCAAAGAGTGAATTTGGATCAATAGGTATTTTAATTTTATCATCATTGCTATCCTCCTTGACAATAATTCTTACTTCGTTTTCATAACTAAATTGCTTTCTTTTAAGAAATAATTGTTGCACAAATAGAAAACCATCATCCAATTCGCTCTTTTTATATGAATGGTTAAAAAGATCTGAAATCGCACTCTTTTTTATATACTTAACCTTTCCAATATAGTACTTACTTGAGTGTAAAGGATTGTTAATATTATATATTGTAGTGAAGAGTTTCTTAGTACTTGTTTTTACTTTTACTACGCATTTTCTCTTATTAGAGCTAAAATTTCTCCATAAGCCATCACAATCTGATTGTAAGGTCCAACATGATCCAAAATAAGAATTATCTATTTTCCCAAATCTTCCTCTACAGCTTACCTTTGAGTTTGTAATAAAATTTTCAAATGGGTCTTGGTTAAGCCACTTCATTGTCTTTAGCAATGTCAGTTTTTTATCATATAAATCTTCGATAAAGTATTTCCAATCAAAGATTCTGAATATAGTTTCTGAAAGATCAAGATTAATAGCATTTATATGTAGGTAATCATCTATATACTCACAATTTCTGTCTAAATTCCAGTTGGTTTTGAATCCGATTTCAGATATTTTTCTCTCTCTTAAAACTTTATTGAATGGTTTCATTTTTACGGTGTCTGCTTGTGCCAAACAGTCAATGCCATATGTCGTAAAGGACAGCGAAGGTGCGTCTGAATTTTAGGAGCTGCCGATGCGGGATGAAATGATGAAAACCTTCTGAAACCCTTAAGAAATATGACGTTTGTTAGGTGGCATAATACTTTTCAATAGCATTTTTAATATTCTTCTCTATGTTTGATTTTCTATATCGATTACACTCTATTATCGACTCATTCTTTGATTTACTAATAAGAATTATTGGTATAAGCGCATAGACCGCCCAAATATATTTTCTTACTCATTATTAAATGCTTGTAATACTGCCATTTATCAGAATAATTATTTGAAATTTA